>WNFT01040548.1_pt1 | contig 12772 bp, 8 predicted proteins | sample 5400191 | NCBI WGS metagenome assembly WNFT01 (sample SAMN13153359, study PRJNA577476) | soil metagenome | isolation source: 80 cm saprolite under Madrone tree | place: USA:California | collected 2016-06-14
AGCAAGTGCAGATCGATGAACGCCGACAAGTCGATACCCGGCCGGCCGTACGGCGCGAGTCCCATCACCTTCCACTCGTCGCTATTGCGATGAAAGCCGAGAAACTCCGTGAATTCGCTGTAGAAATATCCCATCGAATCGGGAAAAGGGATCGTCAGCACGTTGTCGAGCCTTCCGCCACGCCCGTGCCAAATCGTCGTTGCTTCCCACGCTCCGCGGCCGTCCATAACCACGACAGCGGCTTCGTCAAATCCCGAGAAAGCATACGCACTGATGGCGTGCGCGAGGTGATGATCGACAAACCGCGCTTTTGCTTTCGTTGGCCCGAATTGCTGCGCGAATTTCTTCGCTCCACTCTCCTGGTGCCACATACTAAGGAAGTGCAGCGTGGAATTCAGTCCGTCGAGATACGTCAGCGGCATCTTGCGCGTGGCGTAGCACTTCAAATCGTGCCGGAAGACCGGACCCGCCGTTTGCCAGCCGAAGCACACCTCGTCCAGTTGCGCGGCGCGCACGCCAGCAAAATTTTTCTCAAGATCTTCACGGGAATCCTATAGTAGCGTGCCGCGCCCGCCACAGTCGAATCCCGGGATGTTCCTTGTGATGAAATGGTGTCCGAATGCCAGATCTCCGGCGCGGGCTTGCTGCGTTCTGCGGGTTTACGGCGGAGTACGGTATAGTGATTCGTTTTCAGGGCGACGAAGTGGAGCTCGCGCATTCGCCGCTGAACTTGTGGCGAGCTTCCGGAAGGGTAACGGCGCACAATAGAAATGGATAACGGGAGATTCTTCTTCTGGTTCGAGCCCGCCGGCTCTCAACGGAATCTTCGGCTGTTGCGCTCGCTTTTCTGGCTCATCACTTTCGGTGCAGGTTTCTTGCAAGCCTGGGCCGCACGTTTTTGGATTAGTCCGGACGGGAACAACTACCTCGATGTCGCCAGCGCCTATTTGCGCCGCGATTGGACTCACGCAGTCAACGCTTATTGGAGCCCTCTCTTTTCCTGGCTTCTCGCGCTCTCCGTTTGGATATTCCGCCCAAGTCCCCGCTGGGAATCGACTCTCCTACACCTCCTCAATTTCGTGGCGCTGCTCCTGGCGCTTCGTTCCTTTGAATTTTTCCTTCAAGCTTTCCTTCGCGCGCGGAAAACATTCGGTTGGAACGGAGACACAGAAGAGCTGCTCTCGGACTTGGGCTGATGGGCTCTCGGTTACGGCCTTTTTCTTTCCACTTCTCTGCTTGTCTTGTCTGTGATCCCCACGACGCCGGATATGTTCGTAGCCGTATTCACCTACCTGGTTGCGGGATTGATTCTCCGGATTTGGGCGCAACGTGGCGGCTGGTGGCTGTTCGCCGCCTTAGGGTTTACGCTCGGCTGCGCCTATCTGACAAAAGCATTTTACTTCCCGATGACTTTCGTGTTCCTTCTGACTGCATGGCTTGCCACGGAAAACCCGCGAACGACACTCAAGCAAGCTGTTCTCGGTTTCGCCATATTCGCTCTCGTCGCCGCACCCTGGATCGCCGTCTTGTCGCGCGCCAAGAACCGCATCACCTTCGGGGACGTCGGCAAACTCAACTTCGCCATGATGATCGACCAGATCCCGCAGCCTTTCTTCTGGCAAGGAGAAGATGCCAGCGGCACTCCCAAGCATCCCGTACGGCAGCTTCTCAGCGAGCCACGTCTCTACGAATTCGGAACCCCGGTCGGCGGAACCTATCCGCCTGCGTACGACACGACCTACTGGATGGAAGGCGTGCGACCGCGCTTTGGTTTGCGTGGCTTCCTGAGGGTTCTCCGCCAATCTGCTGGAACCTACTTTCAGATTTGGCTGCTTCAGATCGAATTCGGAGTTGGTTCGCTGTTCTTTCTCATTCTTGCCTATCAAAAGCCTCAATGGAAAGTTCGGCTTCTCCAGCAATTCTATCTTTGGATCCCTCCGTTAATCGGATGTTCAGCCTATGCCATCGTGCATGTGGAGTTTAGACTTGTAGCGCCCTTTGTTCTTCTTCTCTGGGTCGCCGCCTTTTCCTGTCTTCTGAGCTCTCCATTGAATAATTCCAGGCGTATCTCGCTCGCTCTGATTGCCGCTGTGCTGGCAATGACGGGCCTGCGCGTCGCGAAATCCATGACTTCCGATATGGCCGCCATTCTTTCCAAGCAAGAAAACGTAAACTGGAAAGTCGCCGAGGGATTGCACGTCCTCGGAGTGCATCCCGACGACAAGATCTCCGTCCTCTCCCTCACTGCTGAAGTGCATTGGGCGCGTCTTGCGGGTGTAAGGATCGTCTCGGAAATTCCTCTCGGAGATGGAAACATTTTCTGGACGGCGAATCCTGAAGCAAAGCGGAGAGTGTTCCAGGTGCTTGCAGCAACGGGAGCTAAAGTTGTCGTTACGTATGACGCGCCGCCCTCCGCGGTAGGGGAAGGCTGGATTCCGCTCGCCACGACAGGCTTCTATGCCTATCTCTTGCCTGTGGCGGATTCTCCAACGGCAGAGCACTGAGCGGATTTGCAGACAACTAAGAGGGCGATCCGCCTTCCAGCGAGAGGACATGCCGGTACAGTGCTTCGAGTTGTTTCGCGGCGCTTTCCCAGGTGTATCGTTTCATCGTTTCGCGTGCCGCTACCCCCAGTTTTTGGCGCAATTCTGCCGAGCCTGCAAGCCGCAAAATCCCGTCCTCAATCGCGCCGGCATTCGCCGGCGGGATCAACAGACCATTGAAACCGTTTTCCACCACGTCCGGCATCCCGCACGTTTCCGTTGTGACCACCGGCATTCCCGCCGCCATAGCTTCGAGCAACACGGATGGCAATCCCTCCATCAGGGAGGGAAAGAGAAAAATATCATGCTCGGCATAGAGCTCCTGCATGCGCTCCGCCGCAACAACGGGGCGAACAACGATTCGGCCTGCCAGTTCCGCTCCAAAGAATCGCTGGATCTCCTCGGGCGGAACGCCACAGCCAGCGAATGTCATTGTCAACCCGGGAAGACGCGGCGTTACAGTTCTCAACGCATCACGAATGTAAAATATCCCACGCTGGTCGAGCCATGTACCCGCATAGAGCAGCCGAAGTCTATCGCTGTCGCGATATTCCCGTGGAATAAAAAATCGCGGCTCGACACCGTTGGGAATGCAGGCAACGCGATCTGAATCCATATTGTATTTGAGTTGCAGCATCGACCAGACGTCGCGGCTGTACGTGTGCGCGCCGTCCGCCGTGCGAATCGACCAGCGAAATCGCGGCTGATGATAGAGGCGGTGCCACAGGCGATTCTTCAGCGAATAGTCCCACGCGCGGCCTTTCTTGACCTCGCGGCTCATCACATGCACACGCCGTTCTTCAAGGCCATGGAGGGTCATCACATACGGAGGGTATTCCGCCGAACGATGCCAACGGCGCCGCAAGCCGTAGGGAAAACCCGTTGGTGCATGCAGGTTAACGATCGAAAACTTTTGCCGGTTTTCCACAATGTACCGCTCGAGCCGTAATGAAAACACCAGCTCGCTGAACCGAGGCGAAACGCTGCCGGGCTCTACCAAATCTTCCTGAAAAACATACGTGACGCTATGGCCGAAGTGTTCGAGCTCGCGCCCTAAGTTGTAAATAATGGCCGCCACGCCTCCCTCCCGGCGCTTTGGCACTCCCGAGCCCATCAAGATATTCAACGGTCGTTGGGTATATCCGATTTTTGGAAAAACCAGACCGAAGCGAATAATAGGTCCGCGACGGCATCACAAAACAAGGGGCCAGAGAAATACACTTGAATAGCCAGTGGGAAATTGACGAGTCTGGGTGCATGATCCGTTGGTTGCGCAATTCGGCGACAGCCGTCTCCCAAGGGAACCCCAAGTCGAGGGACAGCCGGATCAGATCAGCTTCGGTTTCAATAGATTCGACGACAATGCGTCCCACCTGTTCTGAAACTTTTTCTTCTGCAAATCTCGCCATCACCGATTCTGCAAGAGCTTCCAGTACGCGCTGCTTGCGCCGGAGCGCCTGTGTGTTCCCATCAGAAACTTGGAAGGCATTCGTTTCGTGCAATCGATAGAACGTAAGAGACTCTCTCAAAATCAGCACTTCAGAGAAAATTCCTGCGAGTGTAAACAAATACTCATCCGCTTCGATCGTGAGAGCCTCAGGTATTTTGGCAATCTGCCGCAAAACGGCGGCACGACAGGTCATCCGGCTCGTGCCTAGAAAACTTTTCCGCAAACGAAAAGCGAGCGCGCCCGCTTCGGAATCGAGGCGAAACCTCGGCACTTCCTTCAGCAATTGGGCATGCTGGCTTCCATCGGAAAAAACTTCTGTGATGCCATGCCCTACTATTCCCACGGACTGATCCGCGGCCATAGCCTGCCCCACGCGAGTCAGTTTATTCGGAGCCCACCAATCATCGCCGTCCAGGAACGCTATGATCTCTCCCTGGCATTCCGGAATGCCCGCATTAAACGCCGACGCTTGTCCGCCATTTTCCTTGCGCAGCAGTCGCACTCGCGGCTCAAACTTGCGCACGGTTTCCGGTGTGCGATCCGTTGAACCATCATCCACCACGATAACTTCCCGCTCCGACGCAGGGAAATCCTGCTCGAGCACGCTCACAATCGCTTTTTCGATAAAGCGCTCGTGGTTGTATGTGTCAATCAGTACGCTGGCAAACTGTTTTGCCAAATTACTGCTCCTCTGAAATCCTCAATCGCGCTTCCGCGCCAGGCAGTACAGGTACGTTCCCTTGTAGCCGCGCATTCGAACGTAGGGAATTGCCGCGACCGCCAAAGGAAAGCAAGCCGCCAACTTGATTCGCCCGAGCGTCTCCATCACGAGTTGCCGCATCCCGGGCTTTGCTTGCAGCGCGATCTCCGCCCGCTCCCGCTCCATTTGTATCACGTCACGAAAACTCCTGGACGGTTCTCCAGACCTCGTTTGCGTCATTCCTGTGCGAAGCGCCATGTTGAACATCTGCGCCGTGTGCGCCACGCCCGCGGGCTGCTCCCTCATGGACATCACTTCAAATCCCTGCATTTCCAGGAACTTATTCAGCGCATCGGCATTCCACCGCAAAAAATGATTCGGCGGGTAATCCAAAACGTCCGGCCCTGTCAGCCATCGCTCGCGATTCGGGACACTCAAAGCAATACTCCCTCGCGGCTTCAAGCAGGACTTTACACTTCTCAAAAACTCTGCGGGCGCGGCTTGGTGCTCCAATACTTCAAAAAATGTAACCAAATCAAACTTCTGGCCTGGATTCTGCGCGGCGAATTCAGAAATGGTGAGTGGAAGAACTTTTTGCAATCCAAGCCGCTCCTTCGCAAAGCGCGCCGCATTGCGGTCGAGTTCAATCCCCGTCGAGTTCAATCCCCGTCACGCGATAGCCGGCGTTGCGCGCCGCCGCCAGAAAATTCCCAGTCCCGCATCCCACATCCAAAAGCTCTCCACCGCGTGGCGCGGCCGCATCCGTAAGAAAATACTTGTGCCCCGGCTCAAGCGGCAGCAGCTCTTCATCCCTGCCGCCATATATCTGCTCGTACCAGCGCGCATCCGGCATCTCGCGTGGTTCCCAGAATTCCAGGCCGCACGCGGCGCAGCCAAACCGCTCATATTTTCCGTACTTCTCGAGTGCAGGGTTGCGTATCGGTTCGTCGCAGGCAGGACACAGGGCGGCCACAGCAGCTCTCTTATCGCTGTCGTTCGCACCCGCCGGAAACACGCCCGCGCTCATTGCGCGTTGTGAGGCCATCGTTACAGTCTAACTCTTTGCCGCCAATGCGTTCTCTTTTTCCGCCGTTCTACCCTGCTTCGCAGAAGAAGTGAACCATTGCTCGCGCTTCATTCGCAAATCATCGAGGACGTGTAAGTGATGATAGCCCAGGAACAGCGCGGCAAACGAGCGCAAGTAGCAGTACGCTCGATGCCGCGCCGTCATGATCTCACCATACGTTAGCGGGAAATCCAGCAAGTGGCGGAAAAACCGTCCGCGGCCCGGCGCGCTCAACTCAAACCTATCTCGCTCCTGCGCCTGCGTCCACTGCTTCACGTAAGCGCGGAGATCGGCAGAATCCAGATCGTACCCCTGGCTCTTCAGCCAGCCCTGAATGCTTGAGAGCAGAACTGCGCGCATGGCTATACGGCGTTCGATCTGGCTCGGGGATGGGCGCCCATCGTCCGTCTGAAACAGGTTTGCGCCATGCAATCGGTATTTCCCCAGAAACTCCGGCACCGCCACTACCGGTGCAATGAAAATGACGAGCGCCGTCAGATACGCATCCGCTTGCGACCGCAGCGCCTCTGGGACCGGCATCAATTCCTTTAGCACGGCCCGTCGAAACGCCAGGCACGACGTACCCACCATCGGATACTGCAACAACGCTCGCCGGCGTTCTGGTACGCGCCCGGAAACGGGGACGAAGTACGTGTCATCTGAGCTTGCACCGTTACCGCTCCAGAGTTTCACGCGGTGATACACCATCCCCGCTGCCGGATTGCGTTCGATCGCTTCATGGATGCGTCCAAGTTTTCCCGGCAGCCAAACGTCATCCGCGTCCAACAGCGCAACGACTTCGCCGCGCGCGTGCTCGAAACCAAAATTGAATGCCGAAGCCTGCCCGCCGTTCGGCTTGCGAAGATACCGAATCGCATGTCCGAATTTCTGCAAACGCTCCTCAGTATCATCGGTCGAGCCATCGTCCACCACCAGGACCTCGCGCTCTTCCGTCGCAAAATCCTGCGCCAGAGCGCTCGCCACCGCATCCTCAACATACCGTCCATAGTTGTAGGTATCGATCAGGACTGTGAAGAAAGGAGCTCTCATGCTTGCATCTCCAAGCGTAACTACGCTTCCTCGCGCGAACGGCGCAGCGTCTCGCTCCGTAAACCGAGCGCTTGTCGCACGGGCCGCGTAATCCCAAGAAAGAAAAACCACGCCGGCTGGATCGCGTCATAGAGAATCACGCGCCATGCTTGACGCAGGTAACGCTTCACGGCCGCCCAATGCCGCAACGTATTCGGCTTCAACTCATCTTTAGTTAGGGCTTCTGTCGCATCCGCGATCGTTCGCAAATGCTTCCATCCGCCTGCCAATTCGTAATTCCTGCCAGCCTCTTCGCCGTAGTACACTGTCTGTTTGCCTTGTGGGACATGGCCGTAATCATGGTTTTGGTGCACGGCCATCACCGCGGCCGAAACATCCACGACCGGTTGTCTCGCTTCCAGAACTTTCCAGACCATCCAGTTATCCCAAAAGGCTCGCCCAACGACGAGCGGCGGGAGATTCGTTCCCAAAATTCCTCTTGAGAAAACAAAATAGTCAATGTGATCGGGAGTCCGCTGCTTCCCTTCTCGCAATACCGCGTCCCGCAGTTGTGCACCCCAGTCTTTCCGTCCGAAATCGAGAGCTTCTTTGACCTCCGCATCCCAGCGGCGCCCAACCATTAGGAATTGTGCTCGCGCCGCCTTGACCCGCTCCAGCGCCTCACAAAAATCCCGCATCAATACGATGTCGCAGTTGCTGTAGCACAAAACCTCATGCCGGGCGATTTCCTGCGCTCGCAAAAACATGCCATCCATCCGGTTCGAACCGCTCTCATTCTTCTTCGTGTGCGCCTCGTGGCGTATGCCCAATTCGCGCGCGGCTTCCCCCGCCCCTTCATCGTCGCCAAAGAGGATCACCTCGACGTCCGGGTTCAACAGCATCCAGCTCTTCAGCGCATTGCGCTGGACGACGCCGCTGTGGCCTCGAAAGGGCTTCCCCGTCGTGAAGAACGTCAACATTTCCTAGTCACCTTGCACATCTGGCGCGGCTCTGAACGGAACGAGCGAGGGATACCGCATGAAAAACTCGCTTCACACCTTGCAACGGATGAATCCTTCTACTCCTGTCCCAGGAGGCTGAGAGATTCCTGAGTGCGTTCCACGGGTAGCGCCACGAGGTTCGCATCGTACGATTCCTGATCGCAGGAGATGGGCAGCAGCGCGCCTTTCGCCGCGATCGCGAACCACCGGTAATCCATTCGAAGCACAAATTGAAGGATTTCCCGCGCGGGATAGCCCCACGGTAGTGTTCGAACGTCCTGCACTTCTGCCAGAATTGCCGGCCGCGATTCCCCGTGCAGGAGCCGCGTCGCGCCGTTCAGGGCCGCTAATTCTCCCCCTTCGACGTCGAGCTTGATGAAATCCACCTTCGAAATGCCCAGCTCCGCGAGAACATCATCGATGCGGCGTACCCTCACGCGCACAATGTGTGTCGAATCCGGTAGAGCCGGAGGCCTCAAACTGTTGCACCAATCCTGAAATCCATCGGCCAGGTACAAATTCGCTTCGCCGGTTTCACTGCCAGCCGCGCTGCGCTCGACATGTACATTCGAACATCGATTGAAGCGCAAATGTTTTTTCAGCCGCCGACACTCGCGCGGCGACGGTTCGAACGCGATCACCCGGCCCTTCCCGCCAACTGTTTTCGAAAGCAACAGCGTATACAATCCGTGGTGGGCCCCCACGTCCAGCACCGTCATCCCCGGGCGCAGAAGTCTCTGCACAAAACCTCGTGGTCCATCGCACTTTTTTCCGCCAGCCACCATGAGCCAAAAGGCAATCGCAGCGGAATCGGCATTTCCGGAAATAGCCGGCGCGCGCGCAGTGCCAGTGTGATGTATTTGCTGCGGCTCGGGCTGGCGATGAACCGCACGATGCGCTGCGGCAGTGCGGGCCGGGCCGCCGGGCCCTTCGCCCACGGGTCTTCGCTTTCAAAGGGTTCCGGATAAAAGCGGAACCCCGCCACATCGATTGGTTCGAAAGTTGCCAGCAAAACCGTCCGCCGCCGCAAATGGTCCGGTGTTTCGCGGAAATCGTCATGCTCCGGAAGCGGCGTCACCCGGTAGACCGCGGAAAATCCCGCGCGATAAAGTATTTTTACCAGGCCTCTCTCGCTCGGATAACACGCCACGTCGGTCAAGCCCTGATCCTCCTGGCGCGGCTCTTCGCGCAAGAGAATCGTGGATTTTTCTTCCGGCAAACACATGCTCTCGATCAGCAGGCATTTCCCCGTCAGCGCCCGCAAGTTTCGGATCGCAAGCACGGGATTTTCCAGGTGGTAGAGCAGACCAAAGCAAAGAACAAAATCGAAAGTGCCCAGTTCACAAATTGCGCGGTCTTGAAGGTCCGCCTCAGCAAAGGGAATCCGCGGAAATCGCCGGCACGCCTCCGCCACGTTTTCCGCACGCCCGTCGAAACCGCAAACGTTCAATCCACACTCCGCAAGCAACTCCGAAAAGAAACCGACGCCGCATCCCGCGTCCAGCGCATTCGAAAGCTCCAGCGCGGGTTTCAACTTCGAAACCACGCGGCGCAGGGTTTCGCCGCGGGTTTCGATCAGTTTGCGGTACTCCCTGTGATCGAACGGTGTCAACTTGATCGAAGTCTCCGTGGTCAGACGGATGTCTTGAACTTGCGGAGGAATGGGGATAATTCGAATATCTTGGGCCATGGAAGATGCTCTCCTTACCGATGCCGGGAACCAGGATCAGAAACGTCGGGACGGGACGCCGGCTTCAGAGCGAGGAAATACTACTTACTCTTTCTTACTTATTCAAGATATTTATTTATAGTTATTATCAAGGTTTTCCGACTTCCTAGCCGAGCCACCGGAAGCAAAACCAAGATGGTGACCTAAAGTCGCCTCTACAAAATCAAAGACAAGGACAAGGGGAGCAACACTGCAGGTTGGCAGGAGACGGAGTCAAACGAGTTGAGACTCGCTCTGGGCAAGACGGCAGCGGTAGGCGCAAAGCCAAGATTGGGTGGGCCACCAAGTCCAAAACTTCGCCGCCTACGCGCGAAGTTACGCCTTAACCAAAACCTTGTCAGAAGATGGGCTAGCCAAGTCGCGCGCTTTGAGGAAGCCGCGGGCGGCGAGGAGCTCAGCGTTGAGCAGGGCGGCGCCGGCGGCGCCGCGGACGAGGTTGTGGGAGAGCAACGTCAGCTTGACGTCGAGGAGGGGACACTCGCGGACGCGGCCGACGACGGCGGCCATGCCGTTTCCGACGTGGAGGTCCCGCCGGGGCTGTGGGCGGTTTTCTTCTTCCAGGACAACAATGGGATTTCGCACCGCGGTGGGGAGCGAAGCCAGGCCGGCATCCACTTCAAAGTTGCGCAGGGCTTCGCGAACTTCGCCGAGCGAGGCAATTTTTTTCAGGCCGATGGAGACGCATTCGAGGTGGCCATCCAGGACCGGCACGCGGTTGCAGTGGGCGCTTAGACTGAGGCCGGCATCCACGAAGCGCGAGTCCCATTTGCCGAGGATTTTCTGCGGCTCGGCTTCCATTTTTTCTTCCTCGCCGCTGATGAACGGGACAACGTTGCCCTGGATGTCCATGGAGGCGACGCCGGGATAGCCCGCGCCGGAAATGGCCTGGAGCGTGACGACAAAGATTTTTTCGAGGCCAAAGGCGTCGGCTAGCGGCTTGAGGACAAGGACGAGGCCAGCGGTGGAACAATTGGGATTGGTGACGATGAAGCCGGTATCGTAGCCGCGATTCTTTTGCTGCAGAGGAATGGCGTCGAGATGCGCGGCGTTGACTTCGGGAATCAGCAGCGGAACGTCAGGGTCCATGCGGTGATTGCGCGAATTGCTGACCACGGGATAGCCGGCGCGGGCGAAATCCTCCTCGGCAGGGCCGGCGACGGAGGAATCGAGCGCGGAAAAAACAAAATCGCACTCGAGCGAGGGATCGAGGCCTTTCACGACGAGTTCGACCGCGGTTGGGGGAACCGGCGATTCGAGATGCCAGCGCACGGCTTCGGCGTAAGTCTTGCCGGAGGAGCGCTCGGAGGCGGCGACTTCGGTGAGCTCAAACCAGGGATGATCGGCGAGGAGATGAACGAGGCGCTGGCCGACCATGCCGGTGGCGCCGAGGACGCCAGCGCGAAACTTTTTCCCATTGCTCCTGACCGGGGCGGCGGCGAGGTTTGACAGCGGCGAGTGCGCGCTCATGCCAATTCCTCCAGTTGAACGGGGCCCCTCAGGGATCGGGGCGAGCCTATGCGAGTGCCGCGGGCCTGCGGGTTAAACGTATTGCGGACCCAAACGACCATTTCGGTTTCGGCGGCGAGCGGCAAAACTTTCGCATGAAGCACTTTCGCGCCGCCGGCGGCAAGGGCGTGGGCTTCGTCGTAGCTTAGTTCATGGAGAAGCCGCGCTTCCGCGGATTCGTTGGGATTGGCAGTGTAGATGCCGTCCACGTCGGTCCAGATGACGAGTTCTTCGGCGTCCACGACGTGGGCGATGATGGCACCGGAAAAATCGGAGCTGTTGCGGCCGAGCGTGGTGATGCGGCCGTCGGGCGTGGCGCCGATGAAGCCGGTGACGACAGGGACGATGCCGTCTTCAAGCAGTGGGAGAAGAACAGCGCGGCCGCGTTGCCTGGTTTGTTCGAGATGCGGCTGGGCATCGCGGAAATTTTCGCAGGTAACGACAAAATCCGAAGACGCGACCGGTACGGCGGCGATTCCGGATTTTTCGAGCGCGGCGGCAAAGAGGCGCGCGCTCAGACGTTCACCGAAAGAGGCGAGGCGATCGAAAAGCTCGGCGCTGGGGGCGACGCGGCCCTCGGCCGGAACTTCGTGAAGAAGATCGGCGCCGAGAAGCTTGAGTTCACGGCGGATGCGGAGCCCATCGTCTTCTTCGAGATGCAAATCGCGCAGGACATCGAGGTGGAGTTCCAGGAGATCTTCGATTTCGCGGCGGGCGTGGACGAGTTTTCCATCGGCGAGAGCGCGAGCGATGGAAAGAAGATGATCGGTGACGCCTTTCATCGCGGAGACGATGACGGAGACGTTCGAGACGGCCGCGGCGGTGCGGACGAGACTCGCGGCGTGGAGCATGCGCTCTGCACCGAGAAGAGAGCTGCCGCCAAATTTGAAGGCGACGACGTTTAGCGGCCGCGAGCTGCCCCCGTCGGCGCGGGCACCGCTTTCGTTCAACGCGGCGGGGCTGCGTTCCACTGGCGCTTCTTCGTGCACATTTTCGAGGCTCATGACCTGCGCTCCTTGTTAAGCGTGACCGCTAAGCGGTCAACGTTCCGCTGGAGTCTGGAGGGGGCTGAAAAGAAGAAACCCACCGCCAGGTTCGCTTCCGGCGGTGGGTTGGAAACTTTTTGCTAGTTCGCTAGCTGTTTCTCCACGCGCCCGAAGCGGAAATAGTCGTCTTAGTCGTAGTCGAGGTAGTCGACATGGACGACGTGGAGGTAATTCGCTTCGTGGCGATGGACATCATATCAACAAGATATTAGCACAGGAGGAGTGAGGTGGGAAGCGAAGAAATTACGAAAGGAAGTGTGACACTGGAACGGTTACGGGGGGAGCTGCGCAGGGGGAAAGATTTCTGAACTGTACTGACGAACAGTACTACCGGAAACACACCTGTCCGGCAGCAAGGCTGCCTGGGCCGAATGATTCGCTATATTTTTGAATGATAGTTCCGAGGAACAGTAGCAGTGTATCCCAGGGCGTTCTAATTTCAAATGAGCGCTACTTTCTGAAAGGAAGATTTCAGAGTGAACGAGAACTCGAGCACGAGAAAAATAGCGGCCAGCGCCTTGTTGGCCGTGGTGATAGGTCTGGCTGCGGCGAACGTGCAATCCCAAGAGAGCCGGAAAGTGATCGCGAATCCGGTACCTGTTTATCCGGAGACGGCAAAGAGATTCCGCCTAACGGGCATCGTGAAGGTGCAAATCGTGATCGCGCCGGACGGGCGCGTCAAGGAAACAAAGATCATCGGCG
>WNFT01005426.1_pt1 | contig 12770 bp, 11 predicted proteins | sample 5400191 | NCBI WGS metagenome assembly WNFT01 (sample SAMN13153359, study PRJNA577476) | soil metagenome | isolation source: 80 cm saprolite under Madrone tree | place: USA:California | collected 2016-06-14
ACGGCTCCTACAACATCGGCAGAAAAGTAGTCCCAACAGCCTTTGATGGCCCAGGGATAGCGGCCCCGGCAGTTCGGCCCAGACGGCTTGCCGTCTAAACGAAGGTGATGGCGTATTTGCTATCATTTTTCGATACTGTCACAGCGTTTTCTGCATAAGTATCATCATGTCTATTCGTTAGCCCAGATGGAAGGACTCCCATCATGGATCTCATCATTCGACATGCACACCTCAGGAACCGACCGGGAACCTGGGACGTCGGCATCACGGGCGACCGGATCACCACAATTGCTGAACACCTGGCCGAAACCGCAGCGGTAGAACTAGACGCTAGCGGAAATCTGGTCGTGCCTACCTACGTCAATGGACACGTCCACCTGGACAAGTGCCATCTCCAGGACAAGATGCGCCCCAACAAGAACTACTCCTTTGCCGAATGCCTCGAACTGACCTGGGAGCACAAGGCACAGTATACCGTCGAGGATATCCTCGATCGAGCAGGCCGGGCTATTCAAGAAGGCATCCTCAACGGGACAACCGTCTTTCGCGCTTTCGCAGACGTAGACACCATTGGAAAGCTGCGACCACTCGAAGGTCTCCTGGCACTGCGAGAACGCTGGCGCGACGTGGTCCATATTGAGGTAGTCGCCTTTCCCCAGGAGGGACTGATTCGCGACCCTGGTACCAGCGACCTTATGGAAGAGGCGATGCGCATGGGCGCTGATGTCGTAGGAGGCTTGCCCTGGTTTGAAATGCTCGACGAAGATGCATGGACACATATCGACCAGTGCTTCAAGCTGGCGAAGCAATACGACAAGGACATCCACATGCTGGTCGATGACACTGACAATCCTTTGAGTCGCTCCCTGGAGTACCTTGCTGTGAAGACCACGCGGGAGGGCTACCAGGGCCGCGTCTCCGCCAGCCATTGTGGAGCTTTAGCAGCGTATGACGAAGTCCATGCCCAGAAGGTGATGGACCTGGTCAAGCAAGCCAGCATCAGTATCAGCAGCAATCCCCACGTCAGTCTGGTTGTGCAGGGGCGATTTGACCTGGAGCCGATTCGCCGCGGGATCACGCGTGTCAAGCAGATGTGGCAGCGAGGCATTAACCTGTTCGCTTCCCAGGATGACGTTGCCGATCCCTTCTATCCCTTCGGGCGCAATGATCAGCAGGAGGTCGCAGCCTATGTCTGCCATACAGCCCACATGACTGCTCCCAGTGAGATTGAAGCTGCCTTCGACTTTGTCACCTACAACCCGGCTCGTGCCTTGCGCCTGGAAGGTTACGGCCTGGACCCTGGATGCAAAGCAGACCTGAATGTCCTTGCCGCTCCAACCGTACGGCAGGTGCTGCGCCTTCAGCAACCACCCACCTGGGTGGTGCGCGATGGCAAGGTACTGGCACACAACCAATTGCAACGCGAGTTCACTAAATGACCTTCAAACAATGTTTGCTTATCAAGGACAACAAGACTGCTCGTTTGTTGCATATGTGGTGTTTTTCAGGTAGTCTACCTGATGGATATCCCCTTTTCCACGCATGTTGTCGTTTGTATCTGAACGTTCCTCTAACTGGCAAGAAGCGCTTGCTCTTCGGCACGACAAAGAAAGGAGACGACCATGACGACACAGGACAATACGACTCTCACTTGGATGGTCTACGACCTCTACAATGACCACCAGTCGGACCCCGCTTGGCTCGACAAGTCTCTGGCTTCTATCGCAGAGGACTGCGAGGTCTTCCTCGTTCCGCTTGACGGTTACAAACAGTTCCTTCTCGGTTGGGCAGAAGCCTTCCCTGACAGTAGGGTAGAAGTGACCAGCCTGTCCACTGGAGAGGATGATGCGGTTGTTGAGTTTATTGGTCGCGGTACCCATACTGGTACCCTTCATGGTCCTGCTGGAGATATTTCAGCAACGGGGCGCAAGGTCGAATTTCGGCTCTGCAATGTGCATCGCATCAAGAATGGGAAGTTTGTTAGTCTTCACCAATATTACGATCTGCCTGGCTTCATGCAACAACTCGGTCTGATCCCATCGCAAGGATAGGCCCGTTCGTTCCCTCCTTCGCCTCATTCCCTCACAAAATAGTGACCAACCTCTTTGCCACTGAGGACCGTGCGGTGTCCTTCTGCCTGCTTCTCAGTACTGGCTGCTTTCTGAAACCCTTCAACACAATCCCAGCTATGGGTGGTGGCAAACACCTGGACATTGAGACGACGCGCAACCCGAAAAATGAACTGCCACAAATCTGGCTGAACAGAATAGTACAGACCATTCTCGAACTCGTCAATAAGCAATATCCCATCTTTGACATTGACAAGTGCTAAGGAAATACCAAGTGCGCGGAGCATGCCATCGCCCAGGCTATACAGCAGACCTCACTCCTCTGGTACATCTTCAATCAACTCAGTGACAGGGACACCCAGCACCTTGGCAATTTTATCCAGTGTCTTGAACGAAGCGTCATGCTGAGGATTGTGCCAAATGGCCTGTATCGTTTTCAGGTTAATATCAGCAGCACGTTGTAGCCGTGCCATTGTAAAACCTTTGGCTTGTGCGACTTCTTTCACTCGTAACCGTCTCATTAGCATCTTTCCTCTACTAGACTGGATACCAGTATGATACCCACCTTCCGCACTTGACACAATCCCACCATAGCGGTATGTATTATAATGGGATGTAGTTTATTGGATACCCCTACATCGGATAATCGACAAGGAAGGGACAAGCCATGATGACGCTCTGGATACTGTTTTGCCGCATGAACCGCGATGTAGACACGCTCTTTACATTCTATGCGCGTGATCGTTACCATGCGGAACTAAAGGCAGAAGAGATACTGGACTTGTATGGGTATGAACGGCTAGACCTCAAGGAATATCCAAGGGGCTTCAGGATGGGGATGACGCATATCCCAGGGAGGATTGAAGGGGATGCCCTCTAGTCAGGAGGTGAAGTGAAACAAGCAAGCAGATATCCACAGATGTTGAAAACTTGTCAACACTGTTGTAAACTTCTGTAATGGCCTTTTCCAGTCCTTGACCAGTTTTTGAAATCGAGTCCCTAACAGGCTCCAGGCTTGCGAGGTGTTCCAGGCCAGGAACGGGATGATTGTCAGCCACTACACGTACTACGATATGCTGGGTCTGCTCCAACAGCTCGGCGCGCTCCCCGCAGGAAGTAGTGCTAGCGGCTGGACTCTACCTTTCAGCTCCACAGGTAATCGAAGCAGATGAGCTTCAAATCTTCGCGGCGCACAGGCATTTTACTTTCACTAACAGCGCTGGACGGTCTCTCTTTCTCCTGGCTGATACTCTGTACGGTGGCCAGTAGTTCATCAACTCGTGCAGTGGCAGTGAAGGCCTCGTAGGCTTTGCGTAACGTTTTGACATAGACACCAGGCAGAGGCACGTTCAACTGCTGAATGGCGGCGATCACATCTTTGCGGCTGACGGCAGGACTATTGCTATAGCTGCGCAGGACGGTCGCGATCCTCTGCTGGATAGGGTCAAGCTGCTTCGGAGCCTCTTCTACCGCGACCTGTTCGACCGAAGACTGCACGATGGATTCGATTACCTTTTCCTGTAGCGCGAAGATGTCCACCTCGCCATCAGCAGGTACGACGCGCGGTGTATCGGGCTGGCACTGGATTAGGCTGGTGATCACATAGCGGTTATCGTCGATGCGCCCGCCGCGCCAGTCCTCGGACAGGTCGATATAGCGCCAGAAATGCTGGCGGGAAGAGCGACTACTAGTGGACGAGCTTGCGCTACTGACTGGAGCAGTAAAGTAGAAGAAGGCGCCTTTTGCTCCCTCACGGGCCAGGCCGCTGTGAATCCCGTCGGGAAGTTCTTCCAGCATATTGCGCATACCTGCATCGAGCAAGTTTTTCAGATTTTGCAGCAGGAACTCGCTGCTAACCAGTTCGGCGAACTGCTCCTGCTCCTCTACGACTTTACCATCTTCTTCCTCAATGCGCCGCAGCGTGTTGAAATTCTGCGGGTGAACGACTTCGCCCAGGATGCTGGCATCCAGGAAACCACTCTGGTCGATGCTGGCGATCTTCTGTGAGAGACTTTCAACCAGGCCAAGCAATTTTTCCAGGCCATCGTCCGGGAACATGTTGTGGACCCACAGGGCATCGAAAGATGTGCCAATGCGGTCGATACGCCCGGCGCGCTGTACCATGCGAGTCGGGTTCCAGTGCAAATCGTAGTTGACGAGGATACCGCAATCTTGCAGGTTCTGTCCCTCAGAGAGCACGTCGGTGGAGATCAGAACATCGATTTCTCGGTTCGTACCCGCTATTTCCGGTTTATGGTTGGCGTGCGGAGCAAATTCGGCCACCAGGCGGGCACGCTCGCGCGCGTCGGCTCCGCTGTCCATGCGACGAATGTGCGGTTCGCCTGCACTTGTCCGCCAGGCAGCAGCAGCCGGGTCGCTCCCACGATCAATCGGGGAGCTACACAGTTCGCGGTAGAGATAGCGGGCGGTGTCCTTGTAGTAGGTGAAGAGCAGCACCTTCTGGCCCTTGAGTTCGCCTGCCAGGAGATCCTTGAGGCGGGAAAGCTTGGCGTCCCGGTCGGGCGTGATAGTAGCGATGTCGTGCCAGATGGTGCGCAGGGCTTCGACATCATGGCGCAGGTCGTTGTGCAGCCGCTTAAGGTCATAGAGTGAAGCGTCGAGCGTGGGCAGCATCTCAATGAACTGTCGAGCCTCTCGGTTCTCATCGAGCTGATCGGAGAGCGAGGAAGGGGTGGCATCATCCTCCTCGTCCTCGCGGGCGAGATAGCGCATGGCCTTCTGGAAGCTGGTGCTGTCGAGGATTTTGCCCTCCAGGATGTAGCTTTCAAAGGTTTCTAGAAATTGCAGGGCGCGACGCACGCTGATACGGAAGGCCTCGACGCTGCTCTCAAAACGCTTGAGATAGCGGCTTTTGAAGATGCCGACCAGCGCCTCTTCGCGCCCCTCCTCGAACTGGTCACGCCTGATACCCTGTTTCTTATAGGTTTCCAGGCGATAAGGAGCGAGCCGCAGGGACTCGATGCGGTTGACAATTTTGTCGTAGATGCCGCCATAAGTGGCCTCCAGGTCGTAGCGGATGGTCTTCAACCTGCGTTCGGGCCAGTGGATAGGCTGGCCTTTGATAGTGGCGTTGGGATAGGCCTCTTTAATGAAGGGCCGGGTGCGGCGAATGACGATCTCTTCTAGCAGATTGAAGAGGGCGATGCCGCTCTCTTGCTGATGGTTGGCGCGGCGCGCGGCCTGGAAGTACTTATACAGGTCGCCGATGCTCGCGGCGGCGAAGTAGCTGCGGTCCCCGCCGGTGAAGAGGTTGACCTGGTTGTAGAGGTCAAAGACGGTGTTGTTGATGGGAGTGGCAGTGAGCAGGATGAGTTTCTTGCGCTCTCCGCTGACCTTGCCATGCCGGTTGTTGGCGGCCAGGATACGTTCAAGATTCTCGTAACGCTGGGCGTTGCGGTTGCGAAAGTTGTGGCTTTCATCCACGAGCAGGATATCGGCGTCCAGGACATCACTGCCATCGAATTCGTCGCGCCCCAGCATCTCCTGGGTGACGATATGTGCCGCAATGCCGGCGCCGAGCAATTCGTCATGCCACATCTTCTGCAAGGCAGCGGGGCAGATGACCAGGGCCTTGTAGCGCTGGTGATAGGCGTAATCCTCGAGCAGTTTCTTGCCGATCCAGGTTTTACCGAGGCCCACACTGTCGGCAATCATGACGCCGTCGTAGCGTGCCAGGATTTTGCGCGCCTTTTTGACGGCGTCCTCCTGGAACTCGCTTAGTTCGACGACCGAGCGGGTGCTGGTCGCCTCATCGCCAGCAGTATCGAGATCATCGCGGAAGTACTCGAAGATGGCTTTCATGTAGATCTGGTAGGGAGTGTAGGCTTTGTGTCCGAACTTGGAGGCATCGAGCAAATCGATCAATGCGTCTTTGAAGTCGCGAGCAGCTTCCCATTGCCGCTCATACCATGCAGACAGTTCGTTGATCGCCAGTACGCCCGGCACATTGGCGGCAGTGACCCGTTCGAGATCGCCCAGTTGCGCCAGGCGCTTGCGCTCCCCGCTCTCCAGAAGGCCCTTGACCTGTTCGGGGCTGACTTCTGCGGGGGATAGGTTGGCACGGTGTGCCAGGTTGAGTTCTTTATTGGTCAGCAGGCCGGGGCGCGTGAAGTTGGAGGAGCCAACGATGGCAGCGACGGGATTGAAGCGCTCGAAGCCACCTCCACTGTAGAAAAGGTAGCCCTTGGCATGCAGGAAACCACCGGTGTAGAGGCGCACCTGCACGTGTTCCTGACGCAGAAAAGCGGTAAGGTCTTCGACCAGACGCAAGGTTTGTACATTGAACTGCTCCTTTGCCAGGTCGTGAATGAGGCCTTTGATGGGTTTTGCGCCTGCTTCGCGCAGGCCGAGATCGAAGCCCGCTTCCGGTTCGTCACCGAGCAGCAGGCGGAAGTTGCCAAGTCTGTTGAGGCCGTCGCGCAGCAGTTGCCAGCCGCCGACGTTGAAGTAGGCAGTGGCGATGTCGAGCGAGTGGCCGCTGTGCTGCGCCAGGAGGTCGGTGAGGACGCTGGCCATTTTGTGCTGTTGGTTGTCGATGACGAAGGGGATGGTCATAGCTTTATCTTGCTCATTTCGTTCTTGTAACCTCTACCATAGAGAAACCGTGCAAATATCGTGCATTTTGCAATGTAATTTTTTGGGGGTACTGCTTGCTTGCTCATGCTGATATGATCTCAAGATCGAATAGCTTACGGATCCAGCGAATGAGTTGTTGGGCATGGGGATATGCATCGTCATTACCCTCAACCAGTAAATAGTTTTGAGGTTCACTTGGTCTAATCAACGGCTCTTCATTCATTATCAACGCACCTCAATCTGCTCACGAGTTACGATGCCCAATTGGCGCTCATCAAACAAGGTAGCGGCAATCTCACCCTTCTTGCTCTCCAGCCTGATGAGCAACCCTTCTTCCTGATTATCTTCTTGGGCAGCTTTCTGAAAGCCTTCGATGCAGTCCCAACTATGTGTAGTGGCAAACACCTGGACATTGAGACGACGCGCAACCCGAAAAATGAACTGCCACAAATCTGGCTGAACGGAATAGTACAGCCCATTCTCGAACCCGTCAATAAGCAATATCCCATCTTTGACATTGACAAGTGCTAAGGAAATACCAAGTGCGCGGAGCATGCCATCGCCCAGGCTATACAAAGGAAGCGGGTCATCATTATCTGCTATCCTCACAACAGGAATGCGCTCTCTTCCAGAAAGCGGGGTGCTGACAAAATTGAGATCTGCCACCCCCGGAGCGATGAGGCGCAGAGCAGTCAGAACATCGGTTTCTAGCTTCGTCAAGGCAATGCCATCCCATAATTCGGTGAGACGCTGGCTACTTAATCCATGTGCTGACGTGGAAATGCAAGGGATTTCGTTGGAGTTCAACCTGAGAACACCTTGGGGAACCGAGGGATCGATAGGGTAACTCAGGGTAGCTCCGGCAGCCTGAATGGTGAAACGAGGAGCCAGGTTATCAGCAGTATAATCTTCTCCCGGCTCTAGCGGCCTTGTATGAAGCGTACCATCGCGGATTTCTGTAATAGACCAATCAATTGCGATGGAGAGGGTTTCTGGCGGTGAATTGATGGGGCCGATTTGGATGGATGCAAGCCCTGGCCTGATATCTTCACGACCATGAAACAGGTACTTGAGTGCAGTGAGCATATCTCTGACATTGACAAGAGGCTGTTTGACCTCGTGGCGTGTTCTCATGATTTCCCAGATGAATGTCGGCGTTGAAGCTCTGCTGGCATACAGCTGTATTGCCTCAAGCAGGCTTGTTTTCCCAACATTGTTTTTGCCAACGAGGAGATTGATTCGGCCAAGATGGTCTATTTTCAGGTCGCGGAAGGCGCGGAAATTGCGGATTTCAAGCGAGTTCAGGATCAGGTTGCCCATCAAACGAGTTTCCCTTCAGCACCCTTTTTCAAATGTTTGCGTCTATTCTACCATAGAACGAAGACTGATATGGCAACATTCTCAGCTCCACAATACTCGCCAAGCTCACTGCAATGCACGAGCGATCTCTTCTGCCAAGCTTTCTGAAATCTTCTCGTTGTGTTCTACTCGCGAGTGAAAGATACATGACTGCCCACAGTCAAACTTCACATGAATGAGCTTGGCAACGTAGTCATCACGCTTAATGGGCTTTATCTCTTGCTTTGTAATAGTTCCACGTCCAAGTGCAGGATGCACCACGATACCATCTTCCCTGAGCGCATCCCAAAACATCTCATGCAAACCGATCTCCCAGGCTAATATTCTAAAATAAGCATCTGTTCGCTGGACTGCTTGATTTTCAGCCATGAAATCTTCTTGCTCTCCTGCAGCTATTGAATGGAGCCGTTTAGCTGTTTTCAGAAGATAATCTCGATCCTGAATTTGTGTGAATAGATGCATTGGCACTGCCTTCGTTCCATGATATGCACCAAGCAAACTTCCTAGGAACACACCGATAGTATCAGTATCACTTCCCAGCACATTGACAGCGGTAATGAGAGCTGTCTCTGGCTCTTCAAGATATTTGAGGAAGAGGTAAATAGCAACGCAGACAGTTGCCAGACCAGAGCCTTTGGTGAGTGGCTCCAAGGCACCTACAAAGGTATAGTAGGACTTGGTATCAGCGTTCACATACTGGTCTATGCTCTTGAGATAGTCTAGGGCTTCCTGGCATGTTTGCTTAAAGGATTGTCGGAATGACCCCTCTCCTTTCTCTTGTTCCCATCTACGAATCCAGAGAGTTATCCGATTGTCACTAGCTACGGCCTTGCCTGTATTGCTCATACCCTCGCGGAGATACTCGATAAGTGATGTAGTAGGAATCCCATGAGATGCTGTGAGAACATACTTCACCGCTAAAGCGAAGAGAATCGCACCAAGAATAGCCCTGGGATGTCCGTGCGTGATAATGGCATTAAGAAATGAGTCCCTGATGAGCCGTGATTCATGATCAACATTGACTAGTGCTATGGGTAAATCCCGCATAGCCGCTCCGTTCGCTCCAGCAGTCTTGTAATCAAGGTCGCCTTGCTTATAGAAGTTGCGTTGCCAATCAGCATTTTTCCCCACCAGGCGTCTCGCTGCCGTTTTTACCGACTTGCCTCCACCACGTTCATATTGCAGCCATAAAGGAAGTTCTTCGTAAGCGAAACGCTCTGGTTCAAACTGACCGGTTTCTGCAATGCTACGGGCAACTGCCAGAGTCAGTTGTGTATCGTCAGAGTATTCGCCCTGTCCGATCCTTTCATCGTATCCCCACCATTTGCCACCAACCAATTTTTCCCACGAAACAAAATCCTTCACAGGTAAACGGAAGGGCGGTCTATGACTACTCGTTGGTTTCAGAAACTCGGTAGGCCAGCCGAGAGCATCTCCAACGGCACCGCAAAGCAGCGCGCCCTCGAATCTATCAAGAGATGGGACTCCATTGCGCTTGGCTGGTCGCTCAGGTAGCTCGTCAAATAAGCTCATCTGTGTCATGATGATACCTTTCTTCTTTCTAATTACGGGACTACCTCAAAACTACTCGAAGCCCAGCAAACATCTCCCAGGTAATACTTTACTACATAAATACCAGGAGGCAGATTGTTTAGGGAGATGATACACTCATGTTTATATTCGTTACTTCTGGGAAGTTCCTCATCTATAACAACTCTCTCTTTATTAGTAACTGTTTCAAACAGCGAGATTTTAGCTCGCATTCCGGCCATCACCCTGACTAATGCCACAATAGCTATCTTATCGCTTATTCTCCTTGAAAATTTGTTCTCTTTTATATGAGTCGAGTATATCATATTTTTGCTCTCTTTGGTATCTCCGAGTATTAATTCGTGGACATAAGAGAAACTAATTGCTCTTGATGGAGCTTTCGGAGAGTCGGTAAATATCTGGGGGATTACAGAGAACAGTGGACATGGTAGCAAGCCGCAAAGGTGTTTTGCATAATTCATACTTGCACCACTCACAAACCCTATTTCAGTTACATAAGTAAGCGGGATAGAATTCGGAATCAGTACCTCTGCCTGGACAAATCGATGCCAGTCGTTAACAGAGAAAGGAATGGCATGTACAGTACTAAACTGGACATTATTCAAGCCCATAAGCCCCTGGCCTCGTTTATGGTCGTTTTTTGTGGCATTTGTATCTGTAAATACTACATCCAGCCACGCCGCAACTTCTGGCTTGATCAGGAAGAAACAAAGATGCTGCCCTCTTTTCTTATTGTAGGCCATAGGCGTATGAGGCGTGAAGTTAAGCGAAACTTTGTCCCAATTGCTCTGGCGGCGATCAAGACTATGTGACAGAGGATTGCCGCCCGTAACGAGAGTAGATAATAGTCCCTGCTCCTCTAAAATCTGCTTGGAGTATAAAGCTCCTATCTGGCAAATACTCGGCAAGTTCTCTACATTTGTAAAGTGATAGAGCGCAGTAATCCTTTCTTGTTGTAAGCGAGTAAGTATAGCGTGTGCATCTGGATGCAGAGAACGCGACATGCTTTTTCCTCTCCAATTCTTCCTTCTCTAGCCCTCAAATCGCAATAAGGAGAACTTAAAGCCTTGTATCGCCCTATCCTCTCCCTCCACCACCCCAATCTCCTCCTCCGTCAACCCATACAACCGATACACCACCTGATCAATCAACGCATCCGTCTTCCTGAGTCTCTCCTTCATCGGCAGCACCCTTTGCAAGCTCTCCTCGTACATCTTCTTAATCCTGTCAACCAGACTCGCATCGCTCAAACTCACACCCAACCGGCTCTTATTCTTGCGCAAAATCTCCAGCAGTTCCTCAGTGGCAAGCGCTGGCTCCCCCTTCTGATAATCGCCCGCATAATCAGCCAACTTACTCTTGCCCACTAACGCATCAATTCCTTTTCTGCCATCCTTATCCGGCAATACCCTGGCTGTAGTCACCAACCAATCCAAAAACTCCTTCTGCGCCGCTCGCTTCTCCTTGTTCAGCCGTATCATCTCCTCCGCCAGGAACGCCAGCAGGTCATGCACCACGTCTGACTCTTCCGGCACTTTTGAGAGGTGATGCTCCACGAAGCCGGTCACGCAGGTTTGATCGCCCTTGCTGAGGCAGTACTCGTAGAGGTTCCTGGCTTTTTCGAGATAGTAGGTGCGTTTTTCGGGTGAAAGTATGAAGTTAATACGACGGATAGGTGTATGCACTAGAGTTTGTGCTCGATACTCCAGGAAACCACCTCTCAGGGCCGAAAGTTCAGAATGAAAAAACTGGAACGCCGTGCTTGAGTTGAGGATAGCCAGAAGATAGAGATCATCTACAGGAATTAAAAAAGTTTTGTCATTGGAATAGTGACCAGCGTCATCAAACGCGAAGTTGTTGGAAACCGCTATAACAGGCCACATTATTTTTGGCTTTTCAAATTCTGCATGGTAGGCAATATTATCTTGAATTTCGTACCACCTATATGGTCCTGGTTTCCTACCCGGCCATTCGCCTTGTATTCTATCACTCCAGCCTGCCGGTTTTGGCTCCAATGGGGTTTTGTATTGTGACAAATGCCGTTCTATAGCCTTATACCCAGTTATCTCTATACCTCTTCTAGTAAATATTAGATATCGCTCCTCGAAATCAATATTGTAACGTTTCACATCTTCGCCCACCACAAAAGGTTTGATGATCTCGGCACTTCTCGGGTCTTCAGCGATCAATCTATCGCGAGTAGTGCGATCAATGACAAAAGCTTCGTTAAAGCCAGTTTTTATACCATAGTGGATTTTACCACCGATATATTCTCCTAGAGGTATACTTCTGGCTATCAGTTTGCCCAAGATGCCTTGCTCTGAAGCGACCGCCAGAGACCAGTTGGTGCCGCTGAAGGCACTCTCAGGCATTTGGCTGGCGACAGATTGGATCGCCTGGAGAAGGCTATCAAAGTTCAGAGTTTTAAGCAGAGCATATTCTATGGGTGTGCCATTGCGTTGCACTCGGCTGGAAAGGACGACAATGGGATAGGTCGTTGCATCACCGAAGACAGGGAGATCGCCAAAATCGATTAGCATTTCGAGTTTGACTTCCGTAGTCAAAAATGAGCGCAAGGATGTGCCGTAGTTGGCTCTCATGAATTTGTTGGCAGTAATCATGCCGAAACGGCCATTAGAGCGTAGCATGGCGTGACCGCGCTCGATGAAGTAGGTGTAGAGGTCGGCGATACTGTTGAAAACGGCGTACATTTCTTTGAAGGCGGCTTTGTCATCGCCCAGCCCTTCCTGGCGCACATACGGCGGATTCCCCACCACCGCATCAAATCCCCCATTCTCCTTGCGTTTCGACTCATCAAAAAACACTTCGGGGAACTCCAGTTCCCAGTGGAAGAAGCGTTTTGCTTGGGCGAGAGCGAGCGCGGTTTCGATGGCTTGTTTGTCTTCCTTGCCTGTCGTGCTGTAATTGTCGTCGACGATGGCTCCGGCACATTCCTGGGTCATGTGCTTTGCTCCCTTGATACCGAAGTATTCGCTTACCCATACGTCCAGCAGGCGTTTGAATGGAGCGAGGGCGTCGTAGGCTCCCTTGTAGGCCTGTCGCGATGCGGCGACTTCCTGGGCGGTGACGTCGGAGAGTTCACCTACTTTGCGCATGAGTTCGGTTGCGCTCAGCAGATAGGTAAATTGACTCCCCCACAGGCTAAAGGTAAGAGCCTCCTGCACCTCCTGTACG
>WNFT01004072.1_pt1 | contig 12769 bp, 14 predicted proteins | sample 5400191 | NCBI WGS metagenome assembly WNFT01 (sample SAMN13153359, study PRJNA577476) | soil metagenome | isolation source: 80 cm saprolite under Madrone tree | place: USA:California | collected 2016-06-14
CGACCTCTCCCTTACCAAGGGAGTGCTCTACCACTGAGCTACGGCAGCATTCCGGCTTGGAGATTGGTCCACGGAGTGGCCGGAAGGCAATACACGAGCTTCCGGCGGCTGTCCAGGTGCGGTAAATGATGATTGTCTTATGGAACGATCTTGAAAATTGTGAAATTGACATGATATGGGTTGATGAGACAACCCGGCAGAGGGTAGCAGACGATGACCAATCATTTCGCCGTGGGGGCTGTCGCCAGCGATCGGCCATTTTTACAACCGTTGAGGGAAACGACCCTGATCCTATCCTGCAGAAGCAGGCGGTCAAACGGACACAGCTCAAGGCAAAGTTGTATTGCATTTGCGTAGGCCGGGGCGTGCGAAAATCCGGACCGGATTTGACACCGGGGAAAGGCACCGCGCGCGAAGAGCGGCTGGCCAAGGCGTTGCGCGAAAATCTGCGCCGGCGCAAGGAACAACGGCGGGCACAGCAGCGGCAGGAAGCCGCGCAGCCCAAGCAGTCGGATCGGGAGCGAGAACCGCCGGCTTGAGCCGCGCCCCCCGCTCCAGTAAAAGCAACCGCCATGGCGGAAAGGGCCCTCGCCGGTAGGCGACGTGTGGAACGGAAATGATGGACAAGATCCGGATCAAGGGCGGTGTTCCGCTCGAGGGCATAATTCCGATTGGCGGCGCCAAGAATGCGGCGTTGCCGCTGATGGCCGTGAGCTTACTGACCCCGGATACGCTAACTCTCGAGAATGTCCCCGATCTGGCCGACATCGCGACGATGGCGAACCTTCTCGTCCAGCACGGGGTCACTGTCGCGGTTGACGAGGCCGGCGGAAATCGCGGGCAAGTACTCGAATTATCGGCCGCACATATTACTTCGACGACAGCCCCTTACGATCTTGTCCGAAAGATGCGGGCTTCCATTCTCGTGCTCGGACCGCTTCTGGCGCGCTTCGGCCGAGCGCGAGTGTCCTTGCCCGGCGGCTGCGCGATCGGGCCGCGACCGGTCGATCTCCACATCAAGGGGCTGCAGCGGCTGGGCGCTGAGGTAGAGCTACACGGCGGTTATATCGACGCACGAGCACCAAAGGGTCTGAAAGGCGCCGAAATCGCTTTTCCGGCCGTCTCAGTTGGAGCTACCGAGAATCTGCTGATGGCGGCTACGCTCGCAGAAGGGGAGACTTTGCTTATCAACGCGGCTCGGGAACCCGAGATCACCGACCTCGCCACCTGCCTCGTCGCTATGGGTGCCCGGATCGACGGGATCGGGACCGACCGGCTAAGCATCGTTGGGAGCGGTCGTCTGCACGGGGCCGCTCATGCAATTATCCCCGACCGCATCGAAACCGGAACCTATGTCATGGCGGCCGCGGCGACCGATGGCGAGGTGCGGCTGATCGGCACCCGGATCGATCTCATCGCAGCGCTGGTGCGTAGCCTCGAAGGGGCGGGCGTGGAGGTATCGGCCATTCCGGATGGGCTGAGGGTGCGTCGACGCACCCGATCACTGGAGGGCGTCGACATCATGACAGAACCGTATCCGGGATTTCCGACGGATCTGCAGGCGCAAATGATGGCGCTTATGGCGACCGCTAGAGGCGCGTCGATGATCACCGAAACGATTTTCGAGAACCGCTTCATGCATGTCCCCGAGCTCGCGCGCATGGGAGCCAATATCACTGTGCACGGCGCCTCGGCCTTGGTGCGGGGGGTGCCTTCCTTGATGGGGGCGCCGGTGATGGCGACGGACTTGCGCGCCTCGGTATCGCTCGTGGTGGCGGGTCTCGTCGCAGAGGGCGAGACGGTAATCAACCGCGTTTATCACCTCGATCGCGGCTACGAGAAGATCGAGGACAAACTTGCTGCTTGTGGCGCGCGCATCGAGAGGGAGCACGATGCCTGACGACAGTGGCGCCGCGCTCAAGCTGCGTGCCGAGGATGCCGACGATCTCGCGGTGATCTCGGCTTGCCTCCAGGACGCGCTCGTTGCCGTTCGTGATCTCGCTTTCGTTCCGCAGGACCGTACGTTCCTAATGGCTGCCAACCGATTTCGTTGGGAGGGAGCGGCGCCCACGGAGCGCGCCGAGGCCGTTTATCAGCGCATTCTGTGCGGCATCACGTTCGGGGCCGTCGCTGGAGTGTCCTATATTGGCTTTCGCCGCAGCGAGGACGATCGGATCTTGTCGCTGCTGACGATCCGACCCTGGCACGACGGCGAGGGAGACGCAATACGGCTCGAATTTTCCGGCGGGGCCGCGATTCGGCTGGACGTCGCCCGCATCGTTTGTCATGCGCAAGATCTCGGAGAACCCTGGCCGACACAATGGCAGCCGCGGCACGATGCGGACGAGCGGGTATGACTGGCGCAGCGAATGCGCGCGGTGCCGAGAATGTATTAATCCTGGCGCTGCCCAACGGTCGGATCCTCGGCGAGGTGATGCCTCTGTTGCGCCATCTCGGCGTCGCGCCGGAGCCCTCCTTTGACGACCCGGGCTCGCGCCAGCTCCGCTTTGCCACGAGCGCGCCTGGACTTGATCTGATACGAGTGCGCAGCTTTGACGTCGCCACCTTCGTCGCCTTCGGCGCTGCCCAGCTCGGCATTGCAGGCAATGATGTGCTTATGGAATTCGACTATTCCGAGATTTACGCGCCGCTCGACCTTGATGTCGGGCACTGCCATCTTGCGGTCGCAGCCACCACCGACAGCGCCGCCAGAAAAAATGTCAGCCGCGCGAGCCATGTTCGCGTCGCCACCAAATACCCGGAGATCACCCGTCGTCATTTCGCCGCGCGCGGCGTGCAGGCGGAATGCATCAAGTTGAACGGCGCGATCGAACTCGCTCCGAATCTCGGCCTGTGCCGTCACATCGTCGACCTTGTTCAGACTGGCGCCACGCTAAAGGCAAACGGCTTGATCGAGATTGAGCGCATAGCCGAGGTGAGCTCGCGGCTGATCGTCAACCGCCCGGCGTTGAAAACCCGCCCGAGCGAGGTCGGCGGCTGGATCGAGCGCTTCCGCGAAGCGATTGATAGAGTGGCCTCAGCTTCCCTTAACCAGGTAGGGGAAGAAGATAGAGCAAACCAGCGGAGGGACTGATACCAGTCAGATTGTCGACCCGCGCCGCCGGGTTTGAAACAGACTTCCGGAAATTGCTCGACGCAAAGCGAGAGGCCGACGCGGATGTCGACGCTATCGTCGCCGCGATCATCGACGATGTCGCGGAGCGTGGCGACGCGGCGCTGATCGAATACACCCGCCGCTTTGACTGCGTCGACCTCGCAGCCTCCGGCCTGCGTCTTACAGGCCGTGAGATTGCCGAAAGCGCGGTCGCGGCGTCGCCCGAGACCGTAGCCGCGTTACAGCTGGCCGCGGACCGGATCGAGGACTTTCATAGCAGGCAGATACCGCCGCCGATTGATTATGTCGATGCGCTTGGGGTGCGGCTTGCCGCTCGCTGGCGACCGGTTGCGGCCGCTGGGCTTTATGTCCCCGGCGGCACCGCCGCCTATCCATCCTCGGTGCTGATGAACGCCATTCCCGCCAAAGTGGCTGGTGTCGAGCGGCTCGTCATGACTGTTCCGACACCGAGCGGCGTCCTCAATCCGCTCGTTCTCGCAGCGGCCAAGATGGTCGGAATCGACGAGATCTATCGGGTGGGCGGTGCGCAAGCGGTGGCGGCGCTCGCCTATGGCACCGCGACGATTAGGCCCGTCGACAAGATCGTTGGCCCAGGGAACGCCTACGTCGCCGCAGCCAAACGGCGGGTCTTTGGCCGGGTTGGCATCGATATGATCGCTGGTCCCTCTGAAATTCTCGTCGTCGCCGATCAGCACAACAATCCGGAGTGGATCGCGGCCGATTTGCTCTCGCAGGCAGAGCACGACAGCGCATCGCAAGCGATGCTCATCACAAATGACGACGCCTTCGGTAAGGCGGTCGAAGCTGCAGTCGAACGGCATCTGGTGGGATTACCGCGCGCGCAAATCGCGCGCGCGAGCTGGCAGGCCCACGGTGCGATCCTCCACGTCGCCGGCTGGGACGAGGCGGTGGCGCTAATCGACCGCATCGCTCCCGAGCACCTCGAACTCGCGCTCGACGAGGCCGACATGTTGGCTGACCGGGTTCGCCACGCTGGCGCCATCTTCCTCGGCCGTTACACGCCCGAGGCCGTCGGGGACTATATCGGCGGCCCCAACCATGTTCTGCCGACAGCGCGCAGCGCGCGTTTTGCCTCGGGCCTTGGCGTGCTGGATTTTATTAAGCGTACCTCGCTGCTCCGCTGCGATGAGGCAAGCCTAGCTGCACTCGCGCCAGCGGCGATCCGTCTCGCCGAAGCGGAAGGGCTGGAGGCCCACGCGCTTTCGCTGTCGATCCGACTGACATCAGAGGCGTGAATCACGGCCATGGCCGAGTCTCCGGACGATTCCACAAATCAGTGGCGCATCGCCGGCATAACGCTCGACGAGCACAGCGTGGTCCGCCGCAACCCCGACATCGAACACGAGCGAGCCGTTGCCATATTCGACTTGCTGGAGGAGAACCATTTCGCGCCAGCTTCAGGACGCGACGGCCCATTCCACCTGCATCTGGCAATCGAAGAGAACAGGTTGAGCATTGTTGTTCGCTCGGCGATAAAAGAATCGAGCGAAACCATCCTCCTGCCACTCGCCCCGTTTCGCGGTATCGTCAGAGACTACTTCAGGGTCTGCGAAAGCTACTACGAAGCGATCCGCCACTCGAGCCTCGCTCAGATCGAGGCGATCGACGTGGGAAAGCGGTCGTTGCACGACGAGGGGTCGACGCTGTTGCTGGAGCGGCTGGCCGACAAAGTTGCCATAGACCACGACACGGCGCGGCGCTTGTTTACGTTGATCTGCGTGCTGCATCTGCGCGGGTGACGCGTGGATGACGGCGCCATTCCTCGTACTTGCTTCCGCCTCGCCGCGCCGGCTCGACCTGCTGCGGCAGATCGGGGTCATGCCCGACCGGATCGATCCCGCCGATATCGATGAAACACCTCGCCCGAGCGAACTGCCGCCGGCTCATGCTATGCGTCTGGCCGAGGAGAAGGTGCGGGCGGTCATGCCTCGACATCCCGGGGCCTTCATCCTGGCAGCAGACACGGTCGTCGCGTGCGGCCGCCGTATCCTACCGAAACCTTCGGACCCAGTTACTGCGCGATTCTGCCTCGAGCTGCTGTCGGGGCGCCGCCATCGCGTCCATAGCGGCATCGCTTTGGCGAGTCCGGGCGATAGGCTGACATTGCGCCGCGTCGACACCCAAGTCGCATTCAAACGCCTCAGCGAGGCCGAGATCGCGGCTTATCTTTGTTGTGGCGAATGGCGCGGTAAGGCCGGCGGCTATGCGATTCAAGGCCGGGCGGCGGCGCTGATCCGGTGGGTGCGCGGTTCCTACACGAACGTGGTCGGGCTGCCGCTCTTCGAAACGGCACAGTTGCTTGCCGGCCGCGGCTATCGAATGCCATGCTCGGCGAGTTGCTGATCGCCGCCGGCCCCGGCGAATGGCGAGCTGCCCTGCTCGAGGACGGAATTCCGGTCGAACTCTTCGTCGAGCGGGGAGATCGCTGCGAAGCCGGCAGCATCCACCTCGGCCGGGTCCATCGGCTGCTGCCCGCGCTCGGCGCGGTGCTGGTCGATATCGGCGCCGATCGGCCAGCGTTCCTACCCCAGAACGAGGTTTTCCCGCGTGGCCGACGGCTCTATGAGGGCGAGCGCGTAATCGTCCAAATTCGCCGCGAGGCGCAGGGCGGCAAGGCTGCAAGCGTGACGACGGTGATCGCGTTGCGCGGCAAGTTCATTGAAGTTCGATCGGGTGGCCGGGGAATAGTCGGCAGCGAGAGGCTGTCGCCCGAGGAGCGGGCTCGGTTGCTCGTTGCCGTCGACGGGCGACCGGAAGAATTATCATGGCGAAGCTCGGTCGGCATCAAGCTGCTCGGATCCGCGCCCGTCGAGACGCTTATCGCAACGGCAACGGAACTGCTCGGGCGCTGGGCCGAGATATGTAAGCGGGCTTCGGAGTTCCCGCCGCCGATGCGCCTCGACCCGCCCGCGACCTTTGCCGCGGCGCTCTCCTCTGCACTGCCGGTGTCGCCAACGCGCATTTTCACCGACGATCCCGCCAGCATTCCCGAACTCCGCGAGGCATTTCCGGGTGTCGTAGCGCAGCACCGGTCAGAGCCGGAGGGGCCGATCGAGCTCGATGCCAACTTTGACCGAGCGTTATCGCGAACGGTCGCCCTTGATGGCGGCGGCTGGGTGAACATCGAAGCGACACGGGCTGGGGTGATGATCGATGTCGATAGTGGAACCCCGGAGACGGGATCACCGGAGCGCGCTGGACTTGCTGTCAATCTTACCGCGGCCAGTGCTATCGCCCGGGAGATTCGCTTACGCAATATCGCCGGCGGCATCGTCATCGACTTTGTCGGACTGGGTCATCGCAGATTGCGCGAGCGCGTCCGCGACGTGCTCACCCAGGAACTGGCCCCTGATCCCGCGTGCCCACAGATCCTAGGCTGGACCAGGCTCGGGCACCTCGAACTAGTGCGACCCCGCCGCCGGCGCCCGCTCACCGAGACGCTGCTCGAACCGCGCTCCGGCGGTCCTCTCGTCAAGACCGCAATCACCGTTGCGTACGAGGCGCTGCGCGCATTGCGCCGCGAGGCGCGGGCGCAGCCGGGAAGAAGCTGGCGCCTGACCATCGCGCCGGATGTCGCAGCGGCATTTTCGGGCGGTGCGGCAGCGGCTTTGCGCGCGCTGGAGGATCGATTCGGGCGTAAGATTGCAATCGGGGCGGATCCGAGCACCGATCGTGAGCGCTTTCAAATCACTCCCCTCTAATTACATCGGTTTGCGATGAAGTCCCCAAATTCGCTACGTCCCTGCCCGATCTGCGGCAAGCCATCGACGCCCCAAAACCGGCCGTTCTGCTCGGCTCGCTGCGCCCGGATCGATCTTGGTCGTTGGCTCAAAGGCAGTTATCGGATTGCGACGAATGAAGAATGCGCTAATGGCGAAGAAGCTGATCCCAGCGGGATATCGGTTGACGGCGCCTCCATCAGCCGCGAGCATGGATACCGTCAGCCCGGGGAGATCGAATGAGCGCAGCGCCGCGGGCCAACCACTTTGGGGTCATCTACGCCGACCCGCCTTGGACCTTTGCCACGTATTCACGAAAGGGCAAGGGGCGCAGCGCGGAGGCTCATTACGATTGCATGACCCTCGACGACATCAAAGGACTGCCGGTGGCCGAATGGGCAGCGGACGACTGCGTGCTGTTCTTGTGGACTACAGACCCTCTACTGGAAAAGGCGTTCGAAGTAATCCGTTCTTGGGGATTTATCTATAAAACCGTGGGATTTTACTGGGTAAAGTTGAATAAATCTTCGCCAAAGCCGGAGCATGATCAACACAGTTTCTTTACTGGCCTCGGTTTCTGGACGCGCGCCAACCCGGAGTTGTGTCTTCTCGCGACCCGCGGCCAGCCCCGACGTCGCAGCGCAGGCGTCTCTAAGCTAATCGTCTCGCCCCGGCGTGAACATAGCAGGAAACCGGACGAGACCTACAAACGTATCGAAGCGCTATGCGAAGGTCCCTACCTAGAGATGTTCGGCCGGTCCAGGCAGGACGGTTGGTCGCCCTGGGGACCCGATTCCGACGCTTTTGAGAATGGGCGGATACCGACGCGACGATGGCGATCCTCCAGCTATCCCGATGCGCCTCAACCTGCCGACTAGGAAGCTCGACCGATCGATGTACGCGGTTATCTTTGAAGTCGAACCCGAGCCGGATCGCGTGCAGGAGTATCTCGACATCGCCGCCCGCCTGCGGGCGGAGCTCAAGAAGATCGAAGGGTTCATCTCGATTGAGCGGTTTACGAGCTTGAGCCAGGATGGCAAGATCCTGTCGTTGTCGTTTTGGCGCGATGAGGACGCGATCGCACGCTGGCGCGAGCAGGAGCAGCATCACGCAGCGCAAATCTCAGGGCGCAACGGGGTGTTCCGCGACTACCGGATCCGCGTCGCCGTGGTTGTGCGCGATTACGGCATGTATGAGCGGGTGCAAGCACCGCAGGCGATGCCGCAGGCGGCGCGCAAACGGGCTTGAGCTCGGCTACTCCCAGGCAATCCGCGGCGCCTTCCCGAGCTTTGCCGGGCCAAGGAACATTTGTCCATTCTGGATCGTAAACGCCGTGGTGATCGCGGGCTTGCCGTCCGGTCCAGCCTTCGCCAGCATCGCCAGTGCTAGCCGTGCTAGGCCGGCCTCGGCGGCGCGCATACGGCCACTCTGCACGAGTGCTGCCAGGATTTGGTCATAACCCTGGATCGCACCGGAGAAACCGCCGATCGGCTGGAGCTCCCGGTCGAGGGCGATCGTGCCGGATGCGGTCGAGCCGAGCTCTCCCCATTTCACCCGCAGATTGTCGAGCTCGATCGTACCGCCGGCATCGCGCCACTCGGAGATTGCTTGCACCAGTCGCCCGCCCGGGACTGCGCCCTTGACACTGAGCGCCAGCGCTAGCTCGTCTATCGTGTCGCCCAGAATTGGAGTCACGCTGGCGAGCTTTAGCTGCCGCAGGGTGACAGCTACCCCGATGGCCGGCTCGGTGTGCACCTGCGGCGGCTTCGTCGGCAGGACGACCCACGCGTCCGCCATGCTGACCGCGATCGTCTCACCGGCCTCCGCATCGATGTCCCCCAGGTGCAGCCATAATATTGTGTTTGCCTGCGGGCCCGTCGCAAGCACCCCCGCGACGCTCCGAGCCGCCAGTTTCACGGGAGGACGCGCGCCTCCGGCAGCCAGCGCAGCCGACAACCCTTCCGGCGCGTCAAGCCTCCAGCTGGAGAAGTCCCAGGGCCGAGCTTCCCCTGAAAGAACGGGGATGCGAAGTTCGGGTGCCGGGCTCAGCCGGCGGTCACGCAAGGTCGCGGTTTTGAGAGAAACCCGGCAGGCGAAAGGAAAACCGCCGACGCCGATCCTCTCCCACGAAACGTCAATTTTCTGGGTGCGCTCGGCTTGAGCCCAGGCAGTGACGCCGCTCTTGATTTGCTCAACGATGATCAGCCAATAGGCCGTGTAGGCACCCAGCAGAACCAGCAACAGAGCAAAAGCGGCGAGGTCGAAGCGCGTTGGGCGGCGCATGCCGGGGTTATAGCGGCCTCGTTCGGCAATCGCCAGCAGGCAGCCGACGCGCCGGCGCGAGTTGCGGCCTTGATAGCGCTGGCGATCGGCTATTCTTTGGCCTCGAGTGGCGATCATCACGATGCGAGATGACCCAAGAAGGACCCGATTTCGCTGCCGATACGATGCCGCCCGAGATCGCGGCATTGGGCGACGGTGCCGAGCCGGTATGGATCTTCGCCTACGGCTCCTTGATGTGGGATCCCGAATTCCCCAGCATCGCGGCTGAGCCCGCGTTGCTGCGCGGCTATCATCGCCGATTCTGCCTCTATTCCTACGATTACCGGGGAACCCGAACCCGGCCTGGCCTTACTCTTGGCCTCGATCGCGGCGGGGCGTGTCGCGGGATCGTCCTCCACTTGCCGCCCGAAACGCTCGCCGAAGCGATCGATATTCTTTGGTCGCGGGAGATGACTGCACCCCGGGTTTACGACGTGCGGAGCCTGCCGGTGCTGACCGCGCGCGGCCGCATAAGGGCCCTTTCCCTCACGGTAAGGCGCGGTCATCCGGACTACGCCGGGCGGCTGTCGCTGGACGAGACTGCGCGGATCATTGCTGGCGCCGCCGGCCGCCGCGGCGCTAACCGCGACTATCTCGCCGGCACCGTGCGGCACCTAGCCGACCTCGGGCTTGCCGACGCGCAGCTCACCCGGCTGGCCGAGCGGGTCGAGGCGCTGGCCACGGTGACCGGATAACGCCCATTTCCCGGAGGCACTGGTCAACCCGCGAGGCCACAATCCAGGACCACAGGCCCGTGAATCTCAAGGGCGGTGTTTTCGCAGGCGCGCCGGCCGGTCGCCCGGCCGAGCCTGTTCGAATCAACTTTGATCGCTCGCCCATGCGGCCGCTTATGTCGGGGACGCGTCGCGTTGCGTCGCGGCCGGAAGCAGCAGGGCCGCAGATGAGCGCCACCCTGACGTTGATCGACCTCGCCCGCTAGATCGCTCTCCTGCTGTGCGGCGTGCACATGGTCCAGAACGGGATACAGCGCGCCGGCGGTCCAAGGTTGCGGCATTATATGCAAGCACACCCATCGTGCTCGTTTCGCGCATTACGCGAGCGATGTCCTCTTCGCCACCTGATAATGCAGGTGGAATTCAGGCGCGAGCCCAACCTATGGTCTTCCCCCGGTCGGCAACATGGTCCAAACCGGCGGGCGCCAGCGATCGGCAATCGTGCGCATCAGGTCACGGCCACCCCGTTTTGTGCTCGCCTTCTTCCGCAAGCATCTCGTCGAAGCGAAGAAGCCGCAGCGAACTGGAACTTGCGACAGCAACCGCAGCCTCCAAGCGGAAGCACAGTCTGGCAACATCAGGTACAAGCCTGGAATTATGCAGGTGTCTCCCCCTACCTTCCCCGGCGTGGGCTCGCATCGCGCGTAACGAGGGGGTGCCGCTCCATGGCCTTTCTGGTAGGCGCCTCGGTCTCGCCGTCGAGCAACAGGAATTGGCGCCCCAGCCTGCCGCCCCCCTGTTTCTGCAATGAATCTACAAGCACGTCCTTCTCCTTCGCGATCATCGGGCGCCCGTCGTTTCTGCCTGGAGAATACGATGCGATTATGGTAATTTAACGTCGGCGTGAAGAAATGTATAAATTCGCTTGCAGACTCGGCATTACCGGTTTGGCCCAGGCAATGGCCGTGGCTTGCCAAACTGGGGCGAGACTTCGGCACGGGATCTGCGATATGTCCGTTCTCGAAGTGTTTGGCTGGACTAGAAAAATTACCGCGGTCACGGTGAAGCACGTCATTACCCGACACGGCGCATTCTGATCGCGTCGCACCGAACCCCGAAATCTGAGCACCGTCCATGTACAGCTATATTGTCCGTCGTCTCGCCTTTGGCGCGCTGACGGTTGCGGGCGTATCAGTCATCGTGTTCATGGTGCTGCGGATTCTCCCCGGCGACCCGCTGGTCGCCATCTTTGGCGCCGAGGGCTACACCAAGCTCAGCGAGGCGGAGAGAGCCCATTACATGGCGGAGCTCGGGTTGAGCGATCCGCTCCTCATGCAATACCTGCATTGGATCGAAGACATCGCCCGCGGCAATTTCGGTCGGTCGTTCTTCCGCGCCGAAAGCGTTGCCGAGATGATTTCGCGCCGCGGTCCGCTGACCGCGGAGATCGGCATAATGGCGGTAATTCTTTCGTGGATCGTCGGGATCCCGGTGGCGATTATAAGCGCGCTGCGTCCAAACAGTATCGGGGATCACATCTCCCGGTTTATCAGCATCATTTTCTTAGCAATTCCAGGCTTTTGGTCGGGCATGCTGCTCGTCCTCGCCGCGCTATTCTGGTTTGGCTATCGGGCGCCGCTCGGCGGGGCGTCTCTGTTAACGGACCCGTGGGCCAACCTGCAAATCGTCATCGGGCCGGCTCTCGTGCTCGGCCTCGGGCAGGGGGCCTACATCGCCCGCATGGCGCGCTCCAGCCTGCTTGAAGTCATCCGCGAGGATTACGTGCGGACCGCCCGCGCCAAGGGACTGAGCCGGCGTCCGGTGCTGATCGTCCATGCCCTGCCCAACGCGTTGCTGCCGGTCATCACCCTCTCGGGCATTCTGCTCGGGTTCGTCCTCGCCGGGTCGATACCCGTCGAGCGCGCATTCGGAACACCGGGGCTTGGCTACGCCATGTTCACCGCCGTCAGCGAGCGCGATATCTTCGTGATGCAGAATCTAGTGTTTCTCTACGCCGTGGTGTTCGTAATGCTTAATATCTTGGTCGACCTCACCATCGCCTGGCTGGATCCGAGGATCCGCTATCAATGACTGCGGCCGACCAGGGCAGCAGCTATCCGCCGCCGCAAGCCCTGCCGACCCTCCGGCACTCGCGGTCGAGGCGACTGGCCCGCGGTCTCAGACTCTTCATCAGACGGTCTCCGCTCTCGGCTTTTTGGGGATGTGTCGCGGCGGCGATTTTTGTCGCTGCCGTCTCAGCGCCCCTTCTCGCGCCCTATGAACCGTTGAAATCGGACTTCAGGGCGATGTCGAAACCCCCTGACGCGCGACACTATTTCGGCACAGACCAAATCGGCAGGGACGTATTGAGCCGGGTACTCTACGGCAGCCGCGCATCACTCACCGTCGCCGTCGGCGCGGTGCTGTTCGGCACCACGCTCGGCGCGCTCTGGGGACTGGCCAGCGGATACTTCGGCGGACGCATCGACATCGTCAGCCAGCGTATCATTGAGTTTCTCCAATCGTTTCCCGATCTGATTCTGGCAATGGCGATCGCCATGGCGCTCGGCGCGGGTATCGGTACCGTGATCGTCGCTATCGCGATCACCCGCATTCCATTTGGCGGGCGAGTCATCCGGGCGGTCGTGCTCTCGCTCAAGGAGATCTCTTATGTCGAGGCCGCGCGCGGCCTCGGCGCCTCGCACCTGCGCATCATGTTGCGCCACATACTGCCGCAATGCATGGCGCCCTACCTGATCCTGGCGACCACCCATCTGGGGGTTGCGATCATCATTGAGGCGGCCCTCGGCTTTCTCGGTGTCGGCATTCCGCCGCCAACCCCGACTTGGGGCAACATGCTGGCGGATTCACTGAATGCGGGCCTCGTCCCGCCGTGG
>WNFT01013688.1_pt1 | contig 12769 bp, 8 predicted proteins | sample 5400191 | NCBI WGS metagenome assembly WNFT01 (sample SAMN13153359, study PRJNA577476) | soil metagenome | isolation source: 80 cm saprolite under Madrone tree | place: USA:California | collected 2016-06-14
TTCGAACCATCCGAGGCGTGCAAGTGTTCGAACATCGGTCTCCACACTCCGTGCGTCGAGTGGACCGCCTGTTCGCGAGGAAATCTGCGCCTGTAGCGCCTTAGGAGAGATATGCCGGAGCCCCGTGAATGAAATTTCGCTAATGAATGGAGTTGTGATGGAAAGAATCGCCGCAGAGATTTCTACCTGCGCCGGAGAGCTATCGTCGGGTGTCCTTGCGGATGCCACGCCCGAGAGACACAAAATGCCCAATGACCCGGAAATAAGCCAACGCACGAGGATCGCTCCTTGCACCAGGAGGATGAGTGAACGGATGACGTCTGGCTCCACGGGGTTGTCTGCTCTGAAAAACACAAGGTCTGTTCCTCGAGAAAAAAGGCAGGCTCGCCGCGCGAGTTGCGAGGCGAGCCTGTTCGTGGTTGCGATTTGTTGAGCGGGCGCAGTCACTCTGCGTCGTGCGGGCTTACGCGCGGCTTAATCGTCGTCTCCTTCGGAGTCGCCCGTTTTCGCCTTCAGGATTTCCCAGGTGTTGTTGTCGCCGTGCTGCTGGGTGAAAAAGAGCCGCCAGCCGTCGCGGAACGGCTTGGGAATCTTGGCACCGAGCAAACCGTTCACCGTCGGGTCGCCGTCGGACTGGAGCCAGCCGGTAATCTCGTTGTCGCCGTCGTTTTGGAATCCCGGCATCCCACCAAACTGGGAATCCAGAGTCGCCGAGGCATCACGCCCTTCGGCAAGGATCCGGACAGGCTGATTGGCTGGGTTGCTGTAGTCGACATTAAGGTCGAAGAGGAACGCAGAATCGAGCGCGTTGCGCTGCGTGTGAAGCGTATCGCCAGCATCTTCGACGAAAACGATGCGGTTTGCATCCCAAAAAGCGCAGTTGTCAAATCCCGAATGCGCGACATCGGAGTTATACAACAGCGACAGTATTCCGGAATCCCCGAACAACCGAAGCCGGAACAAGGCCCCGAATCCACCAAACGTCGAACCCGCTTCGGTCAGCGCGTTGGTGTCGCCAGTGGTGTCGAAGATGAACTCAGAGAAATTCGTTCCTGGACGGAATTGTCCATTCTCCGGGCGCTTGAAGGGCGTGCCTAAAGCTGTTTTTGCCGCGGCATTCGCGTTGAACGGCGCGTTACCCTGCGTAGCCGTATCATGGATGGTCACCCAATTGGTTTGGAACTGTAGTCCGTAGGTGTGGAGATCCTGGAGGTCTTGCGACGTGATATCGGCATCCACGTTCGACCCGAACACAATGGGACCAGAATGCACATGCGACATTACTTGCAAAACTTGCAATTTGCCCCCTAGCTTCAGATCAGACGGGCTATTCGGCAAAAACCGATAAACGAAACTGTTCGGCTGGCGCGCATGAGGATTCGTTGTTCCTGTCTTGCCTCCGATATCCTCCACAATGATTAACCGGCCAACTCTGTCAGACTGAATCCCTTCGTAACCGCCCCGGCCGAGGATACCGGAGATATCTTCGACGGTGGACGGAAAGTCTGGTGTCGCCTGAACCACGGTGGCATTGGAGCCGCTCTCGGAAGTGAATAAGAGCTTGTGAGAGAAGGGATACCAGGTTGAGCCATCAATTGTGGGCAATGATTGACCGTTAACGTCCGTGGTCGCCAGCAAGGTGACGCGATGGGCGCCATCGGCGTCCAGATTGATGCGCGTGATATATCCCTTGCCCCCCGCGCCTAGTTCATGGCCTTGAAAAAGGAAATGCGTCCCGTAGTCGTAGTGAGGGTCTGTTCCATGTTGGTTCTGCAGAATTAGATACGTGTTTTTGTCAGGTTCTGTCTTGGAGGCTTCCACTTTGTGGACCAGGGAGGGCAAATCTCCGGGCGCAGGCAGCATCGGCCCGTCGTTGTCGTACCCGTAGAAATTGGTAAGGTCCGAAGTATTCTCCAGTTTGAAAGAGCCCTGGGCAACGATCACCTCGGTTAGTTCTGGGGAGAGTATGTTGGGGGATGCGAGGCCGGGTGCTTTGGGGTTAGCCGACTGCACGGCCGTGAGTTTTCCTCCAGAGTTATTTCCATCTCCCGCAAAGAGCGGACTAGCCGGTAAAACACCAATTGCGAATGCGGCCATGCTGGCGATGGCCTTGGTCAAACGATGATGCATATCGAGTTTCTCCTTGGAGTTGTCAGACTTAAGCTGCAATCCGAATTGCGACGAATACGCCCTCTCTCGAACAGGGGTGGACCGGAGGTGCGTCGCAAACCCGTTTTTCCCGCGCAATGAGTTCTAAGCAGGTTTTGTTAGCGGCAGATAAATGCTTGGTCAAAACTAATGGCAGAACAGGGCAAGCTGTATAGAATGAGGGCCCGACATCTAGCCCATGGCCAAACTCGCGCGCAAACTCCGCCTTGCTGATTATTTTGCGCTGGCATTTGGAACGATGGTCGGAGTTGGCTGGCTAGTACTCATGGATGACTGGCTCGGCCGGGGCGGGCCGCTGGGTGCGATTTTAGGATTTGCTTTGGGCGGAATTCTGCTGCTGCCCGTCGGCTACGTTTACGGCCAGTGGGTGCAGCGCCTTCCCGACGCGGCGGGGGAGGCTGCTTACACTGCTCAAGTTTTCCCGCCGATCGTAAGTTATTTTACGGGCTGGATGATGCTGCTGGCCTACTTTATCGTTTGCCCGTGGGAAGCGGTCGCGGTGGGCAAGCTGGCCGCTTATATTTTCCCGTCTCTGAATTCTTTCGAGTTGTATCGAGTTGCGGGCCAGCCCGTCTTCCTGCCTCGTCTGCTGCTGGGCATTGCGCTCACGTTGTTTCTCGCGCTGCTGAATTATCGCGGCATTCGATTGAGTGCCAATTTTCAAAACTGGACGACGACGTTGGTACTTCTTCTCTTCGTCGCGCTGTTAGGTATTAGCGCTGTTTACGGGGCTCCCGCCAATTTTCATCCCGCGTTTCAAGGCGCGCCATGGATTTCGATCGTGCTGACACTGCAGATCGTCCCCTATTTCATGACTGGATTCGAATCGGCGCCCAAAGTGGCGGAGGAAGCCCACTTGGAATTTCCTTCGACGGGATTCTTTCGCGCGATCGCCATGGCTCTTTTTGTCGGTGCAGGTTTTTATGTTCTCGCGATTGCCGCGGTAGCCTACGTCGCGCCGTGGCAAGGATTGATTGGCAAGCACTTCGTCACCGCCATCGCATTCGAGCAAGCCCTCGGAGCGAGATGGCCCGTTCGCTTGGTACTCCTTATGGCCATGTTTGGACTCTTCCAATGCTTCAACGGCAACTTCGTAGCCTCGAGCCGCTTGTTATTCGCCTATGGCCGCCGCCGGACGATTCCTCAGCGCTTTGGCGAGGTGCACGAAAAATTTCTGACGCCGTCTGTGGCAATTGTCGGAATTACCGTAGGAACGTTGGCGGGCGTTCTGCTCGGCGACGCGCTACTTGTGCCGGTCACGGAAGTCGGGTCGATGGCCTCTGCGTTGGGCTGGATGGCTGCCTGCGTGTCGTTTTGGCTGGTGGAAAAACGGATTTCCATGCGCGTCGTGACGGGTCTTGGCATCATGGTCTCGTTGCTGCTCTTTCTTATGAAAGTCTTACCCATTATCCCGGGCCACTTTTCGCTTGCCGAATGGATCGCATTGGGCATCTGGCTGGCCCTCGGCGCCATCCTCCGCACTCGAAGCTGATTAAGGCACTCGTGTATACTCTTGAGGCGAATCACTTCGCTATTGATGATCCCTTTCCTCCATCTTGGACCACTGACGATTCCCACCTTTGGCCTCATGGTAGCGACCGGACTGCTCGTCGCGGCATACATTTTGCAAGCGGATTTCAATCGCCGGCGTGCGCAACTGCAGAACTACAGCTCGAACAAGAGCGCCAGAAACGAAGGAGCCAAGGACGAAGGGTTCCTCATCATCGGAATCGCCGGCCTGGCTGGCCTGGTGGGTGCTCGCCTCTACCATGTCCTGGAGAGTCCGGGCGTGCCAACCCCTTTGCCCTGGGGCATGAGTTTTCCAAACGGTTTGGTGCCCACTACTGGTACTTGGGACCCCGAGAGCCACAGTGGAGTTTGTCTTAAGTACGGATTACCGGAGAACTGCACGGTTCATCCCACACCGATCTACGAATTCCTAATTTGGCTTGTGATCGCTGCATTCCTCTGGCGACTGGGAAATAGGGCGCTGCGCGGTGCGGGGTCAGCAGGAGAAGTTTTCTGCGGCTACCTGATTTTGACGGGAGTTGCACGTTTTCTGATCGAGTTTATCCGCATCAATCCGCCATCTTTCTTTGGTCTTTCGAATGCGCAAGCCGCAAGCCTGGTCTCCATCCTCATCGGCGTGATTCTGCTCTGGCGCATCAGGAGCGGAGCGGTTTCAAAAGCTGCATCGGCCTAGCGGCCTGCCGTTCGATGCGCCGTTTCCGCCGTTCGAAACGGCTCCTCACTGCTTAATGATTGTGCCATCTTTCATGACGAAGAAGACTCTCTTCAGCGTACGGATGTCTTCGATAGGATTTTCCGGCGTCGCGATGATGTCTGCAGCCATTCCGGGTTTCAGGAAACCGCGCTCCTTGTCCACGCCCAGCAGCCGCGCTGCATTCACAGTCATGGCCCGCAGCGTGTCCGCCGCTGGCACGCCCGCCTCTATCCAGCTCTGAATATAGTCGACGGCGAGGGTGCCACGGGTTTCTCCCGGCAAAGCATCAATCACGTCCGTGCCAAAAGCCATGTTCACACCAATTTTGTGGGCGCGCTTCAGGCGATCGACCCAGATCTTATGCTGTTCCGCACCGGTCAGCTTTTCCGTGAATTCCGTTCCTACCAGCGTGACGTTATTTTTCTTCGCGAGTTGCAAGTCCTCGTCGGTCATCCGGAATCCGTGTTCGATGGAATCGACGCCCGCTTCGGCGGCGTTATGCGCGCCGGCATGCGTCCAGCAATGTGCCGCGAGCTTCAGGCCCGCGGCGTGAGCCTCCGCAATCATGAAACGGATATCCTCCGTCGAATAGATATAGGCTTGATCGTCCACCACGATTTTGATGACCCTCGCTCCGAAATGAATGTTCTGGCGGATGGCTTTGCGCATCTCGTCGCGCGTGTCCGCAAAGAGATATTCCGGCGTCGCAAGGTCCTTTTTCTCCGGCTGCAAATGGAATTGCCCCCCGTACGGCGCGATGATAATTCCGGCGTTGACGATCGTTGGTCCTTGCACCCAGCCTGCCTCGATAGCGTGGCGAAGGTCCGTGTCCGCATAATTTCCCGCGTTGCCGATGTCGCGGACGGTCGTAAAACCCGATTGCAGCATGGCCATGCCGTTCGCCACTCCTTCAATGGCGCGATAGCCGGTGGTATCGAGCAGCGTGGTGAAGTAATAGTTGCCCTGATCGCGGCCGGGGATGACCGCCATACACAAGTGTGTGTGCGCGTCGAACAGGCCGGGGAGCACGGTGGCCTTCGAAAGATCAATGATCTTCGCTTCCGCCGGAATGGAGACATTAGCGCCGATTTCCTTAATCTTATTTTCTTCCACCAGGATGATTTGATTCGCGGTGGTTTTTCCTGTTTCCGGGTCGAGCAGCTTTCCGGCTTTGATCGCCACGATTTCTGAATTCGAATGCAGCTGCGCTCTTACGGGAAAAACAGAGAATGAAATCACCAGGGTCGCAAACAACAAAATCCGAATCTTCATACGTCGTCAAGCGGATTTCCGAAGACAGCGATGATGTCCGCATACTTTCCCGGTTTCAAGGAACCGAGCACATCCGATTTGCCAAGCAGATCGGCGGCATTGCTGGTGGCGGATTGGATGGCCTGCATCGGCGTCATGCCGTATTTGACCATGAATGCGAACTGGCGCGCGTTGATGCCGTGGGGGCAGACGCCTGCGTCCGTGCCGAACGACATCTTTACGCCCGCGCGAACGGCCTTCGCGAAGTTTCGGCGGTGAAGCTCACCCAGGCCGCGATCATGCTCGAGGAAATCCGCTGGAGTTGCGTTTTTCTTGCCCTGGTCCTGAATGCATTCCTCGTCGTAGATATCCATGTCGAGATAGGTGCCGTGTTCCTTGGCGAGGGCGATGCCTTCGTCATCAATCAGGGTGGCATGCTCGATGGAGGCAACTCCCGCGCGGATGGCATTCTTGATGCCCTCCGCAGCATGTGCGTGGGCCTCGACTCGAAGGCCGAAGTTGCGAGCTTCATCCACCGCGGCGTTTAGTTCTTCGGGCGTGAATTCAAGAGACTTGGGATTACTGCCGTGCGTGAGCACGGCGCCGGTGGAAAGTATCTTGATATGGTCTGCACCGCGGTGCGCGAGCTCGCGGATTTTCTGCCGGACTTCCCAGGGGCTGTTGGCCTCTCCATAGCGAAGATCCAAAGGAAGCGGGATGTCCCACGCCAGCCCGGTCATCGCGCCGGCGCCTTCGCTGATCGTGATGTAGGCGCCTGCGACAAACATGCGCGGGCCGATGATGTAACCGCGCGCGATGGCGTCACGCATGGCGACATCGTTGAAAGCGCGATACACGCCGACGTCACGCACGGTCGTGAAGCCGCCGAGGAGCGTGACGCGGGCGTTCGGAATGGCCGCGTAGGCGGTTTCGGCAGAGGTCCTTTGCAGCACAAGCAGCGGCTCGGCGTCGCCGAGGTCGGCCAGGTGCGTATGGCAATCGATTAGACCGGGGAGCACTGTCATCTTCGAAAGATCAATCACTGCCGCGCCGCTGGGAATGGGCAAGTTCTCGCCCATCGCTTCAATCTTGCCGCCGCGCACCAGGATCATCTGGTTCGTTTGCACGCGGCCCGCGTCCACGTCAATGAGCTTGCCGGCGCGAATTACTGTGACTTGCGTTGCGGAGGGCGTCTGTTGCGCTGGAGCGTTTACGCCAAATAAGAGCAAAAGGACGACGAGACAGAGGATTTGCTTACGCATGGCTGTCCTTTCGCTTGCGCGAGATGCGAGCGTGACTTAAACGGATTTTTTCAGATAGCGCTTGCGCATCATACCCCGGTCGATGCGCAACGGGAAGCGAACGGCAGAAGATTTGCAGGAAATGAAGCCGGATGCGTGCTACAGCATCTGTCGCAAAACGTATTGCAGGATGCCGCCGTGATGGTAGTAGGAAACTTCTTCGGGCGTGTCCACGCGCGCGATGACCGAGAAAGTCTTGACCTTGCCGTCTTCTGATTTCGAATGGATGGTGATCGATTTCTTGGGCGCGAGGGCTGAGACTCCTTCGATTTCGAAAACTTCGTGGCCCGTCAGTCCCAGCGTTTCGCGATTCTCGCCATTTTTGAATTCGAGTGGGAGCACGCCCATGCCGAGGAGGTTGCTGCGATGAATGCGCTCGTAGCTCTCCGCAATCACCGCGCGCACGCCGAGCAAGCGCGTGCCCTTTGCGGCCCAGTCGCGTGAAGAGCCGGAGCCGTATTCCTTGCCGGCGAGGACCACCAGCGGCACGCCGGCTTCGCGGTACCTCACGGCGGCATCGTAGATGGAAATCTTTTCGCTTCCGGGCAGATAAAGCGTCCAACCGCCTTCCGTGCCGGGAGCAAGCTGGTTGCGCAGGCGAATATTCGCAAAGGTGCCGCGCATCATCACTTCATGATTGCCGCGGCGCGCGCCGTAAGAGTTGAACTCATGCGGCTTCACGCCGTTGGCGATGAGATATTTTCCCGCCGGGGAGTCTGCGGGGATCGAGCCGGCAGGAGAGATATGGTCCGTGGTGACGCTGTCGCCGAGGACCGCGAGCACGCGCGCGCCGTGAATATCCGCAAGCGCCGGAGGCGACTTCGGCATATTTTCGAAGTACGGCGGCATTTTGATGTACGTCGATTTCGGGTCCCACTTGTAAATGTCGCCTTCCGGAATCGGCATGGATTTCCAACGCGCGTCGCCTTCGTATACTTCGGCGTACTCTTTGCTGTATTGCGCGGTGGTGACCGCAGCCCGCACCGTTGTTTCGATCTCCTGCGGAGACGGCCATATATCTTTGAGGAAAACCGGTTTGCCCGCGGCGTCGTTTCCCAGCGGCTCGGTCGTGAGGTCCACGTCCATGCGGCCCGCGAGCGCATAAGCAACCACGAGCGGCGGTGAAGCCAGATAGTTCGCGCGCACCAGTGGGTGAATGCGGCCTTCAAAATTACGGTTGCCGCTCAGCACCGCCACGGCAATCAGATTGTTATCCTTAATCGCCGCGCCGATGGGTTCCGAGAGCGGGCCGCTGTTGCCAATGCAAGTCGTGCACCCATATCCGACCAGGTGGAAATTCAGTTTCTCGAGATATGGCGTCAGCCCAGCGGCCGCCAGGTAGTTGGTCACCACTTTCGAGCCCGGCGCCAGGCTGGTTTTCACCCACGGTTTCACGCGCAGCCCGCGCTCCACCGCTTTTTTCGCCAGTAGACCCGCGCCCAGCATCAGCGAAGGATTCGAAGTATTGGTGCAACTGGTGATCGCTGCAATGACCACGGAGCCGCTCGAGAGATTGAACGAGTCGCCATTGTTTCGAACGGCGATATTTTTGACCGGCGTGCCTTCCATGACTTTCGCAAAGGAAGCTTTGGCCTGGCGCAGGGCCACGCGGTCCTGCGGCCGCTTCGGTCCGGCGACGGTTGGCTCCACGGAGCCAAGGTCCAATTCCAGAGTGTCGTTGAAAAGTGGCTCCGGCGTGTTGTCGTTGCGGAAGAGCATCTGCTCCTTGCAGTAGGCTTCGACCAGCGCAATATGTTCCTGCGTGCGCCCGGTGAAGTGCAAATAGGCCAGCGTTTCCGCATCCACGGGAAAGTAGCCCATCGTGGCGCCATATTCGGGCGACATGTTGGCGATGGTGGCGCGGTCCGGGACGCTCAAACTGGACAAGCCCGAGCCGTAAAATTCGACGAATTTACCGACGACCCCCTTCTTCCGCAACATCTCCGTGACCGTCAGAACCAGGTCCGTCGCCGTGGCGCCTTCGCGAAGACGCCCATGAAGCCGGAAGCCTACCACTTCAGGAATGAGCATCGAAGACGGCTGCCCGAGCATCGCCGCCTCCGCTTCAATTCCTCCCACCCCCCAGCCGAAAACGCCAAGCGCGTTGATCATAGTGGTGTGCGAATCCGTTCCCACTACGGAATCCGGATACGCCTCCATCCTGCTGCCGTAGGGCATCGCGCAGACCACACGGGCAAGATATTCCAGGTTCACCTGGTGGCAAATTCCGGTGTCCGGCGGCACCACCTTGAAATTGTTGAACGCCGTCTGGCCCCAGCGCAGGAAGGCGTAGCGCTCGACGTTGCGCTGAAACTCCATCTCGGCATTCAGGCCAAAGGAGTTTCCGTTTCCGAAACTATCCACCTGCACGGAATGATCGATCACCAGTTCGGCAGGGAAGAGCGGATTGATCCGCTTGGGATTGCCGCCCATGCGCGCGAACGCTTCCCGCATTGTGGCGAGATCGACGACCGCGGGCACGCCCGTGAAGTCCTGCAGCAGTACGCGCGCGGGCATGAAGGCAATCTCTTTTTCCGGAGCGCCCGGCCGCCAGCCTGCCAGCGCGCGAATGTCATCGGCATGAACGAAACGGCCGTCTTCGCAGCGCAACAAATTTTCAAGCAGAATGCGCAGCGAAAAGGGAAGCTTCGCGAGTTGGCAGAAGCCCTGTTTCTCCAGAAACTCCAGGCGGTGAATGTCGAAGGACTGCGCGCCGACATTGAGCTTGTCGCGTGTGCGGAAAGAATTGCCCGCGTTAATGGCCATTCAGACGTCCTTTCACTCGGCTACGCAGCCTTCTATGATAACCGAAATCGAATTCAGGTGCGCTGCGGCTATACTTGTACGGACGTGAACATCGTTCTCATCTCGACCTATGCGCTGGGCAGGCAGCCGTTCGGACTGGCCTCGCCCGCCGCGTGGCTTCGGAAGCGCGGCCACCACGTTGTCTCTCTCGATCTGGCGCGCCAGCCGCTCGATGAATCCGCCATTCGCGGTGCCGCGCTGATTGCGGTCTATTTGCCGATGCATACCGCTACCCGGCTGGCTGCGCAGTTGATTCCTTCGCTGCGCGAATTGCATCCTCGCGCGCACCTGTGTGCGTACGGTCTCTACGCGCCCATGAATGTGGAATACCTGCGCTCGCTGGGAGTCTCCACGATTCTTGGCGGGGAATTCGAAGAAGGACTCGTGCACCTGGCCGAACGCCTGGCAACCGGCGGAGGGCAGAAACTTGCCCAGCAACCCGAGTCTCTGATCTCGCTTGCCAGGCTCTCTTTCGAAGTGCCGGACCGTTCCAGCATGCCTGCGATCGAAAAATACGCGCATCTGATCGTACCCGGCGATGGCTATCGCATCGTGGGTTCGACGGAAGCCAGCCGCGGGTGCAAACATCTTTGCCGGCACTGTCCAATCGTGCCGGTCTATAAAGGTGTCTTTCGAATCGTCAGTCGCGACATTGTTCTCGAGGACATTCGCCGCCAGGCGGCTGCCGGCGCGCAGCACATTTCTTTCGGCGATCCGGACTTCTTCAACGGCATCCGCCACGCCATGGAACTCGTTCAGGAATTCCACCGGGAATTTCCGAAGCTCACCTACGACGTAACGATCAAGATCGAGCACCTGCGCAAATACGAGGAGCATCTCGCGATGCTTCGCGATACCGGATGCCTCTTTGTCATCAGCGCCGTGGAGTCCGTTGATGACACAGTTCTGGGATTTCTCGAGAAGGGCCATACGCGCGAGGATTTCCTGCACGTCGTCAGAGTCTTCCGCGAACTTGGCACAACTCTTCATCCTACATTTGTGCCGTTTACCCCGTGGACGACACTGGAAGGCTATCTCGACCTGCTCAGCGTGTTGCAGCAGCAGACCCTCATCGAAAATGTGGCGCCGATTCAGCTTGGCATTCGCTTGCTGATCCCGGAAGGCTCACGGATGCTCGAATTGGAAGACGTACGGGGAATGGTTGGCCCGTTTGATCCGCAGTCGCTGGCCTATCCCTGGGAAAACGCCGATCCTCGAGCGGATGCACTCAGCGAGACTGTTCAGGAGATTGCCGCCGCGGCGGAGCGCCAGAAAGAAGCGCGGCCGGCAACGTTCGAACGCATCTGGAAGGCCGCGCACACCGCGGCTGGACTCCCCGCTCCGGCCATCACCGCTGCGCAACATTCTGAAGCTGTCGTTCCCTATCTCAGCGAACCTTGGTATTGCTGCGCGGAACCGACGCGTGATCAATTGGTTTCCATCGGCAGCGTGAAACCGCAGCTGAAAAATGTGCTGGCAACTGCCGATGGCTTTGTGTAATCCGGCGCAGAAACTCCCCGCATGACTACCTCATCCAAACGATTGCTGCTCTTCACCGGGAAGCTCGGTTACCAGACGCGAAGTTTTGAAGAATCTGCGCTCAAACTGGGCGTCGAGCTCGTATACGTCACCGATCGCTGCCATCAACTGGAAGACCCCTGGGGCGACCGCGCCATCGCGGTGCATTTCGAAAACCCCGAAGTCGCAGCTTATACGGTCATGGAGTCGCTCCGCGGCCAAAATGTGGATGGAATTCTCGCTCTCGGCGACCGCCCCGCCGTTGCCGCCGCCTACGCCGCGCGGGGGCTCGGAATCGCGTACAACCATCCCGCCGCGGTCGAAGCTTGCCGCAGCAAGCTGCGCATGCGGGAGATTTTTCGAGACGCCGGATTGCGCGTGCCCTGGTTTCGAAGCTTCCCCATCCATCCCACTCCCGAGCCTTCACTGCTTGGCATTTCGTATCCTTGCGTTCTGAAGCCTCTCTCGCTTTCCGCCAGCCAGGGCGTCGTACGCGCAAACCATCGCGAGGAATTTTTTGCCGCCACAGCGCGCGTCCGCCGATTGCTGGAGTCGCCGGAGATTCGTTCCACGCGCGAGCAAAATCTCGATCAGATGCTGGTCGAAGGTTACATTCCTGGCAGGGAAGTCGCCGTGGAAGGCCTTGTCTCGGATGGAACCTTGCGCGTGCTGGCCATCTTCGACAAGCCCGATCCACTCGAGGGCCCTTATTTCGAGGAGACCATTTACGTCACGCCCTCCAGGCTGCCTGATGCACAGCAGCACGCCATCGAGCAATGCGCCCGCGATGCCGCCCGCGCGCTGGGAATTTCGCAGGGCCCGATTCACGCGGAATTTCGAATCAACGAGGACGGCGTCTGGTCCCTGGAAGTCGCTCCCCGGCCCATCGGCGGCCTTTGCGCCCGCGCCTTGCGGTTCTTTCTCGGCGCAGAAAGAGAACTGATCGGATTGGAAGAACTGCTTATGCGCCACGCACTCGAACTCCCAGGAACCGATTCGCCGCGCGAATCACTCGCCTCGGGCGTGATGATGATTCCGGTCCCGAAAGGTGGAGTTCTCGAAGCGGTCAGCGGCGAAGACGCCGCTCGCACCGTGCCGGGCATCACCGGCCTGCTCATCACTGCGCGGCTGCACGACTACATCGCAGCCTGGCCCGAGGGTTCAAGTTATCTTGGATTCCTATTCGCGAGAGGAAACAATTCGGAAGAAGTTGAGCGGGCGATCCGCAAGGCACACGAAAAACTAGCATTTACGATTACGCCGCGCTTGCCTGTGGAGCATCCCGCGACACGGCAAATGACCAGCGAGGGCAATTAGCCTTTCGCCTTCGGCGGCACATATCCTTCCGGCAATTTTGAGCCTTCGCCGAAGAAAAACTGCTCCATCTGCTCTTCCATGATCTTCTGCGAGTTAGGGTCGAGCGGATTCAGCCGGTATTCGTTCATCACCATCTTGGAGTGCTCCAGCCACAGCTTCCACGCCTCTTTCGAAACGCTTTCGT
>WNFT01018681.1_pt1 | contig 12766 bp, 11 predicted proteins | sample 5400191 | NCBI WGS metagenome assembly WNFT01 (sample SAMN13153359, study PRJNA577476) | soil metagenome | isolation source: 80 cm saprolite under Madrone tree | place: USA:California | collected 2016-06-14
AATCGGGCCCCTACGGATTGGCCGTCGCTTCGCTCGGCCTGCCCGGGACATTATACTCAGTCATAAATCATTGAGAAGGCAATCATGGTATTGGAGCAGCCACAAGCAATCCGCACTATTTTTTTTGATGCCGGTTATACATTGTTATATCCAAACCCCTCTACTGCTGAAATCTGCCAGCAGGTATGCCAGCGGTTAAATTTACATGTGCACCTCGATGAGGTCGAGAGTCGTATGATCGACGCCGAAGAGTATTTCTTTCGCCAGTCACGGCAGCGCTACCAGACATGGGCAAGCGAGGAGGCGATTACAGAGTTTTGGGTTGGATATTATATGAACCTGCTCCGTTCATTTGTCGAGGAACACGATGAGCCGCGCCTGTATCAGCTTGCATTAGCGGTCACCCAGGAATTCGACCGGCACACCAGTTGGCAAATCTACCCCGACGTGATACCAACACTGAAAGCCCTCAAGGCGCATAAGTACACGTTGGGCGTTATCTCCGATTGGGGCATTGGCCTGGGCCCTATCCTGCGCCGCCTCCATCTCACAAACTATTTTGATTGTTTGCTCGTCTCAGCAGTCACGCGCCACGCCAAGCCATCCCCTATGCTCTACGAACTGGCATTGCAGCGAGCCAACAGTATTGCCGATTATACAGTGCATATAGGGGATTCTTATATTCATGACGTGTTAGGAGCACGCACTGTGGGCATTACACCGGTATTGCTTGATCGCCAACGACATTTAGAAGAAAGCAATGTCGATTGCCTGCTTGTGCATTCGCTGACTGACTTGCTTGATCTCTTAGAGATTGCGTAGCTCCATCGGCTTTGCCGGTTAGTTGTTTACCTGTAAACATTTTACTGTTATACTAACCGCAAAGGAGCTTATCTTTAAACGCTTTTGATAATGGCGAAATATGGCGTGGTATAGGGACGAGGCAAGCGATGAACAAGCTGGAAGGGCAGTACACTCCTACAATCTTACAAACTGCCATAGGTGAACCATTACGCTCCGAGCAGCGTACAAACGAGTTATTACCGCGTGTACTCTCGCGGGTAGATATGCTGGTCATCTTCATAGCTATTGTGCTCTTCATTCCGAATGCCTCCATCGTACAGGCGACACAGGGCGCGGGTGGAACCACCTATCTCTACTGGGTGATTGGTATAGTGACATTTCTTGTGCCAGGGGCAATCGTCACGGGCCAACTCTACCGCTTCATGCCTGCTGACGGCTCAATTTATGTCTGGACTCATAGGGCGCTTGGCCCTCTGTGGGGCTTCTTCGCGGGCTTCTGCGCCTGGTTTCCTGGCGTCCTGGTAATGCTCGCAACCAGTGATATCATCCTCTCACTGATACAAGGCATCGGCACACAAATATACGGTAATCAGGCGAACTGGTTAACGGCTCCATGGCAGCAGGGCATCATTGTGCTCTCTATTCTACTCTTTGTCGGCGTGTTCTCTACATTGCCTCTGCGATGGATCCTGAAGATTGCCAGGTGGGTTATCTTGCTATACGGGATCAGCATTTTCATCGTTGGCATGGCAGGGGTCATATGGCTGCTCAGTGGTCATTCCCCCCAGGTTTCGTTCACCAATAGAACTATAGGCCTCCAAAGACAGAATATTGTTCTGTATGGTGTCATTATACTGGCCTTACTCGGTATTGAAGTCCCGCTCAACATGGGAGCCGAAACGAAACAGTCGAACGCAGCTTCGCTCTTTCTGCGCTGGGGGCCACTTCTCGTATTGCTGGCGTATCTCCTTGGGACCTTCGGGGTGATGGTCGTGGTACCGGCAAGCAGTGCCGGTACCGAATACTCGACACTTATAGCAGTCAAATCGGTCTTTAGCGGTCCCGCTTCTGTTTTGTCAGGTCTTATCTTCATGAGCTTTTTTGTAATCGCTACCATTGTCTATAATGTTGCCTTTGCACGCATCTTGTTTGTTTCCGCATTGGATCACCGGCTACCTCCCAACCTGGCAAGAGTGAATCGTTATGCAGCTCCTCACCGTGCTACCACCACACAGGTAGTGATTGTAGGTGTCATTGCTGTTTTCACGTACTTTATAGCACCTTTCCTATACAATGTGAATGCATCCAATCTCTCCTCCGATATCTATAACACCTCGCAGGCCACTACGGCCGTTATCTGGTGTATCTCTATGGTTATCCTCTTCCTGGATTTACCTGTTCTTTTGAACCGTTTTCGTGAGTTCTTCAAGAAGAAACCTGAACAACTGATTGCTCCGACCTGGATACTCTATCTCTCTGCTGTTATAGGGGGAGCCGCGAGTCTGCTGGCTATCTGGACAATATTGACACAATCATGGGACAGCCAACTTATATCCAATAGTGATTGGCTGCGATTCGTCGGCATATCTACGCTGGTGTGCCTGGCTGTCGGTTTAATCGGCTCAGCGTATCCGCGCCTTCTGGGTAGCCTCGATGAGCAGACGGCGGCGGCTCGTGAAAATGCCCGCCTGTACAACGAATTAAGCCAGGCCTATGAGCGACTCAGTGAACTCGACCAGCTCAAAGATGCATTTCTGATTCTTCAGCAGGAGAGGTCGGTACAGGTGAACATTTCCCCAACTATCAATGTTCTGGCTGATGAGACACGCCTGAAACAGGTACTGCGCAACCTGATCGCCAACGCCTTGCGCTACTCCCCGCCTCAAACGTCCATACGCATTACGGCAAAAGTGCTGCCGCAAGAGGATACGGTGGAGATACGCGTGATAGATCATGGGGCCGGGATACCACCTGATAAACAGGAGCTAATCTTCGATAAATTTGTGCGCTTAGAGCGCGATATGCACGGTATTATCCGGGGAAGTGGGCTGGGACTCTATATCACGCGGCAGCTTGTCGTGGCTATGAAAGGGACGATCAGCGTCGAGAGCAGCGGGATAGAAAGCGAGGGATCAAGCTTTATTTTCACGCTGCCTGGGACGGAATGAATGCGCCCCTACACAATTTCGCGTACCACCTCAACGCCACATAGACGCATATGGTACAGGAAAACCAGGTGCAGGAAGTCGCCATCGTGCGGCAGCGCCCCGACAGCATTGGCCATCTCTACCGGCATGTCGTAGGTCTGCACGGCGTTCTCAGGTACGATGACACGAGTCTTGAGATTGTACGCATTGGCATGAAGCTTCAAGTGTAGGGCCATCTGGTAGACACAGAAGTCGGTGCAGTCTCCCACAATCACCGCGGCACTCAAGTCGCGATGACCATCCATCCATGTTCCTAAGCTGGTGCCGTAGTATACGCTGAGCGAGTTCTTTGGAACAATATTGTAGATATCGGCAAAAGGCAGGTCAGCCAGTTCGGGGATGGTCTCGGCCTCGCGTGTACCAATCTGGCAATGCGGGGGAAAGTCGGCAAATTCTAAGGCATCGGGCGTATGAGAGTCCTGGGGCAGTACAAAGTTCCGCACGCCGATGTTGTGGGCACCCTCGAAGGCCGCAACCACGGCAGGGATAATGTTTTTTACTCGCGGACTGGACAATGCACCCTCATGGCAAAAGCCATTAGTCATATCTACGCTGAACAATGCTACCCGCCCCTGCTGTGCTTCCTCACGCAAGTCATTCCATGAGATACGTGACAGGTTGCGTTCCCATTCAACCAGGGCTGATAAAAATTGACTGGACTGCTCTACAAAGTTCGCTGGGATGGTGGAAGTTGCCATATGATACCTCCTCTCGGTAGATACAATCAGCTACTACAATTTGGCCTCTGCGTCTGGGTTAAAGCGATACAGGCGAGCAGGGCGATGCGTTCCCTCCATTTTCTTGGCACCCGTATCTTCCAGAATGCCTGTCGAGAGAATCTTCTTACGGAAATTGCGTTTATCCAGTCTCCGGTGCAGGATAATCTCGTAGACGCGCTGCAATTCACGCAAGGTGAATTGTTCGGGCAGCAGACTAAAGGCGATGGTAGTGTAGTCGAGCTTGCCGCGCAAACGATTGAGGGTATACTGAAGAATCTGGGCATGATCGAAGGCCAGTGGTGGCAGATCATACAGCGAAAACCAGCCCACATCGGCAGCATCACTCGCCGCCTTCACCTGCAAGCGTTCGGAGTCCAGTAAGGCAAAATAGACAACGGTAATCACGCGGGTGCGAGGGTCGCGCCCGGGGTCGCCGAAGGTATAGAGCTGCTCCAGGTACACATCATGGACGCCCGTCTCTTCCTGAAGTTCACGCTTGGCCGCCGTCTCCAACGATTCGTCCATTTGCACAAAGCCGCCTGGAATCGCCCACATTCCCTCGTAGGGCCAGGAACGGCGCTTTACCAGCAAGACCTGGAGGTCGCGTTGACGCAGGCTCATCATCACGACATCCACGGTCACGGAAGGCCGTTCATATTTACTGGCATCATAGTGATACACCCTTGCTTCAGGAGTTTGCTTCTCGACCTGCCCATTGCGCATTGTTTCGCTCTGTTGTCCGGTCTGTTCCATTGGCCGCACTATTTCTCTTTCTGTTTACGATGCTCACTCATAAAAAAGTCGCAAAGACTTACCACAACCACCGCTATCACAAAGCCTATTATACCCCCAGTTCCATCTCAGATATACATCGACTTAGTGTACCAGTGACACCAATATAGATGATGGAGGCTAAGCTGTCAAGTCCCTCTTCTTGAGATTTTTTGCTTTGGCAGCCTGGAAGCTTACCTGGTATCTATCTTCATTTTGGGTCGAAGGATTTTGATTTATTTTACTGTAACACGCAGTAGTTATGCTATAGGACTTTTATTTTATCTCATCAGACCCTATCGAGCATACGGTCTCCTCCGAAAATGTTGCGCATCCTGAATGGGGTAGGCGTTGTCGCTAATTGCCATGCGCGTAAGCGCCACCCTTTATAAAGAAACCACGGTTCTTGCAACTTGTAGCCCGGCTGGCTTGTCCATTTAGGAAAGGGCAGGCCGTCCTGCCAGCAAAGCCATTCGACCATTGCAGCGCAGAAGGAAGCCCATCGCTGCAACTCTGGTGTAGGAGCGGGGGCTATTGGCTCTGTTACTAATTCTAGCCGGTGTTCGACGGCAGAGCGACGCCAGTCGTCTAAGAAGTCTCCGATCGCTACCCAAGGTGTAGTATTGTTTCTGCCACAAATGCGATCAAAAGTCTCCGCAATAGTCTGCCTATGCCAGCGATACGAAGATGTAGCCATTTAGACGTCTCCCAGTTTATAGAAAAGATCATTCAAAAATCTCATCAATGATATACTCTATTCTAGGAACCAATAATTGCTCTGGCACATACATCTTGACCAGGGCTAGCGCATCTTGAGCATTTGATAGTTTCAGATGTAACAGCTCTTGACCAAGCATACGAAGATACTTTTCTATGTCTTGTTTATTCATGTAGGCCGCTCCTGGTGAATCGATAGAACAATTCGCTGCTTTTTCTCGCATTATAACCACGTACTCAGTTCAGGTCAATCCGGCTTGAAACTCATACAGTTGATAAGCCGGAACGCCTGATATATTGTACCCTGGGTAACCCTGTGCTATACTTTCCATGCGCAACAAACATCCGTTCATATTTGGGGAGAGAGCATTAGCATGGTAGAAGTAGGACTGGAGTTGGGACCTTACACGAACATTCGATTGCTCAACGAGAGTTCTACCGGCCATACGTACCTGGGCAAACACCAGCAGCGCAAAAGATATGTCGTTATTAAAATATTTCGGACACCTTTTGACACGCCCGAAGCCAGGGAAGCCTTTCTTGCTCATACCAAAAAGCTAAAAAAACTCAAGCATCGCAACATCGCTGAAATACAGGATGCCGGTTTCACCTCGACTACAAACGGGAAAGAGGAGTATGGCTATCATGTTGTGCAGTATGTCCTGGAAGATACGATTACGCAGCGCTTTGCTGCCGGGCAGCAGAACAAGCCTGATGAGGTGAAGCGCGTACTCTCACCCGTTGCCGATGCGCTGCATTATGCCCACGTGATGAATATTGTGCATGGTAACCTCCATCCAGATAACCTGCTCATAGCCGAGAACAAAGATATTTTGCTCACCGATTTCTCGCCGGTGCTGCAAACGCACGAGCAAACAAGGATGCTCTTTGCGAATGCTGCAGGCCATGCTCTCCCTTATATGGCACCCGAACAACTGCGAGGAATGCCCGTGGCCGCCAGCGATCAGTACGCTTTAGCGGTGATGGTCTACGAATGGTTGTGCGGGCGCCGCCCTTACACGGCGACCGCACCAGAGACATTACTAGGGCAGCAAGAACACGAACCTGTTCCGATGCCACGCAGTTTCAATAGTGATATTTCACCTGTTATCGAGCAGGTTCTTCTCAGAGCGCTTGCACTGCATCCAGAAGATCGTTTTCCTCATACCCAGACATTTGCAGATGCCTATTTGCGGGCTTTGATGGGCTTTCCGATGATGGAGGATAGGGGAACCAGGCATACAGCGATTCGACGTGTCGAGCCTATATCAACGTTGCAGGGTGTGATGAATCGCGTCCCTAAGGAAAAAGATGATGCCACATCTGTATCCGCAGCGCCCACAGATATTGATGTAGGGGCACAATTCATTGCGCCCATTTCACCAATTTCCACAGATTCTATGAGCGCCCCAGAAATGAATAGAGAGGCTGTTGCCAGGGAGGAGTCCTCTCCAGAAGCCTGCCCGGTTACGAGGAGCGACCGGCACAGGTCGAGATGGCAACATTGGTTGCCCAATCGTTAACGGATGGATCGCCAGCACTAGTGGAGGCTTCCACAGGGACAGGAAAGTCGTTGGCCTACCTCATACCCATCGTGCGTTCAGGCAAGGTTGCAATCATCAGCACGGCCAATAAGGCCCTGCAGGAACAGCTCTATTTTAAAGATATCCCTTTCGTGCAGAAACATATTAAACGTTTTGACGCCGCACTGGTCAAAGGAATGGCCAACTATGTGTGCCTCGACCGGCTGGAAGAAGAACGTAATGGGATACAGCATCTTGTCAAGAATCGCGATTTTATGCGGCTGGTCGATATCGTTAATGACCTCGACGCGGGCTTCACAGGCGATTTTGAAACGCTGGATTTTCCGCTCCCTGGCGATATTCGCAGCAAGGTCTATGCAGAGAGAGATCAATGTGCGTGGGGCAAGTGCAATTTCTTCTCGGACTGTTACGTGCGCAAGATGAAGGTGAAAGCAGGACAGGCGCAGGTGATCGTCGTCAACCATACGCTCTTGCTCATCGATGCCGCGTTAGAGGGTTTTCTCCTGCCTGATCGTGATGTGATCATTGTGGACGAGGCGCATCACCTGGAGGAAGAGGCTACCCGCGCTTTCACGGTCACGATCAGCCAGGGGCAGGTTTCTACACTGCTGGCGCTGCGCATGCTCAAAGACCATAGTTCGGTGAGCCTACAGGAAGAGGCGAAACAGACTATGGTTATAGCGTGGGAGCGTCTCTCCCAGGTGGCCGATCCCGGCTACAAAGGGAGAGCCAACCTGGTGGAACCCCTGGAAGAAGGATTGGGTCTCGCTACAGTGCTTGACAAGCTGGTGAATTCATTGCGCCAGCAGCGCCCGAAGAATATGCCCGAAAAAGAGGACCAGTTGTACGATATGCTGATCACCCGCGCTAAAAATTTAGCGGCGAACATGCGCAAGGTTTTCGCGGTCGACCAGCCTGATAAATTTGTCTACTATGTCGACCGTGCCAACGCGCAAGGGCGGCGCGGCGGCCAGCTGGAGGTATCGGCAGCCCCACTGGAAGTATCCAGCTGGCTCAAAAAGCAATTATTCGATAAGAGCAATGTGATCTGTACCTCCGCGACCCTGGCAACGATTGGCCCCAATCCGGCGAAACCAGGGGATAGAGGCCCGAATTTCGCGTATTTCCGCCGCCGTGTAGGACTCGACCACGTTGATTATCCCGATGTGCAGGAACGCATTCTCCCACTCACGTTCGATTATGAGCATAATGCCGTGCTCTACATTCCGCGCCACTTACCGGAACCTGTCTATGGTACGGGGCCAGAAGCGGTTAGATATATGAGATCCATTGCACAAGAAATGATGAAACTGGTTGAAGCTTCGCGAGGAAGGGCATTCTTGCTCTTTTCCAGCAAACGCATGCTCGAGGAAGTGTATAACGAATTTTGTAAATCGCTGCCTTCACACCTGGACTATCAGCTGTTACGCCAGGGAGATATGACGCGCATGGAGCTTATGCGAACATTTCGGGAAACCGAAGGTGCTGTCCTCTTCGGGCTAAAGAGCTTCTGGGAAGGGGTTGATATAGCCGGGGAGGCGCTTTCGCTGGTCGTAATCGACAAGCTGCCTTTTGACCCGCCGGATGATCCAGTTCACGAGGCGCGTGTGGCACAGATGAAGGCAGCCGGAGAGAACTGGTTCGGCACCTATGTTCTGCCCCAGGCCGTACTACGCCTGAAGCAAGGATTAGGCCGTTTGCTGCGCACACGTGAGGACCGCGGCGTTATGGCCATACTCGATACGCGTTTGCATACGAAAGGCTATGGGAAGCAGGTTGTGAATGCGCTTCCTCCGGCGCGCAGGACGGTCAGTTTGAGAGATGTCGAACAGTTCTTTGCTGAGTGAGAGCACAAGATGAAAATACGATTATGCTGGTTAATATTATTGTGCCTTTCTGGATACAGCGGCAGCCTGCCAATAGCCCAGGCATCACTATCTTCTCAAGCTGCATTTAATTTCACTGCGATCGATAACTATATCACATCACAAATACAGGCTGATCATATTCCAGGCCTGGCACTGGGTGTCGTTCAGGGGAAAAATGTGCTTCACCTGCGCGGTTTTGGTGATGCAGATGCAACCGGTAGACCTGTAACACCCACTACTCCTTTCATTATGGGTTCCGTATCGAAATCGTTCACGGCTCTGGCAACAATGCAATTAGTGGAACAAGGTAAACTGGCCTTAGATACTCCTGTCAATCACTATTTTCCCTGGTTCAATGTGGGTCACTCCCCAGACTCTAACAAAATCACTATTCGTAATCTCTTGAATCAGGTCAGCGGTATACCCACATATGCAGGAGGGAAGTCGTTAGCAGGGAACGGCAGCGAGACACTTGAGCAGCGCGTGAGAGAATTAAGTTCAGTACAATTAACAGCGCCGGTTGGAAAAACTTTTCAATATTCCGAAGATAACTATATTGTGCTGGGGCTTATTATACAGGTAGTCTCCGGGCAAACATATGAGCAGTATATTCAGGACCATATTTTCGCCCCTCTCGCCATGAAACACAGCTTCGTTTCTCAGACAGACGCACAGCGCAATGGTATGGCCACAGGGTATCTCTGGTGGTTTGGTGTTCCATTTCCCGCTAACAATCCTTATCCCAGTGATGCGCTACCTGCCAGTTTTGTAATTTCCAGTGCAGAGGATATGACACATTACCTGATCGCGCAAATCAATAACGGCACTTATGGTGACACCTCTATTTTAAGCCCGGGGGGTATTGCAGAACTGCACCAACCTGCCGCCCCTACAGGCACAGGTGATAGTTATGCTATGGGCTGGGTAGTCGGAACGCGGCATGATCAACAGGTTCTCTGGCATGGTGGTGATGTTTCCAATTTCCATAGCGATATGGTTATTCTTCCTGAGAAAAATTTGGGAGTCATCATCCTTGATAATGCGAACAATGCTCTTATTCAGTTGCAAGAGCTGGGAAAAATTGGACGCATTGCAGCAGGCGTAATCAGCATGCTGCTTGGACTACAACCCTCAGATGATGTATTGAGTGTCCATACATTCTATTGGGTTTTCGACCTGATTGCAGTTCTATTATTGGCCCTCCAAATATGGTCATTGATTGTTATCGTGCGAAAATGGAATATCGAGAGGCACTTGCGAGCGCAAAAAGGCACCAGGCTCTCTTTTTTAACGATGTTACCACTCCTCTGGGAACTGGTTTTGCCATGTAGTGTTTTGATTGTCCTCTTCATTGCTCTTAGATCGTTTGAGTTGCCGTTATCGCTCCTGTTTCTCTATTCACCTGACTTTAGCTACTGGTTAACACTATTGCTCCTAGTATTGATGGGTACCGGCATCTTAAGAATTATACAGATCTCTCGCTTGCATAAGTTAAGGGTGAACAGTTATAATTTAACAGGTTAAGGCATATCAGATAAACAGCAGAATAGCAATATTTACGATCATATTAAATACTCAGATTACAGTGGGAGCAGTAGCTGCATCCAGGGAGGCTATTATGATCGAGGCAGATCTGCCATTACCACAAGATAGCGAAAAGGTTAAAGCTACCAGCGCTGATATCACAATGCAGCAAATTCACCGTAATGATCCCTTAAGTTTCTTTCTTAAAGAAAAGTTACGTTTGAACAACCTCCTGGTATTTATCCTTCTGACCCTCATTACTCTGGGATGTTTTTATGCTTTATATGCGCTTCCAGGAGTGAGTGCTAAGCTGGTCAATCAGGCAATCTTTGCGCTTCTTGAAACGTTCACAGCCTGTCTCTTATTTACTGCCTACATCTGGCTTCCTGATGCCGTCTGTTTTCTCTTTAACTCCTTAAAAGATAATGAAGTTCTTGATACATCTAACCCCAAAAAATACCTGGCATCTTATGAAAGCTTTTATAAGTCGTTCCTGTTCTGGATGAACCGTAAAATATGGCCGCTTGGAACACTTATCTTTATCTTGCTCTACCTGCTCAATCGCTATCTGGCCAGTGGGCCACCTTTTATAAATCAAGTGCCTGTCTGGCTGCAAATTGTAACGGCAATTCTTGACGGATTAATTGCCTATTGCGCTTTCATGAGCGTTATTCGTTTCATCATCTCAATGATTTTCGTTAATTACCTGTTTCACTCCTTCCCTATCCATGTAAACCCACTTCACCCTGATGGATGTGGTGGCCTTGGCGTAATGCATCGCGTTTTATGGATCACCGTAACCATCATCCTTGGGACTACATTGACCTTCTATGAAACCGTGATGATCTCTGTTGCCAATAACATCCCTTCTTCCAGTCTTGACGCAGCTGTGCTAATAATTGCCTATCTTATTTTAGCTCCCTCTTTTATTATGGGCTGGCTGGCATTCCCCCATCACCTGATGCTCAAAGATCGCCAGGCCACGCTACTACCCCTGGTAAATGAATTTCAACAGATTGCAACAAAGTCTGTTTTAGTGACAGAAGAAGAGACGCCCAAAATTCTCGCTGATACCGACCGCCTATCTGCAATTAAACGACGCTATGAATTGTTAGATGAAACTTTCCCTACCTGGCCTGTAGAAATCAAGCAGATGCGCAACATAATCGCAGCGCTCGGCATATCAGCTCTTCTTCAATTCCTTCCCTACATTTCCACGGTGATCCAATACATAGGAGGTCTTCTCCCAAAGTGAGCTCTCGCCCTGGAAGATCACGTTGAATGTCAAGAGCGATGCAAGCAAACAGCTCTTGACCAAGTATCTGAATAAAGTCAAAGAACCCGAATAATGGCCTGAATAACTTGAAATTGGTATATACAACCATGTATGAACGTATTAGTGTCGATCCTGGGCAGCTCAACATATAACAAAGCCATTTCATCCACTTGAATTACTCGAAAAAGTCAAAACACTCCTTCACGTTAGCTCATAATATGGTAAAATTGAGAGAGAGAGATAGCTCTTGTCTGCTTACGCAGAAATTGGTATCATTAGAAGCAAAAGTATTCTAGCGAGTTCCAAGAGCATTCTGGTGAGTTCAAGGAAGAGTACTGCGATGTCGAATAAGTACGAGCGTGAGATTGAAGAAATCTTGCGAAATTTGGAAAAAACTGAGCCTAAGGCGAGCATAGGCCAGAAAATTGGCGGACGGTTACGTCGCAAATCGGAGCAGCGTATGTATACACGAAAACGTACTATGCCCTCATTCAATTTCAGTACCTCGGAATGGTTGCTTATCATTGCGTGGGGTGCGGCACTCCTTGCCGGTGGCTGGGCATTTGCTCATGAGGGGGCAGATATGTTCACCGGGATTGTGGCGCTGATAGGTGCTGCATGCCTGGCAATCATGCTCATCCTCCCTTTTGTGTCGCGCTCTAGCTATGCTACGCGCCCTGGTCCCTATGGAAACGTCACGCCTCTCCGGCGTAATCCACTCAGCAGTTTGGCGACACGTTGGAATCTCTTCCTGCTCAAGCTCCGTTATAGGCGCAGAAAAGACCATTAGTCAAGTGAATGAAACGAGCAAATGAGCAAAACGCTACTTGACACATCGCTTAAAGCGTGTTATAGTGCGCATGCGTTCAAGTGAACTACCAGGATAACATAGGTGAGCGTCTTAGCGGGGTGTAGCGCAGTTGGTAGCGCGCATGGTTTGGGACCATGAGGTCCGCGGTTCAAGTCCGCGCACCCCGACCAGTCAGATAAACGCTCAGTATACCATTAACAAATAATACGCGGGAGTAACTCAGTGGTAGAGTTCCTGCCTTCCAAGCAGGCTGTCGCGGGTTCGAGCCCCGTCTCCCGCTCCACGCAAGCAACCGTCTCTCTGTAGGCCCTTTAGAAGCCGATTGGCGACAACCAACCGGTGAGAGGGAAAGCAGGAGGCGGTTTTATTGTTGATGAAAGAGTGTACAACGAAAGCCTGCCTATCAGGTGTTGTGAAAGCCTGCCTCATCACGCACGCGAAAGCCTGCCTTCCGCTTTATCACCGCACGGTTGCCTCCCGAATGGTAATGAAGAAGGAGAAACGCAACCATGACATCGCAACGAC
>WNFT01004820.1_pt1 | contig 12765 bp, 9 predicted proteins | sample 5400191 | NCBI WGS metagenome assembly WNFT01 (sample SAMN13153359, study PRJNA577476) | soil metagenome | isolation source: 80 cm saprolite under Madrone tree | place: USA:California | collected 2016-06-14
GCATGTACGGCCGCAGTCCGCTGCACAGTTCATGCGCCGCCATGGTCTGGCCGACGGCGCAGATGTCGTCGCGCTCGCCCTCGACGGTCAGCAACATGGTGCGGCGGATGGCGCGCGGTTCCACCCGTTCGCCGCGCCATTTCAGTTTCCCGAGCGGCAGCGCATGTTCCTGAAACACCAGCCTTACGGTTTCGAGATAGAACTCCGCCGCAAGGTCCAGCACGGCAAAATATTCGTCGTAAAAGGCCTTGGTGATCTTGGCCTTCTCGATCTCGCCGTCGCGGAGGTTCTCGTAGAGCTCCTTGTGGGCCTTGATGTGCCGCTCGATGTTCATGCTCATGAAGGCCGCGAGCTGCACAAACCCGGGATAGACCCGCCGGAATGCACCTGGATATCGCATCGGCACGATCGCGATCAGGTTCTGCTCGAACCAGGAGATCGGCTTCGAAGTCGCAAGCTCATTGACCTTGGTCGGGTGGACGCGGGTATCGATCGGCCCCGCCATCAGGGTGATGCTGCGCGGCTGAGCTGCATGTTGCGATTGTGCCATCACGGCGGTGGCGACAAGCGCCGCGACACACGGTTGACAGACCGCCACCATATGAGCGCCGGGTCCGATGGTGTCGAGAAAGTCGATGAGGTACTGGATAAAGTCGTCGAAACCGAACCCGCCCTCCGAGAGCGCCACGTCGCGCGCATTATGCCAATCGGTGATGTAGACATCATGGTCGGCCAGCATGGTGTTCACGGTGGCGCGCAGCAGCGTCGCGAAATGTCCGGACAACGGCGCCACCAGCAGCACGCGCGGCTGCGCCATATCGATGTCCTTCTTGAAATGCAGGAGCGTACCGAACGGCGTAACGTGCGCCGCCTCCTCGCGCACCGCAACCTCGCGATTTCCCACCATGACGGTATCGATGCCAAATGGCGGTCGGTGATGGGTGAGCTTGGCGCGCGCAATCAACTCGCAAGCGGCCATGATATTGCGGGCGATCCCGAGATTTTCGGTGAATGGAGGAGCTATTCGGCTCGCCGCCAGAGACGCCAAAGCTCGCACCGGGACCATGAGGTCGGCGTGCGCCTGATAGGCCTGGTAGAGCATCTACATCACTTGGATGGAGGTCGCATCGCGACCCATCCGTTCCCCTTCCACATGAAAGGCTAAATTAATTCTTGTTGCAGTGCGACAAGAATTTGCGCATCGTGAAGGAACGACCGGCTCATAGCTTGCATGACTTGGCGGCTGGACTTATGGGTTGGAGCCTGACATCCTTGTGCGGAACTCTTCATAATCCTTTGAAACAATGCGCGATTCTGCGATTCGGGAACGAGCCCCGCAAGAAAACTCAAACGTTAAGGGATGGCGAGGATGGAAAAGCCTAAGCTCATGATAGCGAGCAAAAATTACGGCTCGTGGTCGCTGCGCGGCTGGTTGCTGTGCAAGATGGCCGGGCTCGATTTCGACGAGCACGTGGCCGCTTCGGACGACCCCTCGATGCGGGCCGAGCTCTTGCTCCTGTCTCCCTCCTTCCTGGTACCGTCGCTGACCAACGGATCCGTCAAGGTGTGGGATACGCTCGCCATCGCCGAATATCTCAACGAGCTGTTTCCGGATGCCGGCCTGCTTCCCCAGGGCGTCGCGGCGCGCGCGCTCTGCCGTTCGATCTCCGGCGAAATGCATTCCGGCTTCATCAATCTTCGCTCGGCCCTGCCCATGAATATCAAGGGCCACTATCCGGGATTCAAAGTGTTTGCCGGCGCCCAGGCCGATATCGAGCGCATCGTGACGATCTGGCGCGATTGCCTTGCGGCCACCGGGGGACCGTACCTGTTCGGTGCGACGCCATGCCTTGCCGACGCTATGTATGCGCCTGTTTGCACCCGCTTTCTCACCTATTGCGTAAAGCTCGACCCGGTCTGCGCCGCATATTGCGAGGCCGTCATGGAAATGCCCCACATGCGCGAATGGATCGAGGCCGCCATGAACGAGCCGGACGACGTGTCGGAGCTCGATGTGGAGTTTTGAATTTCGGACTCGCTGTTTGAATTTCGGACTCGCTGAAAGCCGGCGCTTCCAACGGGTCGCTTGCGGACGCAATCACAGATTACGCCGCGCGACGTACTCCCTCATCCCCGCTTAAGCCACGCCGTCAGCCGTTCCACCGCCTCGGCGACATCCGCCGTCGCGCCGGCATAGCAGAAGCGGATGAAGCGTCGCCCGTGCACCGGATCGAAATCCGCGCCGGGGGTCGCGGCCACGCCCGCCTCCTCCAGCATGCGGCGGGCGAAATCGAAGCTATCGCCGCAAAAGTGCGAAACGTCGGCGTAGAGATAGAAGGCGCCGTCGACGGGGAGGAATTGGCTAAATCCGGCACACTGCAGGCCCTCCACGAGGCGGCAACGGTTGACCTCGTAGCCGTGCTTGACCGCCTCCATCTCGTCGCATCCGTCGAAGGCGGCCTCGGCCGCCACCTGCGAGATCGTCGGCACCGAGATGGCGAGGTTCTGCTGCAACCGCTCGATCGGACGAATCAGGGTTTCCGGCACCACCATCCACCCGATGCGCCAGCCGGTCATGCAGAAGTATTTCGAAAAGGAGTTGATGACGACGGCATCGCCTGAAACGTTGAGCGCCGTCTGCGCCGGAAACGCATAATCGAGGCCGTGATAGATCTCGTCCGAGATGAAGGCGATCCCCTCGCTTTCCGCAGCACGGATGAGGGCTGCGAGCGCATCTGCGGTCATCATGGTGCCGCTCGGATTGGCGGGGCTTGCCACCAGCACCCCTCTGAGCGGCCGCTCACCGTGGGCCGCGAGCAGCGCCGCGGGCGCCAGCGCGTATCGCGTCGCTGCCGTCACTTCGATCGGCACGGCTTCGCAGCCGAGCGCCGTGAGCACGTTGCGATAGGGCGGGTAACTGGGGCTTGCAATCGCGATCCGGTCGCCCGGCTCGAACATACTAAGGAACGCCAGCATGAATCCGGCGGAGGAGCCGGTCGTGATCACGATGCGTTCGGGGTCGATCGCGGCGCCGTATCGTTCGGCGTAGTGGCACGCAATGCGCCGCCGCAGCGACGCCGTGCCGAGCGCCGGCGTGTAACCGATCCGGCCGGTGGCGACGGCGGCCTGGGCGGCGACGACCGCCGACGCCGGAGCGGCGGCTCCGGGTTGGCCGATCTCCATATGAATGATCCGCCGACCCGCCGCTTCAAGGCGCGCCGCCGCTGCCACCACATCCATGACCATGAATGCCGGAACATCGCTGCGCGCTGATGCCCTCATCCCCACCCTACTCTCCGGCACAAGCGGCGAAGGGACACCGACCGCGGGGCGTTTAGCGGACGTTCCGATCATGTGAACCACTTGTCCGGAGTCTTGGCCGGGCTTGTCCCGGCCATCCACGTCTTGCGTTCTGAAGGCCGGAAGAAAGACGTGGATGCCCGCGAAGATGGAGTCCCCGCCGCGTGACGCGGCGGTGTGTCTCTGCGCTGGCATGACGGCGGAGGGCTGGCCGAACCCCGGGAATACTGGCGGGGATTGCCGCCCCGTTCCCGCCGCATTTGCCGGATTGGTACTGCCATCGTTCGGCGTCCCTCGTGTTGACCACGCGCGAGCGTGTCTCTAGCTTCGCAAATCCCGTAGCTTGATAAGACTGAAGCGAGCAAGGCCGATTTTTCGAATGACGGCGGATACATTTTGCCATAGGACCGCCGCCCCGCCCGCACGCGGGGGAGGGGAAGGAAGGGGGATCCGGGCGCGCCGGGCCATTGCGGTAGTGACCGCGGTGGCGGTCGCGGCTACGCATTTGTGCGTCTCGCCGGTGCGCGCGCAGGAAAAGGATGCCGCCCAAGCGCTGCCGCTCATTCGCGATGCCGAGATCGAGCAGCTGCTGCGGGACTATACCCACCCGGTGCTGCGGGCCGCCGGCCTCGGCCAGCGCAATATCCGAGTCGTTATCATCAACGACCGCAGCTTCAACGCGTTCGTGATCGACGCCAAGCGGATTTTCATCAATGCGGGCGCGCTGATGGACGCAGAAACGCCGAATCAGATCGTCGGCGTGCTTGCCCACGAGACCGGCCATATCGCGGGCGGTCACCTGAGCAAGCTGCGCAGCGAGCTTGCGAATGCCCAGACCGCCGCCATTCTGGCCATGCTGCTCGGCTTGGGCGCCGTCGTCGGATCGGCAGCGAGCCGGGGCAATGTCGGCGGCAATCCGATGGCGGCAATCCTGGGTCCGCAAACCATGATCATGCGCTCGCTGCTCGCATACCAGCGACAGCAGGAGGAGCAGGCCGACCGCGCCGGCGTCAATTTCCTGACGCAATCCGGCCAGTCCGCCAAGGGCATGTACGACACCTTCAAGCGGTTTGCGGACCAGCAGCTGTTCGCGTCGCGCTACGTCGATCCGTACGTGCAGTCGCATCCCATGGCGGCAGAGCGCATTGCAGCACTCGCCGAAGTGGCGCGCGCCAATCCCTATTGGGAGAAGAAGGATCCGCCCGAGCTGCAGCAGCGCCATGATATGGTCCGCGCCAAGTTGTTCGGCTACCTTGACCAGCCCGACACGGTGCTGCGGCGCTATCCCCCGAGTAATACGAGCCTCCCGGCGCGTTACGCGCGCGCGATATCGAGCTACCGTCATGCCGACTTGCGCACCGCTCTGGGACAGATCGATTCGCTGATCCAGACGCAGCCGAACAATCCCTATTTCCTCGAGCTCAAGGGCCAGGCTCTGGTGGATTCCGGTCGTCCGCGCGAGGCCATTGCGCCCTTGCGCCACGCAATTTCGCTGGCGCCGGACCCCACTCTCGTCCATGTGCTGCTGGGTCAGGCGCTCATCGGTGCCAATGAACTGGCTTTGATCGATGAGGCGGTGTCCAATCTGCGCAAGGCGCTCGCGAACGACCCGGAAATCGCCGATGCCTACGAGCAGTTAGCAATGGCCTATGGCCGCAAAGGCGACTTCGCGGATGCGGATCTCGCCTCCGCCCAGGCGGCCTTCAATCGCGGAAATTTGCCCACGGCCCGGCAATTGGCGAGTCGCGCTAAAGGACGTTTTGCCATAGGATCGCCCGGATGGGTCAAGGCGGACGACATTGCAAGCTTCAAGCCGCCGCAGCCGCGCCGCCTGATCCAGTGATATGATGGCGGCCAACGAGGTAAGGGCGCAAAAGTCGCCGCGCCCCATCCGTCACGGTGGGCCCCGGTTATCGGGATGGCCGGGACAAGGCTGCCGCCCGGGCGAGCGGGCACGGGGGGCGCCAACGAGTTTTGCCCTGTTACTCAACGAGGAATCAGACCTATGACGCCGATGATCAAGACACTAATCGGAGCCGGCGCGGGTGCGCTGCTGATGCTGGCGCTGCCGGCTGCGGGGCAGGAATTCTCGGCCCCGCAGAAGAGCGAGATCGAACGCATCATCAGGGACTACCTCGTGAGTCACCCGGAGGTACTCCAGGAGGCGATCGCCGAGCTCGACAAGCGTCAAGCCGCCGCCGACGTCGAAAAAACCAAGACCGCCGTCGCCAACAACGGCGAGACCCTGTTCAACTCGAGCCGCCATGTCGTGCTTGGCAACCCCAAGGGCGACGTTACGATGGTGGAGTTCTTCGACTACAACTGCGGCTTCTGCAAGCGCGCCATGGCCGACATGCTGGAGCTCCTGAAGGACGACCCGAAGATCAAAATCATTCTCAAGGAATTTCCAGTCCTTGGCCCCGGATCAGTCGATGCCGCGAAGGTTGCGATCGCGGTGCGCATGCAGGACAAGAGCGGCAAGAAATATCTCGAATTTCATCAGAAGCTTCTGGGCGGGCGCGGCCAGGCCGACAAGGCCCGGGCCCTGGCGGTCGCCAAGGAAGTCGGCATGGACATGAAGCGGATCGACGCCGATATGGCGAGCGATGAGATCAAGGTTTCGCTTGAGGAGAGCCTCAAGCTCGGGGAGACCCTCGGCCTCAACGGCACGCCCAGCTACATCATCGGCACCGATGTCGTGATCGGCGCGGTCGGACTCGACGCCCTGCGCTCCAAGGTCAGCACGGCGCGCTGCGGCAAGGCGGTGTGTTAGAGCTTTAGCCGCAAGATAACCCACCGTTAACCTCCCCCGCGACGGGCGTGAACGCCCAGACGGCAAGCTCGAGAGGAAGAAGGTCACCCTCTGACCCTCCCCCGCAAGCGGGGAGGGAATAAGATTTTTGCACAACAAAGAAATTTGAGGGCCGCCCGAATTGGCGTAGAAGCAAGCTCCGACGGACGACACGTGCGGCTTCGGCATCGACGGCGATAGAAGCGCGATCGGCAGCCCGCGGCGATTGTCCAAAGCAAGACGGAGTTGAGCTGGTGACGGCCGACGACAAGAAGAAATCCAATGCGATCGTGGACGAGGATGTGGTGCGCGCCCTCGCGCGCCTCCTCGACGAAACCCGCCTGACCGAGATCGAAATCGAGCAGCGCGGATTGCGCGTCCGGATTGCGCGTCAGGCCACCGTGACCTACGCACCTCCCGCTCCGGAAGCCACGCGCGCGATTGTGGCCGCCATACCGGCCGGTGCCCTCGATCCGTCCCAGCATCCCGGCGTTGTGGCATCGCCAATGGTCGGCACCGCCTATCGGGCGCCCGAGCCTGGCGCCAAGCCCTTCTGCGATGTCGGCTCCACGGTCAAGGCGGGCGACACGCTCCTGATCGTCGAGGCGATGAAGACCCTCAACCAGATTCCCGCGCCTAAATCCGGCACGGTAGTCCAGATCCTGTTCGAGGACGCGCAGCCGGTGGAGTTTGGCGAGCCGCTGATGATTATAGAATGATGACGGATGACAGAGGACGGATGTCAGATGACAGAGGACAGATGTCAGAGGTCAGATGACCGAGGACGGGCAGGTGACTCCACAATCATCTGTCATCCGTCATCTGACATCTGTCATCTGTATACCCATGTTTGAGAAAATCCTGATCGCCAATCGCGGCGAAATCGCGTTGCGCGTATTGCGCGCCTGCAAGGATCTCGGCATTCCGACCGTTGCGGTGCATTCGACGGCGGACGCCGATGCCATGCATGTCCGGCTTGCCGACGAAAGCGTCTGCATCGGGCCGCCGCCGTCGCGCGACAGCTATCTCAATATTCCGGCGCTGATCACCGCATGCGAGATCACCGGCGCCGACGCCGTGCATCCTGGCTACGGCTTCCTCTCCGAGAATGCGCGCTTTGCCGAAATCCTGATCGAGCACGGTGTGCAGTTCATTGGCCCCAAGCCGGAACATATCCGGCTGATGGGCGACAAGATCGAGGCAAAGCGCACCGTCCAACGCCTCGGCATTCCAGTGGTGCCGGGATCGCGCGGCGGCGTCACTGCCGATACCGCGTTTTCCGTCGCCCGCGAGATCGGCTTCCCGGTGCTGGTGAAGGCAGCGGCCGGCGGCGGCGGGCGCGGCATGAAGGTCGCTCGCAGCGAGGCCGATCTTGCGACTTCGCTCGCGACCGCCCGCGCCGAAGCGAAGGCGGCATTCGGCGACGATGTGGTCTATCTTGAAAAGTATCTCGAAACGCCGCGCCACATTGAAATCCAGGTGCTCGGCGACGGCCGCGGCAGCGCCATTCATCTCGGCGAGCGCGACTGCTCACTGCAGCGCCGCCACCAGAAAGTGCTGGAGGAAAGCCCCTCCCCCGCGCTTAATGCGGAAGAGCGCGATCTGATCGGAGAGACCGTCGCGAAGGCCATGCGGGATTTGAACTATCTCGGCGTCGGCACGGTCGAATTCCTGTACGAGGACGGCCGCTTCTATTTCATCGAGATGAACACCCGCATTCAGGTTGAGCATCCCGTGACCGAGATGATCACCGACATCGATCTCGTTCTGGAGCAGATCCGCATCGCGAACGGCAACGAGCTCACGATTGCGCAGCGCGACGTGAAGTTCCACGGTCACGCGATCGAATGCCGCATCAATGCGGAGAATCCGGTGTCGTTCCGCCCCTCCCCGGGCAAGATCGTGCACTATCATCCTCCCGGCGGCATGGGCGTGCGCATCGATTCGGCTGCCTATCAGGGCTATGCGATCCCGCCGTATTACGATTCGTTGCTCGGCAAGCTCATCGTCCACGGCAAGACGCGGAGCGAATGCCTGATGCGGCTGCGGCGGTCGATCGACGAGTTCGTGGTCGACGGCGTCGAGACCACGCTGCCGCTGTTCAGTGCGCTCGTGCGCGACTCCGATTTCGTCGACGGCAACTACCACATCCACTGGCTTGAGCGGTTTCTGGCCAAGGGCGCGGTGGGGACGTAAAGCGCGCGCCCGTGTCGCTGATCGGTGAGAAAACCGCTGCGCGGGTTTGCCCTCCCACAAACAGCTCGTCGTCGCTCGCAACAATATATCTGAGCCCGCGTCCCATCGACGCGATGCATCGTAAATTGGATGAATTTTTTAAGTCATAACACCGGCAGGCGGCGTATTCCGGATCAGTCGAATCGCAAGTCAGATCATCTATCTAACCTGCTCCCACATCGCAGCCCGATGAATACGGAATGAACCGCCTGTGACAAGTTGTGTGTCGCACCTGCAATGAAAGGTTTGGAACACAACGCAACGCCGGTCACTTTCCAATTCGTCGATGTTCGCTCATCGACGTCAATGCGAGATTGCCTTACTGGCGGCCTCGAGCCGCAGGGGCTTCTGCGCAAGTCGGGCAGGTATGGCGCCAAGGACGAAGGTGGACGGCCGAAGGTTAGGCGGCCGGGTCTGAGATACGGGGCAAAACCACCTGCTACTCGCGTCAGTACGCGGGAATGCATGAGCACCCAACCTGCCGCGATGCACTTTCCAACAGAAGGAGACGAAGGATGCGAGCGATCAAGTTGATCACCGTTTCAACTGTGGCTGTTCTTATGGGTGGCGCGAGCTTGGCGATTGGGCAGGAAGGCGCGGGCTCCTTGCAAGGCGGCAGTTCTGTGCTTGAAGACACCAACCTGAGCCAGGGCAGCGCCCGCGGCTCTGAAGCCGAGGGCTCCAACCCGCGAGCCGAAAATCCCCTGCGTCGCAGCGAGACGTCCGGCGAGCGCAGTTCGAACGTCCAGCGCTCGCGAGGCTTGCAACGCGGTCAGGCAATGCAACGCGGTCAGTCAATGACCGCTGAGCGTGGTCGGGCGATCACGGGCGAGCGTGGTCTGGCAACGACCGCCGAGCATCGCCGGACCATCGCTGGCGAGCGTGGTCGGGCAATTGCTGGCGAGCGCGGTCTCGCATTGACCGCCGAGCGTGGTCGGGCAACGACCGGCCAAGGAATGAAGGCCGCCGAGCAAACACAGGGCCAGTTGGGATCGCGCCTGCGCCAGTCCTTTGGGCAGGCGGAGCCTGGACTGGTTAACGCCCGTGCCGGCAACAGAAATGCCGGTGCCGGCTTGAATGCGGAGCAACGCGCGCGCCTGCGTGAAATCTTGTCGGCCCGCCGAGATATCCCGCGGGTGTCGAACCTCGCCGATGTTCGCGTCAACGCCGTGATCCCAAGAAGTGTGCGGCTCGCCGCCATCCCGGAAGAGGTCGTGCGCATTTACCCGCGGTTCCGCCGGCACCAGGCCTTCATCTATCGCAACGAAATGGTGGTCGTCGACCCGCTGACGTCGAGGATCGTTGCGGTGCTTCCGGCGTAGCAGGAAGCACAGAGGACCCTTTCGCAACAACGCCATCGCCGCAACGGGAGCAAGTTGAGTGCTTGTCCCGTTGCGGCTTTCGTGCTGGGGACCCGCACGGCGTCACTGTCGGCACCGCCGCAGTTGTCATTTTAGCGGGTCACTCCGTTCAATGGCTGTTACCGGAGGAACAAGTGCCAAATGCGATTGCCTGGCTTCGGACCAGAGGCGTCCGGCGCCGAAATCAGCCGGCTGAAAGAGCCTTCGAGGCTCAAGGCGCGGCGTCGTCAATGCCCGGCTTGCCGAGATTGAGACCGGATCTTCGTGCTAAAGACGCATTCAAGGTCTCGCATCTGTCTGCAGCAGTTTTGGTCCTGACGGTTGCGGCATCGCAAGCGCTGGCGCGGCGATATGCCGGCGTCTTCAAAACCTCACGGCATCGCCGGCATCTCGGCGATGGCCTGTCCGTCCTTGCGCGGGTCGGACGCGCCGTAGTTCACCCCTGCATTGAAGTCTCGCATCACAGCCTGGCCGCCGCCCACGCCTTCCGAGAAATCGCCGAGCACCTGAAGCCGATGGCCGAGCTTGGCGAGACCTTCGAAAACCGCATCGGGCATGCGCGCCTCGACATAGAGATCGCACCCCGCAAAGCTTGCTTTGGAAAAGCGGGCGGCCTCCATGGCGGCCTGGATGTTCATGCCGTGGTCGACCACGTTCGACACGAATTGCGCGTGCGCCTGGGCCTGGTTGAAGCCGCCCATGATGCCGAAAGCGATGCGCACGTCGCCCTTCGCCATCAGGGCCGGGATGATGGTGTGCAGCGGCCGCTTGCGCGGCGCCAGCACGTTGGGATGCGTGGGGTCGAGCGTGAACAGCGCGCCGCGATTATGCAGCACGAAACCGCCGCCCTCGACCGCGATGCCGGAACCCCAGAGCGAAAAATTGCTCTGGATGAGCGACACCATGTTGCCGTCGCGGTCGACCGTCGACAGATAGGTCGTATCCGAGCCCGCGTAGGGCGGCGTGCCGGGGCCGACGTTGCAATTCGCCTTGGCGGGATCGATCAGGGCGGCGCGGCTGCGTCCATAGGCGGGCGAGATCATGCCCTTGGTCGGCACCTCGGCGAAACGCGGATCACCCACATAGGTGATCATGTCCGCGTAGGCGAGCTTCTTCGCCTCGATCATCGCATGCAGCGTGGCGACGGTGTTGTGCCCCCAGTCACCGACCGGAAAGCTACTTACGATGTTGAGCATCATCAGGGCGGCGATGCCCTGTTCGTTGGGCGGCATCTCGTAGACGGTCCAGCCGCGGTAGTCAGTCGAAATCGGATCGACCCACTCGGCCGCAAATTCCGCAAGGTCGTCCGCCGCCATGGTGCCGCCGAACTTCGTCGAGGTATCGAGAATGCGCTTTGCGAGCGTCCCCTTGTAGAAGGCGTCCCGCCCCTCTTTGGCGATTTCCTCGAGCGCACGGGCAAGGTCGGGATTGCGGAATATCTCGCCGACCGCGGGAGCGCGGAAGTCCGGCAAATAGACCCGGGCAGCCTCGCGATTGCGGCCTAAATAACCGGCGGTCGCGACCCAATCGCCGCCGAAAATCTCGGTGACCGGAAAGCCCGCTTTCGCATACGCAATGGTCGGCGCCAGTACCTCGGCGAACGACTTTTTCCCGAACCGCGAGATGAGCGCATCCCAGCCCGCGACCGCGCCCGGAACCGTCACCGAATGGATTCCGCGCGACGGCATCCATTGCTCGCCCTTGCTGTGCAGAAATTCCGGCGTCAGCCCCCTGGGGGCCCAACCGGAGGCATTGAGGCCGTAGACCTTGTTGCTCTTGGCTTCATACACAATGGCGAACAGATCGCCGCCGATGCCGTCCATCATCGGTGCGACGAGGCCCATGGCGGCATTCGCCGCGACCGCCGCGTCGACGGCGTTGCCGCCCCTTTCCAGAACCGCAGTCCCGGCGCGAGCAGCGATCGGCTGTTCCGCCGCTACGATTCCGTATTGCGAGATCACCATGGACCGCGCTTGCGTCCGGTCCCCGGCTGCGAGCGACGTAATCGTGAGCCCCGACGCCGCGAGACTTCCCGCGAGCAACGGAACAATTCGCCATTGGCGCATGAGACGTTTCCCCTGGTTTAAGCCATTTCGTTGAAGCCGGCACGCCCGAAACGATCGCTCGTCGTGCATTTGAACGCCTTGCCTTGACCTACATCCTTTGGCATCCGATGTAGCTGGCGGCATAATGAGAAGTCAGGGAACGTGGACGAAATCGTCATCATTGGCGGCCCTAACGGCGCCGGGAAGACCACGGCCGCGCAATTGCTCGTGCCGCATGGTCTTGAAATTCGTGAATTCGTAAATGCCGACGAAATTGCTCGTGGACTGTCGCCGTTCAATCCAGAGCACGCCGCGTTGGGTGCGGGACGGCTAATGCTACAGAGGATAACCGAGCTTATTAGGAATCGCGTGAGCTTCGCGTTTGAAACCACCTGTGCCGGTCGCACCCACCTGCCCATGTTACGAAGGTGCAAAGCCGATGGCTGGCGGCTGACGCTAGTATATCTGTGGCTGCCGTCACCGCAGGCGGCGCTTGATCGGGTAGCGCGGCGCGTGCGGGAAGGCGGACATGGCGTCCCCAACGATGTAGTCGTCCGGCGCTATTGGGCTGGCCTGGCCAATTTGCGGCTCCTGTATCTTCCGCTCGCGGACGTTGCTGTCATTTACGATAATTCGGATGGACATGGTACCCTGATCGCGGAACGATTGAAGGAACGTTCTCTCGTCGTACACGATGCCCACCGATGGGCGACGATCGAAAGAGCAAGACTATGACGGAAAAAACGCCGAGAGAAATTCTCGATGCAATCGACAAAGCTCTGAAAGAAACGGCCGTCCGCCTAGCCGCCGCGAAGCCGAAACGGGTTCCGCATCCTCCCCAGCCCGACCGGCCTGCGGTTCCTGCGCGACCGAAGACCCCCAGAGAAATTCTGGATGCGATCGACAAGGCTCTGGCGGAGACCGCCCGCCGGTTTGCTGATGGCGGACATTGACAGATGCGATCGACAAGGCTCTGGCGGAGACCGCCCGCCGGTTTGCTGATGGCGGACATTGACAGGAGCTGCGGCCGCAG
>WNFT01004084.1_pt1 | contig 12751 bp, 6 predicted proteins | sample 5400191 | NCBI WGS metagenome assembly WNFT01 (sample SAMN13153359, study PRJNA577476) | soil metagenome | isolation source: 80 cm saprolite under Madrone tree | place: USA:California | collected 2016-06-14
GCCTCCGCCTCGCGCTCGGCCGGCGGTTTGTAGGAAAGCTCGTCGTCCGACATCGAATGGCCATAGGGGCGCACGACCGAGGCGTGCACCATCACGGGCCCCCGGCGCGCGCGGAGGTGCGCGACGGCCTCGATCATCGTACGGTAGGAGGCGACGGGGTCCGTGCCGTCCACCTTCATGATACGCAGCCCCGGGATGGCGCTCAGACAGCGCGAGATGTCGCTCCCGGGGGTCTGCACCTCCACCGGGACCGAGATCGCGTACTGGTTGTCGGTGATCAAGAACAGGACCGGGGTCTTGTTCGTGGCGGCCGTGATCAGCGCCTCCCAGAATTCACCCTGACTCGTGGTGCCCTCTCCCGAGGAGACGTACACCACCTCGTCCTCGTGGAACGCGGGGCGGTTCTTGATCTCTTTCAGAACCGAGAGGAAGCGGCCTCCCTCCGAACAGCCCACCGCCTGGAGGAATTGCGTTCCGGTGGGGCTGGACTGGGAGACGACGTTCGCGCGTTTCAAACCCCAGTGGGCGGGCATCTGGCGCCCGCCCGAGTTGGGGTCGGCAGCCGCGGCCACCCCCTCGAGGAGCATCTCGGTCGGTGTCATGCCCAGGGTGAGCATCAGCGCCCGGTCGCGGTAGTACGGGTAGAACCAGTCGTAGCCGCTCTTCAGCGCCCTGCCGGCCGCGACGAGCACGGCTTCGTGGCCCGCCCCGGAGATCTGGAAGAAGATCAGGTTCTGCTTCTTCAGCTTGATCTCCTCGTCGTCCATTTTGCGCGAGAGGTAGATCAGGCGGTATATGTCCAGAAGCTCGGCGCGGCTCAGACCGCGCATGGTTTCCTTCTCGACGCGGATTGCCACGTGAAGACCTCCTGGAAGCGGGATTTGATGCTTGAGCAGGTTGATTATAGCGGAGACACTCAATCACGAGAATGACGGAATTGCCGTCGGCTCATGTCCGCCCGCGCCCCGCTCGAAGGAGATCGGCACCGGTTGCAGCCTTCTCGATCCACAACGCGCACCGTGAGCGCGGTCGATATCGCAGGCCCCGCAGGGAGGATCGAGGGGCTGTGGGCCGATCCGGGCGCCGGCCTTCCCGCCGCCGTGATCGCCCACCCGCACCCCGCCCACGGCGGCTCGATGCACAGCAAGGTGGTTCACACCGTCTACCGCGTGCTGGATGCCGCGGGTCACCCCACGCTTCGATTCAACTTCCGGGGCATCGGAAAGAGCGAGGGCCAGTACTCGGGCTGGAACGAGGAGGTCGGCGATTTCGCCGCCGCGGCCGCGTTCGCGAGGGAGCGCACGGGGCGGAAGGAGCTCTGGGCAGCCGGATTCTCCTTCGGCTCGTGGATCGGTCTTCAATGGGCGCTCGACGATTCCTCAGTCGAAAGGTTCATCGCGCTGGGGATCCCCGTCGAGAACCACGCGTTCGATTTCCTGAGCCGGCTGCCCTGGCGGCTCGCGATCGTCCAGGGAGAGCGGGACCAGTACGGGAGCCCTGAAACGCTGGAGCGGTACGTGGAGCAATGGAAGCGATCCGGGTCCGTCACGGTGAAGATCGTGAAGGGCGCGGATCACTTCTTCACCGGAAAGCTCGCAGAGCTGAAGCAGGCGCTGGAGGAGATCCTATGAACGGGAGCGTCAAGGAGAAGTCGGCCATCGTGACGGGCAGCACCAAGGGGATCGGGCGCGCGATCGCGGAGGCACTCCTGGGGGCGGGGGCGCGTGTCGCCCTCTCCGCCCGGGACGAGAAGGAGGTGACCGCGGCGGGTAAGGAGCTGGAGCAGAAGCACCCGAAGCGCGTGCTGGCGCGCCGGTGCGACGTGCGCCGCGAGAGGGACGTGGCGTCCCTCTTCGAGGAGACCGAGCGTGCGTTCGGGGGCGTGGACATCCTCGTCAACAACGCCGGCGTGGGTCTTTTTCGCAACCTGGAAGAGATGTCGCTCGAGGAATGGAACAGCGTGATCGAGACGAATTTGACGGGGGTCTTTCTCTGCTCCCGCGCCGCGATCCCACGGATGAGGAAGCGGGGAGCGGGCTACATCATCAACATCTCGAGCCTCGCGGGCCGGAATGCCTTCCCTTCGGCGACGGCCTACAACGCCTCGAAATTCGGCCTGAACGGAATGAGCGAGGCGCTCATGCAGGAGGTCCGGTACGACGGGATCAAGGTGAGCTATCTCATGCCGGGAAGTGTGGCAACTCACTTCAACGGCAACACACCCGGTCATGACGATGCCTGGAAGATCCAACCACACGATATTGCCCGGATCGTCCTCGATCTGCTCACCCAGGATCCCCGGACCCTGGCCAGCGCGGTGGAGATCCGGCCCTCCAAGCCTCCGAAGAAGGCCTAGCCCAGGCGTCTGGCCGTTCGGGGCGCCCTTGCGCTCTCCGGCGGCCCCCTGTACGCTCCGCACCTATCTCCGATGATTCACTGGGGGATGCGGCATGCGCACGCCTGTGCTGCCTGTCGGGGTCCTGCTCTGCATCGTGGGTTTCTCCTGCCCTCGAAGCGCGCCCGCCGGAGGCCTGTCCGGAATTGTCCGCGATGCCAGCACCCTGGCGCCGATCGAGGGTGCGATGATCGTAGCCTTACCGGATTCGGGCGCCCCGGTGGCCGTGGGACGCTCCGGCCCCGACGGCCGCTTCTCCATGGCCCCCGCATCCGGCGGCACCTTCACCCTCCGCGCGTGGCGGATCGGATACGAACGAGCGCGGCTCGGGCCGTTCCGATTCTCCGTTCCGGACTCGGCCAGCTTCGTTTTCGATCTTACCCCAACCGCCATCCGCATCGACCCGGTTGTCGTGACCGTTTCGCGCCGCAGCGAGAAGGCGCTGGAAGCTCCTGCTTCCGTCTCCGTCGTGAGCTCCAGAACCATCCGGGAGCGCCCGGGGCTGACCGTGGCAGACTACGTCCGGACCCTGCCCGGCATTGACGTCGCCAGCAAGGGCATGACGCAGACCAGCGTCGTCGCCCGCGGATTCAGCAGCGCCCAATCCAACGCCCTCCTCACGCTCACTGATTACCGTTCGGCGGCACTCCCCTCGCTCCGCTACAACGTCTACAACTTCATTCCGATCCCGACCGAGGACATCGAGCGGATCGAGGTCATGCGCGGCCCGGCTGCCGCGCTCTACGGCCCGAACTGCGATCGCGGCGTTCTTCACATCCTGACCCGCTCTCCATTCGCGTCGCCCGGGACCACGGTCAGCGTCCTTTCGGGCGAGCGCGAGGCGGCTCAGGGTTCGTTCCGCGCGGCGGGTCTCGTCACGGAGAAGCTGGGGGTCGTGCTTTCGGGGCTCTATTTTCGCGGGCGGGATTGGAAGTTCACGGATCCCGTGGAGAGCGCCGCGCGCGACACCGCGATCGTGCACGGGGCCGATCCCGGAACGTTGCGCATCGGCGCGCGCGATCCGCTGATCGAGCGCGCGGGTGGGGAGGCGCGACTCGAATGGCGGATGGATTCCCGTAGCTCCGCCGTCCTCTCGGGCGGGATCAATCGCGCGCTCCGCAACGTGGATCTCACCCCGATCGGAGCGGTTCAGGTGCGGAACTGGGACTCGGGGTACATTCAGGCGAGGGCGACCCACGACCGGTTCTTCGGGCAGGTGTACGTGAACGCGAGCGACGCCGGCGACTCGTATTTCCTGCGAACCGGGACGTCGATCGTGGATCGCTCCCGTCTCTGGGCGGGGCAAGTTCAGCACGGTTTGAGTGCCGGATCGAAAGAGACCCTGACGTACGGCGTGGACGCGCAGCGCACCGAGCCTCGTACAGACGGCACCATCGACGGGCGAAACGAGGCAAAGGACGACGTGACCGAGCTCGGAGGCTACCTTCACTCCCGCACGCTCCTCTCCCGAGATCTCGAGGTGATCGCCGCGATCCGGGCCGACCACCACAGCCGGTTTCAGTCCCCGGTTTTCTCGCCGCGAGCGGGTCTGGTATACAAGCCGCAAGAAAACCAGAATGTCCGGCTGACGTTCAATCGTGCGTACAGGACTCCGGGCAGCGACGACCTTTTCGCCGACGCGGTCGCCGGTTCGCTCTCTCCGCTGCCGTATCTCGTCCGCGTCGAGGGCGTGCCCCAGTCCGGCTACACGTTCCAACAGGACTGCGGCGGGCCCTGCATGCGATCCCCATTCACGCCGATCGCGGCCGGCGGCCCGGCCGCATATCTCGCGGCTGACGCGACCCAGGAGTGGGGGGCGGTGGACAGTATCTTGAAGGGCCAGTTCGCCGGCATCGACACCGTCCGCGCTCCGACCGCCGCCGACGTGAGGACCGTCCTCGCCATCTTGAATTCCAAGAAGACGTTCGATCCATCCGGGCCCATTTCCGATATCCCCAGGCTCAGGCCCACGATCACGAACACGATCGAAGCCGGATATCAGGGGCTGGTCGGCGGCCGGGTAAGGATCGCGGTCGACGGATATCGAAGCTGGATCCACGATTTCATCGGGCATCTGCGCGCGATCACACCCAGTGTGTTCCTAGACAGGGCCAGCCTCGAGGCTTACCTACTTTCCCAGAACGTGGACAGCACTTCGGCCGCGGCCATCGCAGCCTACGCGTCGGCGATTCCAGTTGGAACCATCACGCCGCGCGAGGCCCTGGACCCCACGGACGTCATTCTCGCGGTACGCAACTTCGGCGATGTGTCGCTCTGGGGGGCGGATGTCTCATTGACCGCCGAGGTGGGGCGAGAGTGGTCGGTCGGCGCGACGCACTCCTGGGTGAGCCGTGATGTATTCCCCGGATCCGACGGACTCGGGGAGATCGCGCTGAACGCGCCGGCCCGGAAGGCATCACTACGGCTGGCCTACGGCACCCCCGATGTGGGGTTCTCCGGTGCGGTGGAGGCTCGCATACGGTCGGGGTTTCCGGTCGAGTCGGGGGACTATTCCGGACGGGTGAGCGGCTGCACTCTGATCGATTGCCGCCTCGCCTACCGCGTGCCCGAGATGGGGAAGTCGACGATCTCCGCGGCCGCGGACAATCTGTTCGATGTCAGGCACCAGGAGTTTCTCGGATCTCCCGCCATCGGGAGACTGCTGCTCGTTCAGGTGCGGACCGCCTTCTAGCCGGCCATGCGCGACTCCGGGTCAGGGGCGATGATCGGTAGACACTTTTCCCACTATCAGATCGTCCGCGAGATCGGCGGCGGTGGAATGGGCGTGGTCTACCTGGCCCGGGACGAGCACCTGCATTGTGACGTCGCGCTCAAGGTCCTCTCTCCCGGCACCCTCGCCGACGAGGCGGCGCGGAGGCGCTTCCGCCGCGAGGCCCATCTCCTGGCCAGGAGAAATCACCCCAACATCGTGGTCGCCCATGATTTCGACGCCGAAGACGGGGTCGATTTCCTGGTCATGGAGTACGTCCCCGGCGCGACCCTGGACGAGCGGCTGGCCGGTGGTCCGCTGCCCGAGCCGGAAACTCTGGATCTCGGCACGCAGCTCTTGCGCGCGGTGGCGGCCGCGCACGAAGCCGGCGTGATCCACCGGGACCTGAAGCCCCGCAATCTCAAGATCACCCCGGACGGCGTTCTGAAGATCCTCGACTTCGGCCTCGCGCAGCGCGACCCGACGGTGGAGGCGACCACGACGGCTTCGATAGCCGATTCGAGCATCATCTCGGGGACGGTTCCCTACATGGCGCCCGAACAGCTTCGGGGCGAGCCCCCCGACCAGAGAAGCGACGTCTATTCCGCGGGAGTCATCCTGTTCCAGATGGCCACCGGGCGACTCCCATTCGAGGGAAGCAACACAGCCACGCTGATCGGGGAGATTCTCCATCGCGAGCCGCCCCGGCCTTCGAGCTTGAACCCCGCAATCTCCTCGAGGCTGGAGGGCTCGATACTCCGGGCGCTGGAAAGGGAGCCGCGGCGAAGGTTCCGGTCCGCGCGCGAGTTCGAGGAGGATCTCGGCGCGATACAGAAGGAGGGCGCGCCGGCGCGGACATCGTGGACCGCCTCAGCACGGTGGGGAATCATACTCGGCGCCCTGGCGCTCGCGTCGGTTCTCTTGTCCAGCGAGGCGGGATGGCTTCGGCTTCCCTGGGTGGGTACCGCCCGGGGAGCGATGGAGTCGATCGCCGTGCTCCCCTTGCTCAACCTGTCCAACGATCCCGAGCAGGAGTACTTCGCAGACGGGATGACCGAGGAGCTCATCACCACGCTGACGCAGATCCGGAATCTGAATGTCATCTCCCGCGTCTCCGCGATGCAGTTCAAGGGGAAGAGGCCTCCGCTCTCGGAGATCGCGCGGCGCCTGCATGTGCGGACGCTCCTCAGCGGCTCTGTCGAGCGGGTGGGCATGCAGGTCAGGATCTCGGCGCAGTTGATCGACGCGGTGCACGACCGCCATCTGTGGGCCAACCGCTACGACCGGAGCCTGAGCGACGTGCTCGGCATTCAGACCGAGGTGGCCCGCGCGATCTCGGACCAGGTGCGCATCAAATTGACGCCGAGCGAGGAGGCCCGGCTCGCCCGCGTCCGAACGGTAGATCCGAGAGCGCACGAGGCGTACCTGAAGGGTCTCTATCTCTGGAACAGCCGCGAGCCTTCGAAGATCAAGCTCGCGATGGAGGACTTCGAGGTGGCCGGCGCTCTCGATCCGCACTACGCGCTTCCGCATTCGGGATTGGCGGACATCTGGGATTTCCTCGGCAACATGAGCCAGATTCCACAATCGATCGCCCACGAGCGGTCGAAGAAGGAGGCGGAGCGCGCCCTGGCGATCGACAGCACGCTCGGGGAGGCGCACGTCTCGCTCGCCATGCTCAAGACCGAGTACGAATGGGACTGGCAAGGGGCGGAGCGCGAGTTCAGGCGCGCGATCGAGCTGAACCCGGGCTACGCGACGGCCCACCAGTGGTACGCGGATCACCTCTCGCGTCTCGGAAGACATCAGGAGGCCCTGGCTGAGATCAAGCGCGCGCTCGAGCTCGACCCCCTGTCCGTCCCGGTAAACGGAATGCTGGGAACGGTCTATTTTTACGGCCGCCAGACGGACCGTGCCATCGACCAATACAAGAGCACGCTCGCGATGCATCCGGATCCGCTGACGGAGCTCTATCTCGGGCTCGCCTATATCGACAAGAAGGCGTACCCGCAGGCAATCGCAGTGCTCAAGCGATCCGTAGAGGAGTCGGGGGGCATGCCGCTTCCCAAGGCCGTCCTGGGCTGCGCGTACGGCCTCGCCGGGCGCGGCGCCGACGCCCGTGCGATTCTCGGCGAGCTGACCGCGCGCTCGAGGAATACGCCCGTGCCCCCCACCTGCATGTCGTTCGTATGGATCGGACTGGGAGACAAGGCGCAGGCCCTCCACTGGATGGGGGAGGCGTGCCGGGCTCACGACTCCTATCTGGGCCACATCAAGGTCGCCCCGATCGTGGACGGGCTCCGTTCGGACCCGAGATTCCTGGCGCTGCTCCGGTGCGTGGGACTGGCCACGCCCGGAAGCGGCGTGTGAGGTTGCGTGCTACGGGGCCATGAGCCTGCCGGCGAGAATCCCCAGAAGGGTCGATCCCACGACGATCGTCGCCAGATAGACGAGCGCGGCCCGCGGGCCCAGCCATTTCCCGACCACGCCAAACGTGGGGATGTTCACGATCGGCACCGCGAGCATCATCGCGGTGGCCGGTCCGAAGCCCATGCCCTTCGAGAGGAGCTCCCGCACGAGCGGCAGCTCCGCGCCGGAGCAAAAATAGAACGGCACGCCGCTGACCGAGGCGAGGAGCGACCCGACCGTCGTTCTCTGCCCGTAGAGGATGTGGATCCAGTGCCCGGGCACCAGCACGTCCACCGCCGCGGCCAGGCCGAGGCTCACCAGCACCCAGGGCGCGTACTCCCGCAGCTGGCCCAGGAACCCGCGCCACGCGGCGCGAATCCTGGATCTGCCCCCGATCGGCGTCAGGGCGAAGGTCTCCTCCGGCACTTCCACGGCCTCATCGCGGCCCGCCAAGGTCTCGGCGGTTCGGGCGTCCACGCTCCGGAGAAGGGGCACGCTCGCGTAGCCGGCCATGAGCCCTAGCAGGATCGACGCGAGGAGCCGCACACCCACCCACTCAAATCCAATGATCCTCCAGGTCAGGAGCAGCACGGGAATGCTCACCGCGGCCCCCGAGGTCAGAAAGCAGAAGACGTGCTTCACGTCTCCGCCCCGGCGGCGCAGAGCGACCGCGAGCGGCACCATCCCGCACGTGCAGAGGGGAATCAGAGCGCCGACGATCGCGGCGAGGATCATCGTGACCGGGCTCCTCCCGGTCAGGAATCGCGCGATGAACCGCTCCGAGACGAACTCCTCGATGAGCGCGCCAATGAGGAGCGCAAGCAGGAACAGGGGGATGATGTCCGTCGCCGAATCGAAGAAGACCCGGAGGAAGGATTCGAGCGACGCGTGGGGCTGCATCGCGACATTCTACCCGCTCGGCTCGTTCTTGACACGCATCCCCCGGGTCGTGGAGGATGCGGGGCTTGTGCCTTCACCGGAGGTAAGGAATGCCCTTGCGTGACCCCCTGTATCACCCTCTCTTTCTGGGAAGACGAGCGGCCCCGGAGACGCCGCCCTTCGAGCCGTTCCCTCCCTCGGGGCGGAAGCCCTGGAAAGGGGAGCCCCGGCCGCGGCGGGACCTCGAATTTCACGTCCGCCACTACAAGGTGGCGCTCGAGGTAGATCTGGCCGGGCGTGAGCTTCGGGGCAGGGCCGCGTTGACCATCGAAGCGATCCAGGATGGAATGCGCGAGGCGGTTCTCGACGCCGCGGAGCTCACGCTCGAGTCGGTGCGGGCCGGCGGGCGGCGCGTGCGACACGAATCGGAGGGTGAGAGGCTCCGCGTCAGGCTTCCGCGGCCGCTCCGGACCGGACAGCGCGCGACGATCGAGATCGTCTACTCCACGCGGCCGCGCAAAGGCTTCTTCTTCGTCGGGCCCACCGAGGCCGAGTCCGATCGCCACGCGGCGGGATGGTCCCAGGGCCAGACCGACGACACGCACTGGTGGATTCCCTGCCTCGAGAGCACGGAGAGCCGCGCCACTCTCGAGATGATCGCCACCGTGCCCAAGGGCTATCGCGCCATCGGCAACGGTCGCCTCGTCTCGCGGCGCGTGAGCGCCAGGCGGAAGACCGTCACGTACCACTGGCGCCAGGACACAGCGCACCCCGCGTATCTGATCTCGCTCGTGGTCGGTAAATTCGTCGAGCTGCGCGACCACGCGGGAAAGGTGCCGCTTCACGGATACGTTCCCCGGGGGAGCGAGGCCAAGGGCCGCGAGCTCTTCAAGCGGACCCCGTTCATGATCAAGACCTTCGCCAAGGTGTTCGGCTATCCCTATCCCTATCCCAAGTACGCCCAGTCCACCGTCTTCGATTTCACGTTCGGCGGCATGGAGAACACCGGCGCCACCACGCTCACCATGCGGGCGCTCCAGACCCCCGAGGAGGCGATCGACCAGACGTACGAGACCCTGATCTCCCACGAGCTCGCGCACCAGTGGTGGGGGGATCTCGTGACCTGCCGGGACTGGTCGGAGGGCTGGCTCAACGAGGGCTTCGCCACGTACTCCGAGGTGGTGTTCTGGGAAGCCGAGCACGGACGTGACGAGGCCGACTTCGCGCGCCTGGAGCAGATGTGCTCCTATCTGGTCGAGGACTACGGCGATTACCGGCGCTCCCTGGTCGAGACGCGCTTCCGCTACCCCTCGGACATCTTCGACCGTCACCTCTACGAGAAGGGCGCGACGGTCGTCCACATGCTCCGCTCGACGCTGGGCGACGCGGTCTGGCGGCGCGGGCTCAAGCGCTACCTCGAGCGCCACGCGTTCGGCGGCGTCGAGACCGGAGATCTGAGACGCGCCTGCGAGGAGGCCTCGGGGAGAAACCTCGGGTGGTTCTTCGAGCAGTGGGCCTATCACGGAGGCCATCCCGAGATCAAGGTCGCCCGCGAGTGGGACGCGGATTCGAAGTCGCTTCTCCTCGTGGTGGAGCAGGTCCAGGAAACGGACGGCGTGACGCCCGCGGTGTTCCGCATGCCGATGATGCTGGAGCTCCTGGTGGGGGACCGGCGCCTTCGACTTCCCATCGAGATCAAGCAGAGGAAGGAGAGCATCCAGATCCCGCTCCCCGCGAAGCCCCGTTACGTGGCTCTCGACCCCGAGCACGACTTGATGAAGCTCATGGAGTTCCCGCGCTCCGACGAGGAGCTCCTCCACGGCCTCGCGGGATCCAGCTTCGTGCTGGAGCGCATCCGCTGCGCCCGCGAGCTGGCCGCGTTCGGGCACGAGGCCGTGATCGCGGCCCTGTTCAAGTCGGCGCGCTCCGACAGGTTCTGGGGCGTGCGCGTGGCGGCCATCGCCTCGCTCGGAGAGATCGGCGTGCGCCACCCCGGCCTGGTGGATCGGGTCGCGGAGCTGGCGAAGGGCCAGAAGCCGCGCGTCCGGCGCGCGGTGGCGTGGGCGCTGGGCTGGATCGGCGGCGACGCCGCGGTGAAGCACCTGCGCCGGATGGCGGCCAACGATCAGAGCAAGTACAACGTGGGGATGGCGCTCCTCGGCATCGCCCGGATCAAGCGGGAGGACGCCTTCGACATTCTCTGCGCCGAGCTGGGCCGCGAGAGCCACCGCGACATCCTGCGCCAGCTCATCTTCGACGGGCTCGCCATGCTGAAAGACGCGCGGGCCATCCCGGTCCTTCTTGAATACACACGTCCCGCGTATCGGAACGAGGCTCGCGAGGCCGCGACCAAGGCACTGGGGAAGCTGGGCCTCGCGGACGAGCGCGCGGAGTCGCGGCTGATCGAGCAGCTGCGTGATCCCTGGTTCCGTGTGCGCTCGGCGGCCGCCCGGTCGCTCGCGAAGCTCAAATCCTCCCGCGCCGCGGCACCCATCCGGGACGCGCTCCCGGGCGAGCCCATGGACACGGTCCAGAGCGCGTTCGAAGGAGCGCTCGACGAGTTGAAGGGCGGGCGATAAGACCACCTTCGCTAGGCGCCCGCGGCGCGCAGGCGCTACAATTCCCTCCATGAAGCCCGTCCGCGGCAAGGCGCTCATCTTCTGGGACCCGAAGCGCCCCGGGAAGAAGCTGGACGCCATCGACACCGACCAGATCACCCCCGCCCAGGACTGCGTCTCGGAGAGCCTCGCGACGCTGGATGCGCGCTGGAAGGAGGGCGCATTCCGTCATCTCATGCCCGACTTCCGCGCCCGGGTGAAGCGCGGCGAGAATTTTCTCGTGGCGGGGGACCGCTTCGCGATCGGCTCCTCGCGCGAGATGTCTCCCGCGGGCCTCAAGGGGATCGCCGAGGACGCGGGCCTCACGATGGTGATCGTCTCCGGCGCGGGCATGGGGGACATTTTTCGCAGGAACGCTCTCAACCTTGGGCTCCACTTCGTCCAGAGTCCCGAGGCCGTCGAGAACGCGCAGGATGGGGACGAATTCGAATTCAATCCGGAGACGCGCGCGCTGCGCAATGTCACGCGCGGGAAGACTTACGCCGCCATACCGCTTTCCGCGAAAGAAGAGGAGATCAGAAGAGGAGGCGGGATCTTCGAGGTCGGGCGCCAGGAGTTCCGCGCCGGGGTGAAACCCATATCCGTTTCGTTCCCGGAACCGTCGGCGGCGCGCACGATGTCGAGTACGGAGCAGATCGTCTGGGCGCATCGCGTGGACAAGCGCGCCGAGGTCAAGCCCGGCGCCACGCTTCTGCTCTACGCCGACCTTCTGCCGGCGTCCGACGGCACCGGGCCCTTCGCCATCCACACGTTCCAGAAAATCACCGGTGGACCCGGCACTCCCGGCAACGCAGATCCGCTGCGCGTCGCGATCGCGAACGATCATTTCGTCTTCACCGGGAAGGAAGCGGACGAGAAGCAGACCTCGATCTCGCGGGAGTTCGCGGAGCAGCACGGGATCAAAGCACCCTACTACGCTCCTCCGGGCACCGGGATCTTCCATTTCTATTTCCCCGAGCAGGGGCTCATCCTCCCCGGTGGTTTCTACCCAGGGGCGGATTCCCACAGCCGCGCCTACGGCGCGTACGGCGCGGTCGGGATCGGAGTCGGGAGCACGACCCTGGGATTTGGATGGGCGACGGGCGCCGTCTATTTCACGCTTCCCAAGCAGCGGCGCGTGGTTTTCGAGGGAAAGCTCCAGCCCTGGGTGAGCGGGAAGGACATCGTGCTGAAGCTCCTCCACGGATGGGGGGCCAGACAATCCCAGGGGATGAGCGTCGAGTTCGTGGATCGGAATCAGGAGCTTCCCATCCCGTACCGGAACACGATCGCGAACATGATGGCCGAAGGCGAGGCGATGAACGGCATCTTCGCGCAGGACGAAGTCACCGAGGCCTGGTATCGAGAGCGTGGCTTCGCCCTGCGCTATCCGCGCGTGAGCCCGGGCGAGGAAGCGCGATGGGAGATCGACGAGGCCATGGACCTATCCTCGGTCGTCCCGATGATCGCGAAGCCCTTCAGTCCGGGGAACGCGTTTCCGGCCGAGGAGGTTGCGCGCGAGCGGATCACGTTCACCAAGGCGATGATCGGATCCTGCACGAACGGCGGGTACGACGACCTGCTCCAGGCGGCGCTTGTGCTTCGCGCCGCGCGCTCACTCGGAGTCGAGCGCGTGGCGAAGGGCGCCGAGTTCGTGATCTTCCCGGGGAGCGGCACGGTGAAGCGCCTGATCGAGCGTCCCGACCCGCGTCTTCAGGGGGAGTCGATCGCATCGGTATTTCGGGCGGTGGGAGGTGAGTT
>WNFT01005634.1_pt1 | contig 12751 bp, 9 predicted proteins | sample 5400191 | NCBI WGS metagenome assembly WNFT01 (sample SAMN13153359, study PRJNA577476) | soil metagenome | isolation source: 80 cm saprolite under Madrone tree | place: USA:California | collected 2016-06-14
CCAGGCGTTTGGCCTGACCGACACAATCGCTTATAAAGTAGTCCACCAGAAGGGGAATATCTTCCAGCCGCGCGCGCAACGGTGGTACCCAGATCGAAAACATATTCAGGCGATCGTACAAGTCGTCCCGAAATGTCCCTTGCCGGACCATTTCTTCCAGATTGCGGTTTGTCGCGACGATCAGCCGGAAGTCGACCGGTATCGGCGTCCGGCCGCCGATTCGGTCAACGGTAAGGGTCTCGGTGACGTGCAGTAATTTGGGCTGCGCCTTCCGGCTGAGCTCGCCGACTTCATCGAGAAATATGGTTCCGCCGTGCGCCAGCTCGAACTTGCCCGGGCGGTCCTCGGCGCCGGTATACGCCCCTTTCGAGCATCCAAAGAGTTCGGTTTCAACCAGCTCCTCCGGCAAAGCGCCACAATTCACGCGGATAAAGGGTCCTCCGGCCGCACGTTTGCTTTTGAGATGAATCTCTCGCGCAACGACATCTTTGCCGGTTCCCCTTTCGCCGCGGATCATCACCGTCAGGTCCATGCCGGCGACCTGATCGATTTCGCCGCGCAATTTTTCCATCGGGGTGCTGCAACCGATCATCGGCGGGTTGTGATGATTCATCATCATCGCGTCTCCGAAACTGTACCGGAAGTGAAACAGTTGTTTTGTTGGCGGTACAGTTTCCACAATCCGCGCCAAAACGCAAGCAATTGAAAATCAAAGGAAACCTAATGCGCCCGGTTTGGTCACCGCCGTGCATTTATAGAAGCGTGTGCGCGCAACACCGAACACGCGAATGCGGTTCGACTTTTAAGAGAAAGGAGGTGAACGAAAATGGCGACAAAGATGATCAAGGCATTGCTGGATTTCACTAACAAGATGCCCGAGCAGCTCCTCGCTCAAGGTTACGCGATCGTGAAGGCGTTGACCGGCAACCTGAATTTTCCAAACACGCCGGTGGATCTCACCGTCCTCAAGACGACGCTGGATGCTTTCGCGATTGCCATCGGAGACGCAAAGGATGGCGGCAAGAAAGCCATCACGTTACGTAACAAGGCCGGCGAGGAAATAGTCCGGATGCTGCGGGTGCTCGCATTTCATGTGGAGCTCAACTGCAAGGATGATATCAACATCTTCCTGACCAGTGCGTTTACACCCAGATCCACCACTCGCACTCCGCCACAGCCCCTCGAGCCGACGACCGTTCTTAGTGTCGATCAGGGTGTTTCCGGGGAATTCAAGGTGTCCCCAAAGCCCGTTCGCCGCGCGAAAAATTATCAAGCGCGGAGCGGACAAGTCGGCCCCGGTGGCGCCACGCCAACCACATGGTCCATCGTGACGATCCCGAATACGAAAACCGCCGCGGTGATCAGTGGCTTGACTCCGGGTACCACGTACGCAATTCAGGTACGTGCGTACGGTGCGCTCGGCTACACCGAGTGGAGTGATTCCGCTGTCCGTATGGCCATCTAATGCGGACCGGCCGCCAATTTCGCGCATTTTGCGGAATTGGCGGCATTTTTTCACTGTCGGGATCCGGGTTCTAACGAGAACCCAACGCTTGAAGAACCCGGAAAAGCTTCCTAAGAAGCGAAAATAAGAGGGTAGGGAGAGAGTGTGCCTCAACTTAGGGCATCAACATACTTGCCGAATCCAGGGTTCGGCAAATATGTTTGATGCCCAACTTAGACCCTCACCCGACGCTTCCTCACTTCCCGCCGACCACCGCTATGCCCTGCACTTCCACCATGAGGCCGGGAACCGCAAGGCCTGTGACGGTGATCAGCGCGCTTGCGGGAAAGCACTCCTTGAAGATTTCCTTGCGAAGCTGCACGAAGCGAGCCGGGAACCGCAAGGCCTGTGACGGTGATCAGCGCGCTTGCGGGAAAGCACTCCTTGAAGATTTCCTTGCGAAGCTGCACGAAGCGATCGCCGAGCCGGGCGTCAGTGATGAACACCGTCATCGTCACCATGTCCTTGAGGCTGCCGCCCTGGCTCTTCAGCGTCTGGTCCAGCGAAGCAAAGATTTGACGCACCTGCGTATCAAAGTCGGCCGACGGTGGCAGCGAGGCTGTCTGTCCGCCGAGCCAGATGCTCTTGCCACCCTCGGTGATCACGGCTCGGGAGAACGCCCGCTCCTGTGCCCGTGCATCGGGTGCGTAGCACTGCTTGGCGTCGAGCGGGGCCGCCCAGGCAGCGACGCACAATCCTGCTGCGATTCCGATGTAACGCGTAATGTGTCCTATCGTCATGGCTGCTCCTTTTTGGGGTCACAATGATCTGCGGATATCGGGAAATCATAAGCCTGAATCACCTGGCGTGGTAGTGCTGGCACAATGGCTGGCAGTAAATGTATGCGCTCAAGCAGATAAGAAGGTCTCGGAGGCGAGAATCCAGGATTACGACGCCATCATTATTATAGGCGGGGCATGGAATCCGACTGTGTCCGCCTTTCAGCCGCGTGATTTCGAAGGTGTAGTGTGGTGTAATCCCGTCTCCGTGAGGGAAACTTTGCAATTCAAGATCATCACTACGGCATTCCGGAAATTCTTCGACGACGATGGAACATTCCTGGCCAGCGGTCTCGCATTTGGTCTTCTTTTCTATTCGGTTCCTTTTACGCTCCTCACCGTCTCGGCTCTGAGCTACACCGCCGTGAAGTCAGACACGGCGCTAGCCTGGATCCGAAGAATCTCTCTGAACCTGATTCCCTATTCAAGCGACCTCTTCGATAACTTCATCACAGACGTCATTGCCAGGCGGGGCCTGCTTGGTTTGTTCGGCTTCATCGCGTTTCTTCTCGCAAGCAGCACGACCTTTGGCTCGGTCCGACTCGTTCTCAATCGTGTCTTTGGCGGGCGCGAGTACCGAGGCCTGGTTCGCGGCAAGTTCATGGAAGTGGTCATGATGTTCGGTACGTCGCTGCTGTTTTTCGTCGTCATCGGCGTCGTGTATGTCATCAACCTGGTGCACAGCTTTCTCGAGAACCTTTGGTTCGAGAAATATGTTCATCCCGAAATCGTCATTGCGGGCTCGATCGTTGGGTTGGCGTCCACCTTCGTTCTTTTTCTCTTCCTCTACCGGTTTTCGCCGTCCCAAACGCTCAGTAGCTCCGGGCTTCTTGCGGCTTCCGGCACCGCGACAGGTCTGTTTCAAATTTCAAAATGGGCTTTTGGTATCTACCTCCAATTTGCTCAAACCACAACGGCGATATATGGCGCGTTGAGCGCTCTCGTGTTCTTCTTTCTGTGGCTCTATTATGCCTGCACGATTTTTGTCTTTTGTGCGGAGTTAGGATGGGCATTTGATCACCACGTTAAGAACTAGGTCCCGGTCGTGGAGGAGGGCAAGCGGCAAATGTTGACATCTTATTGTGGCCTCAGCTTAAATGGGGCGAACTGTTCTCCGATCTTGAAGATCCTCACTAAGGAGATTCGACATGACAGCAATGCGGAAGAGTCGGCGCCATCGGCTGGTTTCTGTCGTTTTGGCGACGTTGATGACGGTGTTGATAACCAGCGGCAACCTGGGAGCCCAGACAACGCCCGCAGCAACGCCCGCCGGACAGGTAACCTTTACTAAAGATGTAGCGCCGGTCCTTCAGCGCTCATGCCAGAGCTGTCACCGGCCAACTTCAATTGCGCCGATGTCACTGCTGACTTATGAGGAAGCCCGGCCGTGGGCGAAGGCAATCAAAGAAAATGTCGTTCTGCGGAATATGCCGCCCTGGCACATCGATCCGAACGTCGGCATCAACAAGTTCGCGAACAGCGTGGCACTCTCCGATGAGGAGATCGCCACGATTGTGAAATGGGTCGACTCGGGGGCGCCCAGAGGGAATCCCGCCGACATGCCACCGCCGCGCAAGTTCGATGACAACGACAAATGGAGCATCGGCACACCGGACCTTATCGTTGAGATGCAAAAGGATCTGCCCGTTCCGGGGAAGGCTCCCGACACTTGGAAAAACATCGTCGCCGATCCAGGCCTTACGGAGGACCGGTATATCAAGGCTGTCGAGGTAAAGCCCACCAGGGGGTTCAGAGCCATTCACCATCTGGGCGCCACTCTCGTTTATCCGGACGGCAGTCAGGCACTCATTCAGGCATACGGGATAGGAAAAAACGGCAACATCTTCGAAGACGGTTCAGGCCGTTTAATAAGGGCTGGCACAAAAGTAACATTCAATCTGCATATCCACTCTTACGGCGAGGAGACGAAAACCAACGTCGCTATCGCGTTCCGGTTCTATCCGAAGGGATACGTGCCGAAATATATCGCGACGACGGAAATGATGGGTGACGATGCCGAGTTGGATCTGCCGGCGAACACGGACAACGTGCGCACGGACACGTATATGACGCTCATGCAGCCGACACGTGTCCTGTCCTTCCAGCCCCACATGCACACTCGGGGAAAGGCCATGTGCCTCGAGGTGATCTTACCCGGAGGAGGGAAGCGGCCGGGCAGCAAGGTTGAAACCTTGAGCTGCGTGCCTCACTACAAATTCAACTGGATGATCGTTTATGAATACTCGCCTGACGTGCAGCCGCTTCTGCCGGCAGGATCGGTGCTGCACTTCATCAGCTGGCATAACAATACCGCCACCAATAAACTGAATCCGGATCCAGACACCTGGGTCGGCTACGGCCAACGTTCAATCGACGACATGAGCCACGCCTGGATCACCTTCTACACGCTGTCCGACGCGGATTTCAAACAACAGGTCGCCGAGCGGAACGGAAAATCGAAGGGTGGACCCTCCCAGGCGGGTCAGTAACACTGGAGCAGGCTACAGTGATGCGGTTACGCTCGGCTTTGTTCTTCGCGGTTGCAGTCATTCCTCTTGCCGTGGGCGTTGCGAACTCGCAGCTTCCATATCAGGGTCAATATAACCGTGGGCAGGACATCGTTCCGGTTTACGAAGGTTGGAGGCCCAATGCGGACGGAACGTTCACCATGTATTTCGGATACTTCAACCGAAACTATAAAGAAGAACTCGATATTCCAATTGGGCCGGACAACAAAATCGATCCCGATGGCGATCGCGGTCAGCCAACGCACTTTTATCCTCGCCGGCAATTCTTTGTGTTCAAAGTGGCAGTGCCGAAGGATTGGGGTCTGGAGCGAAGAGTGATCTGGACGTTGAGCATACGCGGCAACACGTACACGGCGAAAGGCTGGCTTCAACCGGATTGGGAGATCAATGACGAAGTCATGATGGAGAATGCCGGCGCCACCAACGATCCGGAGAATGAACCTCCTGTCATCGCGGGCAGCGGCCAGCAAGCGGTCACGCTGCCGAACAGTGTTACCGTCACAGCTACGGCTCAGGACGATGGACGTCCCAGGCCTCGAAGACAGCGCAACGCGGATGAGACAGAGAGCAGCGCGCAGGGGTTGTCTGTTCGCTGGATTCAGTACCGCGGCCCCGGCCCGGTTACTTTCAGTCCGGCGGCTCGCGTTGGAGGTGATGGAAAACCGCTCGTATCCACAACTCAGGCCAGCTTCAGAGTCCCGGGTATCTACGTGCTGCGCGCCATTGCCAGCGATGGCTTGCTTGACGCCGTTCACGACATCACGGTCATCGTGAAATAGGGAAGGTCACAGGCGCGTTCGGGTTCTGCAAAACGCGCAATTCGGAATCCGATTCAACCATCTCACTATTACGGGTTTGTATGCCCGCGCGTACTTTCGACGAACCCGGCAATGTCCTGCTTCAGCGCTTTGTGGGTGGATGGCCGGATATAAATCATGTGCCCGGCCTCATAGTACCCGAACGATACGCGTTCTGTGACCTGCTTGTCGTAGGCGAGGTGGCTGAAATTGAACTCGGAACCGCCCATGACGGTTGCCATATCGTAATAGCCGCACGCAACGAAGACTTTCAGAAAAGGGTTCCTCGTCATCGAGGACCGCAAGGGTTCGGTCATGTCCATGTAGCGGTTCTGGTCGAAAGTCCACGGCCGCACGTTAGCCGACATTGTATAGTGCAGATCGCTTTCCCACTTCAGTTCGGTCTTCACGTAATCCTGGAAGAGCGCTGTGTAGGCGCCTTGCAGCGCTGTGTTTGAAGGGTCGAACTCCTGCTGTTCGCCTGCTGCATCCAGATCGAGCGCCGTGAAGCGGCCATCGAGCCGGCCGATCGTCAGGCGCTTGTCGCGGAGCAATTCCTTGCGGTATCTGGCGGAATTCACGCGGAGATTGGAGTCTTCGATGAATTGCGCCGAGAGCCCCGTGAAGCGGGCAAGCTTCTGGGCCATAGACTTCCGTTCCGTGCCGGAAAGCGCGTTGCCTTTCGTAAGGGCTGCCATGTATTCCCCAAAAGAGAATGTGCGCGACTGATCGACGACTTGCTTGAGGCTCTGCTGTTGCAGATCGGTTGGCAGCTTCTTGTGATACCACGCGTCGGCGGAGTAGGTTTGGATCAGCGAAGCGTACGCGACGTCGTTGTCCGGCGCGGGCGACACCGTCTGGTAGGTAAGGAGCGACGAGATGAGCAAGATGCCGTTCAGCTCGATGCCATGACGCTCTTGCAGTTCCCGCGAGAGGCCGGCGGATCGGATAGTCCCGTAGCTTTCCCCGATGAGAAACTTCGGCGACGGCCACCGCTTGTATGTCCTGAGGTACTCATTGATGAATTCCCCAAACGAGCGAATGTCGCCCGACTGTCCATGGAACTGCGTGGCGTTGGTGCCCGCGGTAACGCGGCTGTACCCGGTATCGATGGCATCGATGAACACAAGGTCAGTTACGTCTATGAGCGAATTCTCGTTATCGACCAGCCGGTAGGGCGGCGGCGGCTGGAAGCCATCCTCGGACATCTGGACATGTTTGGGAGCAAACGAACCCATGTGCAGCCATATCGTGGCAGCGCCCGGACCGCCGTTGTAGAGGAACGAAACCGGCCGCGTTTTCACGTCCTCCCCGTCCCTGGTGTAGGCCACGAAGAACATCCTCGCCGCAATCTTTCCGTCGTCGAGCCGGATCGGCAACGTGCCGGCAGTGGCACTGTACTTGATCTCGCGGCCATCGAGCCGAATCGTGTGCGAGCTCTGCGAGATCTTTTCTTCCGCTGCGGTCGCCACTTCATTGCGCGTCGCAGGCTGGCCGTCCGGCTCATCTCGCGGCGCTGCCGGTTGCTGCGCGGCCGGAGCGCCGGGTTCGCCACGGCCCTGGGCGTGGACTGGAACCAGAGGCAGCAGGAAGAGTAATAGTGCCGCCCGGATAAAATGACGAGTTAACATCGACAGTGCTCCTGATGGTGCTTACGGAATTTATAGCAACAAAATGCCAGGTGTAACACCGCAAAGTGGCATTAATGGGAACCAGCCGCGGATTACGCGAATTACTGTGCACTGAGCCTCAGCCGCAATCCGCGTAATTCGCGTAATCCGCGGCTGATTCCCCTACTTCGTGCCGGCCAGGAATTTCGTTCGGAGCGCGGCACGATCGACCTCCGCGCCTCTCAGGTAGACCTTATTAATCTTGTGCGTGTTCGCGATGCTTTCCAGAGGATTGGCGTCCAGCACCACGAAGTCGGCTTCCTTGCCGGTGGCCACTGTGCCCATCCGGGTCAGTCCCAGAATCCGGGCGTTCACAGACGTCGCCGCCTGAATCGCCTCGGCCGTGGTGAAACCGCAGCGCGCGTAGAAGGCGATCTGCTCGTGGGCGCCGAAGCCGTCGCCGGTTCCGTCCGTCCCGAGCCCGATGATCATTCCGGCGTCGTGGATTTTCTTCACGTTGCGGCAGTGTAGCTCGAAGAGCTGATTAGGCGGATTCCCGGCTGCTTTTCTCTGCTCCAGCTGGCGGCGCATGTTCGCGACGGTCGAAGCCGGCAGCGTCTCGGCCAGGGTGTTGATTTCTTCCTCGGTCGAGCCAGGCCCCGGAATGTTTGGCCCGGTCCAGACCTTCGGATGGGCTTTCACCAGAGCGATGTATTCGTCGTCAACATAGCGGTCGCGAACCGTGTGGACGAACCCGTCGACGCCGGACTTCAGGAGATCCTTCGCGTCTTCGAGCGCCGACGTCCGGCTCAGGTGCGCGAGGGTTTCCATCCCGTTCTTGTGTGCCTCGTCGATGATCGCGCGATACACCTCGGGCTTGAGCTTCGGCACAGTGCCTTCACGATCGTCAACCCAGAACTTGACGAAATGGACGCGCCGCGCGTGCAACTCCCGAACATGCTGGCGGCCCTCTTCGGGGGTCGCCGCGCCGTAGGGAATGCCCAGCCGCGCTTCGCCCGGCGGACCCGCCATCGAGGTTGCCGCGATGCCTTTTCCAACCGTCAGGAATTTCGCCGCATTCGGGATGACCTCGTCACGAAGCTTGTACGACAGCTCCTGATCGGCCTCGAGGCCCATACTCATCGCCGCCGCCGTTCCGTAATAGGCGTAGCGCTGAAGCTGGTCGACCAGGTTCTCGCGCGTGTAGTTCGCCTTCGTGTTGCTGCCGTCCTTCTCGTTGACGAGTCCGATGTGGTTGTGGCCGTCGATCAAGGCAGGTATCACGGTCTTGCCCGTCAGGTCCACCCGAGTGGCGTTTGCCGGTGGTTGCCGCTCTCCTTTTTTTCCGATCCAGGTGAAGGAGTCGCCCTCGACGAGGAACGCGGAGTTCTCGATGGTTGGACTCTTATCGCCGATGATCAGGCGCGCCCCTTCGAACCACAGCGCAGGCCGCCTGGCCTGAGAAGAGGCCGGCGTGGGCAAAAGCGCCGAAGTCAGGATCAGAAAACAAGGCAGCAGTCTTCGCAATGACATAGTTGTTCTCCTCGCAGGAAGACGATTCTACCCGAAAGCGTGCTCGTTTACTTGGCGGACCCGCTTGAATCGTTTATGCTCTCAGCAAAACGGGAGGGATGAAAATATGAACCGGCGCCGGTTTCTCTCAACAGCCGCCTCGGGTGCTGCGGTGCTCGCCTGCGCACCGCGCATGTTCGCCGCCGCGGCCAACTACGACCTGGTTATCAAGGGTGGGCGTGTCATCGATCCCACACTGAGGCTCGACGCCGTGCGCGACGTGGCGATCTTGGACGGTCGCATCGCGGCGGTGGAGGCAAGCATCACGGCGGATGCTGCCGAAACCATCGACGCGCGCGGCAAGATCGTTGCGCCGGGTCTCATCGATATTCACACCCATTGCGGCCGCTCCGGCGAGGGCACGGCACTGGTCCTGCAGGACGGCGTGACCGGGTGGATCGACGCAGGATCGCAAGGCGCCGATCACATCGCCGACTCGATTGCGGTCGCGAAGACGGCCCCGCAACAAGGCCGCGTTCTGATCAACATCGGGCGCGCCGGTATTCTGACCGAAGGCGACACGATGGACATCAGCCGCGCCGATGTCGGTGCGCTGCGCGATGCGATTGCGCGCAACCGCGATTTCATCGTGGGCATCAAGGCCCGGCTCTCGCGGGACGTGGCGGGCGCCAATGATTATGAAGTGCTGCGCCGCGCGCAGGAAGTGGCGACCTCCTTCAACCTGCCGGTAATGATCCACATGGGCCAGACGATCTCGCCGCTGCCCAGGCTCATCAATCTGCTCAAGCCCGGTGATGTCGTCACCCACATGTTCGCGCCGCCGCCGAACAGCATTATCGACGACAACGGCCACATCCTTCCCGAAGTCCTGGCGGCGCGCCGCCGCGGTGTGTGGTTCGACGTCGGCAACGGGCAAACCGGTCACATGAGGTGGGACACGATCGAAAGCATCATGAAGACAGGCTTCTGGCCGGATACATTCTCCACCGACTGGAACGCCAATAGCCGCACGACGGGAGTGATCGACATGCCGAACTGCATGTCGAAGCTGTTGGTCTTCGGCATGTCGGTACCCCAGGCCATCGCGCGCGGAACGGCCAATGCCTCGCGCACCTTCGAGGTGTTCCGTGACCGCGGTACGCTGAATGTGGGCGCGCCGGCCGACGTCGCGCTGCTCGAGCTTCGCTCAGGAAATTTCGAGTTCCTCGACAATTACGGGAACAAGCGGACCGGTAACCAGAGATTCTTCCCGAGCGGGACCGTGCTCGGCGGCAAGCGGATTGCGCGGTCGTAGTGGACTGTAACAGTGAAATGGACAGTGGTCGAATTCGAGCTATGGATTCCCCTCCTCTCGGAGGAGGGGTGGCTGCGCCATTAAGAAAAGAACCCGTTCCGAAGTGGCGCAGACGGGGTGGTCAGGACTGATTAATGTTCAGGAATGCTTCCTTAAATATTCCGCGAACCTGACCACCCCGTCCGCGCCATCAGCGGTGGCTTCGCAGCATTTTATTGATGGCGCGTCCACCCCTCCTCCGAGAGGAGGGGAATCCGCGGCGCGAATTCGACCGCTATCGAACACCCAGGGGAAACTATGAACAAGATCGCCAAATTCGTTCTGGCCTGCTCCATGCCGGTCGCGCTTGCCGCTCCGGCTATGGCGCACCACAGTGCCGCTGCGTACAACACTCAGCAGGAAGTCAAGGTGACCGGCACCGTCACCGAATACAAGTTCAAAAACCCGCATGTTTACATGACCGTTCAGGTGAAAAAGGCCGATGGATCGACCGCTCCAATAGAAGTTGAAGCGGGCGCCGCATCTGTGCTGAATCCTCTCGGTTTTACAAGGGATGCGGTCAGCGTCGGCGACGTGGTAACCATTCTCGGTAATCCCGCCCGGAGCAATGCCGACAAGTCGATGCTGGGAAAAGATCTCTTCAAGAGCGACGGGACCTATTATCCATTGAATATCGCCTCAAAGAGTATCTATGCGCCCGGGAATGAAACCGCCACCAGTATTGCCGGGACCTGGTTTCCGCCCCGCACCGAATTCAATGGATTCCTTGGCGGCGCGAGGAACTGGCCCGTCACTGAAAAGGGCAAGGCCGCCATGGCCGCCAATACGGATCCCAGGGCAACGACGCAGAAGGACTGTATTCCCATCGGAGCACCGGCACTGATGTTCTACCCGGTGGCGAATACCATTACTGTTCAACGTGACCGCGTGGTGATGAAGGTGGATTGGCTGGATTCCGAACGCACGATTTACCTCGACGGACGCAAGCATCCGCCAGCCAGCGAAACATCGCTGCTTGGCCATTCCGTGGGGCGATGGGAAGGAAACACCCTGGTAGTGGAGACTACCAATTTCAAAGAACATCCAATGGGCTTCTCCAATTCATTGCCCAGCAGCACGCGGAAACGCCTGACTGAACGCTTCGGCCTCAGTCAGGACGGTAAAAGCCTGATTTATTCCGGCGTGATGGAAGATCCAGAGTATCTGGCCAAGCCGGTAGAGTGGTCCGGGCAATGGCTGTACAGACCGAACATGCCTCACTCGAATGAGAAGTGTGATCTCGAAGTGGCCCGTAAATTCCTGCGTAACTAGTTTGCGCGTCAAAAAATTTCAACCGGAGGGTTTCATTATGCGATGCAAATCATTGTTCGTGGCGATGTTCGGCATTCTCATCGTGGCGCAGGGGCTTTGGGCTCAGGCCCCACAGGCTGCCCGCGAGGAGGCTCCATGGCGGGGAGTGGGTCCGAAGCCGTGCATGGGGCCGCCGGATGTCGGCGCGTATAAATGCCCCCCGGCTCCCGAAGTCGTCGCGGTCCGCGCGGGCCGCTTGTTTGACAGCAAGAGCGGGCAGATGTTGACGAACCAGGTTGTGCTTCTTCGGGGCGATCGAATCACGGACGTCGGATCGCAGAGTCAGGTCAAGATTCCGGCGGGAGTTCGAATCATTGATCTGAGCCAGGCCACAGTTCTCCCCGGCATCATCGACGTGCACACGCATATGTTCAACAACCGCAGACCGGGTGGATCAGCAGAGAATTCAATGCTCATCGCCATATCGAACGTGCAAACCAACCTGCTTGCCGGCTTCACGGCGGCACGGGATATGAGCACTCATGGCAATGGATACGCCGACGTTCTAATCCGCGACGCCATCAACCAGGGCCGGCTCGACGGGCCCAGGTACCAGGTGTCGACCCTCGGAATCATCTGGGGAGCTCAACCTGCGAATCCGGCAGCTCCGGATAATCCATTGGCCAACACGATCGTCCGCTCGGTTGACGATGCGCGCGAAGCCGTGCGCGCCCAGGTTAAAGGCGGCGCGGATTGGATCAAGCTGTACCCAGCTGGGGCGTACTCCTTTACTCCGGCAGGCGTGCCGCAGTACGTGACGACCTATCCGCTGCCCGTGTTACAAGCGCTGATTGACGAGACGCATCGTCTTGGCCGTAAGGCAGGCTGTCACGTTTATGGAGGCGATGGGCTCCAAAACGCCATCACCGCCGGCTGCGATACCATCGAGCACGCGTTTGGGTTAACCCAGGCGCAAGCCAATACGATGGTCCAAAAGGGGCTGTTCTACGATCCGACATTCGTCCGCTACACCATTCCCGCCATGGACGCCAACGACGCCAAAAACACCGGCGGCAAGTACCGGATCATTCCGATTTTTGAGAAGGCTGTCTCCATGGCTGTCGCCACCAAGGGCCTCAAAATCCTGGTAGGCAGCGGAGTCGATAGCGATCCCTTCCCGCATGGGATACAGGCCAACGAATTCGAATGGCTGGTCAAGCGCGCCGGCATGAGTCCGGCACGGGCCATCCAGGCCGGAACGATGAATAACGCGGAGATGCTGGGATGGCAGGACCGCATCGGCTCGGTCGACAAGGGTAAATTCGCCGACCTGATCGCCGTGTCCGGCGATCCGCTGGCTGACATCACAGAACTTCAACGAATTAAATTTGTGATGAAAGGCGGAAAGGTCATCAA
>WNFT01004086.1_pt1 | contig 12750 bp, 12 predicted proteins | sample 5400191 | NCBI WGS metagenome assembly WNFT01 (sample SAMN13153359, study PRJNA577476) | soil metagenome | isolation source: 80 cm saprolite under Madrone tree | place: USA:California | collected 2016-06-14
TCTCAACGACATCCAGGGCTTTGCCGACGAGTCCTTCTATCCCGAGCTCGCTGCCGCGAAAGCCAAACTCATCGTCATGCATTCCGTACAAGGCTTGGGCCGCGCGCAAAAAATCGATACCGATCCGAAGACCATCATGGGCCGGATTGCGGACTTCTTCGAGGAACGCCTCAACGCTCTCATGACCGCGGGTATCGCGCGCGACCGGCTCATCCTCGATCCCGGCATGGGTCTCTTTGTCGGAACCAAACCGGAAGTCTCGCTCATGGTCCTGCGCCGGCTTGGCTTGCTTAAATCGGTCTTCGGGCTACCCGTAATGATTTCGGTGTCGCGCAAATCCTTCCTGCGCACGCTGGCCGGCCGCGAGGTGGCCGAGATCGGCCCCGCGAGCCTTGCCGCTGAGCTTTATGCGGCGCTGCATGGCGCCGATATGATCCGCACCCACGAGCCCAAGCCCCTTCGCGACGCTTTAACGATTTGGTCCCATATTTCTTCGATCGAACGCTGAACCCGGCCAAAACCCTGCTGTTGACGGCCCCGTCCTTTGTTATACTGAAAGAACGAGAACGCGTGACAGCTCAAGGCCTTGGGGCACGGAATCCAGGATGACACGTAAGCTGTTCGGCACCGATGGCATTAGGGGGCTCGCCAATATTTTCCCGATGACGCCGGAAGTCGCACTGAAAGTGGGACTGGCGGCCGGCCGCATCTTCACCCATGGCGACCACCGTCACCGCGTGGTGATCGGCAAGGATACGCGGCTGTCGGGCTACATGATCGAATCGGCCCTCGTCTCCGGCTTTACTGCGGTCGGCATGGATGTCTTCCTGTTCGGACCTTTGCCCACGCCGGCCGTGGCCATGCTGACGCGCTCGCTCAGGGCCGATCTCGGCGTGATGATTTCAGCTTCGCACAACCCCTATCACGACAACGGCATCAAGCTGTTCGGCCCCGACGGACTGAAACTTTCCGACGAGCGTGAATCCGAAATCGAAGCCCTGATGGCGAACGGGTTGGAAGACGGCTTGGCGGCGCCGGCGAAAATCGGCCGCGCCCGGCGCGTCGACGACGCGCAGGCCCGCTATATCGAATTCGCCAAGCGGACCTTTCCGAAGCATTTGCGTCTCGAAGGCCTTCGCATCGTCATCGATTGCGCCAACGGAGCGGCCTACAAGGTCGCGCCCTCCGCGCTATGGGAGTTGGGCGCCGACGTCTTCGCGCTTGGCGTCGAGCCCGACGGTTTGAACATCAATCTGGACGTGGGTTCGACCGCGACCGATGCGATGATCGCCAAGGTCAAGGAGACGCGCGCCGATTTCGGCATCGCGCTCGACGGCGACGCCGACCGCGTCGTCATGTGCGACGAGAAGGGCCGCATCATCGACGGCGACCAGGTTCTCGCGCTGATCGCGCGCTCGTGGGCGAAGTCGGGCGAGCTTAAGGGCGGCGGTGTCGTCGGCACCGTGATGTCGAATATCGGGCTCGAGCGCTTCCTGAAGGGCCACAACCTCAACCTCGTGCGCGCGCCCGTCGGCGACCGCTACGTCATCGAGAAGATGCGCGAGGGCGGCTTCAATGTCGGCGGCGAACAATCCGGCCATATCATCTTTTCCGATTTCATTACCACCGGCGACGGACTGATCGCGGCCTTGCAGGTGCTGGCCGTGCTCGCCGAAGAACGCCGTCCGGCAAGCGAGGCCGTGCATATCTTCGAGCCGGCGCCGCAAATTCTGGAAAATGTCCGCTTCAAGAACGGCTCGCCGCTGAGCGACCCCAAGGTTTCGTCCGCGATTCTGCTCTGCGAAAAGAAGCTCGAGGGCGGGCGGCTGTTGGTGCGCAAATCCGGCACCGAACCCGTCATCCGCATCATGGGCGAAGGCGACAACGAAAAACTCGTGCGCGACGTGGTCAAGGAAGTCGCTCAGCTCATCCGCGACGCAGCCGCCTGATGATCACGCCTGCCCGCGTTCTGATCGTCGCGGGATCGGATTCCGGCGGCGGCGCGGGCATTCAGGCCGACATCAAGACCGTGACCGCGCTGTCCGCCTACGCCATGACCGCAATCACCGCGGTGACCGTGCAGGACACGACGGGCGTTCATTCTTTTCAACCGCTGCCGCCCAAGGTCGTGGCCGATCAAATCCGCGTCGTGCTCTCCGACATCGGCGCCGACGTGGTGAAGACCGGCATGCTGGTGTCGGCGAACATCGTCGAAGCCGTTGCTGAGGCGCTTGCGGCTCACGCCACGATTCCCCTTGTCGTCGACACCGTCATGATCGCCAAGGGGGGCCGCGCTCTCTTGGACGAAGCGGGAATCGAAGCGATGAAGAAATTGCTGTTTCCGATGGCGGCGCTGGTGACGCCCAACGCGCCGGAAGCCGCCAGACTCACCGGGCTTTCGATCGAGACCGCCGATGATCTGGTACGCGCCGCCGAAAAGCTGCGCGACAGCGACATGCGGGCAGTCCTCGTCAAGGGCGGCCACATCGCGGGCGACTCGGTCACCGACGTGCTGGCGCATGCCGACGGCGTGCACATTTTTCGCACGCGCCGGATCGAGAACACATCGACTCACGGCACCGGCTGCACGCTTGCCTCGGCCATCGCCACCAGCCTGGCGCAGGGTTTCGCGTTGGATGAAGCGGTCGCGCGTGCGCGCAGCTTTGTCCAGGAAGCCATCCGCACCGGTTTGCCTTTCGGCCACGGCACCGGCCCGCTCAATCACCTCCACGCCATCATGCCTTACGAGGAATAGGCGCTTATTTGTCCAGCCCGTACATGCCCTGGGGCTGCGGACGTTCGGCGACGATCGCGCGAAAGACTCGCGCCAGCTTGTCGAGGTTCGATACGGCGCATTTGTTTCCGGCCGAATCGACGGCGAATGAGTCGATCAATCCTTGCGCGACGAACTTCCGGTCCTCGTCCGTGCACGGCAGTCCGTATTCGTAGACGATGTTGCCGTTGATCCTGATGAGATCATAAATATAAATAGAGGACGAATTGTCGGACTTCTGGGCGATGTAGTAATTGTCCCCGATGCTCTTCAAAAGAAACGGATCGCCGGCATCGTTGCCTCCGACATCGGCGAGTTGCACATAGTGATCGCGGTCGCGCCGCACCGAGCCGGTTTCACTCGGTTCCCAATTCCTTGCCTGCTTATTCCACTCATAAAGCGTGTAGTGGAAGCCGCGTTCGAAGGGATAGTCGGCGTCTTGCGCGGCGATCAGCGGCCGCTCGCTCTCGAAACAGCCGCCAAGCATCAGCGCGAGCAAGAGGCCAACCGCGCTCTGAAAGGCATTGCGCATATCTAGCGATCCACGAACGGATCTCGCACCAGAATTGTATCTTCGCGTTCCGGACTTGTCGAAAGTAAAGCCACCGGAGCGCCGATCAGCTCCTCGACGCGGCGGATGTATTTGATCGCCGTTGCCGGCAGCTCCGCCCAGGAGCGCGCGCCGCGAGTGGATTCGCGCCAGCCGGCGAGCGTTTCGTACACCGGCTCGATCTTTGCCTGCTCATGCGCGTCGGGCGGCAGATAATCGAGCATCCGCGCGCCTAGCCGGTAACCGGTGCAGACTTTGATTTCCTCGAAGCCGTCGAGCACGTCGAGCTTGGTTAGCGCAATCCCGTCGATGCCGCCGGTGATGACGGTCTGGCGCACCAGCACCGCATCGAACCAGCCGCAGCGCCGTTTTCGCCCCGTCACCGTGCCGAATTCGGCGCCGGTTTGGCCGATCCGCTCGCCGATGGCATCGTTCAGTTCTGTCGGGAAGGGACCATCGCCGACCCGCGTCGTGTAGGCCTTGGCGATGCCCAGCACGAAGCCGATGTCGCGCGGCCCGCAACCCGAACCCGCGGCCGCCTGTCCCGCCACCGTGTTCGACGATGTGACGAAGGGATAGGTGCCGTGATCGATATCGAGCAGCGCACCCTGCGCCCCCTCGAAGAGGACGCGCCTGCCCTGATGGCGGACCTCTTCCAATTTGCGCCACACTGGTCCCGCGAACGGCAGCACCTTGGGCGCGATCTCCGTGAGCGCGCGGGAGAGCTCCGCCGCGTCCACTTCGTCGATGCCCGCGCCGCGGCGGAGCGTGTTGTGATGGGCGAGCAGGCGCTCGATCTTGGCGTTCAGCGACGAAACATCCTTGAGATCGATGACGCGGATGGCGCGCCGCCCGACCTTGTCCTCATAGGCGGGACCGATGCCGCGTCCCGTGGTGCCGATGCGCGTGCTTGCATTCGAGGATTCGCGAAAGCGGTCGAGCTCGCGATGGACGGGGAGAATCAGCGCCGCGTTCTCCGCCAGCATGAGATTGGCCGGCGTGACCGGCACGCCCTTGGCCTTGATCTGCTCGATCTCTTCGACCAGCGCCCAGGGATCGACCACGACACCATTGCCGATGATGGCGAGCTTGCCCGGTCTGACCACGCCGGAAGGCAGCAGCGAAAGCTTGTAGGTGACGCCGTCGATGACCAGCGTGTGGCCGGCGTTGTGACCACCCTGAAAGCGCACCACGACGTCGGCGCGCGCGCTGAGCCAGTCGACGATCTTCCCTTTGCCCTCGTCGCCCCATTGGGCGCCGATCACCGCGACATTGGCCATCTGATTCCGGTCTTTGAATGCTGTCGAGTTTACCCTTGGATCGGGGCTTCGCGCCAGCCTGTCCGCCGCGGTGCGACTTTATGCGGCTCAAAACGCCAGCGCGCGTACCTGCTTCACCAAGGGAAGTTTCTGGATTTCGGCGAGAACCTCTTGGGCCACCGGTTCGTCGACCTGCAGCAACGCAATGGCATCGGCGCCGGGCGCGGAACGCCCGAGGTTGAAATTCGCGATGTTCACGCCGGCATCGCCCAAGAGGGTGCCGAGCTTGCCGATGAAGCCGGGCTTGTCCTCATTGGTGATGTAAAGCATGTGCGGCGCGAATTCGGCGTCCATGTCGATCTCTTTGATCTGGATGAGACGCGGCCGGTTGTTCGAAAACACCGTGCCCGCAACGCTGCGCGTCAGCTTCGGCGTTGTGACGCTGAGCTTGATATAGCCCTCGTAGGCGCCCTGCTGGTCGCGGCGCACTTCCGAAACGCGGATGCCGCGCTCCTTGGCGACGATCGGCGCGTTGACCATGTTGACCTCGGAAAGCGCCGGCTTCAGCAGGCCGCAAAGTGCGGCTTGGGTGAGCGCGCGCGTATTCAATCCCGACGCGGTCCCGTCATAGATGATCTCCACTTGGCCGATGCTGGTGTCGGTCAGCTGTCCGGCAAAGATGCCGAGCTTTTCCGCCAGCGAAATCCAGGGCCGCACGCGGGCAGCTTCTTCCGCCGAGATCGACGGCATGTTCAGAGCGTTGGTGACCGCCCCGGTCAAAAGATAATCGGAAATTTGCTCCGCGACCTGGAGCGCCACGTTCTCCTGGGCTTCCATAGTCGAGGCGCCGAGATGCGGCGTGGAGACCACGCGCTCGTTGCCGAAGAGCGCGTTTTGCGTCGCCGGCTCCTCGGTGAAAACGTCGAAGGCCGCGCCCGCGAGGTGCCCCATGTCGAGGGCCGCTTTCACCGCGGCTTCATCGACAAGGCCGCCGCGCGCGCAATTGATGATGCGGGCACCCTTTTTCATCCTGGCGATGGCATCGGCCGAAATGATGTTCCTGGTCTCGTTGGTGAGCGGGGTATGCAGCGAAACGAAATCCGCGCGCGCGAGAAGATCGTCCAGCTCGACCTTTTCGACGCCCAAATCGGCCGCGCGCTCCAGCGACAAATACGGGTCGTAGGCAATGACCCGCATCTTCAGCCCCTTGGCGCGGTCGGCGACGATCGAACCGATATTGCCGCAACCGATGAGTCCCAAGACCTTGCCGTAGAGCTCGACCCCCATGAAGCGGTTCTTTTCCCACTTGCCCGCGTGCGTGGACGCGTTGGCGGCCGGAATGTCGCGCGCGAGGGCCATCATCAGCGCGATTGCATGCTCGGCCGTCGTGATCGAGTTGCCGAAGGGCGTGTTCATCACGATGATGCCGGCGGCGGTGGCGGCGGGAATGTCGACATTGTCGACGCCGATTCCGGCGCGGCCGATGACCTTCAAACGCTTGGCGGCTTTGAGAACGTCGGCCGTGACTTTGGTCGCCGAGCGGATCGCCAGTCCGTCATAATCCCCGATGATGGCGATGAGCTCGTCCTTGGTCAGGCCCGTCTTCATGTCCGCTTCGACGCCGCGCTCCTTGAAGATGGCGATCGCGGCCGGCGACAATTTGTCTGAAATCAAAACCTTCGGCATAACTCTTGTTCCCTTCAGCTTGCCTTCACCAGCGCGAACGCCCAATCGAGCCACGGCGTCAATTTATCGATGTCCGAGCGCTCGACCGTGGCCCCGCACCAGATGCGCAAGCCCGGCGGCGCGGCGCGATAACCGCCGATGTCGAAGGCGACGCCTTCTTTCTCGAGCACGCTCGCGATCTTCGCGGCGGCGGCCGATTGCGCATCCTTGGAAAGTGCACTGAACCACGGATCGACGATTTTCAGGCACACCGAGGTGTTGGATCGCGTGCTTGGATCCTCGGCCAGGAAATCAACCCACTCGCGCTTCTCGACCCATTGCGCCAGCGTCTTGAGATTGGCATCGGCGCGCGCGATCAAAGCGGGCAGGCCGCCCACTGACTCCGCCCATTTCAGCGCATCGAGATAATCCTCGACCGCCAGCATCGAGGGCGTGTTGATGGTCTCGCCCTCGAAAATGCCTTGGACGAGCTTCTTGTCCTTGGTCATGCGAAAGAGCTTCGGCATCGGCCAGGATGGTTCATGCGATTCCAGCCGCGCTGCCGCGCGCGGGCCGAGCACGAGCATGCCGTGCGCGCCCTCGCTGCCCAGCGCCTTCTGCCAGGAGAAGGTGGCGACATCGAGCTTCGGCCACGCCATGTCCATCGCAAACGCGGCCGACGTCGCATCGCAAATGGTCAGGCCCTGCCGGTCGTTCTTGATCCAGTCGCCATTGGGCACGCGCACGCCCGAAGTGGTGCCGTTCCACAGGAAGACGATGTCGTGGTTTGGATTGGTCTCGTTGAGATCGGGAAGCCGGCCATAGGGCGCCTTGATGGTGCGCGACTCCTTGAGTTTCAGCTGCTTCAAAACGTCGGTCACCCAATCCTCGCCAAAGCTTTCCCAGGCGACGACGTCGACCGGGCGCGGTCCCAACAGCGACCACAACGCCATTTCGACCGCGCCGGTGTCCGATCCCGCGACGATGCCGATGCGGTAATCGGCGGGCACGCCCAGCACTTTGCGCGTGCGGTCGATCGCCTCTTTCAGCTTCGCCTTGCCGTGTTTGGAGCGGTGCGAACGCCCGAGGCAGGCGTCCTTCAAGACGTCAGGAGTCCAACCCGGCCTTTTGGCGCAGGGTCCGGACGAAAAAAAAGGCCGTGCGGGGCGCACGGCCGGAACGGTTCCGGTCATGATTCATTCCTTCCAGAATGAGCGCGCTCCGTTGGGGGAGCGTGGCCCGGCGCGTCTGTAGCGAGTCGGACGCCGCTCGTCAATTCCTGTCGGTAACGCGGTTAAGGAAATACCATCCTCATCCACAGCCTGCGCTTGCTGTTCACCCTCGAACTTCGATTTCGCCGCGCAGATAAAGCGCGCAGGGTCCGGCCAGGATCACGCGGTCGCCTTCGTCCGTACACAGCAGATCGCCGCCGCGCGGCGACGCCTGGTAGGCGCGCAGAGTGCGCTTGCCCAAACGCTTGGCCCAAAAGGGCGTCAGGGTTGCGTGCGCCGATCCGGTGACGGGATCCTCGGGCACGCCCTTTCCCGGGACGAAGAAACGCGAAACGAAATCGTAGGGTGCTCCATCGCCCTTGGCGGTCGCAATCAGGCCAGCAGCGCCGACGCGCGCCAGTACGTCGACGAGGGTGCTCGACAGTCGCATCGCCCGCACCGCCTCTTCAGGCCAAACTCCCAGCGGGCCGGGCATTCCACCGATGCCAGCCGACGAGAGATAAATCTCTGTCGGCGCAGCTACGCCGAGACTTTCGCCGAGCGCCTTGCCGAATCCCGCCGCCGCGGCAAACAATTCCACGCGGCCCGCGGGCAGGGACATTCGCAAACGGCCGTCCGCTTCCTTTTGCACCGTGAGCTCGCCGCTCTTGGTTTGGAATCGGACCACGCTGGATAAGGGCGACAATTCATTCAGCACGACCCAGGCCGACGCCAGCGTCGCGTGGCCGCAAAGCGGTACCTCGACCACCGGCGTAAACCAGCGCAGATCGAACGCGCCGTCCTCGCGAGGAACGAAAAACGCCGTCTCGGCGAGATTGTTCTCATTGGCGATAGCCTGCATCGTCGCATCGGGCAGCCAGCGTTCCAAAGGCACGACCGCCGCGGGGTTCCCCGAAAACGGACGCTCGGCAAACGCGTCGACCTGCCAGAGCTTGAGTTTCATCGCACCCTCCCGATGACGCACCCTCTAGAGTGGAACCGTAGCTTTGCGCAATGTTGGCCGGTAGCCATGGACGCGGTCGGCGGCCTATAGTCGCTTATGGCAGTCCGGTGCGCATTAAACCGAGCTCGCTGAACCAAACCGATCAGGAGAAGAAAACCGTGAAGACCAGTCATATGCTCTATGCCGCGGTAGCGGCCGCCGCGCTTGCCCTCGCTTCGGCGTCGGTCACAATGTCCGTATCGACACCGGCCGTGGCGCAAGCCGCCCAGGACGACACCGTCGCCACCACCAACGGCAATCTCGTGATCCACCCCGTCCATCACGCGGGCGTCGTGTTTACTTGGAACGGCAAGCGCATCGTCGCCGACCCGACCAACTTCCCGCCCGATGAGAAGAGCGGCGCGGCCGCGTTCCGCGGCGCCGCTCCGCCGGATCTCATTCTGATCACGCACGAGCACGGCGACCACTTCAGCGTGCCGACGCTGACCGAGCTCGCCGGCCCGAACACCGTCATCGTCGCGCCGCAAAGCGTCTACGGCATGTTGCCGCCGGCGCTGCAGATGAAGACCAAAGTGATGAAGAACGGCGACAAGCAAACCTATGCCGGCGTCGCCATCGAAGCGGTGCCCGAATACAACACCACACCGGAGCGGATGATGTTCCATCCCAAGGGCCGCGATAATGGCTATGTGCTCAATCTCGGCGGCAAGCGCGTCTATCTCGCCGGCGACACCGAAGAGACGCCGGAGCTGAAGACGCTCGCCAATATCGACGTCGCCTTCGTGCCGATGAACCTGCCTTACACGATGACCGAAGAAGCTGCGGCGACCTGGGTGAAGGACTTCAAGCCGAAGATCGTCTATCCCTATCATTACGGGATGAGCGACGTGAACAAGTTCAAGACGCTCGTCGGCAGTGCGAGCGATGTCCGCCTGCGCAAATGGTATTGAGCTAAATACGCGTGAAGCAAAACGGCCGCCCTCGGGCGGCCGTTTTCTTTATTTCACCAGCCGGTAGAGCCGCTGGTCGTAGGGCGTGCCCAGCCACTGGAGCACCGTGCTGCGATAGGTCTGAACGTGCGGGGAGCGATTATGCGCCTCGAAGGCAGCGAGGCTCGACCACTCCTCAAAGGAGCGGAAATGGTTCGCATGGGCGGGGACCTCGTCCAAAATCTCGTAGCGCACCATGCCGCTCTCCTTGCGGCTGGCTTCGCCGAGCGGACCCATCGCGTTGATCAGGTTCTGCGTATTGCCGCCGGCCACGTCGATATGGCTGATGACAACGATGTCGTTCGCAGATGAAGCCTTTGGCGGCGTGACCGAGTGCGCCTGATGGATGCGGGTGTCGGAAGGTCCAAGCTCGATTGGTTTCAGCTTCTCCAACAGTGTGGCGGCCGCGGCGGCCTTGGTGTGCGCTGCTGCCGCGCCCCGGTTCTGCCAAATCTCGCTCAGAACGAAGCGGTGCGACTGGCCTTCTTCCTGGTAGATGTCGGCGTACATCGCTCCCGGTTCCTTGCGGCTCGTGTCGCGATACTCCTTCATCGCCGCGATGGCCCGCGCGTTCGCCGACGGAATCACCTCGATATAGGTCATGAGATAGGTCGGGCCGTCGATCACCGGGATCTGCTGGTTCGCGTTCTGGGCCGTGGCCGAAGGAATGCCGGCGGCAGCGGTGAGGCCTGCGCACAGGACGAGGCTCTGAAGCAATTTCATGGTGAGACCTTTCCGCCTAATTCACTAAAGCGTATTTGCGCTGGTCAAAGGGCGTGCCGAGAAGCGGCGCCAAACCGTCGCGGAAATCCTGTGTGTGCTTGGCGAGATTGTGCGCTTCCCAGTCCTTCTCGCTGGCCCAGATCTCGAACAGCCGGAAATGATTTCGCGCGCCGCCCGTCTGGCGCAGGATCTGATAGGTCGCTACGCCCTGTTCCTTGGCGGTGCCGTCGCCGAGCCCCTTCATCAGCTCGATGAGCTGCGGCAGGCCGTTCGGAGTGACGTCGAGATGGCTGACGATGACAACGGAACCGGCCGCGGCCCCGCGCGCAGTCGGCGTCTCGAAGTGAACCGTGTGGGCGCGGAAATCCGTCGGGCCATATTGGATCGGCTTGAGCTTGGTCATGAGATCGCTCGTCGATGCGGCTTTCGCATGCGCATCGGCGGCCTGCGCATCGCGCCACACCTCGCGGGTGACGAAGCGCGACGGCATCCCGAGCTCCTGATAGAGCTCGACCAGCGTGGCTCCGGCTTCTTTGCGCGCTGCGTCGCGATAGGCCCTCATCAAGGCGACCGTCTGAGTCGTCGCCGTCGGCACCACTTCGACATAGCCGGTGACGTGGTAGGGCCCCATCGGCGCGGGAGGCGCATCTCCGGCGCGCGCGGCTTGTGCGAGGGCCAACATTGCAAGCGCGCAAAACACCACGCTGAAAAGCGATTTCATGCTTGATCTCCGAACCGGTTCAATTGCGCGCTTGCAGTCTCTGCACCGCCGCGGCAGCAGCATCGGCGCCCGCCTGAGCGCCGGCCGTGTCGCCTTCCTGCCCGCCTTTGGTGCCCGAGACGCCGACGGCGCCGATCACTTCATTGCCGACCATGATCGGAACGCCGCCGCCCAGCGGAATGGCCTTGGGCGTTTCGCGTTCGTTGGCCCGCGGCGTGCCGGGCTTGGTCGCGTCGCGCCACTCGATGGACTTCATCTTGAACATGTTCGCGGTGAAGGCCTTGCGCTGCGCCAAACCGAGATTATGCGGCGCCGAGTTGTTGCCCTTGAGCTCGAGCACGACATTGCCGTCGCGATCCAGCACCACCGTCGAAGGATCGGAACCCTCCTTCTTGGCGTAGGCCTGCACGGCGCGCGCGGCTGCCATGGCCTGCGCTGCGGTCAGGCTCGGTCCTTGCGCATAGGCCTGGGGCGCGGCGGCAAGGAGCAGGGCCGTTGCGGCCGCCGCCGTCAAAATGTGAGACGTGCGAAACATGGAAACCTCCCTAAAATATCTTGTGGCTCAAAGAAGCTGATCGGCGATGGCAGCGACGCCCGCTTTGGCGCACGCCTCGTCGGCTTCCCCGCCGCCCTTCGAACCGGTGACGCCCACGCCACCGATGGCATCGCCGTGCCAGATGATCGGCATGCCGCCCTTTTCGGCGATGGTGTTCTCGAGATAGCGCTGCCCGTTCAGATCGATGGCTTTGCCCTTGTCATCCGCGGCGTCGAGCGCCGTGCGTTCCATCCAGGTCGAGGTCGCCTGGCGGAACGTGCGCGCGGTGTAGGCCTTGCGGCGCGCATTGTCGGCGAGCTCCGGCGTGGCGCCGTCGCCACGGATGAGGAAGCGCACGCTTCCGTCCCGATCGACGACCGCGACGCTGATGATCGAATTATCCTTCTTGCAGGCGTCGATGGCGCCCTCGGCGACGAGCAGCGCCTGCTCGACGGAGATGTCGGGGTTGGCCAAGGTCTGAAGCGTGGCCGACTTGATCAGCTCCTGGCCGAGCGCGAACGCGGACGCAACCGCGAACACGGCGAACACGAACACGACCAGCTTTGTCGCCAATTTCTGCAATATCTGCATGCCGACCCTCCCGACTTAGAGCGCGCGCGTGTTGTCGTTTCGCGCGGACGGGAGTTTAGGGCAGAGCCTAGCTTGCGTCGAGGGTCTCGGCGCGCTTGGAGGCCAGCGCCGCTTTCATCTTTTCCTGAAGCTTTTCAAAGGCTCTGACCTCGATCTGGCGGACCCGCTCGCGGCTAATGTCGTATTTGACCGACAGATCCTCGAGCGTCATGGGATCGTCGCGCAGGCGCCGTGCTTCCAAGATGTCACGCTCGCGCGGTGTCAATTCTTCGAGCGCGGTCGAGAGCAGCGTGCGGCGTTCTTCCAGCTCGTCGGATTCGGCGAGGCGGGTTTCCTGGTCGAGCGTGTCGTCGGCAAGCCAATCCTGCCATTCGGAATCGGACTCGGCGCCCATCGGCGCGTTGAGCGAGGAATCGGGCGACGACAGCCGCCGGTTCATGTTGACGACTTCTTCCTCCGGCACGCCGAGACGCGTGGCGATGGTACTCACCTGGTCGGGCTTGAGATCGCCTTCCTCGAGCGCCTCGATCTGGCCCTTCACGCGGCGGAGATTGAAGAAGAGCTTCTTCTGCGCCGCCGTAGTGCCCATTTTCACCAGGCTCCACGAGCGCAGGATGTATTCCTGGATGGCGGCCCTGATCCACCACATGGCGTACGTCGCGAGCCTGAAGCCGCGCTCCGGCTCGAAGCGCTTCACCGCCTGCATCAGCCCGATATTGCCTTCGGCGATCACTTCGTTGATCGGCAGGCCGTAGCCGCGATAGCCCAT
>WNFT01004087.1_pt1 | contig 12748 bp, 8 predicted proteins | sample 5400191 | NCBI WGS metagenome assembly WNFT01 (sample SAMN13153359, study PRJNA577476) | soil metagenome | isolation source: 80 cm saprolite under Madrone tree | place: USA:California | collected 2016-06-14
TCCATGTCGTTCTACGCTCGCGTAATTGGCCAGACGAACGCTCGATGGCACAGGCCCATGAGGGTTATGAGCACAACGTCCCGCCGAATCAAATTGCAGTCCATGGTAGGGGCACTGCAGATTGCCGGAGGGGAGCAATTTGCCGCGCGCCAGGGAGGCAAACCGATGCGGGCAAACCCCCGATAACGCCGCTACGTGGCCATCTGAGCGGCGAAACAGCACCAGTTTCTCACCGCACATGGTGCGCTCCAAAGGCACCAACAGGACCTCATCGCTCCAAGCCGCCGCGTACCAGCAGTCTCGAAGATACATGCGCCACCCCCCCCCGATTTCAGCTTGCCTATCAATCTTAGAATTCAGCGCATCCAGGGACGCGGTTGAATGCTCAGTGCCTGCATCAAGCCCCGAACTTCGGAAAGACCGATCGGACCAAAGCCGCCCGCGGCGTGGATTTTCTCAATCTGGTCAAAAGGCACTTCCGGTCGCATGGAGTCCGGAAGATCATCCCCCCAGGCCCACAGGCCGCCACGGGTCAGCGGTGAATAGCCGGTCGGGTAGTCCGCATTCATAACGTCACCGTCGGCATAGTGTTCCCATTCATCGCCAACCGGATCTTTCCAATAATCAAACACCTGACTGCCGAGCACATGCCGTCCGATACCCCAAAAATGCGTCCACCCTTGTGCGCGCAGGTACTGGTTGCCTTGACCCACCGCATCAAGGTCCAGCGTCTCAAAGGAAACATGCATCAAATTCGCGCCCGGGCCCCCGAGCAACGCCACCGTATGGTGATCGGCTGGCTCGGATCCTCGGTCCAGACGAAAAAATCCGAGTGCCGGTTGACCGTCCGGGAGACACTGAACATCACTGGGGATCAGTCCAAAGTGACGCATGTACCAATCCGCTGCCGCTCTGAAGTCCGGCCTTTGCAGAACCACGTGACCCACCTTGAATAGGGGGCTGGGTCTTAAGCGCGTGCGCACCGGCGAGTTGACGCGTGCCTTGCGATACGGCGTATTGACGGGCGGCTCGGCGTGCTGAACATCGAGGGGCGATTCTGCCTTCATCCCGTGGACGAGACTCACCTCAAGTCCCCAGGGATCCTGCAATACAACGCGCCTCCCGCCGCCGGGGCTCTTTAACTCTTCGATGGGAGCACCCATCGCGCCGGCGAGCGTCTCCAGATCGCGCGCACTTCTTGCGGCGAACGCGAAACCGACGAATTGATCGCGGGTCGAGGATTTAATGGAAACCAGATACGGTGCCTCGCCATGGCCGCGAAAATAACCGGTATCGCCGCCCCCGGGAATCTTGATCAATCCAAAGTCGGCTGCGAACCGCAGCATCGGCTCCGGATTCATGCGTTCAAATGCCAGATTCAATATGGCATCCGCCCGCACGATGGGCTCCATCCGCTTCAATTCTTGAAATTTAATATCCGTCATATTCGTCCCCTTGGGCCACAGGCCCGAAAGAGTATCGCGATACTCCGTACTTCACAATCGTACAGTTTATAAGGATTTCTATTGTCGGCATTATCTGGCACCTTGACATAAGAACTTGACACTCGTACAGTATTATATAACAGAGAATGGGTGCCATCAAAACGAGGCTGGCGGGCGAGCATGGCATCCGAGTGACAGCGCCTTTGCGCCCTTCGACATCACAACAACGGTGCAGACTTGAGCAAAGTCATCATAAGTTGCGCGGTAACCGGCTCCGTCCATACCCCCTCCATGAGCCCCTACCTGCCGCTCACCCCGCAGGAGATCGCTAAACAATCCATTGCGGCCGCTGAGGCGGGGGCGGCGGTGCTTCACTTGCATGCTCGCAATCCGGCCGATGGCAGACCCACGCCCGATCCAGCGGTTTTCATGCAGTTTCTGCCCGAGATCCGACGCTCGACCAACGCCATCGTCAATATCACCACGGGGGGCGGACAAGGCATGTCCCTCGATGATCGACTCGCGGCGCCGCTTCTGGCCTCACCGGAACTCTGTTCTTTGAACTTAGGTTCAATGAACTTTGGGATGTACCCCATGATTTCACGCTACCCCGACTTTAAGCATGCGTGGGAGCGACCGTTTCTCGAATCCACGCGAGACTGGATTTTTCGCAATACCTTCGCTGACATCGAACAGATACTCGACCGGCTTGGTAAGGGACACGGAACGCGCTTTGAATTCGAGTGCTACGATGTGGGACACCTGTATACGCTTGCGCATTTCTTGGACCGCAAGCTCGTTACCCCGCCGTTATTTGTACAATCGATCTTTGGCATCTTGGGCGGCCAAGGCGCCGATACCGAAAACCTTCTGCATGCCAAGCGCATCGCGGACAAGCTTTTTGGCGCGGACTATCAATGGTCGGTGATGGCAACTGGCCGTCATCAGATCCCCTTCACCACCATGGCGGCGCTCAACGCCTCCCACGTGCGGGTAGGCCTTGAGGACTCTCTCTATGCGGGCAGAGGCAAGCTCGCCGAGTCCAATGCCGAGCAGGTTCAATTGATACGCCACATCCTCGAGGCGCTTTCGTTGGAGATCGCCTCTCCCGAGGAAGCCCGCCAGATCCTGAGGCTTAAAGGGGCCGACCATGTCAACTTCTAGGCAACACCTCACCGTCACGGGTCCGCCCACCTACCAATACTACGCGAACGGCCAGTGGCTCGATGCCGCTGGCGGTCGGGCGTTTGAGGATGTCGAGCCCTACAGCGGTCGACTCTTTGCCCGCGTCGCGGCGTGCGGCCGCGAGGAGGCACGGCGCACCATCGCCGCGGCGTCAGCGGCGTTTCCCGCGTGGGCTGCGACGCCGCCGGCCGAACGAGCGAGGTTATTTTTCGCGGCCGCCGGCATCGTGAGGCGACGGCGACAGGAGATCGCCGAGTTGTTGGCACGCGAGACCGGTAGCACCATTTTGTTTGCCAGCTTCCAGCAGGACCTGGTGATTCAGACCTTGGAGCAGGCAGCCGGCTGGGTGTATTTGCCGCGAGGCGAAGTCTTGCAAACCAACATCGCCGGATCACACTCCATCGGTGTGCGGCGCCCGCTGGGGGTCGTCGCGAGCTTCACACCGTGGAACGGCGCCAGCATCCTCTCTTGGCGCGCCGCGCTCTCACCGCTCGTCGCGGGCAACACGGTGGTCATCAAACCCTCGGAATTGGCGCCCGTGTCGGCTGGATTGATTCTCGCCGAGGTGGCGCACGAAGCGGGATTTCCACCCGGCGTCATCAACGTGATGACACACGCACCCGGCGAGGCGAGTGTCTTTGCCGACGAAGTCTTCGAGAACGGCGCCGTGCGATGCATCAATTTGATCGGTGGAGTCGGCACGGCACGCATTCTGGCGGAGCGCGCGGGCCGAGCCTTGAAGAGAACGGTGCTTGAACTCGGCGGCTACAACCCGATGATCGTGCTCGATGACACCGACATTGACTACGCTGTGAACACGGCCATCTTTGGCGCTTTCTTTCATCAAGGACAAATCTGCCTCAACACACGCAAGATCATCGTGCAGACAAGCCTCTACCAGGAATTCTTGAGCAAATTCGTCGCGCGGGCCAAAACATTGCCTGCGGGGGATCCGCAGGACCCCAAGACGATCATCGGCCCGCTGATTAGCGAGGCGGCAGTCGCACAGGTACATCAGCGAGTGCAGGAAGCGCGTGCACAGGGCGGCACTTTGCATCTCGGGGGTACTTACGAGGGTCGAGTCTATGCGCCCACGATTCTCACCGATGTACCCTACGCCGCCACGATGTCAAACGAGGAAACATTTGGGCCTGTGGTGATCGTACAAAGCGCTGCGTCCGATGATGAGGCGATCGAGATTGCGAATCGAGTCAATTATGGGCTGACTTCCTCGATACTGACCGGCAACCCCTACCGCGGCTTTGAACTCGCGCCCCGCGTGCTCGCGGGGATCGTGAACGTCAATTCTTCCACGATCAACGATGAAATCCATGCACCCATGGGCGGCGTCCGCGACAGTGGCTGGGGGCGAACAGGGCCCGGCAGCATCGCGGACTTCACCGATCTCATTTGGATCAATGTTCGAAGTACGCCGCGACAGTATCCGTTCTGAGAGGCCGCCATGATCGATCCCCAGGCGGAAACGATCCAGACGCTCCTTGATAGGTTGGCCTCTGCGCGAATCGGACGGCGGCGATTTCTGGAGCTGCTGGCAAGCGCAGGCCTCAGCGCCTCTCTAGGGAGCGCCGCGTACGAGACTGCAGCGGCTGCGGAAGCGAACCAACGCACCCGGAGGCAGGCGCTTCGAGCGGAGTACGACTACCTTATCGTCGGAGCGGGTGCCGCCGGTTGCGTGATCGCCGCCGCGCTCGCCGCTACGGGCGCCGAGGTCTTGCTGCTGGAGGCGGGCGGCGATGATGAGATTCCGCAAGTCCAAACCCCCGGGCTTTGGTTCACGAATATAGGGGGGCCCTTGGATTGGCGATTTACGGCGGCGACGGATGCCGCGGTAGCCGGGCGTCAGGTGCCGATAGCGATGGGCCACGTACTCGGGGGCGGCACCAGTATCAACGCCATGTTGTGGGTGCGAGGTATTGCGGCTGATTTCGATCATTGGGCGGCCGGCGGTTGTCCAGGCTGGGCCTTTCAAGACTTGTTACCCATTTTCAAGCGTCTCGAGGACTGGGAAGGCGGCGCGAATGAGTGGCGCGGCGCCGGCGGCCCGATCCCCATTCGAACGACGCACGACCCGCATCCCACCGCCAAGGCTTTTATCGACGCCTGTCAGCAAATGCGCATGCCGATCTTGAGGGATGTGAATGGGCCCATGCGCGAAGGCGCCGGTTACGTCAACATGACCATTGCGCCGGACGGGTCCCGAGCCAACGCCGCGCGCTGCTTTTTGCGCCCCAGTCTCGTTCGGCCGAACCTTACCTTGCTGTTGAACGAATCGGTGACCGAATTGCGATTCAAAGGCACCCGGTGCACGGGCATTCGCACACTTCACCACGGCATGGCGCGTGAGTTTCACTGCGCGCGCGAAGTGATCGTCACTGCCGGCGGCCTTGGCAGCGCCAAACTCCTGATGCTCTCCGGCGTGGGAAATGCCGATGATCTTCGCGCGCTCGGCATCGCGTCTGTGGCGGATCTTAAGGGCGTAGGTCAAAACTTCCAGGACCACCCGCTCCTGTGCGGCGTCGTATTCAAATACAAAGGGGCGATGCCGCCACGGGCCATGGCGAGTAATGCGGTCGAAGCCGCCGCTTATTTACGAAGTAGCCGCGCCGGACCTTCGCCGGACATCAAGATGGTGCTTCAACAGCTGCCGCTCGTGACCCCGGAGATCCAAGCGCGATACCCGCTGGCGATGGACGACGCGTTCACGATCTCCCCCGCGCTCGTGAGGCCCTCCAGTCGCGGGGCACTACACCTGGTAAGTGCCAATTGGCTGGATCATGCCCTTCTCCATGCCAATTTCTTGAGCACCGACGATGATGTGAACGCCACAATCAAATGCATTGAGATGTCTCGCGAGTTGGGCGCTCAAGCGGGCTTTGATGAGGTGCGCGACTCGGAATTGATTCCGGGAAGATCCCTTTCCAAAGCAGAACTCCAACACTTCGCAAGGCTTGCCACCATCAGCTTCGGGCACCCGGTGGGCACGTGCAAGATGGGTGTTGATGAAGCGGCGGTCGTGGACCCCACATTGAAGGTACACGGCGTGCAAGGGCTCCGAGTGGCCGATTCGTCCGTGATGCCACAAATCATTACCGGACCGACGAGCGCCCCGACGCATGTCATCGCGGCCAAGGCGGCCGATCTGATAGCCGGCGCACGGTGAACCAATAACCCCTACAGCGTAAGGACATTTATGAATCGACTAGCAGGCAAGGTAGCGATCGTCACGGGCGCGGCGAGCGGTCAAGGGGCCGCGGAGGCACGGCTATTTGCCGCGGAAGGGGCACGAGTCGTGTTGACTGATTTGAATGAGACTGCGGGTAAGAAGGTGGCTGAGACAATCGGCGCGAGTGCGATCTTTGTACGACACGATGTCTCGCAGGAGGAAGATTGGAAGAACGTCGTCGCGAGCGCGAGGAGCGCATTCGAGCGTCTCGATATTCTTGTGAACAACGCGGGTGTGTATCGACCCACCTCATTCCAGGACTCCGATGCGAAGCTGCTCGACTTCCACTACCAGGTCAACGCTCGCGGCGTTTTCTTAGGCATGCAGGCGGTGCATCCGGTCATGGCGCAAGCGGGTCAAGGATCCATCGTCAATATCGCCTCCGGCGCCGGTGCCCGCGGTTATCCGGGCCTATTCGCCTATGCAGCATCCAAATGGATGGTGCGCGGAATGAGCAAGTGCGCTGCGGTCGATCTGGCAACCTCGGGAATCCGAGTGAACACCATTCTGCCCGGGCTCATCGATACGCCGATGCTCGGCGAAAATCCACCCGGTTACATCGAGGAGCTCTCCAAACTCGTTCCCTTCGGGCGCTTAGGGACGGTGGATGAGGTTGCCAATGCCGTGCTGTTTCTCGCCTCTGATGAAGCGAAATATGTCAGCGGAACGGAATTCAGCGTCTGCGGCGCATTAATGGCCTAGCAATTGTCGGCCTTTCGAATCTTAGATATATAAAACGTTACACTCGTACAGCATCATCCATCATCGTGCACCATCTCCTCGCGGGATGGAAATAAATGTCGTGAACATTCCAAAGTCAGAATTTTGCGGAAACGGTGATGCCATAAGTAGCCGGTTGACCAGTGATCCGGGCATAGGTGTCGTAGATGTGGACAACGTTATTCCAGTAGCCCTTGTTGGTCACATTCTTACCCCAGATTTGCACGCGACAATTGTCGTTGATATTCAAGCCGGCACGTAGATCGAGCAATGCATATCCATCAATGTCGAACTGGCTCTGCGTACCAATCGGCCCGGTTTTAGATCCAAGTGCTGCGACCGCATTTGTGCGCCACGAAACGCCCGCGCCAACGTAGGCATCAGGGCCCCTCCCTAGAGGGAAACTATACTCAACATCATCCTGCATTTGCCATTTGGGAGACGCGGGAAGTTCCTCACCATTGGCATCGATCAGAGCTCCATATGGGCTAGCAACGGGTGCAGAATCTATAATTTTCGAATCAATGTATGTACCGCCCGCGGTGATCCGCAGTCCGGTGACAGGAATAAACGCCAGATCAAATTCGGCGCCAGCCAGCCGCGATTTCGGTACATTGACGAGATATGGAAGATTTCCGAAAGGAGGAACAATGAGCGATCCTTGTGTCTGTTTGTTGCGATAGTCGTAGTAGAATACTGCCCCCGACAGATCGACCTTACGGTCAGCCAGAGCGGATTTAAATCCAGTTTCATAGGCCAAGACTGATTCCTGCTTCACAGGCTGGAACTGCTTATAGCTCAGCGCCGGCAGCGTACCAAAATCGCCGGACTTGTAACCTTTGGTTACGTTGACATACAGCATCGCGTCGGGAGACAACTTATAATTGATACTACCCCGCCAAGACCAGTTGTCTTGATTTAAAGCAGTGGAATAGCGCCCGTGTGATCCATTAGGCAAAATCGTTACACAGGAACCGCGCACGACATTAGGCCCAACGAAAAGCAGCCCGAAACCAGCTCCAATTACGTCGTCTGCAACACAGCCAGAAAAGTCTCGATCTTCCTTGGTATAGCGCAGTGCACCTTGAATGCTAAGCTTATCGGTAGATTTGTAGTCCAAATTTGCGAAGCCGGCGTATGAATGCACTTGCTGGTTGTTGTATAGGTCATCCGAATTGAAGGTACCCCATTGTGTGTTGGGGTCAAAGGGATTGCCAAATGGTACCTGTGTGTTCGATCCCTTGATGAACGTATATTGGACCTCGTCGGTGTTGTCCCTCTGATAGTTTGCACCGAGCACCCACCGGAGAGGAAACGTATTTCCCTCCAAGCGCAATTCTTGGGAGAGAGTTTTGATTTTGCCGTGCTGGTCAATAACGAGAGCGGGCACATAAGTGCCGTCCGAGTCAATCGGGGAAAACAGTTTGAGGTCAGCATAGGAAGTTATCGAAATCAAGTCAATGTCTGTTGATACGGCATACCTGACGTTGGCGGCGACCTGATAGAAATCGTCGTGACGACTGTAATCACGGCCCGGATCCCAATCAGTCAGGCGGCTATTGTTTGATTGAATATAAGGATAGTTTACGAGCGCCGTGGCTGTAGCAATGGTTTGAGGAGTGTGTGGCGGTAACCCAGACACTGGCAAGTAACCACGAGCCTGCGACTGCTGCGTATCCGATCGATCTGCCCAACCATTGACGTTGAGATTGATGCTGAGACTGTCGGCTGGATCGATCTCTAGCAGCAAACGCCCCATTGACAGATCATGCCGACCGATCGATTCACCAGGGGTGACACTATTCAGTTGCCATCCGTCACGGTTTTCGTGACGAAACGAGATTCGCGCCTTAACACCTTCTCCTATTGGACCGCTTATAAAACCACCGGTATCAAATTGATTGAAGCGGCCATAAGTGACGTCAACGCCCGCCTTGAAAGTATTGGTCGGCTTGGCAGCAATATAGTTGACCGCACCCGCGGTCGAGTTCTGCCCGAAGAGAGTACCTTGCGGCCCCTTGAGCACCTCGACTCGTTCCACATCCATGCCCACGCCCTCCGCCATTCGCGCATATGGGAGTGGCGTCTGATCCTGATAGATCGTCACCGTCGGCGCGACTGCCGCTTGCTCGCTGTAAAAACCGATGCCACGAATCGCAAAAACCGGCGTTCCGTTCTGACTTTGCCGATAAGTAAATCCGGGAGCGATTTTCTCGAGATCGGCAGGGCTGTAAATCCCGCGTTTAGCCAACCCATCGCCGCTCACCGCAGTGATCGATAGTGGAACATCCTGAATGCGCTCGCTGTGCTTCTGCGCCGTGACGATCACGTCCGCAAGCTCTTGCGGCGCGGCTGGCTCCGATGTCTCGCCGCCTGCCGGCCCCGAGGCAGCCGTCATGGATCCACTCGCGGACAGTCGGTCGACCGCCGAGTCAGCATCGGCCGCTCCGGCCGACAGCAACAACGCGAGAATACAGAACGCACTAAACCCATATAACTTCATGGCAACTTCCCCCCTCTTATCAAATGGCGGACTCGTCATTTCGCGCGTCGCCTTGTTTTCAACGTGGGAGCCATGTCTGTTTGCCGCGAAGCCAATTCGTACACCGCTAGGCGCATTTCTCCGATCGCCCCAACTCGGCTGCTCCCGCGTCGTGGTTAATCCTTCGGTGTCGTCGGGACCCTTAGTCATCAACTAGGAACATGCCGGTCGCCCTTAGAACACCCCACGTTCGCTCCATAGCAATAATACACAGTCCTGTACGACTGTAAAGCTTTATTGCTACGAGATATTTCAGACATCTAGCGGTCGCTGCATATCCCCTTCGTTCTTTCGTCTTGACATTACCCTGTACGAGCGTAAAGATGTGCGCGGTGACCTGGGGGACGTATGGGAACAATGCTCGTTCGCTACTTACATACGGAGCGCGTGTCGTGGGGCAAGCTCGTGGGCGCCGCACCACGCAGCGGCAAGGACAGTCTGGCCGTAGAGCCGCTTAGGAGCAGTGTCAGTACCACGCGGGAGCTCATTTCACTCCTGGATGCCAACGCGCTGGAATTTGAAGCAACCCTCACGCTCGGTGCCTCACAGCTTTTAAGTCCCATCACCTCCGATTCAACGCTCGTGTGCCAGGGCCTCAATTACTCCGAGCATGCCGCCGAGGCTCAGCAGCACACACGTCGATCGAATCTCATTTTCGCCAAGGCAAGCTCCTCTCTGACGGGACCGTACAGCCCCATCGTGCGGCCCACCGATGTGGAATTACTCGATTATGAGGTGGAGATAGGGCTCGTTCTGCGCACCGAATTGACCGCCGATACGCACGTCGGTAATGAAAACATCGGTCACTACATCGCCGGCGTTGTGCTGTGCAATGACGTGTCCGCCCGCGACACGATGTTCGGTGCCTCGTTTCTGCAGTGGTTTCACGGCAAAAGCTATCGAACGTTCTGTCCCGCAGGTCCGGTGCTTTACTACTTGTCGGCGGAGGAGACTGCGGAGACGCTGAATGGCCTCACGATCAGGCTGTGGCTGAATGGTGAGATCCGGCAATCCGCCTCCTCCTCTCAGTTGATCTACAAGCCTGCAGAGACCCTCACACACCTCGCGCAATACCTGGATTTGAAGCGCGGGGATGTGCTGCTCACAGGCACTCCCGGCGGCGTCACCTCGCCGGCCTCGCCCGTTCTTGTCGACATCCTAAAAACTCATCTAATGGCTGATGAAATCCGGCGCGAGAAACTGAGAGGCGAAATGGTGAAGACCCGGCCCTTTATGCAGCCTGGGGATGTGGTGACGACCACTCTCATGGATGAGCTGCTCACATTGTCGCTGGGCGGGCAAGAGAACACGATCAGCCAGCACGTGCCGCTTCAGCCCGCAGGCGCTGCGCGGCGCGCGCCATGAATGCCGTGGATGCCGACGCACAGGCGGACTTAAAGCACTGGCGGGTACGTCGACAGTCCGAGGCATTGGGAGGGGATATGCTGCTGCCGGAGGAGACCATCGCCATCCGCAGGGAAGTGAGAGCGCTTGCCGACCGGATCCTCAGCCCCATCGCTCATGAATTGAATACCACCGCTGAGCGCTCGGACGGATTTCGTCACGATGTGTTTCGGGCCATGGCCGACGCTGGCCTTTACGCCATTCCATTTCCAGAGGATGTCGGCGGACGTGGCTTGCGCTTTCCTACCTTAGCGACCCTGGTAGTGGTGGAGGAACTGGCCTACTACTCGGCGGGCATTGCGTCCGCCCTCTACGATGCCCAAGCGATTCTGGTCGGTAAAACACTGCAAACCGCCGTCGGGTCGATCCGCAGCCGCTACCTGCCTCGTCTGGTGCGTGGCGAGTTCATCGCGTCTTTTGCCACCAGTGAACCCGCCGCAAGTACGGACCTCTCCGTCCAATCGGTGCAGACCAATGCACACCCCGTTCCCGGGGGATGGCTTATCAATGGTCGCAAACGTTGGATCACCAATGCTCCCGCTGCGGATCTGATCGTAATTTTGTGTCGGACCGGCGCTGGCCTCTCTCTCTTCCTCGCGGATATGCACCATCATGGTATCACGGTCACAGCGCCCGATATTAAGATGGGAAACAATGCGCAGCTCACCGCGGATGTGATTCTTAAAGATGTTTTCGTGCCCGATGACCATGTGATTGGCGAACCCGGTACGGGGCTGCGTTGCGCGCTGGGTTCATTGGCATTGGGGCGTATGGGCATCGGCGCGGTCGGCGTCGGGTTGGCACAGCGTGCTTTGGACATTGGGGTCGCCTACACCTCGGAGCGAACCGTGTACGGGAAGCCGGTGGGCGGCTTTCAGCATTGGCAATTTCGCTTCGCCGAGCACGCGTTGGAAATCGAGGCGGCGCGCTCGCTGTATCTGAAGGCGGGTCAAGTCACGGACCAAGGGGGTGATGCCAGCACCCTCGCGGCCATGGCCAAAATCAAAGGCAGTTCCATCGCAGTCGATGTAGCAAGGGATGCGATTCAGTCCTGCGGTGGCTACGGCTTTGCGCGCTATGTGCAGGGCGCCGAGCAATCGTGGCCGCTTGAGGCCATCTATAGGGACGCAAAGATTGGGGAAATCTATGAAGGCGCGAACGAAGTGCAGAAGTGGATCATTGCACGAAAACTCTACGGCCGCGCGATCACGGGCTGAGATTGACCTGCGACTAGCTTAAGGACAATAGCGATCGCATCGCATGCCTCAGGGCGGCCGTGGGGTCGGCGGCCAACGACGCCGAGCGCCAGCCAACGTAAAGATCAGGACGCACCAGGACACAGCCCTGTTCCTCCACTTGCCGAAGCTGGTCCCAGGTTCCATAGAGGTCTTCGAAATCAAGGAACGGGCCAATCGCTATCGCGACGATGCTCACGAGCAGCTCTTGCGAAACCACCTGAGCCGCTTCGCGCCACTTCTCCCCGCCGTGTCCTATCAGGAGTGTAAAGCGCCCCTTGCCGGCGATATCGAGCGTTGAGATTCGCGGGCCCGAGGTTCGACTGCCCAGCCACGCGTGTGGCAGCGGTGAGCCGGGATGGGTGCTTGGCTGATAGTAAAGTTCCTCATCGCGTTCATAGGGGGGGCGCGCCGTACCATCCGTGATGATCGCGTTGGAGGCGTAGTGTCGATTCATTTCAACGCCGTGGGCGTGATATTCGTATTTCATTTTGTCGAGCTCCACTCGCAGCTGGGCGCGTCCGTCGGGCGTATCAAACACCGCCGCGTGCTCTTCAGCCGTCATGACGCGCCGCGTGCCACCTCCCAGCATGTCCCATACGATGGCGTTTTGCACCATGCTCTTGTTGGCCCTCTGCACGATCTGCTTTCCCACGGGCTGACGCTCTTGGTCGTAGCTCTCGAGTAACGCGGGCCCCGCCCGGTGTTTGAGGACCAGGGCCAACTTCCAGGCGAGATTAAAGGCATCCTGAATGCAGGTGTTGGAGCCCAATCCATTGGTCGGGGGGTGACGATGCACGGCATCGCCCATGCAATACACCCGACCTTCCACATAGGTTTCTGCGGCAATATCGTTGATCGTCCATTTCGATGTGGACACCATCTTGATGGGCAACGTCGTATGCCCCAGCAGGCCCCGAATCCTCTCCTCGATGTCGCCTTGCGACGGTTCCGGAATGCCCGCAGCCTCCGG
>WNFT01012367.1_pt1 | contig 12748 bp, 10 predicted proteins | sample 5400191 | NCBI WGS metagenome assembly WNFT01 (sample SAMN13153359, study PRJNA577476) | soil metagenome | isolation source: 80 cm saprolite under Madrone tree | place: USA:California | collected 2016-06-14
CCAGGCTGATGGTCGGGGGCATGGAGAGCTCCTGCCGCGACACGCGCACCTCGACCAGCGCGGGACCGTCGTGCTTGAGCGCCTGCATGAGCATGGGACGAACCTGCTCCGGCGTCTCCGCGCTCAACCCCAGAAGGCCGGCCGCTTCGGCCATCTTGGCGAAATCCGGGTTGTTCAGGTCGGTGCCGAAGTCCACGATGCCGGACGCCTTCATTTCCAGCTCGACGAAGGCCAGCGCGTCGTTCCGGAAGACCACGATCTTGACGGGCAGCTGGAGCTGCCGGAGGGAGAGGAGATCGCCCATGCCCATGGCGAGACCGCCGTCTCCGCACATGGCGATGATCTGTCGGCGGGGATGGCCGACCTGGGCTCCGATGGCCTGGGGCAGGGCATTGGCCATCGATCCATGGTTGAAGGAGCCGAGGAGCCTCCGGCGGCCGTTCATCGAGAGGTAGCGGGCCGCCCAGATGGTCGGCGTGCCCACGTCGCAGGAGAACACGGCGTCGGCGGCGGCGAGCTCGTCGAGCGCTCTGGCCACGTACTGCGGATGAATGGGCTTCCGGCCGGGCTCGCCGATGGCGAGATCATCCAACCCCTTTCGCGCCTTCCGATAGTGCTCGAGCGCGGCCTTCAGATGCCCGTCGGCCTGCTTCTGGACGAGGTGCGACAACAGGGCGCGCAGGGTCGCCTTGCTGTCGCCCACGAAGCCGTGGTCGAGCCTGGTGCGGCGGCCGAGCTGCTCCCCGCGAAGGTCGATCTGCACGATCGTCGCCTGGGTGGGGAAGAACTGCTGGTAGGGGAAATCGGTGCCGATCATGAGCAGGAGGTCGCAGTTCATCATGGCGTGGTAGCCAGACGAGAAGCCGAGCAACCCGGTCATACCCACGTCGAAGGGATTGTCGTACTCGATGAATTCCTTCCCGCGGAGCGCATGCACGATGGGAGCTTTCAGCACGCCGGCGAGCTGGACGAGCTCGGCGTGGGCGCCGGCACACCCGGCTCCGCCGAGGATGGTGATCTTCTCCGATGCGTTGAGGACCTTCGCGAGGGCGGAGATCTCTTCGTCGGACGGACACACGCTCGGTGTCGGCTCGTGAAACGCGGGGCGTGGGTGATGCTCCACGGCGTCACGGAAGGCGACGTCGCCGGGCAGGGCGATTACGGCCACGCCGCGCCGCGAGCGGGCGGTCTGGATGGCGATCTCCAGGACGCGGGGCATCTGCTCGGGCTGGGAAATCAGCTCGCAGTAGTCGCTGCACTGCGCGAAGAGGCGCTCCGGGTGGGTCTCCTGGAAGTACCCGCTCCCGATCTCATTGCTGGGAATCTGCGCGGCGATGGCCAGGACCGGCACCCGGCTGCGCTGGCAGTCATAGAGCCCGTTGATCAAATGCAGGTTGCCGGGACCGCAGCTGCCCGCGCAGACGGCCAATCGCCCCGTGAGATGCGCGTCAGCGCCCGCGGCAAACGCTGCCGTCTCCTCGTGTCTCACGTGAATCCACCGCATCCGCTCCTGGCGGCGAATCGCATCCGTGATGCCGTTGAGCGAGTCGCCAGAGACTCCGTAGATCCGCTCGACGCCGTGGGCGCCCAGCGTGTCGACGAGCAGGTCCGCTACTTTTTTCGCCATGGCGTCAGATACTCCTTTCGTGATGCGAGGGCCGGCCTTCCGGTCCTCGTTCGAAGACCCGGAGCCGGGGTGCCGCCCTCATCGCTGGGGCGTCACCTGGGCGGTGAATGAAGGGATGACCGCGTCCATGATCAGCGTTCGCTTGCCCCCGTCGAGGTACAGCCTGATGGACCCCTCGGCGATGGGCGGCTCCATCTGGAAGGTGGCCTGGCCGTTCCGAATCGTCACGGTTCCCCAGGAAGTATTGATTCCCCAGCCCGCGATCAGCTTGCCATCCGGCATGATGGTCAGATAGAAGGGATCCTCGAAGCTGTTGTACCCGGGGTTGATCGTGCCCACCCACTTGCCGGCGATCTGATCGATGTCGGTGATCGGCGCTCCACGGGGCGGGGATAGGGAAGCGCAGCCGGTCAGGATCGTCAGGGTTAACAGCAGAGCGAGACGAGATCCGCGCCGCGTCGTTCCCATGTGGCTCCTTTCAGTTGCGGACTGAAGCTGCCCGATTGAGGTTGCCAGCGCTGTATTAGGGACGACGACGGGCCGCCGGTGGCTTCCCTATGCCCCAATGTTGGCAAGAATCCGTCAGTGGGTAGGCCACGGGGTAGGCCGCCGCTCGGAAAAATCCAGGTCCCCTCGGGCGGTTCGCCGCCGGTCCGCGGAACGCTTTTCGTCCCAACGCCGTCTATTTAGCAGACCTTGCCGAGGAGAGCCGAAAGTGGTCTAGTTGGGGCGCGCCGCGTGCCCAAAATGCGGGCCAGGCGAACCTCCCGGGAAGAAGTGCATGAAAGAGGGGCCCGGCTAGAACGGGTCGACTGTCGAAGGGGAAGCGGGCATGCAGTCTCCGTTGCGGATCCTCCATCTCGAGGATGACCCGAGTGACGCAGAGCTCATTCGAGTCGCCTTCGAAAGAGAAGGCACGAACCCTCACATCACGCGTGTCGAGACGCCGTCAGACTTCGTCGCCTTTCTCGACCAGGGCGGCTTCGACATCATCCTCGCCGAGTACACGCGTCCCACCTTCGACGGCCTCTCGGCCTTGAAGATCGCCCAGGAAAAATGTCCAGAGGTGCCCTTCATATTCGTCTCTGGAACGCAGGGCGAAGAGGTGGCGACCGAGGCGCTCAAGATCGGGGCGACCGATTATCTCTTGAAAAGGCGACCGTGGAGTATCGTGCCGTCGGTACGGCGGGCATTGCGCGAAGCGAAGGAGAGAGATGAGCGCAGGCGCGCCGAGGCATTGCTGGCGGGGGAGAAACAGCTTCTCGAGATGGTCGCCAAAGGCGTCGCGCTTGCCACGACCCTCGACGCGCTGTGCCGACTCGTCGAGCGGTTGACGCCTGGCTCGCTGGCCTCGATTCTGCTGCTGGATCCGGACGGCAAGCATCTCCGGCACGGCGCGGCGCCGAGCTTGCCGAAAGCCTATACGGACGCCATCGACGGCGGCTCGATCGGCCCGCGCGCGGGATCATGCGGGACGGCTGCCTATCGCAAGGCGCCGGTCGTAGTCACCGACATCGCGGAGGATCCACTGTGGGCCGATTACCGAGAGGTGGCTCTGCCACACGGTCTGCGGGCCTGCTGGTCGACACCGATGTTCGACTCGGAGGCTCGGGTGCTCGGAACCTTCGCGATCTACCAGCGCGAGGCGAAGGGCCCCCTCCCCCAGCAGCAAAGCATCATCGAGCACATCACGGATCTGGCGAGCATCGCGATCGAGCGCACGCGGGCCCAGGAGGCCCGGCATTGGTCCTTGGCGAGCTTGGAGCGGGTGAACCGCTCCCTCCGGGGGACGAGCGACCTCGAGCAGACGATGAGCGACGTGCTCGAGGCGGTGCTGGCGGTGTTCACATGCGATCGGGCGTGGCTCGTGTACCCCTGTGATCCAGCGGCGGCCTCGTGGAAAGTGCCGATGGAAAATGTTCGGGCGGAATGGCCCGGCGCCTTCGCACTCGGCGTCGACCTGCCCGTCGACCGAGAGATCGCGAAAGTGTTCAAGCTCGTCCGAGAGTCCGGCAGCCCCGTGCTATTTGGGCCTGCGTCGGAATACCCGTTGCCGGCGGAGGCGGCCAGTCGATTCAGCATCCAGTCCATGATGGCCATGGCCATCTATCCCAAGGGCGACAAGCCCTACATGCTGGGGCTGCACCAGTGCTCGTACCCGCGCGCCTGGATGCCGGAGGAAGAGCGCCTCTTTCGGGAGATCGGCCGACGGCTGGAGGACGCCCTGACCAGCCTGTTGATCTTTCGGAACCTCGCCGAGAGCGAGCGAAGACTGGAAGACGCCCAGCGAATCTCGCACGTCGGCTACTGGGAGCGTGATCTCGAGACAGATCGTTACACCTGGTCGGACGAGACCTACCGCATCTTCGGGCTGCGGCCGCAGGAACGCATCATGTCTTTCGACGATGTTCCCACGTTCCTTCACCCCGCGGATTATCCGACGCTGGTGGCGGCCGTGGCGGCGGCGCTGCGGGGCGGGCCGCGCTACGACGTCGAGTACCGCATCATCCGCGCGAACGGCGAGGTGCGGTTCGTGCGGAGCGAGGGGGAAGTGCTCAGGGACGAGATGGGGCGCCCGCGCCGCGTGTTCGGTACCGTACAGGACATCAGCGAGCACAAGCGGACCGAACAGCGCCGCATGGCGCAATACATGGTCGCCCAGATACTCGCGGAGGCGGCAACTCTCGAGGAGGCGACGCCAAAGCTGCTCCGGGCCGTATGCGAGTGCCTGATGTGGGACCTGGGTGCGCTGTGGCGTGTCGACGGGGAGGCGGGCGTGCTGCGGTTCGTGGAGATGTGGCATGCGGAATCCGTCGAGGTTCCGGAATTCGAGGCGGCCACCCGCAGCGGTACGTTGGCGCCCGGGAAAGGGCTGCCGGGTCGAGTGTGGCTCAGGCGTGAGCCTGCATACATTCCGGATGTCGTCCGCGACGCGAACTTTGTGCGTGCGCCGATCGCCGCACGCGAAGGGTTGCACGCCGCATTCGCGCTTCCCATCATGCTCGGCGGCGAAGTCCTGGGCGTCATGGAGTTCTTCAGTGGCGAGATACGTCATCCCGAACCGGACTGGCTGCCCATGATGGCCATCTTGGGCAGCCAGATCGGGCAGTTCATCCAGCGAAAGCAGGCCGAAGAGGCATTGCGTCGCACCCAGGCGGAGCTGGCCCACGTCACGCGAGTGGCCACCCTGGGAGAGATGACGGCCTCGATCGCCCACGAGATCAACCAGCCGCTTGCCGCCGTGGTCAACAACGCGACCGCGTGCGTGAACTGGCTCGCCGCCCACAACCTGGAGGAAGCGCGCCAGTCGGCGGGGTTCGTCATCGCCGACGGGCATCGCGCCGGAGAGATCATCGGCCGGATCCGCGCCCTCGCCACGAAGGCGCCAACCCGGAAGGACTGGGTCGACGTCAACGAGACCATCATGGAAGTGACAACGCTGGCGCGCAGCGAAATGCACAGCCACGGCGTGTCGCTCCAGTTGCGGCTCGACGACGACCTGCCCCGCGTTCGAGGAGACCGGATTCAGCTCCAACAAGTGGTGCTCAATCTGATGATGAACGCCATCGAGGCGATGAGTGACCTCGCCGACGACGCTCCGCGAGACCTGTCCATTGGCTCCGCCCGGGGCGGCTCGCATGGCACCGTGGTCGCGGTGCGGGATTCTGGCCCCGGGTTGAGCCCGGAGAGCCTCGGACGTCTCTTCCATGCCTTCTATACGACGAAGCCTCAGGGGATGGGCATGGGGCTGGCGATAAGCCGTTCGATCGTGGAAGCGCATGGGGGGCGGCTGTGGGCGACAGCGAACGAGCCGCGCGGCGCGGTCTTTCAGTTCACGCTACCGGCCGACGGCAAAGGGACGAACGCGAGCGAGGCGTAGGCCCTGAAGCTCAGAGATTCTGCGCGAGTCGCTTGATCTCTCGTCGGAGCGGATCCCAGAGCGCCAGCTGAGCGCGCGCCAGCTCGGGGGCGCTTCCGGCTCGGAGGTGCGTGATCTCGTCGGCGAGAACGTTCCGATACCGGCACGTGCTGTTGAGGATGGCGTAGAGCTGCTTGTCGCGCTGCTCCAGTTTGGCGAGAAGGTCGCTGTCGAGCTCGTCGATGCTGCGGCGGCCGCGATCCACGGGGTCGGCTCCAAGCTGCCTCATAGCTGATGACCTCCTGAGGTTACCTGCACACCCTTTGGGACGAGCGATGAACGCCTGGCGTTTCGTGAGGATGCCTCAGTGGCCGCGCCGTCCGCCGTGCTCCAAGGCCGTTCTCACGGCGTCGAGCAGAGCACCAGAGGCGAAAGGCTTGGCGAGGAAGGCGACGGCGCCGCTCTCCAAGGAGCGCTGACGTGCCTGATCGTCGCCGTGGGCCGTCAGAATGACCACAGGAATTCGAGCGTCCATGCCCGATAGGTGTCCGAGCAAGGCGAAGCCATCCATGCCGGGCATCCGAAGATCGAGCACGAGACAGCCAGGCCGCCTTCGATGGAGGGACTCCAGAAAGGCCTCGGCAGTCGCGAACGTTTCCACCTGAAAGCCCACCGAGCTGAAGAGATTCCTGAGGGACCGGCGCAGCGATTCGTCGTCGTCCACGATCGAGACTACCTGTCCATCGTGTTGATTCATGGGTCCTGTCGGCCTCGCCGATGAAGACTAGGTGCCTGCTCACCTCTAGACTAGGGGCGGGGACGGAAGCGGTCCACCCTACCTTGGTCGGGTTCCGCCTCCACTGCGGTGAGGCGCGATGGCGAGGCGCCCTGCGCATCGAACCAGCTCGGCCAAGGACCCCGCCTGCATCTTCAGCATGACCTGCCCGCGCTGCTCCTTGACGGTCGCTTCGCTCGTTCCGAACTCGCCGGCAATTTGCTTGTTCAGCAAGCCGGCCACCACCCCGGCCATCACGTCTCGTTCCCGTGGCGTGAGGCTCTCGTAGCGACGCTGGAGCTCGCCGAGCTCCTGCCGCGCCGCTCGCGCCGTCCGGTCGCGCGCGACCGCCTGTCGAATGGCATCCAGGAGGTCCTGGCCGCGAAACGGCTTGGTGAGAAACTCGATCGCCCCCGCCTTCATGGCTTTGACCGACATGGGAATGTCGCCGTGGCCGGTGAGAAAGATGATCGGCAGGGTGACGTTGGAATCGGCGAGCTCTCGTTGAAGGTCGAGGCCGCTCAATCCCGGGAGGCGCACGTCGAGGACGAGACAGCCGGGAGCATCCCGTCGGGGAGCGCTCAGGAACGCCTGAGCGTTCGGGAACACCTCCACCGCCATGCCTACAGAGCTCAGGAGGCGACGGAGAGACTCGCGGACCGACCGGTCGTCGTCGACCACGAAGACGATGGGGGCCTCGGTGCTCATCGCATCAGGGGCAACGCGAGGTGGAACGTGGCTCCGTGGTGTGGATTCGCCGTGAACCAGAGCCGCCCCCGATGGCTCTCGACGATCGAGCGACTGATCGACAAGCCCATGCCCAGGCCATCGGGCTTGGTCGTGTAGAAGGGCTCGAACAGCTGCGGCGCCGCGCCCTCGCCGAAGCCGACGCCCGCATCCTCGACGGCGACCACCGCCCAGGGGCCATCCTCGCGCCGTTCGAGGATCGAGCGGACGTACAGCCGGCGCCGCTCCGGCGGCACGTCCCGCACGGCTTCGGCCGCATTCAAAAGCAGGTTCAGGAGCACCTGCTGGAGCTGAATTCGATCGCCCATGACCTCGGGCAAGGAGGGAGCCAACGAGGTCTCCAGGAGGATGCCGTGTCGCTCGATCTCGGGGCCCACGAGCGGGAGCACGTCCCGGATCAGCGCGGTGAGGTCACACGGCGCGTGGGTGACCGACGAGCGCGACAGCAAGCGGCGAATGCGGACCATGACCTCTCCCGCGCGATGCGCGTCCTTTGCGATGGCGGTGAGCGCATCCTGGACTCTGGCGAGATCGGGCTTGTCGGCCGCCAGCCAGTGCAGGCAAGCGTTGGCGTCGGCATCGATGGCCGCCAGCGGCTGGTTGATCTCGTGGGCGATGGAAGCGGCAAGCTCGCCCAGCGTGGTTACCCTGGCCACGCGCGCGAGCTCGGCGAAGGTCCAGCGCTTGGCTCCGATCCGGCTCGACGTGATGCCGAGGCCGATGACCCCCTCCGAAAGCCAGGTGAAAGAGTGATCTGGGCCGGTCTCCCAGAGCCAATCTGAAGCCGTCTCCGCATAGTCGCGGAAGCGCCGCTCACTCTCACGGAGCTCAGCCGTTGCCTTCCTCTGGCCGGCGCTCAGGGACGCGACAAAGATGGAGGTCAGCAGGAAGACCACCAAGCGCGGCACGTCGGCTGTCTCGAGGGCCAGCGAATGGAGCGGAGGCACGAAGTAGTACTTGAATCCGAAGAGGGACAGGGTCGTGGCGAGCAGGCCCGGCCCGAGTCCGCCGAGCCAGGCAGTGAGCGTGATTGCGCTTATGAAGAGCGACGCGGGGGCAGTGGAAAAGTAATGATCCAGCACGCCGCCAATGAGGAGCACGGCACCGACGGACAGGACGGCAAGGACGTAGCTCAGGGTCACAGGATATCTGCGCCACGCGCGCACATCGGGCATCGGGCTGCTCCTGCTCTTGGTCTTTGGCGAGCTCGACCACGGCATCGTAGGAGCCCACCCGCAAGCGAGATGGTGGGGCGCGGCGAGGAGGTTGTCAATGAGCGCCGACCCTGGCAGGGACCGATCCCTACCAAAGTAGGGTGCGAGCCGATCCCGACCAAGGTCGGGTAGATGCTTTCGGCTAGTGCAAATACTCTAGCTCGCGCATCGAGCCCAACGGACACCAAGGCCGAGACGGGAGGACATAGCCATGACGACGACGCTGGCACCGATTGCAGGCTCTGTCGGGCCCAGGGGAGGGATTCCGGTGGAGGGACATAGCGCAGGATGGGCAGCATCGGGGCGAGCAGATATCGGAACCCTTCCCGGCTGCAGACTCCGGCGGGTGATCGAGTACATTCAGCAGAATCTCGACAAAGGGCTGTCGCTGGCCGAGCTTGCGGGCGTGGTCTACATGAGTCCGTACCATTTCGCGCGGCTCTTCAAGCGGAGCACGGGCATGCCCCCCCATCGATTCGTGATCCGGCAACGAATCGACCGCGCTCGCGCATGCCTGGCGACGCCTGACCTTCCCATCGCAGAGATCTCGCGGATGGTCGGCTTTCGCACTGCGAGTCACTTCAGCACCGTGTTTCGCCGCGTCACGGGTGTCACGCCGGGAGGCTATCGAACCGGATCTTGGCGAGCGGACGGGCCCCGCCCGGAGGGAGGGACAGATGAATGTCATTGAGAGCGCCGTGAAAGAGACCGATCTGGATTCCGATGTTGACGCGCAACGCCCATGCTTTCCCCGCAGGGCCGTGGATCCGGATGCCGCGCTGGTGGAGGGGCTGCGTCGAGCGGACCCGGAGGCCGTGGAGGCTCTCGTGAACACTTACGGGGATCGCGTGTACCGCCTGGCGATTCGCATCACAGGCAATACGGCGGACGCCGAGGAGGTTGTCCAGGACGCCTTGTGGACGGCAAGCCGCAAGGTCTGCACCTTCCGGGGGGCGGCTGCCTTCGGTTCCTGGTTGTACCGGATCACCGCGAACGCCGCCTATCAGAAGCTGCGGGGTCGGCAGAGCAAGCGCCACGAAGTGCCGTGGGAAGACGTGGCCGCGTCGCTCGACGACAAGAGCCCGCATGTGGGGGACGGAGTGGATTGGTCGGGGAGATTGACGGACCCGGCGATCGAAGGCGAGCTCAGGTCGGTACTCGGCGGCGCGATCGACCAGCTTCCGGAGGACTCCCGCGCGACGTTTCTCCTGCGCGACGTCGAGGGTCTCTCGAATGCCGAGATCGCCGAGGCGCTCCAGGTCAGGGTAAGCACGGTCAAATCTCGCGTGCATCGGGCGCGGCTCTTCCTTCGGAGACGCTTGGCCGGGTACATGGACCGGACCTTGGGGGACACCAGAGGCTCCGGAATCGCCCGGGCGGCACACAAGCGGCCCGCGTACTCGACTGTGGACGGGGCCTGAGGCGCTGATCCGGCGGTTGCGCATTCTTGCGGAAAGGAATGCCCCGCGCAGCGGAGACCGTCGGTGCACCGTCCGAACGGCGAAGTGATCCAGGCTGTGTCCGTTCCGCTTGGTGAACGCAGAGACGAACCGGGGAGGGATGACATGGCCGACACGCGAAAGGAAACGGACAGCCTCGGCGTGGTCGAGGTGCCGGCGGACAGGCTCTGGGGCGCACAGACTCAACGTTCGCTCGAGCATTTCAGCATCGGCAAGGACTTGATTCCGCGGGAGATGATCACGGCTTATGCAATCTTGAAAAAGGCGGCGGCCGTGGCGAACCACATGGGGAAGCGGCTCGACGATCAGCGGCACGGGTTGATCGCCCGCGCGTGCGACGAGATCCTCGCCGGCCATCATCACGACATGTTCCCGCTGCACGTGTGGATGACGGGCAGCGGAACCCAGTTCAACATGAACGTGAACGAGGTGATCTCCAATCGCTGCTGCCAGCTCGCGGGAACGGCCCTCGGGAGCAAGGAGCCCGTGCATCCGAACGATCACGTCAACATGTCCCAGTCGTCGAACGATTCGTTCCCATCGGCGATGTACATCGCGGCGGCGGTCAACGTGAAGCAGCGGCTCGTGCCCGCGGTCACGGCCCTCTTCGACGCCATCAGTGCGAAGGCGCAAGAGTGGAAAGACATCGTCAAGATCGGCCGCACCCACATGCAGGACGCGACGCCGCTGACGCTCGGCCAGGAATGGTCCGGCTATGCGGGAATGCTCGCGGATGATCTGGAGCGACTGGAGACCGCGCTGCCGGGCGTATATCACCTGGCCCTGGGCGGCACGGCGGTGGGGACGGGCATCAATTCGGCGCCAGGCTTTGCCGAGGCGGCCGCGGGCGAGATCGCTCGGATCACCGGCCTCCCGTTCGTGAGCGCGCCCAACAAGTTCGCCGTTCAGGGCGCTCACGACGCCTTGGTGCAGCTGTCCGGCACCCTGCGCACCCTCGCCGTCTCGCTCTACAAGATCGGAAACGACGTGCGGCTGATGTCCTGCGGACCGCGCGCGGGCTTTGCCGAGCTGGCGATCCCGGAAAACGAGCCCGGCTCGTCGATCATGCCGGGCAAGGTCAACCCGACCCAGTGTGAAGCCCTCACCATGATCGCGGCGCAGGTGATGGCCAACGACGTGGCCGTGGGTGTCGGCGGCGCGGGTGGATATCTCGAGATGAACGTCTACAAGCCGCTGATGATCTTCAACATCGCCCACTCGATCGCCATCATGGCCGATGGCTGCACCAACTTCCGCAGGTTCCTGGTCGAGGGCACCCGTCCGAATCTCAAGCGGATCAACGAATACGTCGAGCGGTCCTTGATGCTGGTCACGGCGCTCGCGCCCGTGATCGGTTACGACAAGGCGTCGAAGATCGCGCACCACGCGATCGACAACGATCTCACGCTGAAGGCGGCGGCGCTGCAGCTGGGGTACGTGAGCGAGGAGCAGTTCGACCGCATCGTCGATCCCGCGAAGATGGTCAGACCGTACGTCGCGGCCGGCGGGTAGGGTGGCGAGTGGCGGCGCGCGCGTGATGAGCCTGGGACGGCCGACTCCAGCCTCGGCCCCTGTCGAAGACGTGGCTCACTTGGCGCTGGATGTGGGGCGCCTGCTCTTTCGGAACGGCGCGGACACTGCAGAGGTGCAGGCGGCGGTGACGCGCTTTGCCGCCGCATTTGGCACGGACGTGCGTCTCCTGGTGACGTACGAGGCGCTGCTTCTCACTGCCGTGGCCGACGGACAATTCCGGACCAAGATCGGCCTCCGCGTTCCGAGCTTCAATGTCAACCTGGCGGTGGTCGCGGCCGTGAATAGCCTCGTTGGTGCGGTGCAGGCCGGACGGCGGCGGCTGGCCGATGCAGGAGCAGAGGTGGCGGACGCCGAGCACCAGCCACCAACGCGCAGTCGCTGGGTCGTCGTCGTCGCGCTGGGATTGACCGCGGCGAGCCTGTCCCGGCTCTTCGGGGGGGACTGGCCGGCGTTCCTGGTGGCGTGGCTGGCTGGCGCGGCCGGGACGTGGCTACGACAGGAACTGGACCTGCGCGAGATCAACCTCATCGCCGCTGCCTTCGCCGGCGCCCTCCTCAGCGGCCTCGTCGGGGGGTTGGCTCTACTGGCGTGGCCCAGTAGCACGCCGGCGCTGGCTCTCGTGGCACCCGGCATGATCATCGTGCCGGGGGTGCCTCTGATCAACGGGATTCTGGACATCATCAAGAATCACGTGACGGTTGGCGTCGCGCGCCTGGGACTTGGCGCCTTGGTGACGCTGGCGATCGCGTTCGGCCTGTTCGTCGCCACGATCGTGACCGGGTCGACGATTGCGGCGGTCGGGCCCGGCAGATTCGTTTCGGTCCCCGAGGATGCACTGTTCTCGGCCTTGGCGGCCCTCGGCTACGCGTTCCTCTTCAACGCGCCCGGGGGCATCAAGTGGGCCTGCGTGCTCTGCGGTGTGGCCGGCCACGCCACTCGCACCTTCGCGACGCACCTGGGAATCGACTTCCTCAGCGGCACCCTGATCGCTGGTCTCCTGGTGGGCGCAGTCGCGCAGGTCCTGGCCCGGCATTTCGACGTGCCCGCCGTCGTCTTCGCGTTCCCCGGCGTGGTCGCGATGGTGCCGGGAGCCGTCGCGTTTCAGGTCGTCATCGATGGCGTGGAGATCGCGCGCGGCGCCTCCGCGGGCCCTGCCCTCGTACTGCAGACCGTCACGCTCGCCATCACCTGCATGTTCGTCCTGTTCGCGATCGCGGTGGGCGTTGCAGCCCCGCTGGCCGTGTCGGTTCTCAGGGGAAGCGCGGCGACGGCGGGGCGGCCGCGTCAGTGATCGAATTCCTTTCAAAGGGAGGAGAAGCATCCTGGACGTTCCACGAGCGCTTCTTGGCGATATGAAGTAGATTCGACCCCGAGCCCGCCCACACGTGACCGACGGTGCCCGTGACGGAGAGCTGTGGCGGGAAGCCGTAACCCGCGCCGCGGCGGCAACCTTGCAGCGGCGAGCGCTCTGGGAGAGCTGGAGACAAGGAGCCGAGCTCATGAGCCAACCACTCTACCTCGCCGGCCTCCTGG
>WNFT01004088.1_pt1 | contig 12747 bp, 10 predicted proteins | sample 5400191 | NCBI WGS metagenome assembly WNFT01 (sample SAMN13153359, study PRJNA577476) | soil metagenome | isolation source: 80 cm saprolite under Madrone tree | place: USA:California | collected 2016-06-14
CAGACAGCCTTCACGGCGAGATCGGGCGCGAGCGCGATGTCGATCTTCGCGCGCAGCCGATAGAAAGTGAGGCGCTTGATCAGCTCGGCAGCCCGCGCAGACGAGCAATCGACGAGAAAGCGGCCGTCGCTCTCGGTAACGAAAAACTCGTACAGGATCTTGCCCTGGGGGGTCAGCAGTGCCGCATAGATTGCGCGGCCAGGCGCGCAGTTCTCCATGTCGTTGCTGACAAGGCCCTGGAGAAAGCTGCGGGCTTCGGCCCCGCCGACGGCGATCACCGAACGGTCAGAAAGGACGGACGCTTGAACCATGGACTCCCGATTGTTGAGGCGGTTTTGGATGATAGGCGTACATCATGCCATAATTTGTGCTGCGCCGCGAAAAAGTCGACCCCGTCATGGTATCCAAACCGATCTTGCGACGTGAGGTTCTAAAGGCCGGCTGCGCTGGCGCGCTGGCGGCGTCATATTTATTTGCGCCCGCCATGCTGCGGGCACAATCGCGCGCGACCGTCGCCGAGGACATGGCGCGCTGGATCGTTGGGCTGCGTTACGAGCAATTGCCCGCGAATGTTGTCGCGGCCACCAAGCGAGTGTTGTTCGATACGCTCGGCTGTGCCTTGGGCGGCGTCAGTGCCGCTCCTGTTCGCATGGCCGAGCAGGTGGTGGCGCTGCAAGGCGGCAATCCGCAGGCGACGGCAATCGCACTCGGGCGCAAGGTTTCGTGTGAGCAGGCGGCGTTCCTGAACGGCATGGCGCTGCGGTACCTCGATTACAATGATTACGCCGCGCTGGGCCGGCCGCATCACCCGAGCATCAATGTCGCGCCGGCGCTGGCCGTGGCCGAGATGCAAAGATTGAGCGGCAAGGACCTGTTGCTCGGCATCGTTGCCGGCTACGAGGTGCAGGTGCGATTGCGCGATGCCATCGGCGGCAGAGGACGAGAGGGCTGGGATGGGACTTCGATCACGGCGCAATATTCCGCGGCGGCCGCAGCAGGGAAATTGCTGGGGCTGGATGCCGCGAAGCTCGCCAACGCGCTAGCCATCGCTGGCAGCAACGCCAATACGCTCGCCGAGGTCAGGCGCGGCGCGGAGCTGACGCCTGCGAAGGGATCGGCCGAACCGATCGCGGCGAGGAACGGAACCTTCGCAGCGCTGCTCGCGCGCGCAGGGCTGTCCTATCCGCTTAGCATCATCGAAGGCGAGGGCGGCTATGCCAAGATGGTCGCTGGAGCTCTCAATGAAGAAATCCTGCGCCGGCGCACCGGCGATTTCGAGATCTTGAAAAGCTCGATCAAATTGTGGCCTTGCGTCGGCACCGCCCAGGCGCCGATCGCGGCGGCGAGCGATATCTATCGTCAGAAGCCCGCCGGGGCGGAGATCGCCGCAATCACGATCGCATTGAGCGATTTCGCCTATGCGCAGCAGCAGGCGATGCCGAAGGAGATCAATACCAGGGAGCACGCCGACCACAGTGTTCGCTATCTCGTCGCGCGTACGCTGCTCGACGGCAACGTCACCGTGGACGATTTCGCGGAGAGCCGATTCCGCGATCCGCGTGCCTTGGCGCTGATCGGGAAGATGGTTCTGCGCTCGGAACCATCGCTGCCGGACATTGGATTGGGGTCCAATATCGAAGTGCGGCTTTTAAGCGGGATGGTTCTCAAAGCGAACGTTCCCATCCCTCCCGGCGACATGCGAAACCCCGCCGACGATGCGAATCTGGCTAGGAAATTCTTGGCGTTATCGGAGAAAGTCCTGGGCCCGGATCGCGCTCAAAGAGCGGTCGGTATCATCCGTTCCGTCGAAACGATGACGGATCTCGGCGCGCTTGTCGCCGCTGTGTCCGTGCAAAACGCCCGCTAGAAGCTTTTGCTGTCAGCCGGAAAACTCTTTAGGTGTGCCGGCTCTTTCGAGTCGAGGTGAATGACGCTGAAAGTCCTCACTGTGCTTGCGGGTGCGCCGGTCGGCGGGGCGGAGACATTCTTCGTCTCGCTCAGCGCAGCGCTGGCAGGAGCGGGACTCGACGTGCGCTCGGCACTGAAGCCTAATGCGGCCCGCGAAGCGGCACTGAGCGAAGCAGGCATCATCTACCAAACCGCGCCGTTCGGCTCGGTCTTCGATTTTACGACCGCGGCGAAACTGAAACGGATCGGACAGGAGTTCAAACCGGACGTGGTTCTTCCTTTTGCCGGGCGTGCGGCGTCGTTCACACGCAAGGGCGATTACGTGCTCGTCGGCCGCCTCGGCGGCTATTACAATCTCGCGAACTTCCGGCACTGCGATTATCTCGTCTGCAATGCGCCCGATCTGGTACGCCACGTCGTCGAAGGCGGCTGGCCGCAATCGCATGTCGTGCTGATCCCGAATTTTCCCTCGGTGCCCGATGCGCCGATCGTGGAACGCGGCGAATTCGACACACCCGAGGACGCGCCGCTAGCGCTCGCATTGGGCCGCCTGCACGGGGCAAAAGGTATCGATGTCCTGATCCGGGCGGCAGTGTTGGTACCGCAATTGTATGTCTGGATCGCGGGCGAAGGTCCCGAGCGCGCGAAGCTGGAAAATCTTGCTGCGCAACTTGGCCTCAATTCGCGGGTGAAATTCCTCGGCTGGCGCAACGATCGCGCTGGACTCTTCAAGGCTGCAGATCTGTGTGTTTATCCGTCGCGCGAGGAGCCTTTCGGCAATGTCGTCGTCGAAGCCTGGTCGTGCGGCGTTCCTTTGGTGACGACGGCCAGTATCGGTCCAAAGTGGCTGGTGAAGGACGGCGAGGACGCGATATTGACGCCGGTTGATGACGTGACGGCGTTTGCCTCGGGCATCTGGAAGGTCTTGTCGACACCGGGGCTGCAGGGAAAGCTTGCTGTGGCCGGCCGAAAGCGCGTCGCGGCAGAATTTTCGGAAAGCGCGATCATCGCGCGTTACATTCAATTCTTCCGGCAAGTCACGGGGAAAGCTCACTAATGTGCGGGATTGCTGGCGTCATGACGGTCGACGGATCGGCGCCGTCCGACAGCCTGCTTGATACGCTCCAATCGGCACTAGCCCATCGAGGGCCGGACGGGAAGGGGCGTCACGTGGACGCCGGTCTCGGCTTGTTGCAAACACGGCTTGCCATCATCGATCTGAAGACCGGCGATCAGCCGCTCTACGGGCCGGCTGCGAGCGTGCTCGTCGCGAACGGCGAAATCTACAACTATGTCGAGCTGAAGCACGAATTTTCAGGCGAGAAATTCGCGACCAATTCCGATTGCGAATTGCCGCTGATGACATACGCGCGTGACGGCGCCGACTTCGCCAAAGCTTTGCGCGGGATGTATGCGATCGCGCTCGGTGATCCAGGCAATGGAACGCTCTACCTCGCGCGCGATCCGTTCGGCATCAAGCCGCTTTATTACGCGGAGATCGCGAACGGCATCGTATTTGCTTCGGAGCCCCAGGCGATCCTGAAGACAGGATTGGTTGCGCGAACAATCCGCCGCGAAGCCGCAACCGAATTGGCACAGCTACAATTCACCACCGGAACAGAGACCATCTTCACGGGAATCAGTCGCGTGGCTCCGGGCGAGACGATAACCTTGCACCAAGGACGCATCGCAGGACGGCAGAAAATCAATGCACTGCCTCAGGGCCCGCCGCTCAAGCTCGACGAAGACGAAGCGCTGACGCTGCTCGATGCCGCGCTGATGGATAGCGTTGCGGTACATCAACGGTCCGATGTGCCATACGGCATGTTTCTCTCGGGCGGGATCGATTCCTCGGCGCTGCTCGCCTGCATGGCGAGGCTGAACGACCGGCCAGTGCGCGCATTCACGGCGGGCTTTCCCGGTACCGCGGCACGCGACGAACGGGAGCACGCGAAAGAGGTCGCGCGCGCGGTTGGTGCCGAACATATCGAGGTCGAAGTCGGAGAGCAGGATTTCTGGAATCACCTGCCGGCTATCGCGGGCGCCATGGACGATCCGGCGGCCGATTACGCGGTGCTGCCGACTTATCTTCTCGCACGCGAAGCAGCGAAGGAATTGAAGGTCGTGCTCACGGGCGAAGGCGGCGACGAGCTGTTCGCGGGCTACGGGCGTTACCGCAGCGCGCTGCGGCCCTCGTGGCTCGGGGGGCGCAAGATGCGGCGGCGCGGTCTGCTGGACGGACTGGGCGTGCTGCGGGATGCGTCGAAGCATTGGCGCGACGGCATCGAAGCGGAGGAGCTGCGGATCGGCGCGGGACAGGGAACGGCGCTGCAAAACGCGCAAGCGCTCGACTGCGCCGACTGGCTGCCCAACGATCTGTTGCTCAAGGTCGACCGTTGCCTGATGGCACATGCGCTCGAGGGCCGCACGCCGTTTCTCGATGTGAAGGTCGCGGAGCTGGCGTTTCGCTTACCCGACCAGCTGAAAATCAGAAACGGCCTGGGCAAGCATCTTCTGCGAAAGTGGCTCGCGCGCGCGCTGCCGGTGGCGGATGCCTTCTCGAAGAAGCGCGGCTTCACCGTACCGGTCGCCGAATGGATGGCGCCGCATGCGCACAAACTCGGAGGCATGGTCACGAAATCCGCGGGCATCGGGGAAATCTGTTTCCCGGAGCGGGTCGAGGCACTGTTCTCGACGTTCGGCGATAGGAACGGCAAGCATGACGGCGCGGCCTGCTGGCAGCTGCTGTTTTATGCGCTGTGGCACGGCATCCACATCGAGGGCAAGGCGCCGAACCAGGATGTTTTTGCGGCGCTGGAGAACCAATGAGCGAGCGCTTCGATCTTCTCATCCGCGGCGGAATGTGCGCGACGCCATCGGGGATCGTCGCCGCCGATATCGGCGTGCGCGACGGACGCATCGCCGCCGTCGGCGCGTTGGGCAGCGCGAAGGCGGCCGAGATTTTCGACGCGCGCGGACTTCACGTGCTGCCGGGAATCATCGACACGCATGTGCATTTCCGCGAGCCCGGGCATCTGGAGAAAGAGGACATGGAGACCGGCTCGACCGCCGCATTGCTCGGCGGCGTGACCTCGGTCTTTGAAATGCCCAACACCAATCCGCCGACCACCACGCGTCTGTTCGTCGAGGACAAGCTCGCACGCGCCGCGCAGCGCATGCATTGCGATCACGCGTTTTACGTTGGCGCCAGCCGCGAGAACATCGGCGCACTCTCGGAGTTGGAGCGGCTGCCCGGCGTTGCCGGCGTCAAGGCGTTTCTGGGATCGTCCACGGGCACGCTGCTGCTGGATAAGGAAGACGCGATCGTCCAAGCCCTAAAGGCGGGGCGCCGGCGCATGGCGGTGCACTCCGAAGACGAGGCGCGCCTGCAAGAACGGGCCAAGCTCGCGATGCCGGGCGATCCGCGCACGCACCCGGTTTGGCGCGACATCGAAACCGCTACGCGCTCGACCGAGCGCGTGCTGAAATTGGCGCAAGCCGCCGGCCGGCCGCTGCACATCCTGCATGTCACCAGCGCCGAGGAGCTGCCGCTGATCGCGGCGGCGCGCGACGTCGCAACGGTTGAAGCCGCGGTCCCTCATCTGACACTCGCCGCACCCGAGTGCTACGAGAAGCTCGGCACCTATGCGCAAATCAATCCGCCGATTCGCGACGCCCGTCATCGTGACGCGCTGTGGCGCGCGGTGAACGACGGCCTGATCGATGTCGTCGGCTCCGATCATGCGCCGCACGGCCGCGCAGACAAGGAAGGGATCTATCCGCAAACGGCGTCGGGAATGCCGGGCGTGCAGACGCTGGCTACGATCATGCTCGACCACGTCCATCGCGGACGCCTGACGCTGGAGCGGTTCGTCGATCTCGTCAGCGCCGGGCCGGCGCGCATCTTCGGCATCGCGGGCAAGGGGCGAATCGCCAGTGGCTATGATGCCGATTTCGCCATCGTCGATTTGACGGCCAAGCGGCGGATCGAGAATCGCTGGATCGCCTCGCGCTGCGGCTGGACAGCCTTTGACGGCATGGAAACGACGGGCTGGCCGGTCGCGACGATCTTGCGCGGCGCTGTCGTCATGCGCGATGGCGCGGTCGCGCTGCCGCCGCGGGGCTTGAAGCTGCGGTTCAATGCAGCTTGAATTCGCCGCCGTAATATTTCAGTTCCGTCGGCTGGATGATGCCGGTAGCAGCAACCCATACCGAGTGCAGCTTGCCGTCCAGCTTGGACTCCCAAAAGCGAAGAAAAGCGTTGAGCACCGGGAATTTCGGGCTCAAATCATATTCCTGCCAGACATAGGACTGGAGAAGAGTAGGGTGGTCCGGCCGGCGGTAGAGGATTTCCGCCGTGGTCAGCCTGTAACCCTTCAATGCCAGCTCAAGACCGCTCATGATGTTCTCTCGTACTCCTGTTATGGCAGAAAATTCTTTCTGCCTGGTGAAAGTTTCCGCCCGATTCTTCGCCAATCAGTGTTGCGGATATTCACGTTCATTGCATTGGTCAAACGCGCCGAAATTGTGGCTGAGCAAGCAAATGCTTGACGGAACCGGCGAATTGGGTTGGGTTTGCCGCGGGCCGGAGACTTCATGAAATTTAGAAATAGAGATCGCAGGCCATCAAGATGAGCGGCGAGGCGATGTACGTCCTGTTCCTGCTCAGCGGCGGGTTCATCATCGGTCTCCTGGTTGCGATGCCCATCGGTCCGGTCAATCTGATCTGCATCAGGCGAACCTGCGCCTATGGGCCCGCCGCGGGATTTCTTTCCGGCCTCGGAGGCGCGCTCGGCGACGGCATATTCGCGTCCGTCACCGCCTTCGGGCTCACCGCGATATCGCAGCTGATCGAGGGCTATTCGACACCGCTGCAAATCGCGGGCGGCGTCATGCTGCTCGGATTTGGTCTGCAAGTCTTCCGCTCCGACGTTTCGGGCCTGCACGAGGCCGAGGGCGCCAAGCCCAAAGACAAGCCGCCGTCGCTCGCGCGAATCCTCCTTTCGACATTCGCGCTCACCATCACCAATCCCGCAACGCTGTTCGGCTTCACCGCGTTCTTTGCCGGATTGGGAAGCCTGACCGGCGGAGAAGCCTCGTTTCTGGACGCGGCCGTCACCGTCCTGGGCGTCATTGCCGGCTCGACGACCTGGTGGTTCATGCTGACCACTTTCGTCGGCATCTTTCACCGCCATATCGACAACGGCGTGATGCGCGCGATCAATCACGTGTTCGGCGTCCTGGTGAGCGGCGCGGGCGCGGCTCTCCTCGGCAATGTCGCGGTGCGGCTGATCTAGCCGCTCATCGCCTCAGGCCATCATCCGCCTCCAATAGTTCGTTTGCTGAATTTTGCGGTTCCGGCAGCTCGGCCGCAGCGGGTGGCGAGAAGCCGCTCGCGGAGACGCCGCCCAAGAGGCGGCTCCTCAATAGTTCGTTTGGCGATTTTTCGGAATCCAGCGCCGGTTCAAAGACCGCAAACCGATTGGCCAATAGTTCGTTTGTCGATTTTTCTACTTCCTCGGTTGGTTCCCGACTTGCGGCCGGGCCGGCGGCCGGAGCGCGCGCGCTTCTGATGCGCTCCAGGGTCTCGACCGTCACGCGGCATTGCGCCTGGGCTTTGAGGGCAAAACGCATATAGGTCTGGACCGAAAGGATATCCGTGTTCACCGCGGCCATCTTGGCGTATTCGCGGAAGATCGCGTCCAGCGCGGCGACCTGGGCGGCGAGCGCCGGCTCCATTGCGCCCTGATCGCCGCTTTGCAATACGGCGGCGGCGTCGAGGAGCACCGCGACGTTTTCTTGCTTCGCGCCGGCGGCGGGGCGGGAGGCATTCACGGCGGAGATGATGCGAGCACGGCTTTTGGTCGTCTCTTGGCTCGCCGCCTTGTAATCGGAAGCGGAGAGAAAATTGAGGTTGGCGGTGAAGTCGGATTGCAGAGTCATGACGTGTCCTTTGCGACGTTAAAGGTTGAAGAAGAGCCGTCCGGGCGAAATCGCTCCGGAATGCCGTCCAATCAATAGCTCATAGCGCCATCCGATGCAATGGGATAATCATAGTAAACGCGGGCTTTGGTCGCGAGCGACGCAAGCCCTTCCCAACCGTGTTCCTGTCGTCCTGCCGACGCTGGATCAGGCTGCGGCGATGGAATAATCTTTCTATCCTAGCTGTAAGAAATATTACTCACGCCGCCAGACGATATGGAGCGCTTGGCAGGAGAAATGAGCCTCGTGCCGCCCCCCGATCACCTCGATGGTATCGCCAACGAGGCATTCACACTTTTTCGCGCGGGCCGCTTCGCCGAGGCGTATGCCTTGCTTTGCCGCGCGGGGCCGTTGCCGGGGCGCCCCGACATGGCGCTTCTGCTCGCGCGCACGGCGATTGAATGCGGCCGCTACGACAGTGCCGAGGCCGCGCTCGCAAGCATTCCTGCCGCCGCAGGCGCGGAAATCGGGATTGCCCTGCATATGGCGCTCTTGCGCCAACGCCAGGGGCGATGGCGCGAGAGCGTTGATTCGTTTACGCGTGCCGCGGAGCTTTCAGCAGATCACGAACACGTCCTTCAACCACTGCTCGAGACCGCCCTGCACTTCAACGACACTGTCGAAATCGAGCGTGCCGTGGCGCGTGTCCGTCGCAATTTGGATGCATCGCCGGACAATTACCTGCTCGCCTCGACCCTGGCGGTCGCGTTGACGCGCCTGGGCCGGGTGGATGACGCCGAACATTATATGTTTGCCGTCCTCGACGGCCGCCCTGATCCGGTCATTCGCTGCATCAACCGGATCGATCGATTGCTGGCCGAAGAGCGCTTCGGCGACGCGGTCATGCAACTCGAAGACAGTGCCGCGCGACTCGCTTTGGACGTGCCCCCCACGCCGCGGGCGGCGCGGCGCAAGATTGCCCGCATCGTCATGCATAATGGCCACTACATGGTGCATTGTGCCGACGCTAACGACATCGCCGCCGCGTGTGGGCTGCCTGTGCAGCTGTTGAACCTCGACTCGACGCCGGCGGCGCACTATGCGGCCCCCGATACGCTTGTCGTCATGCCCTGCGTGATCAACGCCGGGATCCCGCGCGCCATCAAACAGGCGGCGCCGGCCTGCACGACGGCGGCGTGGGATTTCGACAATCATCATTCGTATCTGTGGAGCGTTCTCATGTTGCAGGCGGTGGACGCATTCTTTCCCGCGCATGTAACGCCCATCGACTATCTGCGGCGTTGGGATTTAAATTCGAGTCTCGGTCCGGTCATTCCCCTTGCCCTCAACCAATGGTCGCGCGGCGAGCTTGCGAGCCTCTATGACCGTTACCAAGGCGTGACGCGATCGAGTGCTCTGTCAGGGCGCTTCACGTTTTATCCCGCAGCCCGCAAGCGCAACCGCCTATTGGCCGGGATCGCTGCCGAATGGCCGGAAGCTGAAGTCGGGCTCGACGACCTTAGCTACGCATTTCACCAGCGGGTATCGGACGAGCGATTCCTGTCCTGGCGGCGGTATAAGACGTCGGTCGCTCTGCCGGTGCTTGGCGATATTTCCACGCGATTCTTCGACGCGCTCGCTGCCGGCCAAGTGCCTATCGTGGCGCGCGATGTGCTCGATTTCGACCGAGTGATTCCGCCCACCGATCAGGCGACACTTCCTGTGGTGCGAATGGACGAGTACAGCGTCGCGGCATTGCGCACCGCCCATGCCGAGGCCATCGCCGCTTTTGACCGCGGCGGCGAGGCACAAGCCAAGATCCGGCATCGCTACGTCCTTGATCGGCACATGTTGGCCCATCGCGTTTCCGAGATCGTGCGCACGCTCGAAGCCGCCGCGCATGGATAATATGCAAATCTATTATCAGGCTCTCGCTGCCGCGCGCAGCGGCAATCTCACCGAAGCGGAACGTCTGTGCCGATCCATCCTCGAGACGTTTCCCTCGCACAATGATGCGAAGATACTTCTGGGCGATGTTCTTCTAAGCACGGGCCGTCCTTCGGACGCGCTTGCGGCCTATGACGCGGCTGCTGCGGAAAATCCGACGCTTTCGCTTCTCTTTACGCGTCGCGCCACCGTTGAATTCCGTTTGCGCTTCGGTCCGCCGGTGCGCCCGCGACCGCCGGCTGAACCCGCAAGACCGCGCATACAAATGACCGCTCTTGGTCTTGATGGTCGGTTCGGCAATCAGCTGTTGCAATATGCGTTCTTGAGATTCTACGCGAGCGAATACGATCTCTCGCTTGAAGCTCCCGATTGGATTGGCCGCGACATCTTCGATTTCGACGATCCGCTCCCGAGCGTGCCGCTGCCGCATTTGAACGAGCAAAACGCCGATCTTTTCGGATCGTTGGCGCATCGGCACAGCCAGACCTGCCGTGACTGCGATATCAGCGGATATTTCGTCGCTCACACCTCGCTATGGGGCGCGCGGAAAGCGCAATTCCGCGCTCTGTACACGCCCGGACGGAAAGTCGAAGCGGTACTGACAAACGCACTGAAGGTGCTCGACGCGGCCGGCAAGACCATCGTCGCCATTCATATCCGGCTGAGCGACTTCGGCTACGGCCCCTATTGGGTGGCGCCATCCGCCTGGTACACGGCTTGGCTTCGTGCACTCTGGCCGACGCTGCAGCAGCCGGTGCTCTATGTAGCGACGGACGACCCAAGCGTGGTGTCGCAATTCGAAGAATTCGCGCCGTGGGATTGGCGCCGCTTGGCGCTAAGAATTCCCGGAGCGGATTTTCTTATCGACCACCATATACTCCGTCATTCCGATCATTTGGCGATTTCCAACAGCACATTTTCCTTTACCGCCGCCATGCTGAACGCACGGGCCCGTAGCACTATGCGGCCCCATCCCGACGAGAGATGCTTGGTCCCGTTCGACCCCTGGTCGGCCGATCCTGCCTTGCGACCGAGCGCAGCAGGCGGTGAGATCGGCGACGACGAGAAGGCAATCGTGGGCCGTTATTTCAACCAGACGCAGACTGTCGTCCATATTGGACGGTTCTGCTCGCCCTGGACCAATTGCGCGCGCGCCATCCATCCTCCTATGCGCATCCTTGAAGCCGATCCGGCGACGTCCATTGACGCATTTCGGCGCGACAAGAAATTGGGCCAGGTTACACATTTGGTTATCGAGGACGCTGCACGGCTCGCAGAGGTGCTTTCCGGGGCAGGGGCGAGTCTGCGCGACGCCCGTATCGATGTGATCGATCTGCGCATCGCACAGGGCGAGGACATACACGGTGATTTGTTTGGGCTTCGCGACTTGGGATATGCGATCTTTCGCGTGAGCGAAGATTCCGCCAAGGCCGTCGATGACACGCGCGCGCCTGGGCCTGGCCACTACATGGCCGTGCAGCGGCGAATAGCGCCAATGCTGTTCAATCTGGAACATCAGAAATCGGATCGCAAACCGACGTGATCGGAATTCCCGCCGCGCAAGTCGAGGACGCCGCCAGAGCCGCCATGGCGCATTACTCGCGCGGCAATTTTGCCCTCGCCGAGGTCATCTGCCGCGACATTCTCGATGTTGCTCCCAATTTCGCCGGAGCCTTCAATCTCATCGGCGCCATTGCCGCCCAATTGGGACTGCGCGACGAAGCGATCCGGTACTTTACCGAAGCCTTACAGCACGCACCCGATTACGCCGGCGCCCGGGACAATCTGGCTTTGGCGAAAGCCATGAAGGCCCCGGAGCTTTCGCGTGGCGAGCGCTTCCTTTTGATCAAGGCATGGGGCGCAGGCTTTTGGTCCGATGTGAGCTCCGTCCTGGGTGCGCTGCTGCTGGCCGAAATCACCGGACGCATTCCCGTCACGCACTGGGGTGCGAATAGTCTCTTTGGCGAGGACTCGGCCAGCGACGCGTTCGGCCATTATTTCGAGCCGCTCTCGGCTTTCGATATTGACGCGCTCAAGGCCATGAAGGCTTCGACGTTCTTCCCGCCGAAATGGTCGGCCGACAATTTGGGCAGCGACAACATCGCCAAATGGCAGGGCATCGGCTCCCGGATGGGCGGCATCTACTATCTCAATCGCGCGGAATCGATCGCCGTCGTCGATTACTTCATAGCCGCGGTTACTCTTCTGCCCTGGATTCCCTCGAGCCATTCTTTTTCCGGCGAGACGATCGACGGGGTGCTGCGCCTGCTGGCGGAGAAATATTTGAAGCCCCGGATGCGAATCGTCGGCGAGGTGGATAAATTTTACCATCGGCACATTGCAGGTCATCCGACGATCGCCGTTCATGTTCGCGGCTCGGACAAAGGCACGGAAATTGTCGGGCTCGACGCGCTCAACCGCAGCTATTTCGATATCCTCGATGCCGAGGATCCGGCGTTCCAGCTCTTTCTTTTGACCGACGATGCTCGTTGGGCCGCTGCATTCAAAGAGCGCTACGGCAATCGCGTCATCATGACGGAGAGTGAGCGAACCGACGGCAACCGGGCCTTACATGCGCTAGCCCATGAAGATCGCGTTCGTCTCGGCACCGAGGTCATGGTGGATACTTATCTCGCACTTCGCTGCGACAAATTTCTCGGCAATGGCCGATCCAATGTCTCGGCCATGTCCGCCATTCTCAAACGTTGGCCGGAAGGCAGCTGCGCTCTCGTCGCTCCCTCGCTGCTTCATGAGCGCGATGACTTGATCTACACAAGTGACTTCGGAGCGCGCCGCTGAAAACCGATGAAGGGAAGCAGCGAACTGTCCGATTTGCGGCTGCTTTGTAAGACCGGAGCTTCCGAGTAATCTCTCCAGCGTCAAGGGCGTGAGAGGATTCTAGTGCGTTTTCGAGGCTCGCCCAGCAGAAGTCGTATCTGACCCCATTTTAAGGGTGCGCGCGCGCAAATG
>WNFT01014522.1_pt1 | contig 12746 bp, 13 predicted proteins | sample 5400191 | NCBI WGS metagenome assembly WNFT01 (sample SAMN13153359, study PRJNA577476) | soil metagenome | isolation source: 80 cm saprolite under Madrone tree | place: USA:California | collected 2016-06-14
GTCCGAGGAACACGCCGACGAACCCGTAAACCTGAAGGCCGCCGAGGATCGCGAAGAGCAGGAGGAACGTCGGCAGCTTGGCGCGGCCGCCGATGAACAGCGGCTTGATCCAGTTGTCGGCGGTGCTCACGACGAGAACCCCCCAGATCGCGAGCCCCGTCGCGCGCGCGAAGTGGCCGGTCACGGCCAGGTAGACCGCCGTTCCGCCCCACAGGAACGCGGGCCCGGCGAGCGGCAGGAACGAGGCGAGCGCCGTCAGAAATCCGAGGAAGACGCTGAACGAGAGCCCGCCGATCAGCCAGTAGCCGAGCCCGGCAAGCAGGCCCTGCGTGGCGGCGGTGACCACCATGCTCTGCACGACGGCGGAGAGCGTGGTGTACAGCCGCGCGAACACCGCCTCCTTGTGCGCCGGCTCCATCGGGAGCAGCTCGCGAAACCGCGCGGCCATGACCTCACCGTCGCGGAAGAAGAAGAAGAGTGCCACGAGCATCAAGACGAAGTTCGCGACCGAAACGAGCAGGTTTCGCGCGAGGCTCGTCGCCTGGCCGACGATCTGCTCCGAGAGCCAGTTCATCGCGCGCAGGAGCAGATCTGAAAGCTCGATCGAGAACTGCTCGAACGCGGGGGCGACGCGCGTCCAGACGCCGCCGAGCCGCGACGCGCGGATCTGGTCAACGAGGCGCACGACCTCCCCTTGGCGGACCGCATCCTGCACGCGGAGATAGGCGCCCGTCGCCTCGCGGACGAGCAGGGAGCCGACGAAGATCGACGGCAGGATCACGGCCACCGTCACCGCGAGGACGAGCGACAGCGCGGCGATCGACCGGCGTCCGCGAAAGACGCGGACGAGCCACGCCGTCAGCGGGTAGAACGTGAGCGCCAGGATCGTCGCCCAGACGAGCGGCACGAAGAACGCCGAGAGGAAGAGGTACAGCTGGTAGAGCAGGAAGAAGAAGACGGCGAAGAAGAAAGCCGCGAAGAGTTGCTCCCGCGACACGGGCTAGTCACTGTAGCGGCCGGCGCGCACCATCACAAGCGGCATGACGGGCGGTGTCCAATTGCCTTGACACCGCGGGAGCGGGTTGGTACCAAAACCGCTTTGGGTCGATGCACACAGGCACGTAGCTCAGTGGGAGAGCGCTTCCTTGACACGGAAGAGGCCGGCGGTTCAATCCCGCCCGTGCCTACCATCCAGCCTGACCGCTGTCCGGCCGTCCCTTCGGGTCCCGTGTCCCCTCGCTCCCGCCGCGAGCCCCGCTTCCGATAGATGGCGGACATCACCGTCACGTTCGAAGACGGCGCCGTCGAGCGCGTGCCTGCGGGCACCGAGGCGGGCGAGGCCATCCGGCGGCATGCCGAGCGCGACGGCGCCGGCCGCCGGCGAGCCGCGCGGCCGGTCGCCGCTCGCCTCGATGCCGACGGCTCCGCGGTCGTCGACCTGACGCGTCCGCTCGTGCGGGACTGCCGGCTCACCCCGGTGGCCGCCGACTCGCGCGACGGTCTCGACGTCGTTCGCCATTCGGCCGCGCATCTCATGGCCCAGGCGGTGAAGCGGCTCTTCCCCGAGACCCAGATCACGATCGGCCCGGTAATCGAGAACGGCTTCTACTACGACTTCAAACGGCCCGACGGGTTCGCGAGCGAGGACCTGCCACGCATCGAGGAGATGATGCGGGCGATCGTCGCGGAGGATCTGCCCGTCCGTCGCGAGGAGGTGCCTCGCGGCGAGGCGGTGCGCCGTTTCCGGGAGATGGGCGAGCACTACAAGGTCGAGATCATCGAGGGCATCCCCGACGACACCGTCTCGCTCTACCACCAGGGCGAGTTCGTGGACCTCTGCCGCGGGCCGCACGTGCCGTCGACCGGGTGCATCCCGGCCTTCCGTCTGACGTCGGTCGCCGGCGCCTACTGGCGTGGTGACGCCCGCAACGAGCAGCTCCAGCGCATCTATGGCACGGCGTGGGCCAGCGAGCAGGAGCTCGAGGCGTACCTCAAGCGCCTCGAGGAGGCGAAGCAGCGCGATCACCGTCGCCTGGGTCAGGTGCTCGACCTCTTCTCGCTGCACCCGATCTCGCCGGGCTCGCCCTTCTTCCACCCGAAGGGCGCCGTCGTCTGCAACACGCTCGTCGAGTACATCCGGGGACTCTACGCGCGCTACGGGTACACCGAGGTCATCACGCCGCTCGTCTACAAGACCGAGCTCTGGAAGACGTCCGGCCACTACGACGCCTTCCGGGACGACATGTTCCTCATGACGGTCGAAGACGACGAGTACGGCGTGAAGCCCATGAACTGCCCGGGCCACTGCTACCTCTTCGCGACCCGCAAGCATTCCTACCGCGACCTCCCGGTCCGCTATGCGGACTTCAGCCGCCTGCACCGCTTCGAGCCCTCGGGTACGCTGGCAGGCCTCGTCCGCGTCCGCTCGATGGCGCAGGACGACGCCCACATCTACTGCACCCCGCAGCAGCTCGACGACGAGCTCGAGCGGTTCATCGCCATGACGCGCGAGGTGTATGGGGCCTTCGGCTTCGACCGCGTCGAGGTCACGTTGCAGACGCGCCCCGAGAAGTTCCTCGGCCGGCTCGAGCTGTGGAACGCGGCGGAGGCGGCTCTGCGGCGCGCGCTCGAGCAGGCGGGCTACGCGGTCACGGTCCTCGAAGGGCAGGGTGCCTTCTACGGACCCAAGATCGGCTTCGATTTTCGCGACGTGCTCGAGCGGTCCTGGACGCTCGCCACGGTGCAGATCGACTGCGCGATGCCGGAGCGCTTCGGACTCCGGTACGTCACCGCCGAAGGCACGGAAGCGACGCCGGTCATGCTCCACCGCGCCGTGCTCGGCTCGCTCGAGCGGTTCATCGCGATCCTGCTCGAGCACACGGCCGGGAGGCTGCCGCTCTGGCTCGCCCCCGTCCAGGTGCGCGTGTTGCCGGTGAGCGAGAAGGCGGCGGCGTACGCCACCCGCGTCGCCGCGGCGTGCACGGCGTCGGGCCTCCGTGCGGAGGCGGACCTGCGCAACGAGAAGCTCGGCTACAAGGTACGCGAAGCGCAGGTCGAGAAGGTGCCCGTCATCGCCGTCGTCGGTGAGCGCGAAGCTGCGGCCAACACCGTGGCGCCGCGCGGCGACGGCGCCCCGCAGGCTGCGGTGCCCCTCGAGGCGTTCGTCGCGCGTGTCGCCGGAGAGGCCCGCCGGCCAGGAGGTGTCGCATAACTAAGGTCGAAGAGAAGACGCGAATCAACCACAACATCCGCGCCCGCGAGGTCCGCGTGATCGACGCCGACGGCGCGCAGCTCGGGGTCATGTTGACGTCCGACGCGCTGCGCATCGCGCAGCAGAAGGAGCTCGACCTGGTCGAGGTCGCGGCCAGTGCCAATCCGCCGGTGTGCCGCATCATGGACTACGGCAAGTACCGGTACGCGCAGAAGAAGAAGGCGCAGGAATCGCGCAAGAAGTCGGCCGCGTCCCTGCTGAAGGAAGTGAAGGTCGGCTCGCAGACCAGTGGCCACGACGTCAACTTCAAGGTCGGCCACATCCGGACCTTTCTCGGCGAGGGACATCGTGTCAAAGTGACCGTCTTCTTCCGTGGCCGGTCGATCACCCATCCCGAGCTCGGCAAGGCCATGCTCGACAGAATCGCCGAGAAGGTGTCCGACGTCGCGGTGATCGATCAGCACGCGCGGATGGAAGGCCGGAGCATGTCGATGATGCTGGTGTCCAAGTGAGGGACTGACCCGATGCCGAAGATGAAGACCCGCCGTGGCGCCGCCAAGCGCTTCAAGCTGACCGCCACCGGCAAGGTGAAGCGGCGGCGTGGCTACCTGCGCCACATCCTGTCGAGCAAGACGCGGAAGCAGAAGCGACGCCTCGGCAAGGCGGCGCTCGTCGACAAGACCAACGAGAAGGCGATCAAGCGCCTCCTGCCCTATCTGTAGAGAGGAGCTGCCGGATGCCACGCGCCAAGGGCGGCCCGAAGACGCGCCGCCGTCACAAGAAGACGATGAAGCTCGCGAAGGGCTTCGTCGGCGGCCGGCGAAAGACCTACCGCCAGGCCCGCGAGACCGTGGAGCGGGGGCTCACCTACGCCTACCGCGACCGCAAGCAGCGAAAGCGCGACTTCCGGTCGCTCTGGATCGTGCGGATCAACGCGGCCGCCCGCTCCAACGGCATGTCGTACAGCCGGCTCGTCACGGGGCTCCGCGCGGCGGGCGTCGAGGTGGACCGCAAGATGCTCGCCGCGCTCGCCGTCGACGATCCGCAGGCGTTCGCGGAGATCGCCGCCCTGGCCCGCGCTCACGTGGGCGCACCGGCGGCGCCGTAGAGTTGGAGGAGGAGCTTGCACGGCTCCGCGAGGCGGCGCTCGCGGAGATCGCCGCCTGCGGGACCGAGGCGGAGCTCGAAGCGGTCCGCGTCCGGTACCTCGGCCGGAAGGGGTCGCTGACGGAGGCTGTCCGCGGCCTCGGTCGCGTCCCGCCCGCGGAGCGGCCGGCGCTCGGCGCGCTCGTCAACCAGGCGAAAGAGGCCGTCGAGGCGGCGGTGGCGGTCGCTGGCGAGCGGCTCGCGGCCGCGCGGCTGGCCGAGAGCCTCGCGCACGACCGGATCGACGTCACGCTTCCCGGCCGCCGCCGTCCGCGCGGCCATGCGCATCCGCTCCGCCTCGTCGAGGACGAGATCGTCGACGTGTTCGTCGGCATGGGGTTCCAGGTGGCCGAAGGACCGGAGGTCGAGGACGACTACCACAACTTCGCGGCGCTGAACTTCGGGGCGGACCATCCCGCGCGCGACGCGCAGGACACGCTGTTTCTCGCCGATGGTCCGGATCTCCTGCTCCGCACACACACGTCGCCGGTGCAGATCCGGTACATGCGCGCGACGCAGCCGCCACTCCGCGTCGTCGTGCCGGGCACCGTCTACCGGCGCGATGACCTCGACCCGACCCACTCGCCGATGTTCCAGCAGGTCGAGGGCTTCATGGTCGACGAACGGGTCAGCTTTGCCGACCTGAAGGGCGTCCTCGTCCACTTTCTCCGGCGGCTCTTCGGGGCCGAGACGGGCGTCCGATTCCGGCCGAGCTTCTTCCCCTTCACCGAACCGTCGGCCGAGGTCGACATCGCCTGTGTCCGCTGTGCCGCGGCGGGCGCGGCCGATCCCGCGTGCCGCGTCTGCCGGGGCCGACAATGGCTCGAGATCCTGGGCGCGGGCATGATCCACCCGAACGTGCTGCGCGCGGTCGGCTACGATCCCGAGACGGTGCAGGGCTTCGCATTCGGCCTCGGAACCGACCGCATCGCCATCCTCCGATACGGCATCGAGGACCTCCGGCTGTTCTACGAGAACGACCTGCGGTTCCTCGCGCAGTTTCCGTCCTAGGCGAGGCGCTTGTGCGCGTGCCGCTCTCCTGGCTTGCGGAGTTCGTCACGTGGAGCGCTTCGCCGCAGGCGCTCGCCGAGCGCCTGACGCTCGCGGGGTTCCCCGTCGAAGGACTCGAGGACGTCGGCCGCCTCGACGCGCGGATCCGCGTCGCACGGTTGATCGCCGTCGAGCCGCATCCACACGCAGAACGGCTGTCGGTGTGCCGCCTGGACGTGGGCGAGGGGGCGCCGACGGCGGTGGTGTCCGGTGCCCCGGAGCTGGCCGCGGGACAGCGCGTGCCGGTGGCGCTGGCGGGCGCGCGGCTCCCGGACGGCCGGGAGATGCGCACGACGGCGTTCGCCGGCGTCGAGTCCGCCGGCATGCTCTGCTCCGAGGCGGAGCTCGAGCTCGGTGACGACGCGAGCCGGGTCCTCGTCCTGCCGGACGACGCCGAGCCCGGCACGCCGCTCGTCGATATCGCCGGGATCGCGGACACGGTCCTCGAGCTCGAGGTGACGTCCAACCGCGGCGACTGTCTGTCGGTCCTGGGCATCGCCCGCGAGGTCGCGGCGGCGAGCGGCGTGCCGCTCCGGCATCCGCGGCCGCGGCCGCGCGAGACGGGCGCGCCCGCCGCGGAGGACATCCGCGTACGCATCGAGGCGCCCGACGGCTGCCCGCGCTACTGCGCGCGCGTCGTCCGCGGCGTCACCGTGCAGCCCTCGCCGCTCTGGCTGCGGCTCCGCCTCCGCCGCGCCGGCATGCGGCCGGTGAACGTCGTCGTCGACGCCACGAATCACGTCATGCTCGAGCGCGGGCAGCCGCTGCACGCCTTCGACCTCGAGCGGCTCGCGGAGGGGGTGATCGTCGTCCGTCGCGCGGCGCGCGGCGAGCGGCTCGTGACGCTCGACGGCACCGAGCGGACGCTCGATCCCGCGGACCTCGTGATCGCCGACGGCCGTGGCCCCGTGGCACTGGCCGGCATCATGGGCGGCGAGCAGTCCGAAGTGACGGCAGGCACGCGCGTCCTGCTGCTCGAGAGTGCCTTCTTCGCGCCGGCCATCGTCCGGCGGACCGCGCGGCGGACCGGCATCGGGTCCGAGGCCGCATACCGCTTCGAGCGGCGCGTCGACCCGGCCATGGTCCCCGAGGCGCTCGACTGCGCGGCCGCGCTGATCGGACGCCTCGCGGGCGGCCGCGCCGCTCCGGGGATCGTCGAGGAGCCCGCGGGCGGCTGGACGCCCGAGATGCCTGCGATCCGCCTCCGTCCTCGCCGGGTGGCGGCATTGCTCGGCGTCGACGTGCCGCGTGGCGAGATCCGCCGGCGGCTGCGGGCGCTCGGCGCCGAGTGCCGCTCCGATGCAGGTGCATTCGTCGTGACGCCGCCCTCGCACCGCGGCGATCTCGAGCGCGAAGAGGACCTGGTCGAGGAAGTGGCGCGCCTCGGCGGCTACGACGCGATCCCGGTGCGCCTGCCGGAGATGCCGCTCACCAGCGGCGAGGACAGCCGAACGCGTCTGACCGCTCGGCGGCTCCGGCAGCTCCTCATCGCGGAGGGCCTGGCCGAGATGGTGACCCTCGCGTTCACCGACGCAGCGACGAACGGGCGGCTTCCTGGCTTCGTCGGACGGGCGCTTGCGCCCCTCGCGGTCCGGAACCCCCTCTCGTCGGAGACCGGCGAGCTCCGTCGGTCGCCGCTCGCGGGCCTCGTCCGCGCCACGGCCACCAATGTCGCGCTCGGGGCCGACTTCGTGGGTGCCTTCGAGATCGGCAAGGGCTACGGCGTGGACGCGCAGGGCGTTCCGCAGGGCGTTCGCCAGGAGCCGCGCGCGCTCGCCGCCGTGCTGTGCGGCGCATGGCCGTCGCGCGGCGTCGAACGCATCGGGCCGACGGTCGATTTCGCGGACCTGAAGGGCATCGTCGAGAACGTCCTCGCTGGACTCGGCCTCCAGGAGGGTGCCGCGCGGTGGCGGCCGATCGGCGAGGAGGCGTTTCTGCATCCCGGCAAGGCTGCCGTGATCGAGGTCGCCGGTACGGCCATCGGCGTGGCCGGGTCCCTGCATCCAAAAATCGCGCAGGCCTGCGATCTTGCAGAGGAAGTGTGGGTCTGCGAGCTTGACTTCGAAATTCTCGCCGACTATGGTTCGCGCCGCGTCGAGCTGCGGCCCGTACCCCGATTTCCTGCCGTCACGCGCGACATTGCAGTTATCGTTGACGAGGCGTTCCCGGCCGCTGCCATCCTCGAGGAGATTCGTTCGTTGGCTGATGCGCGCATCGAGGCAGTCCGACTGTTCGACTGCTACCGCGGTGCGCCCGTCCCCACGGGCAAGAAGAGCCTCGCATACTCGATCGCGTATCGGGCGGCGGACCGGACGCTGACCGACGACGAGGTGGGCGTCGTGCATGCCGGCGTGCTCGAGCGGCTGCGGGAGCGCTTCTCCTTCGACCTGAGGGCGTGAGACGGCCTCCATGACGATGACGAAGGCCGACATCGTCGAGCGCATCTATGAGAAGGTCGGCTTCTCCAAGAAAGAGGCGACCGAGGTCGTGGAGGCCATCTTCGAGCTCCTGAAGGAGCGTCTAGAGCATGGCGAGAAGGTCAAGGTCTCCGGCTTCGGCAACTTCGTCGTCAACGAGAAGCGGCCGCGGAAGGGGCGCAATCCGCAGACCGGGCAGGAGATCGTCATCTCCGGCCGCCGCGTGCTCACCTTCAAGGCGAGCCAGGTCCTCAAGAAGACAATGAACGGCGGCAGCCCGCCGTCCGCCACCGGGAGCGCCACATGAGCGGCACGTCACTGCCCGACAAGCTCTACTTCAAGATCGGCGAGGTCGCGAAGCTGATCGGCGTGAAGCCCTACGTCGTCCGCTACTGGGAGACGGAGTTCAGCGTCCTCCGCCCCGGCAAGACCGGCGCCCGCCACCGCCTCTACCGCCGCAAGGACGTCGAGCTCCTGGTCGAGATCCGCCGCCTCCTCTACGTGGAGCGCTACACGATCGAAGGCGCCAAACGCCGCCTCCGCGAGCTCACCACCCACCCTCCAACGCCCCCACCAATCGAAGACACGCTCACCATCCCGGCCGTCCGTGACGAGCTGGTAGCCCTCTACCGGATGCTGGAAGAGTAGCTCCCCGGATAAGAGAGGGTCCGCCGTCGCACTAACCGCGACCTCGGGTGTGGTCCGGCGCGAGCCGCGGTGGCGCCCCTTCCCGCCACCCCGACCTAACGAACCCCGCTAGTCCGCTTCGAGCGCAGGTGGAGACGATAGACTTTCTTGTTCTGCGGCGCCGTCCCGTCCTCGATCGCCGCGAGCCGCTTCGCCTTCCACGCGAGCAGCGCGCCGCGGAGCGACTCCGGATTGATGCCGAGCGTCTCGCAAACGTTCTGGAAGGAGAAGGGCCACTCGTAGTCGACCGCACGGATCCACTGCTCGGCCTGCTGCGAGAGGAGCCGCGGGTTGGAGCGCGGGTTCCGGAGATGCTCCTGGTAGCACCGGATGCCGTCCTCGAGCACGGCGAGCATGAGGGCCTTCTCGCCGGAGATGTAGCTGTCGCGCCGGGCACCGTGGAAGAACTGCTCGGGGAGGATGACGTCGGGCGTGAAGAGGTCGGCCAGGGTGTCGGGGTCGCGGCTCGGCCGGTAGCTGTCCGGCGAGGGCAACGCCTCGGGGTTCGTCCGCTTCAGCTCGATCGCCGTGTCGCTCGCGTAAGTGTTCGCCATGCCAAGCGGCCTCCGACCCGCCTCAGGCGTGCGAAGCGATGCAACGGTTGCGCCAGCGTGCGACGACGCCCATGCGGGCTTTCGCGCGCACAGGCGTGTCGGCCATGACCCGCCGGCCGGCCAATTTGACACCCTGAACCACGATTCCGGGCGCGTCAAAAAGCTGGCAAGCTAGGCGAGACGGCTGAGTCGCAGACGGAGACCGGCGGACGAGTCAGGACGTTGACCCGACGATCTTGACTCCCCGGCGGGCGGCTCCTAAAGAAAGGACCGCGCCGTGGGCAGGTAGGGCCTGGGCGTCGTCTTCTTGCCGCCGGGGCGTGGCGCAGCCAGGTAGCGCACTCGCTTGGGGTGCGAGTGGTCGGCCGTTCAAATCGGCTCGCCCCGACTCTCCTTCGCGTCGCGACGCGGGGCGGGTTTCCGCCCCGCGCGCGGCTTGCAGCGCCGGCACCTTGGTGGCACCCTGCGCGCACTTGCATGGGGTCGTCGCCGCTCATCCTGGTTTGCAACGATGACGGCGTGCACTCCGAGGGACTCGCGGCGCTCGCCGCCGCCGTCCAGCCGCTCGGTGACGTCGTCGTCGTAGCGCCCGACCGGGAGCGCAGTGCGGTGAGTCACTCGCTCACCTTGCACCGTCCGCTTCGCGTCGAGGAGGTGGGCGCGGGTCGCCACGCCGTCAACGGCACACCCACGGACTGCGTGAACCTCGCCATCAACGGCATCCTCGGCCGGCGCCCATCGCTCGTCCTCTCGGGCATCAACAAAGGCGCGAACCTCGGTGACGACGTGACGTACTCGGGCACGGTGTCGGCGGCGATGGAAGGGACGCTCCTCGGCGTGCCCTCGGTCGCCATCTCCGCGGTCGGCCGCGGCAGCTTCCGGTTCGACGCCGCGGCGGCGTTCTCCGCGCGGCTGGCGGCCTGGGTGCTCGAGCGGAGCCTCCCGCCCGATACCCTGCTCAACGTGAACGTGCCCGCGCCGCGCGACGGGCAGCCGATCCGCGGCTTCGCGCTGACGCGCATGGGCCGACGACGCTACGGCGATGCGATCGTCGAGAAGGTGGATCCGCGCGGCAAGAAGTACTACTGGATCGGTGGGGAGGAGCTCGAGTTCGTCCAGGAGGAGGGCACGGACTTCCACGCGGTGAGCCAGGGGTTCATCTCGGTGACGCCCATCCACCTGGACCTGACCAACTACAAGTCGTTCGACGCGTTGAAGGCGCTCGACTTCGCGTGGCCGTGAGATGAGCGACACGTTCGATGAAGATCGCGAACGCATGGTCGCCGCCCAGCTCGCGGCCCGCGGCATCGCGGACGGTCGCGTGCTCGAAGCGATGCGCCGCGTCCCGCGCCACCTCTTCGTCGACCCGACGCTCCGCGCGCAGGCGTACGAGGACACGCCGCTGCCCATCGGGGCACGGCAGACGATCTCGCAGCCGTACATGGTGGCGCTGATGAGCGAGGCGCTGGAGCTCGCGGACGGTGGCGACTACGTGCTCGAGGTGGGCACGGGCTCGGGCTACCAGACCGCCGTGCTGGCAGAGCTCGGCGCCCGCGTGCTGTCGCTCGAACGCATCCCGGAGCTCGCCGACCGTGCCCGCGCGCTCCTCGGCGGGCTCGGCTACCTCGACCGTGTGACGCTCGAGCTCGCCGACGGCACGCTCGGCTGGCCGGCCGCGGCGCCCTACGACGCGATCATCGTGACCGCCGCGGCGCCGCAGATCCCGCGCCCGCTGATCGAGCAGCTCGGTCCCGGGGGACGCCTCGTCCTGCCGATGGGCGAGGAGGAGCTCCAGGGCCTGGTGCGGATCCGGCGCGGTCCCGACGGCATCGCCGAGGAATATCTCGGTGAATGCCGCTTCGTGAAGCTACGCGGCAGCTACGGGTGGGAGGAGCCCTAGCGGGTGCGTGGCGGCGTGGCCGTCGTGGCGGCGGTGGCGATGGCGGCCTGTGGCGGTGGACCCGCCGGGCTTCGCCACCGCGTCGAGCGCGGCGAGACGCTCTACCGCATCGGCAAGGCCTACGGGGTCTCCGACCGCGAGCTGGCGAAGGTGAACGGCATTCGCCAGCCCGAGCGGATCGAGGTCGGGCAGGTCATCGTGATCCCGCACGCGACCCGGCGTTTGCCGGTCCAGGTGATCACCCCGGAGCAGGTCCGGCCCGACCGTCCCGCGGCGCGGGAGCTGCCGGCGGGCCCGGAGGCCTTCGTCTGGCCCGTGGAGGGCGGCGTCGTCACCTCCGACTTCGGCCCGCGTGGGGCGACCCACCACGATGGCATCGACATCAGGTGTCCGGTCGGCACGCCGGTGCACGCCGCCCGGGCCGGCCGCGTCCTCTACAGCGACCGGCTGCGCGGCTACGGGAACCTGATCATCATGGAGCACGGGGACGGATATGCCACGGTGTATGCCCACAACCGGGAAAATCATGCCCAGACCGGCGACGTCGTCCGCCGGGGCGACGTGATCGCCTCGGTTGGGGAGAGCGGGAAAACTTCCGGTGCGAACCTTCACTTCGAGGTGCGCAAGGACAACATCGCCCGCAATCCAGTCTTCTTCCTGCCGGCGGTGCCAGCCCGCCGTATCGATGTGGTAGAGAAGGCCCCATGATGGACCTGCAGCGCTACATCCGTGACATCCGCGACTTTCCGAAGCCCGGCATCGTGTTCAAGGACATCACGCCGCTGCTCGCCGACAGCGTCGCGTTTCGGGCCACCGTCGAGCGGTTCGTCGAGCAGTATCGGGGGCGGGCCGACGTCGTGCTCGGCATCGAGTCGCGCGGCTTCATCATCGGCGCCGCCGTGGCATACGGGCTCGGGACCGGCCTCGCGCTCGTCCGCAAGCCCGGGAAGCTGCCGCACCAGACCTACGCCGCCCGCTACGAGCTCGAGTACGGCACGGACGCGCTCGAGATCCACCACGACGCCATCGGCGACCGTCACCGCGTGCTCGTCATCGACGACCTGCTCGCGACGGGAGGCACCGCCTCGGCCGCGGTGGAGCTGGTCGCGCGCTGCGGCGGCCAGGTGGTCGGCTGCGCGTTCGTGATCGAGCTCGCGTTCCTGAAGGGCCGCGCCCGTCTCGACGGCCACGAGGTGTTCTCGCTCATCCGCTACGACCGCCCCTGAGGATGGCGCGGCATGGAGGAGCGGAACACCGCCCGCGAGCTCGGCGCGCTGCGCACGGCGCTGTTCGCCAGCTCGCTCCTGTGCGTCGGGGAGCTCGCGGGCGGGTACGCGACGAACAGCCTGGCGCTGATCACGGACGCGGCGCACGTGTTCACCGACGTCGCCGCGCTGGCGCTGACGCTCTTTGCGCTCTGGATCTGCAGCCGCCCCGCGAGTGAGAGCAAGACGTTCGGCTACCACCGCGCCGAGATCCTCGCGGCGCTCGTGAACGGCGTCGTCCTCTGGCTGGTGATCGCGTTCATCGCCGCCGAGGCATGGCGCCGCCTCCATGATCCTCCCGTGGTCGCAGAGCGCGGAATGGTCGCGGTCGCGGGCGCCGCCCTGGCGGTGAACGCGTTCGTGGCGCTTCGCTTGCGCGAGCACCAGGACCGGAGCCTCAACTTGCGCGGCGCTTATCTGCACGTGCTCTCCGACCTGCTGGGCTCGGTGGGTGCGCTGGCCGCGGCGCTCGTCATCCTACTCACGCACTGGTATGCGGCCGATGCGCTCGCGAGC
>WNFT01009245.1_pt1 | contig 12744 bp, 13 predicted proteins | sample 5400191 | NCBI WGS metagenome assembly WNFT01 (sample SAMN13153359, study PRJNA577476) | soil metagenome | isolation source: 80 cm saprolite under Madrone tree | place: USA:California | collected 2016-06-14
TGCCGCTGGGCGCGCCGATCGTGCATTTGAACGACGCGCATCCTGGACGCGCGAACGCATTGCGGCGTGCGTCGCCGACCCCGACGTGCCACAAGACGAATCGTACGCCCATCACTGATGGGTCACTTCCGTTGACGGCTATTCCGCGCGCAGCGCGGCGCACGGGTCGATCCTTGTCGCGCGGCGCGCGGGCAGCCATGCCGCCATCAGTCCCACCGCCATCAGCAGCAGCGTGACGATCGTGAACGCGATCGGATCGGTCGGCGTCACCCCGAACAGGAACGTCTGCAGCACGCGAGTCACGCCGGCGGCCCCGGCGAGGCCGACGATCAGGCCGGCGACGACGATGCGGAGCGCGCGCGTGAGCACGAGGCGGAGCACGTCGCGGCGTTCGGCGCCGAGCGCCATGCGCACGCCGATCTCGCGGCGGCGCTGCGTCACCGCGTAGGCCATCAATCCGTAGATGCCGCACGTCGCGATCAGCGTCGCGGTCATCGCGAACAGCACCAGCAGCAACATCCGGAAACGCGGCGGCGCAACCGACGCCGCCACCGCTTCGTCCATCGTCACCGTGCTCTCGATCGCCAGATCGGGCGCGGCGCGGCGAATTTCCGCGCGGATCCCTTCGACCACGCTGGCGGGTGTGGCCGTGCGCGCGACGAACGACACGAACCGCAGGACCCCGCCGCGCTCCTGCTGGAACGGCACGTAGAGCATGGGCTGCACTTCCCGATCGAGTCCCATCTGACGGATATCCGCGACCACGCCCACCACCGTCAGCCACTCGCCGCGATCGCCGCCATCGCTCAAGCGCACGCGCCGGCCGAGCGCCTCGTCCGGACCACCCGGAAAGTATTCGCGCACGATGCGCTCGCTGACGATCGCCACTGTCGGCGCTCCCGCCGTGTCCCGTGCGGTGAACTCGCGTCCCGCCAGCAGCGGAATCCCCATTGTCTTGAAATAGCCCGCGTCGATCTTCGGCTTGCCGGCATCGAGCTTCGGCGTCGGCTGACCCTCGATGTCGAAGTCCCCGCGGATGAACATCATGCCGAACGGGGGCGAGTTGATCAGGCTCGCGGACTTCACGCCCGGCAGGTACTGGATGCGATCGAGCACGCCGCGCGCGAACGCATGGATGCGCTCGGGCTCGTCGTAGAGGCGTTGGGGCAGCGTCACCTTCACGGTCTGTACGACGCCGTCGCGCCCGCTCGACTCGAAGCCGGGCGACACCGACGTGAGACGCACGAAGCTGTGAGTCAGCAGGCCCGCGCCGATCAGGAGGACGAGCGTCATCGCGATCTGCGCGGCGACCAGCAGCGTCCGCAGCCGCTCGCCCTGACGGTCGCCCGTCGTGCGCGCTCCGCCGGCATGCAGCGAGAGGCCTTCGCCAAACGCGGCCCCGCTGACGCGCAGCGCCGGCACGAGGCCGATCAGCAGAGTCGAGACGAGTGACAAGCCGAGGCAGAACGCCATCACGCGCGCGTCGATCACGATGCCGCCGAGGCGGGGAAGCGCGAGTCGCGGCACGAGCGGCAGGGTGACGTCGATCGCGATCTGCGCGAGCATCACGCCGAGCGACGCGCCCAGCAGCGACAACACGACCGCTTCCGTCAGCAACTGACCCACGATCCGCCGGCGTCCCACGCCGAGGGCCATGCGTACGGACAGTTCGCCGCGGCGCGCGGTGAGGCGCGCCATCTGCAGGTTCGTGACGTTCACGCAGGCGATCAGTAGCACGAACGACACCGCCCCGAGCAGGATCAGCAGCAGAGTGCGCACCGACGCCGTGCCGTACTCCTGCAAGCCAACCACGCGCGCGCGCGTGCGGACGTTCGGCGCGAGTGCGCCCTCGGGCGCGAGTGCGCCGGCGGGCGAGATCGACGAATCGTTCACCAGCACCGTCAATTCCGCTTCCGCGCGTTCCTGCGTCACGCCTGCCTTCATGCGGCCCAGCAGGAAGAGGAACCGTACCTGCCGGTGTCGCCGGGCCAGCGATTGGGCAGAAAGATGTCCGCTTCCGGCAGGGCGCCCATCCGGAGCACCGGCCTGAAGCTGAAGTCCGGCGGCAGCACGCCGACGACGGTACGGGGGAGGCCGTCGATGGTGATGGACTGTCCGACGATCGCCGGATCGGCCTCGAGCGACGTGCGCCACAGCCGATCGCTGACGATCGCGCTACGATCGTCGTCTGGCGCCGCGGCGCCGGTGAGGAAAGCGCGGCCGTGCGCGGGATTGACGCTCAGGGTTGCGAAGAAATTCGGACTCACGTCGAGCGCGCTCAACTGCAGCGGCTCGCCGCGTCCGGTGAGCGGCGCGTCGATCGGGGAGTAGGCCGCGAGATGATCGAGCGTGGTGAGGCGCGGGCGCAGCGCCTCGTACGTCACGGGCGCCCAGGTCCAGAACGTCCGGGCGCCCGTCTCGGTCTGTTGCGCTGACGACACGATGACGAGGCGATCGGGATCGGGATACGGCAGGGGACGCCAGAGCACGCCGTAGGCGACGGAGAGAATCGCGGTGTTGAGGCCGATGGCGAGCGCGAGCGTGGCGAGGGCGGTGAAGGTGAACTCCGGGGCGCGCCGCATCAATCGCAGCGCGTGACGCACGTCCTGCGCGAACGTGTCGACCGTCGCGAAGATCCACGGTTCGCGCGACTGTTCGCGCAGCCGCAGCGGATTGCCAATCCGCCGCCGCGCGGCCGCCCGCGCCTCGTCGCCGGTCATGCCATCCGCGTCGGCGAGGGCGTGCGCCTTCATCTCCTCGTGAAAGCGCAGCTCGTCTTCCAGATCCCGATCGAACCGATTCCGCTGGAAGAAGAACAGCAGACGTCGGAGCACAGAACCCACGGCGCCCTCCTGAGAGTCAGGACACTACGTCGTCTTCATCACGCGCATGATCGCGCCGAACATCTGGGAGAATCGCGATTTCTCGACGCCGAGCTGCTTCTTCCCGGCAGTCGTGAGCGTGTAGAAACGCGCTCGCCGGTTGTTCGCCGAGATCTTCCACTCGGCCAACACCCATCCCTTGACGAGCATCCGCTGCAGCGCCGGATACAGCGATCCCTCTTCGATCGTCAGCACGTCCGCCGACAGCATCTGGATGTGCTGCGCGATGCCGTAGCCGTGCATCGACTCGATCGACAGCGTCTTCAGAATCAACATCTCGAGCGTGCCCGGAAGCAGCTCGTTCTTGCCCTTCATCTTAGCTTCTTCCATAGCTTCCCTTTGCATAGATGAACTATGGAAGTGGGAAGTATCCTCCCTTTGGGGAGACGCTGTCAACTGTTGGCGTTTGGCGTTATCCGAAGCAGATGACCGGGCCGTCGGCCGTGGCGACGACGCCCTTGCCCTTGGCGACGGCCGGGGAGGACGTCACGGGCGAGGCGGCTCCGTATTCCCAGACTTTCTTGCCGCTGGCGAGATCGAGCCCGTAGACGCGGCCGTCGTTGGAGCCGACGAATACGCGGCCGCCGGCGATCGCCGGCGACGAGTCGACGCGGGCGCGCGTGGTGAACGTCCAGAGCGGCTTGCCCCATCCCGACTATCGAGGGTGGCGGGCCGCGTTGAATCGGGTGACGGCTGACGTCGCCGACAGAGTCGGACGACATCCACCATTATCGTCCCAACCATGCAAATGGATCCGCTCCAGCCGTGACCTGCCTGAGCCCGAATCTGCCGCTGGCTTTTATGAGATGACTTCCAGCCTCCAGGTGCCGTGAGATCGAAGACGGCGTCCGTCTCATCCCTTCGGCTTGTACGCCCCCACGCCGCAGACGTCCTCGCCGACCTTCTGGACAAAGCTCACCTTGGCCTCCGTCTTGCGGGACACAGGGTTGATCCACCGGTACTCCACGGACCCTTCCCCCTTGCCCGACCCCGTCTGCCACAGGGTCGTGCCCAGCGGCTTGCCATCTGCGTCCTTCAGCCCATCCACCGAGGTGCCCACCAGCGACGGAAAGCCTCCGTTGGCGACCGTCACGCGGTCCGGGCCAATGCAGAACACATACAGGTCGCGATCAACGAACGGTGCCTTCTTGCCCGTGAAGTCGGCGAGGGCTTGCTTGCGTCCCGCGGCCCGGTAATGGGCCACGGCCTTCGCGAGCATGGCCTTCGCTTCGTCAGGGGTGCCGCGCTCTCCTCCGTGGACGTTTGCCGCCAGCGCCACACTCACCAACCACGCGTTGAAGACCCGTCTACCCATGGCGATCCTCCTCGATTCACCCTGCCACATGCTACTCGCTCTGAACCAAGCCGCTCGGATAGTGCCGAGTCGCGACGTGCCGGAGCCGGATATCACGGAGTAGGCTGCCGAAGAGAGGAATCCCTTCCCCGATGAGCACCGGCACGCGAGTGATGATGAGGCGCTGAATCTGCCCCGCCCGCAGGAACCCTTGAACCGTGATCCCACCGTCGACGTAGAGGTCGTGGACTCCACGGGCAGCGAGTCGCGAAACGATCTCGTCCGGAGGCCCGGCCATCTGCTCGACGACCCCGCCGCCGGCCGCGGACAGGTCGACGGGGCAACTGCTCAGCACCACGACGCGCTTGTCACCATAGGGCCAGGGCCGAGGGTCAGAACCTTCTCGAAGGTCTTGCGACCTATCACGATCGCGTCGACGCTTGCCATGAACTCGTCGTAGCCGTGGGGCTCGCCGCCCCCCTCCGGCAGCCAATCGAGATCGCCGTTCGGTCGCGCAATGAACCCGTCGAGGCTGGTGCCCACAAAGACCGATGCCGTCGTCGCAGACTCCATTCCCCCCGCTGCTCAATCGAGGACGGCGGTGGCCTCGACTTCGATCAGGAACCCTGGATCAGCGAGCGCCGACACCCCGACCCACGTGGACGCCGGCTGCGCCTCGCCCGAGAAGAAGTGCCGGAAAGCGCTCCCCACCGCCTGGGCTTTCTCGGGTCCGTAGTCCACGACGTAGATCCGCAACGACACCACATCGGAAAGGGCACCGCCCGCCGCCTCGAGGACGGCCCGGAGGTTCAGGAAGGCCTGTCTCGCCTGGCTTTCCACGTCTGAGCCGCCGATGAGCCGTTTCTGCGAATCCCACGCCGTCTGACCCGATACGTAGAGGGTCTTTCTCCCGCCCGCCACCACGGCCTGGGAAAAGCCGTGGTCGAGGCTCCGAAACACCGACGGTGGATTGATCCGCTCCTTCGTCACGCTCGCGGCATGGGGTTGCTATGCAGGCTCTTCTCCGTGGGGCGCCGCCCCCGGCGGCCATGTCTGGAGCTTCCAGCTTGGACGCCGCAGCGCGTCCCGGATCGCCATCGTGGCCGCCGCCTTGACCGCTTGGCCGGTTGTCTGCTCCGGCGAATACCTTACGTCGACGGTACTGACGGCGCAGAGCCACGCCGGATACTCCTCCGAGGTCAACCCTTCCATGATGCCGCCCAGCAGAGCCTCGTCAAGGGCCGTGCGCTCCTCCGATGAAACATCTTCCGGCCAGCGGTGCTCGAGCCTCACCGACAACACGAAGGCCGGTGAGCACACGATGGAGACTTGGCCGTAACCCTCGCCGCGTGTCCTTTCGGTGCACCGGACGACGGTCGGAGAGTCCCATTCCAGGTCAGGAAACAGGGACGTCAGACGGTCACGGTCGAACGTAACCACGGTTCCTCGTCGCTGCACGGGCAACCCTTCGCCTCCGCATAGTATCCCTATCAGCGGCAGGGCTCCGTCGCAAGGGGGGGCCTCGTCCCCTGCCCCTGGTTGGTGTCGGGCATACCCCCTGTGTCCAGGTGGGCGGGCGAGCATCCAAAGCTCTCGCGCTGGCCTGCGGGGTACCCCTCCCAACCTGTGACCACGGCGGTCGTCTCGAAGGTGCGAACCCGCCTCTCGGCCTTGCAGAGGTGAGCCTTCACCAGGTACGAGCCGGATCTTTGAAAGGCCCGACTCCGCGTCCATGATTTTCGGTGATCGTCAGGGGCCGCCTGCTCGAAGGGAGGACAATCGGATTCCTCGATCGAGCGCGACCCATCCTCCCACTCCCACACAACTCGTGGACAGTAGTACTCCTCGAGACCGCCATCCGATACCGACAGCCTGAATGCAACCTCGACCTCGCAGCCACCCACGCGAAGAGTCGTCACCCGTCTGAGAGGTTGGAGCTCACCCTTGGCGCTCGAAGCCGCCGCCAAGACCGCGAGCACGGCCGATGCAATCCTCATTTGAGATTGCCCTCCATCTGGTCGCGAGCAGGTCCGTCGACGCTCCGTCAGCATAACTCGCCAATGGCCGCATCTAGAGCCGGGGGACGAGCTCCTCCACCGGAGGGAACGAGTGCGGAGGGATGACGAGGACGGGGGGCGGCGGCTCGCCGGTGCGCACGGCCCGCTCGAGGAGCCCGGCCGCGGGCCCCCCGCAGGAGGCGACCACGATCGTGGCCGCGAGCTGCTTCACGCTCACGAGCCGCTGCCCACCCTCGGGCAAGCCGTCGCATCCGGTGAACGGGACGCGCGCCCACTCGGGCCGGTGGGCCTGGAGGGCTTTGCGGGCCCCCAGGGCCAGGGCGTCGTTCTGGCCGCCCACCAGGGCGGGCTTGAACTGCTCGGAGGTCTTCAGGCGCAGCCACGCCGCGACCGCCTTCTCGCCGCTCGCCTCCGTCCACTCCGCGGGGACCACCTTGACCTCGAGGCCCGACCCGCCGATCCCTTCCTGCATCGCTCGAAAGCGCGCCTGGGCGGCCGCCGTCTCGGGCGGGCCCTGGACGTAGAGCACCGATCCGCCCCGGGGCAGGAGAGCGCGGAACTGCCGCCCCTGGATCCGTCCGATCTCCAGGTGGTCCGTGGTCACCGCCGACACCGCGAGTCGTGGGTACTCCTGTCGCAGGGCCTCCAGGTAGGGGGCGGTGCGGTTCAGGAGCACCCAGCCGATGCCCGCCGCGGCCGCGTTGCGCGCCACCCGCTCGAGGCCGTCCGGAACCCTGGTCTGCACCACGAAGGCGAGGGGCCGCTCGTCCTCCGGCGCGTGGATGTGGCGGAAGAGCTGCTGGATCTGGAGGACCGCGTTGTCCCCCGCGTCCAGCACCTCGACCGCGAGGCCGCGGCCCTCCGCCACCGTGCGCAGATCCGTCGCCTGCAGGGCCTGGTACTCCTGGCCCACGGTGAAGAACGACGCCACCAGCTTCCGGCGCAACGGTCGTTCACCCGAGCTGCGGCTCGGGCGGGTGGGACCGCCCCGCCTGGACCACGCGCGGCGGCACCGGCTCCCCGGTGCGCGCATGGCGCGCCACCAGCTCGACCGCCGGCCCTGCGTTCGAGGGGACGATGATCGTGGCCGCGAGCTGCTTCATGTTCACCAGGCGCTGTCCGCCCTCGGGCAGGCCGTCGCAGCCGGTGAAGGGGAGACGGCCCCACTCCTTGCGCTGGGCGGTCAGGGCCTTCCGCGCCCCGAGGGCCATCTCGTCGTTCTGGCAGCCCACGAGGTCGGGGTGGAAGCTCTCCGAGGTCTTGAGCCGGAGCCAGGCCACGACCGCCTTCTCCGCGCTCGCCTCCGTCCACTCGCCGTTCAAGACCTTGGCCTGGATCTTCGTCCCCGCGATGGCTTCCTGCATCCCCTGGAGCCGCTCCCGGGCGGCCGAGGTGTCGGGGGGCCCCTGGAGGTAGAGGACGGAGCCGCCCTTGGGAAGCAGCGCGCGAAACTGCCGCCCCTGGATCCGTCCGATCTCGAGCTGGTCGGTGGTCACCACGGAGATGGGGAGCCGCGGGTGGTCCTTGCGGAGGGCCTCGAGGTAGGGGACGTTGCGGTTCAGGAGCACCCAGCCGATGCCGGCCCGGGCCGCGTTGCGGGCGACCCGCTCGAGCCCCTCGCCCACCACCGTCTCCACGATGATCGCGGCCGGTCGCTCCGCCTCCGGCGCATGCACGAAGCGGAAGAGCTGTTGGATCTGCAGGACCGCGTTGTTCTCGGCGAAGAGGACCTCGAGGTCGAGGCCCGCGCGCTCCGCGGCCAGCTTCGCGTCGGCCGCCTGCATCACCTGGAATTCCTGCTCCTCGCTGAGGAACGAAGCGATGAGCCTGGTCTTCCCCATGGTGCCCGGATTATCGCACTCCGCGTGCTCGCCTTGGCCAACCACCGAGGGCCCCGAGTGTGGCAACATCCCCTGCTCGTGGAACCGCTCCTGAGCCTCTCCGGGGTCAGCAAGTCCTTCGCGGGGGTACGGGCGCTCCGGGGCGTGAGCTTCGACCTGCGGCCCGGCGAGGTGCACGCCCTCCTCGGGGAGAACGGGGCGGGCAAGAGCACGCTGGTGCGGATCGTGACCGGCGCCCACCGCCCAGACGAGGGAGAGGTCCAGGCCGGCGGGCAGGCGCTCGACCGGGCCGATCCCCTGCTGGCCCGCGCGCTGGGCATCGCCCCCATCTACCAGCAGCCCGCCCTGTTCCCCGAGCTCTCCGTCGCCGAGAACCTCGCGGTGGGCCGGGAGCCGGGCGGGGCCTGGCGGCGCATCGCGTGGAGCGAGCGCCGACGCCATGCAAGAGCGCTGCTCTCCCGCGTGGGGGCCCGGATCGACCTCGAGGCCCCCGCGGGCGCGCTCCGCATGGCCGAGCAGCAGCTCGTGGAGATCGCGCGGGCCCTGGGCACGAACGCCCGGGTGCTGCTGATGGACGAGCCCACGGCCGCGCTCGCGGAGCCGGAGGCGGAGCGGCTCTTCGAGCTGATCGGCGAGCTGCGCGGCCAGGGCGTCGGCATCGTCTACATCTCGCACCGCCTCCCCGAGGTCCTGCGCATCGCGGACCGCGTGACCGTCCTCCGCGACGGCGCGCTCGTGGCCACCCGTCGGGGCGGACCGAGCTGGCCCGGGTCCTCTTCGGCCTGACTCCGGCCGACGCGGGCGAGATCGTGCTGGGCGGCCGGGCGGTTCGCATCGACTCCCCCATTCGCGCGGTCTCGCTCGGCCTCGCCTACGTCCCCGAGGACCGGCGCCGCCACGGGGTGATCCCGGAGATGAGCGTGGCCGCCAACGCCACCCTGGCCGTCCTCCGCCAGATCGCGCGCCCCTTCCTCGAGGTGCTTCGGGAGCGCTCCCTCGCCGCCGGCTTCGTCGAGCGCTTCGCGATCAAGACGCCCTCGCTCGACACCCCGGTGGGCCACCTCTCGGGAGGCAACCAGCAGAAGGTGGCGCTGGCCCGCTGGCTGGCCACGAAGCCGGCGGTCCTGATCCTCGACGAGCCCACCCAGGGGGTCGACGTCGGGGCCAAGGCCGAGATCCATCGGCTCATGGTCGACCTCGCCGAGGAGGGGCTGGCCATCCTGATGATCTCCTCCGAGCTGCCCGAGGTCCTGGGGATGAGCGACCGGATCGGGGTGATGCGCGAGGGGACGATCGTGGGGACCATCGAGCGCGCGGACGCCACCCAGCAAGGCCTGGCGGCGCTGGCCCTCGGACATGCGTAGGCTGCTCGCGCAACACCGGCGCGAGGTCTCCGTCGCCCTCGCCCTGGCCGGGCTCCTCGCGCTCCTGGCCGTGCTCACCCCCGCCTTCTTCCGGTGGGACAACTTGCGCGACCTCCTGGTGGGCAACGCCCCGGTGCTGGCGGCCGCGGTGGGGATGACGCTGGTGATCCTGGCCCGGCAGATCGACATCTCGATCGGCTCGCAGTTCGCGATCTGCGGGGTGGCCGCGGGACTCCTCGCCAAGACCGGCCTCCCCATGCCGCTCGTGGCGGCGGGCGCGGTCGTGGTGGGGGCCGGCTTGGGCGCCCTGAACGGCGCCCTTGTGGCGGGGCTGGAGCTGCCCGCGATCGTGGTGACCCTCGCCACCATGGTGCTCCTGCGCGAGGGCCTGCGCTGGGCCACCGAAGGAGTGTGGGTGCAGGACCTGCCGGCCGGCTTCCAGTGGCTCGGCCTGGGGCAGGAAGCCGGCCGCCTGGCGGTGATCGCGGCCGCCTTCGTGGTGTTCCTGGCCTTCGCCTGGGGGCTGCGCTACCTGGCCGCGGGGCGGGCCGTCTACGCGACCGGCTCCGAGCCCGAGGCGGCGCGGCTGGCGGGCATCCGTCCGCGGCGGGTGGTGTTCGCGGTGTTCGTCTTCATGGGCGGGCTCTCCGGCCTGGCCGCCCTGCTCACCTCGATCCAGTTCATCGACGTGCAGACGAGCGCCGGAATGGGCCTGGAGATGAAGGTGATCGCGGCGGTGGTGGTGGGCGGCACCGCGATCTCCGGGGGCCGGGGCACCCTCCTGGGGACGCTGGTCGGGGTGGCGCTCCTGGGCACCATCGGCCCCGCCCTCACGTTCCTCGGCACCGAGGCCCACTGGGAGCGGGCGCTCCAGGGGCTCGTCATCCTGGCCAGATGGCCTCCGCTGAAGGCCGGCGGCTCATCACGAGCGAGTCCATCCTGGCCGGGCTGCTCGGGGTGGAGATCGCCTACTTCGCCGCCACGGGCGCGAACTTCCTGACCGCGGCCAACGCCTTCGAGGTCACGCGAGCCGGGGTCGAGATCGGCCTGCTCTCGCTGGCCATGACCGCGGTGATCCTCACCGGCGGGATCGACCTCTCGGTCGGCTCCCTCCTCGGGCTCGCCGCCGTCCTCATGGGCGCGGCCGGGCGGGGCGGCGGCCTGCCCATGGGCCTGGCGGCGCTGGTGGCGGTGGCGGTCGGCCTCGCGGGCGGCGCCCTGAACGCGCTCCTGGTGGCGCGCCTCGGGGTGCCGCCGCTGATCGTGACCCTCGGGACGTTCTCGCTCTTCCGGGGCCTGGCCGAGGGCTGGACGGGCGGCGTCCGCAACTACACCGACTTCCCCGCCGCCTTCCTGTTCCTGGGGCAGGGCCGGCTGCCGGGCGGGCTGCCCGCGCAGCTTCCGCTCCTCCTCCTGGCCGCGGTCTTCTTCTGGCTGCTCCTGCACCGCACGGGGGTGGGGCGCGGCCTCCGCGCCATCGGCTTCTCCCCCGAGGGGGCGCGCTACGCCGGCATCCCGGTGGCCCGCCGGCTGGCCTTCGTCTACTTGCTGAGCGGCCTCATGGCGGGCCTGGCCGCGGTGGTCTACGCCGCGCGCCTGGGCCAGGCCAAGGCGGACGCGGGCACCGGGTTCGAGCTGACCGCGATAACGGCGGTGGTGCTCGGGGGGACGTCGATCTTCGGGGGAAGGGGCACGGTGCGCGGCACCCTGCTCGGCCTCGCTTCCCTGGCCGTGCTGCAAAACGGCCTCCGCCTCGCCGACCTCCCGGCCGAGCTGGCCGGCATACTCACCGGTCTCCTGCTGATCGTGGCGATCGGCGCCGGCCGGGTGTTCTCGGCCACGAGCCGCACGGGCCCTCACTGATGGATCTGGATGTTGCCCCCGGTCAAGGTGCTCGGCCCGTTTGAATAGGACGTGGTGCTGATGCCGAAGGTGTCCGACCTCCCCGGCTCGCCGCAGTCGTCGACGTCGACCGTAAAGGGCTCCGTGGTCGTGCCGGTCGACCGGATCACCGAGGCCGTGCCGGTGAACCTGGCGTGCTTGCTTCCCGGGGTCGCGGGGCAGGAAGCCCCCGGGCTGCTGACGAGCAGCCCGCTCACGGATTGGGCGTCGATCCGTACGCTCGCCTGGTGGTCGTGGTACTCGAGGTTCCCCGTGGGCGCGCAGCACTTCACCTCGAAGCCGAACGTGGTCTGCGCCCTCGGGTTGGACGGGTCGCTCCCTACCTGGCCGCCGCCGGTGACCTTCCCGGGAGTCGAGGGTGCGCCGCCCACGCACCCCCCGCCGGGGGCGGGGGCGACCAGCCAGGGAGTGAAGTCGGCGTCCCCGACCACCTCCTCACCGGTTCCCGTCGGGTTGCCCGCATTCATGGGCCCCGTGGAGGAGTTCCACCAGTTGCACTCGGCGTTGACCGTGCCCAAGTGGCTGCCGGGATCGACGAGCAGTCCGTCGCCCGCGAAGAACGCGATGTTGTTCTCGTGGATCACCACGTTCGCGCTGGGATTCGGGTGGCCCGGATCGACGAAGTCGAGATCGCTCACCCGGATGGCGTGGAAGACCCCGGTCATGAGGTCGTTGTTCACTATGGTGAGGTCGCGGTTGTTGTCGAGGACGCGGATATCGGCGCTCGTGGCGAAAGTGCTGTTGCGGACGCGGTTGCCGTGAATGGCCGACCGCTGGGTGTTGAAGAGCAGGACCGCCCGGCCGTTCCCGTCGAACGCGTTCGTGGAGACGTCGAGGCCGGACACGCCGTTCGCGGGATCGGTGTTGCTGACGTCGATGCCCGCATCGTCGTGGCCGATGATCGCGTTCTCCTCGATGAGGACGTTCTTGACCGCGCCCCCGCTGACGAACTGGTCGGTGTAGATGCCGGTCCCGGACGCGCTCCCGGGCTGGTTGTTGTTCTGGATGAGGTTGTGCCGGATGAGCGCTCGGGAAGCGCCCGAGTTCGAGAGCCCGATACCGATGACGTTGTCCTGGATGACGTCGTTCAGGATCTGCGTGCCCGCCGTCGCCGCCCCCATCAAGAGGCCGAAGCCCACAAACGCGGCCGTGCTCTCCTGGATGGTGAACCCGTCGATGACGACATCGTTCGCGATGACCACCGTGCCTTCCGGGTCGGCCACCACGGACTCCGGCCCGACCCGCCCCCGGGCGTCCACCCCGCTCTGCTCACCCAGCAGGGTGAGGGTCTTGCTGATGGCGAGAGGGCCGGCGGCAGGCTCGGGGTACGTACCCGCCGCCACGTGGATCGTATCGCCGGGGGATGCCTTGTCGATGGCGGCCTGGATCGTCTGACAGGCGCTCGAGGGGCCGGGCGCCGTGCAGTCATTCCCGTCGTTCCCC
>WNFT01004089.1_pt1 | contig 12743 bp, 8 predicted proteins | sample 5400191 | NCBI WGS metagenome assembly WNFT01 (sample SAMN13153359, study PRJNA577476) | soil metagenome | isolation source: 80 cm saprolite under Madrone tree | place: USA:California | collected 2016-06-14
TCACTTCCGGCGGCCCGTGACGAAGCCCGAACGACGTGAAGTGGATGAGGGCGCCGTCGTCGGTCTCGAGCGTGATGCGTAGGTCGAGCTCGAGGACGCCGTCTCCTCGGAGGAGCGTCCAGTCCCCGCCGCCGGGCAGCACCTTGCCGCGAAGCCGAGGGCCCTCGAAGTGGCCGCTCGCTATCGGTGCCGTGACACGGGTACCGTGAGGCACTGCGCCGATCTTCTGTGCGCCGACCACTGCGACCTGCAACGTCATCAAGAAACGCGAATCCATTTGCGCCCACCTCCGCCCCCCACTACGCGTTCTTCTTGGCCCGCTTGGCCAGCACCTCATCCTGCTTCTTCTTCGGGAGCTTGAGGTGCTCCTCGCAGAGAAAGCGGAACCGCGGCCCCTTCGACCGCCTCTTGCAACCTGGGTAGCGGCAGCTCATGTCGCGCTTCAGGCCATGGCGCTTACCCGCAACGCCGTTCCGACCCTGGCCGCTCGGCACCGGCAAGGCCGCTGATATGCGGTCGGCGAAGATCTGGGCGAAGCGTTCAGCCAAGAGGTCGAAAGGATGCGAAGAGCGTCTGGCCATTGGTGTCAATTATTCTGTATCGGGGTTGCAATGCAAGGCCATCAGATTTCTGGCCACGTCCCAGAGCGGCCCGATGGGTCGAGCCGCACCTGGACATCCAGCCCGTGGCCGATTTTCCGACTCGTTCGCCTTATCATATCGTCGATCTAGAACGCCTCGTTGAAGCTGAGGTAGAAACCGTGCTGCCCTTGCTTGCCCACGCCGTAGTCGAGGCAAAGGTTCGAGCGCGTCTCTCTCACGATGAGTAGCCGGAGCCCGCCGGTCACCGCCGGATACCAGTAGCGGAAGGTTGGGTTGTCCCCCAGGATTCCGCTCCCTTCCGGATCACTCACGGAGTGGACGTTCACCCCGGCGACTGCGCCCAGCCATTGCCAGATGGTGAATCGGAATTCCGCTTCGCCGTAGAGCAGCGATTTCCCGATATGGCGGCCCTGGATGTAGCCCCGGGAGGCGCGCTCATTGGGATCGCTACCGTTCGAGGCGAGCTCGAGGTACGGCACATGCCCGAAGGTAAACGACCCGTACGTCCAGAGCGCGAGCACCAGCCACGGCGCGAGCTGATGGTAGGTCCGCAGATCGAGGTACACGTTGTGCCAGGTGGTGCCGCTCCCGAGCCAGGTCGGGAAGAATGTGTAGTTGAAGTCCGCGACGATCCCGCGCGTCGGGTAGACCGGGCTGTCGCGAGTGTCCCAGACTAGGGACAGTGCCGGACCGGAGTTGAGCGAAGTCGATCCGGTGCCGTAGGGGTACGTCGAGAAGTCGGTCGGCTGACCGCTCGCGCTGCCGCTGTTGCTCACGTTGAAGTACCAGTCGAAGCTGTAGCCCGCTCCTGCGTAGAGACTTCCGAACAGCCGCCGGCTGACGAGCTCGTACAGGCGGACGAGCTGGTAGTCCATGGTCGACTTCGCGGACTCCGGCGTGTTTCCGCCGATGCCCCAGGTCGGGCTCGGCCACTTTGTCCAGCGCGCCATGCCCGTGAGGCCCCAATCGTCGCTGAACCTGAGGTCGTGCCGGTTGGTCAGCGCGTACTGCGACTGGGTGGTGATGGTGAGGCTGAGCGAGTACGTCGAGAGGCTCGTATTCTCCGGCTGGCCGCGCTGGGTCGTTCCCGCGGCGGCGACGCCGAAGCCCACGCCGGTGACCGGGCTCGAGGACAGGAACGGTATCACGGTGAGGTGGCCCTTGGCCGGCTTCTCCTCGGCGGCGCCCGGAGGAGGGGGCTTCTTGAGGCCCAGCAGCTCACCGAGCCAGGTCGGGAAATCCTCGCTGGCCGCTCCGGCGCCGCGCTCGGGTGGTCGGGCGACCTCGATCCGGCCCGCCGCTACCGAACCCTTGCCGGCCGCCACCGTTCCGGTCGAACCGGGTAGAGCGACTTCCGGCACGGATGCCTGATCGTCGCTGGCCGCCGCTTGGGCGGTGCCCTCATCCGCGGCGGTGGCCGCTGATGCCACGAGCAGTAAGATGATCAGCCAGCCTGCGCGCCTCATGTTTCTTCTCTGCGCGGCCCATCTGATTGAGCAAACCGCGGCCAGGGTCTTCCACCCCGCCGCGCAGGGGTCTCTTGATGAGCCCGTATCCACTCAATTCTCAGACGAACCACAAGAGTTCGAGAAGCGCGAGGACGACCTCAATCGGCCAGTACTCCGATGAACCGCTTCCAGTTGGTGGTCCGGACAAGTTGGCCACGGTCGAAGGAGGCGATGCAGGCTTTGCTCGTTGATGCGCCGAGTATTGCTTCAAAGCGGTGATCTCCCCGGAATCGAGATACACACCGCCACAGAACAGGCAGATGTCAATCTGCAGGCCTTGGTCCCCGCGAAGTGCCATCATCCGATCGCAGCCAGGACACGGCCGCCGTGAAGCGGGCCCCTGATGTGGCGCAGGTGTGGTCGGCAGCGCGATACGGGCAGCGTGCAAAGCCTGGTGTGAGATCCACGCTTCGCCACATCCAGAGCATGCGTACGCTGTTGGTGGAGCGTGGTTCCCGCGCATGACGGAATCGCACGTGGGGCAACGTGGACGTCCTGGGGCAAGCACGTGCATGGACTCTGGACTATAAGCGCAGGAAGCTGGAAACGACGGCCCCGCACCGGCAGTCATCTTGTTTCGTGTCGCCGAGCAGCGTTTGGAACGTACCGCCGTTGGCGCTCCGGAACGGAGCCCGACATGGCCCGGCCGTCAGTCCGGGAGAACCATCAGGCGACGCGCTGCGCTGCGGCCGGGAGGACGAACTGGAATGTGGCGCCGGGGCCGGCGTTGCGCGTGGCCCACAGGCGGCCTCGGTGGGCCTCGATGATGGATCGGCTGATCGATAGCCCCATGCCCATGCCGCCACGCTTGGTGGTGAAAAATGCTTCGAACAGGCGCGGCAGGCGCTCAGGATCGAGCCCGACACCAGCATCTTGAACGGCCACCAGGACTGCGTCGGGCGCGCGCAGTTGCGTCCGAATCACCAGTTCGCGCGGGCGATCCGTCACCCCTTCGCTCGCTTCGAGGCCGTTCATCACCAGGTTGAGGATGACCTGTTGCAGCTGGACCCGGTCGCCCTCCACCGGTGGCAATGCGGCCCCCAGCTCGGTTCGGAGGAAGATGCCGCGCTTCTGGGCCTCGCGGCAGGCGAGCGCGGCAACCTCCTGGACGACCTCGTTGATGTTGAGGGGCTCCTTGTGGGTATTCGTCTTCCTCACGAGCGAACGAATGCGCTTGATCACCTCGCTCCCGCGCTTGCCATCCTCGATGATGCGCTCGAGGGTGGTGCGGACCTCCCCGAGGTTCGGCTTCGGTCGCTGGAGCCATCGGAGGCCCGCGTCGGCATTGGTGACGATCGCGGTGAGAGGTTGGAAGACCTCGTGCGCGATGGAGGCGGTCATCTCTCCCATGGTCATCAGGCGAGAGACGTGCGCGAGCTCGGTGCGCGCGTTGGCCAGCGCCTCCTCGGCCTTTTTCCGTTCGGTGATGTCCTCCACCATGCCGAGCACGAATTGCGGGACGCCTTCAGTGCCGGGCACGAGGGACCCGCTGAGGTTGACCCAGATCACCTCGCCGTCCTTCCGGCGATATCGCTTTTCGAGCTCGAAGCTCTTGCGCTTCCCCTCGAGGACCTCGGTGAAGATTGCCAGGTTACGTTCCCGGTCGTCGTCGTGGGTGATCATCCGGAACGAAAGGTCCCGAAGCTCGGCCTGCGAGTAGCCGACCATCCTCAGATACGCTGGATTGGCGTCCACGAAACGGCCATCGAGACCGGTCAGGGCGATTCCGAGGGCCGAGCTCTCGAACATCGCTCGCCACCGCCCCTCGCTCTTGCGGAGCTCGTCCTCCGCGCGCGCGCGCTCGCCATTCTCCTCGCGCAGCTGGGCATAGAGGCGCGCATTCTCCAGCGAGATCGCCGCTTGTGAGGCGAGGAGCTTCAGCACCGCGGTCCGGGCTGGTGTGAACACGTGCGACGCGAGATGGTTCTCGAGATACAGGACGCCGATCAACTGCCCCTGCTTCATGAGCGGCAAACACAGGATCGAGCGGGATCCGTTCCGGCGGACGTATTCGTCGCCCGAAAAGAGCTCGTGGGCCGAGGCGTCGGCGAGAATCACGCTGTCCTTCGCCCGGATGACGTACCGGAGGACGGACTCGGGAACTTCCGCGGAGGTCGGGGCCACCTGGCGGAGCTGCACCGCAACCCGGTCGTGATCCGTCGTGGCTTCTGCTTCGATGTGCTGCTCGTCGCCGCTGGGAAGAATGAGGAGACCTCGCTCTGCTCCCGCGTGCTCGACCGCCAAGGTCATCAACCGATGGATCAACCGGTCGAGCACGATCTCGCTGGACACCGCCTGCGACGTATCCACGACCGCGGCCAGATCCAGCTGATCGCCCAGCGCGGCGGTGGTCGTGGTTTGACCCGTGCCCGCCGGTTCTTCGCGCAGGAAGGGATGCGCTTCTTCGAGCTGCCGCACCTTGGCCGACGCGCCCCACCGCACATAGCAGTACCGGGCGTTGCGCAAATAGGCGTGGGCGATCGTCTCCAGACGGCGGGAAGCGTAGAAGCGTGCGGCCAGCTCGTTTGCGAGCGCCTCGATGTGGATGAAGCCTTGCTCACGCGCGTGGAGGACGGCGTCTTCGTACAGACGCACCGCGTCCAGATCGCGGCCTTCGATTCGCGCGAGCTCCGCCGAGACGAGGGCGTATCGGTTGGCGTAGTTGTCGGGACAGTTGTCCGCCCACAGCTTGAGCTTCTTTAGCTTGGTGTCGAGGAGTCGTGCAGATTCCCGCTGCTGCGCTGCTGGTAGCGTCGGATGGAGAGCAGCGAGCGTGAGCGCGTGGATGAAATGGTGGGTGGCCTCGATCGGCATGGCCATGGCGGCGGGGAGCACGGGCTCCGCCCGCATCGCGCACGCGAGCGCCTCCGCATGGCGCCCATGGATGAACGCCAGGATCTGCTTCATGATGTGGTAGAAGACGATGCCGCAGCCGAACGTCGCCTTCGCGATCCTGGCGACGCACGCCGCCTCGTCGAAGCCGCCCTCCTCCAGGCCGAGCGGATCCTTCGTTCTTCCCTGGAGGCTCGCCACGAACTGCTGCTCGAGCCGGATGGTCTCGTAGATCGGCTCGTTGTGACTCTGCTGGGCGAATGAGGCGTATCTTCTTGAAACGTCGAACACCTTCTCGAGCGGATCGCCTTTTTCGAGCACCTGCCAGACCGTCTCGAACGAGAGGAAGCCCGCGTAGACGAGATCGCCCACTTCCTGGCAAGCGACGAACGCTTGCTCCAGGATCGGAATCCCGGTCGCGAAGTGGCGGCGCCAGAAGTTGACATGGTCCCCGTGCAAGTGGAGCAGGGTCCCGCGGAGGCGGGGGTTCTGGAGCTTCTCGTTGAGCCGCAGCGACAACTCGGAAAACTCGAATGCAGAGGGAATGTCGCCCATCAGCGAAACGAGCATGAGCGCATAGACGCCGAAGGCGAAGCTCGATTGCTCGGTGTGACCGTATCGCAGAGAGAAGTTCACCGCCTTGAGCGTGATCAACGGAAAGAGCTTCGGGCGGCCGATGTAGGCGCAGGGCACCGCTTCAACGAGCAGGTTGATCACGGCCTGCATGGCTGGATCGGCTGCTCGTGGCGCGTCGAGGACCTCGGCGATCCGACGTCCACCCAGATGGAGCGGGACGTCGCGATACTCGGCTTCGGCGGACGCCTGGATCTCCTCGTCCGATTCGGGGAAGGTGACGCCGAACAGCCGCAGGGCATCGAGAGCGACAGCGACGCCGTCGTCATATTTGCCTGCGACCTGATACAGCTTCATCCGCAGCCCGCACACCGTGGCCCGGTCGACATCGGAGCGGGCGTTTCCGAGGATCAAGTCGAATCGGCTGTCCGCCGAGGTGAAATTGCCGATCAGGTATTCGCATTCGGAAAACAGGAGCTGGAGCTCGAACGTCTCCTGGTAGAGCCGCGTCCAGGCGTCGGGCGGCGCGAGCGCGGCAGCTTGCGCCAGGTAGTTGCGCGCAGAGGCATAGGCGATTGCGGCCTTCGCTTTCTTGCCGGCGAGGACGTTCAATCGAACGAGCGATGCCCGCTCCTCGGCGTCGCCGATGAGATCGACGGCGCGATTCAGCTGGTTGACGACCACGAACACGTGCTCCGCCGTCGCATTCGCGCTCAGCTGGGCGAGGAGGAGCCGGCCGATTCGCAGGTGCGTCTTCGTTCGCAGCGGTTCGGGGATGAGCGAATAAGCTGCCTCCTGGATGCGATCGTGGAGGAACTTGTACGTCCCATCGACACGCATCACGAAGCCGGCCTGCACGGCTCTCCAGAGCGCCGCGTCCAGCTCTTCCACCGATCCGCCTCGAACGAGCGCCAGAGTGGCGGCCTCGGCGAGGTTTCCCAGGCAGGCAAGCAGCGTCATCGCTTCCTGGGTCGTCGCCGGCAATCGCTTCAGCTTGCCGATCATGAGCTCCACGACGTTGTCGGTGAAGCCCTTGGCCTCTATGCGGTGCATGTTCCATCGCCATGTGGCCGTGCGGGCGTCGAACTCGACCAGCCGTTCCTCGGCGAGCGTGGTGAGGAACTGGATGGCAAAGAAGGGATTCCCGGCCGTCTTCTGTTGTACGAGGCGTGCCAGCGATCTCGCGCGTGCCGGCTCGCAGTGCAGCGCGTCCGCGACGAGGCACCCCAGGTCGTCGATTCCGAGGGGTCTGAGGACGATCTCGCGCACCGCGCCCCGCGCCTTGCGGATCGAATCGAGCAACAGCCTGAGAGGGTGCGAGGGGCCTACCTCGTTGTCCCGATAGGCGCCGATCAGGAGCAGGTAGCGGATCTCGGCGTGCGTGACGAGGTGCTTGATGAGCTCGAGGGTCGCCGCATCCAGCCACTGCAGATCGTCGAGAAAGAGGGCGAGGGGATGTTCCTTCTTTGCAAAGACTCCCAGGAAGTGACGGAATACCATCTGGAAGCGGTTCTGCGCATCCTGCGGTGGCAGCTCCGGAACCGGCGGCTGTGGTCCGATGATGAGCTCGAGCTCGGGGACGAGCGCGACGATCAGCTGGCCATTCGGTCCCAGGGCCTTCTGGATCGCGTCCCGCCAGGGACCGAGCTCCGCCTCGCGCATCCCTAGCATGGGACGGATCAGCGACTGGAAGGCCTGGGCCAGCGTGGCATACGGGATGTCGCGCTTGTACTGATCGAACTTGCCGGAAGCGAACAGGCCCTTGGGTGGCACGAGCGCCTTGTGCAATTCGTTCACGACCGACGACTTGCCGATTCCGGAATAGCCGGAAACGAGCACGAGCTGTGGCGTACCGCTCTCGACCACCTCGTCGAACGCCTCCACCAGCAGCCGGGTCTCACGGTCACGGCCGTAGAGCGCCTCCGGGATCACGAGGCGATCCGGCACGTCGCGCGCGCCGAGCGGGAAGGGCTCGATCTGTCCGCCGTCCTCCCATTCGCGCAGACACCTTCGCAGGTCCGCTTCGACGCCCGCGGCGGTCTGGTAGCGATCCTCCGCCCTCTTCGCGAGAAGCTTCATGACGATGGCGCTGAGCGCGGCGGGCACTGTCGCCACCCGTTCTCGAGGCGGAACCGGCTGCCGGGCAATCTGGCAATGCACCCACTCCATCGAATCGGTCGCCGTGAAGGGGAGGACACCGGTCAGCATCTCGTAGAAGGTGACGCCGAGAGCGTACAAGTCGCTGCGCGAATCGACGGATCGATTCATGCGCCCGGTTTGCTCGGGTGCCATGTACGCGAGCGTTCCCGCGATGAGCTCGGGCGGCTCTGGCGCGGGGCGCTCGCGAGGTAGGCGCGAGGCCACGCCGAACCCGGTCAGCCACGCTTCGCCGGTCGCGGCGTGCACGAGGACGTTCGCCGGCTTGACGTCTTTGTGGATCAGTCCGCGCTCGTGGAGGCGTCCGAGCGCCGCGGCCAGGCCGATACCGATGCGCAGGAACGACGCTGGTTCCATCGGGCGTCCCAGAAGACGCGCAAGGGGCTCGCCGCCAGGATCCTCGAGCAGCAGCGTCGTGCGCCCCTGATCGCGCAAGAGTGCAAACGGCCGCGCTGCCCATGCGGGATCCAACTCGTGGCGCAGCGAATATTCGTGCTCGAGCCGCAGCAAGCTTCCCGGCACGGGTCGCTCGCCGGCGGGCGTCAGCGTCAGCACGGTAGAGCGGTCGCCGTCCGCCGCATTCCTGGAGAGGACGAGATCGCCGTCCTCTCGGAGATGCTCGATCTCGGACCTCGACATACGTCGCATGCTCCGGCGAAATGATGCTCGATCAGCTCGGGCGCGCTCTACGCGCCGAGGGTAAGCCCCGAATGTGGCAGAACGGCGGTCGCGCCAGGTTCACGCCTCCGCATCGCTCAGCCCGGTTGCGAGCGCGTACTTCTTGAGACGATCGAACAAGGCCGTGCGACTGAGCCCGAGCAGCCTCGCCGCCCGCGTCCGATTGCCCGCGGCAGCCGCGAGTGTGCGCGCGATGACTCTCCGCTCATAAGCCGCGACCTGGTCCCGGAGCGAGGGTTCGTTCCTGGATGCTGGTTTTTCCGGCGACGCGCTGGCGGGTCCGGGACGCGTCCGCTGCAACAACTCCACGTCGATCTCGCCGCCGCCGGAAAGGGCGATGACCCTGGCGATCGTGTTCTCCAGCTCTCTCACGTTTCCGGGCCACTCGCCTTCGCAGAGGGCCTCCATGAGCGCGGGTGAGAGCCGCACGTCGTGGTTGCCGAATCGACGTCCGTACCGCTCGGCGAATCGAACCGCCAGGCTGGGAATGTCTTCGCGGTGCTCGCGGAGCGGAGGGACGATCAGTTCGACGACGGCCAGGCGGTAGTAGAGGTCCATGCGGAAGCGGCCCCGACGCGCCTCGGCGGCGAGGTCGCGGTTCGTGCACGCGATCACGCGCACGTCGACGCGCTCGATGCGGCTCGTGCCGACCTGCTGGATCTCCCCTTCCTGCAGTACGCGAAGCAGCTTCGCCTGGATCGACAACGGAAGCTCGCCGATCTCGTCGAGGACGAGCGTTCCCCCGTTCGCCGCGGAGAAGAACCCGGTGCGCGCCCTGTCAGCGCCCGTGAAGGCGCCTCGTGCGTGACCGAACAGCTCGGCCTCGGCCAGCTCGGCGGGAATCGCGGCGCAGTTGAACCTGACCAGGGGCGCCGAAGCGCGGGTGCTCTGTGCGTGGACCAGCGAGGCGATGAGCTCCTTTCCGGTGCCAGTCTCGCCGCGGACGAGAACCGTCACATGCTTCGGACCGATGCGTGCGACGGTCTGCAACAGCTCTTGCATCGCCGCCGACCCGCCCACGACGTCTGGAGTCGGTACCGGTTGATGCACGGCCTCTATCGTCTCGATCGGTTCGTAAACTTCCATGGGGCCTTCCTGGACGCGCCGCGCAGCGGCTGCTTAGGGGGGAAAGAGATCGATCGCGGTGGAGCGCCAGCTCCTCACCAGAGGGACCGTAGCGGGTACGCAGGACTTGCACACCTCGCTCTTGGACTAGGTTCGCCTCGGATCGCCGGCTAGGTCGATCCTCGCTCACGGGCCAAGGTCGAACCCTGCCCGGTAGGATGCGCTTCCAGCCTTTCGGCGATCCGGGCCAGGTCGGCCATCGACCCGGCCTTCATCTTCTGCATCACGTGGGCGCGATGGAACTTCACTGTGGGAAGCGTCATCCCCAGCTCCGCCCCGACCTGCTTGTTGAGCAAGCCTGTCACCAGGAAGGCCATGACCTCGCGCTCGCGCGGTGTCAGCGAGTCGTAGCGGCGGCGCAGCTCCGCAAGCTCGCTTCTCTGTCTGCGAGCGTGGCGGTCGCGTTCGATGGCGTGGGCGATCGCATCGAGCAAGTCCTGATGGCGATATGGCTTCGCCAGGAAGTCCACCGCCCCGGCCTTCATTGCCTTCACCGACATCGGGATGTCGCCGTGACCGGTGATGAAGATGATGGGCACGGGATTGTTCGTCTTCGCCAGCTCGCCCTGCAGATCGAACCCGCTCAGGCCCGGCAGCCGGACGTCGAGAACGAGGCAGCCGGGTACGTCCGGACGTTGACTGCCGAGAAACTCCTGCGCCGTGGCGAACGTCTGCACGCGCAGCCCGATGGACTCCGCGAGCTCCTTCGTGGAGTCCCGTATCGAGGGCTCATCGTCCACGACGTAGACGATCGCTGGATCCATGCGCGCGCGCTCCGACACTGAGGGCCCCGGATTCGCCGCAGACTGCGCTGCCGGGGCGTAACCGTCAATCCGACCGGCCGCGCCCCCCCGAGGCAGTCATTTGCCGGCACCGCCTGGCGCGCGGCTCGCCGCAGCGATCGCCTCTAGCAACGCAGTGCTGCTGAACGGCTTCTCGAAGAATTCGACCGCCCCCGCTTGCAACGCAAGCGCGCGAACATCGGCGTCCGCGTGTGCCGAGATGAAGATGATCGGAACCGTCCAGTTCGAGGCGACCAGACGGCGCTGAAGCTCCAGACCGTCCATCCCAGGCATGCGCACGTCGAGGAGCAGGCAAGTCGTGTCGGCGCGGGATGGAGAAGCAAGAAATGCTTCCGCGCAGTCGAATGCTTCGGCGGGGAAACCGGCCGAGTCCATCAGCCGCAGCAAGGCGTCTCGTACGGCGGGATCGTCGTCGATGATGGAGATCGTAGGGTTCTCCGCAAGGAGCACAGCGTCAGATTCGAAGCACATCGAGAAAGGACGAAAGAAGGTTTCGGAATGTCTCGGACCTTAGGAGTAGGCCAGGGTCCGGCCGATTTCCACGCGACCAAGGGATAGGCGACTCACGCTGATTGGTTAGCTGTCGGCTTGGAAGCAGGAAGCGCCTCGCGGACTAGGGCAAGAGGAAGATCCTGAACATCGTCCCGATCCTCGACACCGCCGTGGGTCGCTCAGCGAAGCCCGTGGCGGTTGGCCGCGAGAATCTCGTCGGAGAGGGCGGGATCGGCGGCGGCCACGGCGCGGGCCAGCACCAGCGCGCCCACCAGCTCGCTCAACATCTGCAGCGCACGCTCGCGGCGGGCGAGGGCCCGCTTCCCCCGCGATGGCTTGCGCGCGAGGTGATCCGCCAGGGCGTCAGCCATTCCCTCGACGGCCTCTGCGAAGCGCGCCTGCACCGCGGGCCCTTTGCGGGCGGCGTCTGCCGCCAGCGCGCCCAGAGTGCACCCGGTCCCCGGCTCGCGCCAGTGCTCCGCGGAAAGATAGCCGCGGACGAATCTTTCCCAGCCGTCCTTGCGCGGGTCGTTCAGCGATTCGGCCAGCATGGCGACGGCCTCCGCCACGCCTTTCGCGCTCGCCTCCGCTTCCAGCTCTGCCTTGGAGGCGAAGTGATTGTAGAAGCCGCCGTGCGTGAAGCCCGCCGCCTTCATCAGATCGTCGACTCCGACCCCGTCGAATCCGCGCTGCCGAAAGAGCCTCCCCGCCACCTCGAGGATCTGATTCCGGTTCCGCTCGCTCTCTGCCTGGGTCAGCCTCACGGCCGAAAGCCTAGCCGGGGCGGGGGACTGCCGCAACTTAGCTGACGATCGTCATCGAACCCCGAATCCTTATATCGAACCCCGAATCCTTATGATGACGCTCGACATCATGGATTCCAAACAAGGCCGTTCCGCCTTGAGTTTACGTTGGGAGCAAAGGTGCTGAAGAAACCTTCGATACGCCTCGCCGCCGCTCTTCTGACCACGCTGTCAGGCTTGACCCCCGCCCTGGCGTTCGCGCCCCAGCATCATGATCAGGTGCCGGGCTATTTCCGGCTGAAGGTCGGCGATCTGGAAGTGACGGCTCTCTACGATGCGGCCGCCGTATTCCAGCTGGACTGGCTGAAGGGAAAGAAGGCGACGATGGATGGTGTCGCAAAGGCCCTGCAGCAGGATCCGCACCTGCTCGACGCCGCCGATCTGGGCTTCCTGGTCAACACCGGCAAGCAGTTGATCCTCGTCGATGCCGGCGCCGGCACCTGGTATGGCGGGGGAGCGTTCGGACGCCTGGCGACCAGCCTCCGCAGCGCGGGCTATACGCCGGAGCAAGTCGACCTCGTCCTGATCACGCATCTCCACTCCGATCACGTCGGCGGCCTCACCACTCACGATGGAGATCGTGTCTTCCCAAATGCCGAGGTTTACGTGGCGAAGGCCGAGAGCGACTTCTGGCTGTCGCCAGAGATCGCTGCCAAGGCGCCGAAAGAGGCGCAACCGTTCTTCGAGAGCGCCCAGGCCATCGCCGCGCCGTACATCAAGGCCGGCAAGTGGCACACGTTCAGCGGCTTCGAGTCGATCGTCGAGGGCATGCAGATCGTCCTACTGCCCGGCCATACGCCGGGACATACCGGCTATGAGTTCTCTTCAAAGGGCCAAAGGATCCTGTTTTGGGGCGATACCGTCCATGCCCAGCGCGTCCAGCTGAAGCACCCTGAGATCACGGCGGTGTTCGACACGAACCCCGCGGCGGCTGCAGCGATGCGGAATCAATTGTTGCCCAAGCTCGCGGACGAGGATGTTTTGATCGCTTCGCCGCATCTGCTGTTTCCTGGCCTGGGTCGCCTGCACAAGGAAGGTAAAGGGTATAGCTGGGCGCCAGTCGCACTGACCGATCAATGGGTCGAGAAGTAGCATGGGCAAGTTGCAAGGAAGAGTGGCGCTCGTCACGGGAGGGACGGAAGGGATAGGCCTGGCCATCGCGAAGCTCTT
>WNFT01004435.1_pt1 | contig 12742 bp, 8 predicted proteins | sample 5400191 | NCBI WGS metagenome assembly WNFT01 (sample SAMN13153359, study PRJNA577476) | soil metagenome | isolation source: 80 cm saprolite under Madrone tree | place: USA:California | collected 2016-06-14
ATCGTGAGATCGAGTTCTTGCGGGGCGATCTCTGCGAGGCGGACGTGTGTCGCCGCGCCGTGGCGGACATCGAGGTGGTCTTTCACCTCGCGGCACTCCCGAGCGTGCCGCGGTCGCTCGCGGATCCGTGGGCGTCCCACGCCGCGAACGTCAATGCGACGATGCGGTTGCTCGAAGCATGCCGAGCGGCGCAGGTGAGGCGCATCGTGTACTCGAGCTCCAGTTCGGTTTATGGCGACACGGCCGCCTTGCCGAAGACTGAAACCGCCGAACCGCGGCCGCGTTCACCCTATGCGGCGTCGAAGCTGGCGGGCGAGCAGTACGTCCTGGCCTTCGCCCGGGCCGGTCTGATCGAGGGGATCGCGCTCCGCTACTTCAACGTCTTCGGTCCGCGCCAGAGTCCACACTCGGCGTACGCGGCAGTTATCCCCGCCTTTTTGCTCGCAGCGCTGGAGGGTCGAGAGGCGACGTTGTTTGGCGACGGCGCCCAGACGCGGGACTTCACCTACGTCGACAATGTCGTGGACGCGAACTTGCTCGCGGCCCGGGCGCCGGCGGAACTGGTCAGCGGTTCCGTGGTGAACGTGGGGGCGGGGATGCAGACGTCGTTGCTCGGCCTGATGCAGCTCGTGGAGCAGATCACTGGCCGGGAGCTCGCCTATCGACGGCTGCTGGGTCGGGAGGGGGACGTGCGCGACTCCCTCGCCAGTCTCGCGCGCGCCGAGCGCCTGATTTCCTATCGACCGCGTGTGACGTTGGCCGAGGGCCTGCGCCGAACTTGGGACTGGTTCGCAGGGCAGCCGGCCGAGGCCCCGTCACAGCGCAGGACACTGGCTCGCGCGTCAGCCTTGCGATGATCGCGGAGCGTTTTCCGCCCCGGATCGCGGCGCTGATTCCTTCCAACGAGGCCATCGGTCCTGGGCGCCAGCTGATCGCGCTGGCGCGTGCTTTGCCGGCTGCGGGAATCGATTGCCTGATCGTTGGGTTCCACAAGAGTGGCCGGCCGCTCTCCTCATTCGCTCATTCGCTCCAGAATTCTGGTGTGCAGTATCGGCTCGTAGAGGACCGTGGCCCACTCGACTGGCGAATGGCCTCCGAGATAGGCAGCGTGCTGCACGCCTGGCGACCGTCGATCGTGCAGACCCACGGCTACAAAGCGTCGGCCGTGGCGTATCTGCTGCGGACGCTGGGTTTCCCGTGGGCGTGGATCGGATTCTTTCATGGGAGCACATCCGGAAGCGCGCGGGGACGTTTCTATCAGTGGGTCGACCGGCGACTGCTCGCGTCGGCTGCGCGCGTCGTGGTCATGTCGGAGGCTCAGGCCCGGGCGTTTCGACATTGCAACGGTCGGGTTCGCACGATTTACAATGCTGCGCTCACGCCCACGCCGGTCGGCGACCCGGCGGAGCGAGACCGCCTCACGGCGCTCGCAAGCACGCTGCGACGGCCCGTCATCGGCGTCGTCGGCCGGCTGAGTCCGGAGAAGGGCGTGGACCTTTTCCTGGACGCCTGTGCCGTCTTGGTTCGGAAGGGTCTTCCGTTCAGCGCGCTTGTCGCGGGGGATGGTCCGGAGCGTGCGCGGCTCGAGGCTCAGCAGGCCAACCTATGCTTGGAGACGCGGGTCCGCTTCGTCGGACAAGTGTGGAACGTGGACGCGCTGTACAGAAATCTCGACCTATTGGTGCTCCCCTCGCGCAGTGAGGGATTGCCGAATGCGTTGCTCGAAGCCGTGCAAGCGGACCTGCCAGTCGTCGCGACGGCGGTAGGTGCGGTGCCGGAGGTCGTGGGATCTTCTCCGGCAGCGCAGCTGGTGCCGCCCGGATCCTCGGCGGCGCTCGCGGAAGCCATCGAGCGGGCGCTAATCCAGGGAGACTCCCCCGAGACGGCGGCGGCGCGACGCGACCTCGTGCATCGGTTGTCGCTGGACCGCCGAGTGCAGGCCCATGTTCAGTTGTACCGCGAGCTCCTCGAGGGGGGTGGGGCGGGGGGGGCGCCAGCATGTGCGGGATCGCCGGCGCGGTAGCCCTGCGAGACGGCGCTCGTCTGGATCGCGAGCGCCTTTGCTCGATGGCCAACCTCATGGCGCATCGGGGACCCGATGGTGAAGGCTTCTGGGCCGACCGCCACGGCCGCGCGGCGTTGGCGCACCGCCGACTCTCCATCATCGACCTCGCCGGCGGGCGCCAGCCGATGTCCAGCGACGACGGACGCATTGTCCTGGTGTTCAACGGCGAGATCTACAACTACCGGGAGCTGCGCCGCTCACTCTCCGATCAAGGGATGCAGTTCCATACGGCGTCGGACACCGAAGTGCTGTTGCGCATGTACGAGCGCTACGGCAGCGACGCCGTGCACTACCTCCGCGGCATGTTTGCCTTCGCCATCTGGGACGGAACACGCGGCGAGCTAGTGCTCGCCCGGGATCGCGTGGGCAAGAAGCCGTTGTTCTACGCGCTGGATGATAATTGCTGTTACTTCGCATCGACCCTCGGGGCGCTGCGCGACACGGACCCGTGCGCCCGTCGGGTAAGCCTTGCGGCGTTGGACGCGTTCCTCACCCTGGGGTACGTCCCGGCTCCTCAATCGATTTGGGATGGCATCAACAAGCTCCCCGCGGGGACGTTGCTGCGGCTCAGCTCGTCAGGCGCCCGTTCGCTGCGCTACTGGGCGCTCGAGACGGCGCCGGAACGCTTCGCAGGGAGCTTCACCGACGCGGTGGATCGGCTGGAACACCTCCTGACGACCGCGATCACGCTCCGCCTCCGCAGCGACGTGCCACTCGGCTTGTTCCTGAGCGGTGGCATCGACTCGAGTCTCGTGACGGCCATCGCTGCTCGCCAGTGTCGCGGGGAGGGGACTGATGTCCTCACCTTTTCGATCGGTTTCGGGGAAGCAGACTTCGATGAGAGCGGCTATGCGCAGCGTGTCGCGCAGCACCTCGCCACGCGACACCACACATTCACCGGACGCCCCGAGCTGCTCGACCTGCTTCCGGCACTCGTGCGGCATTGCGGAGAGCCATTGGGCGATTCTGCGGCGTTGGCCGTGTGGTTGCTCGCCGCGGAGACCCGGAAGCACGTCACCGTCGTGCTCACCGGCGATGGCGGGGACGAAGGCTTCGGCGGGTACGACTGGTATCGCGCGGCGCGGTACCTCAACCGCCTGAGCGGCGTCGCGCCGCTGATGACCTCGCTCCGGACCGTCGTCCCCGGCCAGTCGGCCTGGGCGAAGCGGATCAGGCGCCGCCTTCGCATCCTCGCGCTGGACGAACCCGAGCGTTTCGCGGCGTTGCGAACGTACATGTCCGACGACGAAGTCCAGAGGCTCTACGCTGGCGACCTGCTGCGGGAGCGACAGGACCGCGGCGATCGCGTGAGCGCCTCGCTGGCGCAGGTTTATCGCGACGGCAACGGCGGCGCGGTCCGACGCATGCGCCTCGTGGACGTGAGCACCTACCTGGCGGATTGCCTGATGCCCAAGATCGACGTCGCCACCATGGCCCACAGCCTGGAAGCGCGCGCGCCCCTACTGGACCAAGAGGTCCTCGAGTTCGCGCTCGGGCTGCCGAACGGCTGGCTGCTCGATGGCAATGGCGGAAAGCCGCTCCTCAGGGCCCTGTTGGGACGCTTTCTTCCGGCCGAGCTGTTCGAGCGACCCAAACACGGCTTTTCCGTCCCGTTGCCAGTGTGGTTCGCCGCGCGGGGCGGGGCGACAAGCACCTGGGCCGACGCGCTCGCGGACAGTGAGCCGCTGCGCGATTGCGGCTGGCTCAACCCTACGGGCATTCGTGCGATCGCGCGTGAGCACCGTGATGGCGTGCGGGACCATAGCCAGCAGCTGTACAACCTTGTGGTGCTCCGCGAATGGTTGAACCAGCACTAGCAATGACGTGAGGGAGGGCAGCACCGATGACGCTAGAGGAGGTACGGGACATTGTCGGCGAGACCCCGCACATGTCCTTTGCTCAGGCAATGTGTCTCGCGCAGTTCATCCGAGAGCACCGCGTGCGACAGATCCTCGAACTCGGTTTTGCGCATGGCGTGTCGACCTGTTACATGGCATCCGCGCTGATGCAGATGGAGGGCGGGGGGGGGTCGATCGTGACGATAGACCGGCCGATTGCGCGGACGCGAACCCCCAACATCGATCAGCTACTCGAGCGGTGCCGTTGCGGTCATCTGGTGACGAAATACTTCGAGCCCACTTCGTATACGTGGCGACTGATGCGCTTTCTCCAGGAAACTCCGAGGCCGCAGTTCGATTTGTGCTATGTCGACGGCGCACACAGCTGGTTCGTCGACGGGTTCGCGTTTTTTCTCGTCAACCTCCTATTGCGAAAGGGGGGCTGGCTGATCTTCGATGACGTCGACTGGAGTTACGCGAACAGCCCGAGCTTGCAAGCTGAAGATTGGGTTAGGGACATGCCCCGCGATGAGCGCACCATTCCGCAGGTCCGGTTGGTCTATGAGTTGCTCGTCAAGACACACCCTGAATATGACAACTTCGCAATGAAGGATGGATGGGCGTATGCGCAAAAGGTGGGACAGCCGCAAGAGAACATGGTACGAAAAGAGGTCGTGTATCACGATGTGCTATCACTCAGGAGCGTGGTGGGGCGCGTCAAGGACATCGTGCGAGCTCGCAAACGCTCGATGGCCCGCCTGTCGTAAACATCTCGCCGATTCTCTACCGCTGTTGTTGCGACGTCACCCCAGGCTGTTGCCCTGACGCGGCGTGGCGCTGAGGCGTCGCCCCGGCTCATATCGTAAGAATCTGCTCCGAAAAGACTTATCACACGGGCCGCGCCATAACAGCGCGGGACTCGCGGTACAGAATGTGAGACAAGCGCCTGCCAGATGACGGTTGCTGTTGCATCAACGGCAGGAGACGATCGCATGACGAAGATTGTGGTGACTGGAGGCGCTGGGTTCATCGGGTCGCACGTTGCTGAGCACCTCCGAGAGGTGTTCCCCAACGCTCGTCTCACGATCCTCGATAAGCTGACGTACGCGGGGCACGTGGACCATGTCTCCGACCTGCTTCGGACAAACGGCGCGCGCCTCGTCGTCGGGGATATCTGCGACGCTGAGCTCTGCCGGCGCGTCGTCGACGATGCCGACCTCGTCGTTCACCTCGCTGCCGAGAGCTTCGTCGACAATTCGTTCGCTGACCCGGTGACTTTCACGGTCGTCAACACCCTGGGCACACACACCCTGCTCGAAGCGTGTCGGATGGCTCGGGTGCCGCGCTTCATCCACGTCAGCACGGACGAAGTGTACGGAGAGGTGTTGCAAGGACAGGTAGGGGAGGACGCGCCGTTCAGTCCTACCAACCCCTACGCCGCGTCCAAGGCGGCGGCAGAGATGATCATCCTGGGCTACCTAAGGTCCTACGGACAGCCGATCATCCGCGTCAGAGCCAACAACATCTTCGGGATCCGGCAGTATCCCGAGAAGATCATTCCCAAGTTCTGCCTCAGCGTCGCCCTGGGCCACAAGCTGACGATCCACGGCGACGGATCGCACCAGCGCCACTACCTGCATACGCAGGACTTCGCAGCCGCCATTGCCCTCGTGATCGACAAAGGCGTCGCGGGCGAGGTCTATAACGTCGGATCGGAAGAGGAGTACTCGAATCTCGAAGTCGCCGAGATGGTCTGCGACGTGTTCGGGAAGGATTGCACTGAGGAGGTCGTCTTCGTGGACGACCGGCCCTTCAACGATCGGCGCTACAGCATTTCGAGTACCCGACTGCAGAGCCTGGGCTGGCGGGCTCGCCGACGCCTGGTCGACGAATTGCCCTGCATTGCGCACTGGTACGCAGCCCGGGTCGACCGTTACCGGCATCTGTTCGCCGACGAGGGCGCCGCACACGCGAGACCCGAGGAAGCGTTCGTCTACGCTTAATCATGCATGAGTGGAGGAGGATGACATGGTAGTTGCAACAAGGCTGAGCGGTTGGGCCCTGGCGTTCGCGGCGTTGGGCCTTGCGGTCGGGTGTTCTGATCCACAGGGTCCCAAGCCCGCCGCGAGTCTCTTGCCGAATGTCCTGCCGACGGGTGGCATGCTGGCCGCCGCTACCAAGACCACGGGCTCCGACCTCGATCCGAACGGCTACGAAGTCTGGGTCGACGATCAGTGGAGCCAGTCGCCCCCCGACAATGGCGTAGTCTACTTCAACGGGCTGGCGGGCGGTGATCACAAGGTCGTTCTCCTCATGATCGCCCCGAACTGCATGGTGACGGCGACGGCACCCGGAATCGTGGTGGACAACCCGCGAACCGTCACGATCACGGAGGGCACGACGGGCGCCACGGACTTTGACGTGGGCTGTGCGTCGGTGGGCAGCCTGTTCATTTCGACCACGACGACCGGCGTGGATCTCGATGCTGACGGGTATACGCTCACCGTCGACGGTGCTGCGAATCAGGGCGCGCCTGCGAACGGCGACGTGACATTTACCGGGTCGGCCACAGGTTCGCACGCAGTCGTCCTTTCAGGCGTCGCGGGGAACTGCACGGTGAGCGGGGGCAACGGGCAGGCGGCCACCGTCACTGCCGGCGGGATGACCGGCATCGCATTCTCCATAAGCTGCACTCCACTCGCCTCCGGGACCGGCAGCCTGACCGTCACGACGACTACGACCGGCTCCAACCCCAACCCTAACGGCTATACGCTCACGATCGACGGCACCAACAGCCAGGCGATCGGAACGAACGCGACTGTGACACTCACAGTACCGGCGGGCGCTAACCCAGTCGCGCTCTCGGGCCTGGCCGCAAACTGCAAAGTGAGCGGAGCGAATCCGCAGACGGTCACTGTGACTGCGGGCGGGACCAGCACCACCACGTTCGCGGTGACCTGCGGTGCGCCACTCGCTGCAGTCAGCGGCCACGTCCAGTTGGGATGGGGCTCGGCAACGCCCGGGAACGTCGTGCAGGTTTTCGATTTTGATGTACGGGCCGACCTCACCGGGCGGTTCACCGGGACCGACTACGGCGACGTCCACCCGTCTGGTCTTCCTGCCTCGGTAACCACCGATCCGGTGAACGATCCTCAGACCTACTTCATCGCGTATCGCGACCCCGGGCCGGGCAAGTGCAGGCAGCCAGGCACCGGTGTGGAGTTTGATGCCGTGGGGCGTGGGGACGAAGGCGACCTCCGAACGTATACGGTGCAGATCTGTGATCTCGGGCCGAACGGGAGTGGCGTCGATTTCTTGAGTTTCTACATCCCGGTGGGAGGCTACGGGCGCTCCGGTGTCTTGACAGCGGGGGACATCGTGAAGCGCTGAGCGTATCCAACTGAGCTGATCAGCTCAAAGAGACAGAGGCAGCCCTGATGATGGGTTGCCTCTGTTTCTTTAATGACTGACGCCACGCTCTTCCCGTAGAGTCGAAAGGTCGCAAGGTGCTCCCCCAAGTCCACGTATGTAGCGCTCACGCCACGCTGTGGATGTCTCGGTGCGACGTCGCAAGGGCGGCACCGGGCTTGCACTTAGGAGGACCGACATGTGCGGCCTTGTGGTCATGCTCGGCCTCGACGGTCGAGTGGCAGACGCGGCGGTCCTGAAACGGATGGCCCGAAGCATCGCTCACCGCGGACCCGACGATTCAGGTATGTACGTCGACGGCCAAGTGGGGTTCGGTTTTTGTAGACTGTCCATCCTTGACCTGAGCCCTACCGGTCATCAGCCAATGTCCTCCGATGACGGCCAGCTCGTCATCGTCTTCAACGGTGAGATCTACAACTACATCGAGTTGCGCGACGAGCTGCGGGCTGCGGGATACTGTTTCCGCTCCACCAGCGACACCGAAGTCTTGCTCGCGGCCTATCGGCACTGGGGCCCGGACTGCCTGAACCGGTTGAACGGGATGTGGGCGTTCGTCATCCACGACCGTCGCCAAGGCACTCTGTTCGGGGCGCGAGACCGCTTCGGTGTGAAGCCGCTCTTCGTGTACCGGTGTAAGGACTCCTTGCTCCTCGCCTCCGAGATCAAGGCCATCCTGGTGTCCGGCCTCTATCAACGAGCAACGAACTGGCAGGTCGCCGCCGACTTCCTCGTCTCTGGGAAGCTGGATGAGACCCCCACGACGTTTTACGCCGGCATCGAGCAGGTCCCGGCGGGAAGTGCCTTCGAGATCGCGCTGGACGGCAGTTACCGGCAGTGGAGCTACTGGTCTCTCGAGAGGCTAGAGCCGGAGCCGATCCGCGACGCCGATGCGGCAGTTGCGGAGTTGCTCGAAGACGCCGTCCGTCTGCGTCTCCGCAGCGACGTTCCGGTTGGCGTGTGCCTGTCCGGCGGGCTCGACTCCACGGCGATCATTTGCGAGATGGCGCGACTCCGGCAGAGCAATGGTCGGGGGCAGGCCGCTCCGCTGTTGGCCTTCTGTTATCACGAGCCCGCATTCGATGAACGCACCTTCATCGACGATACCCTAGCACAGACGCGCGCGGTGCTGCGACGGACGACGCTCGAGCCCGAAGCAATGTGGGAGAGCCTCCTGGAGGTCTTGCGGTACCAGGACGAGCCGATCCATTCGGGCGCGCCCATCGCCGGGTTCCACCTCATGAAGCTGGCCGCGAGCAACGGCGTGAAGGTGGTGCTGAACGGGCAGGGGTCGGATGAGGTGTTCGCGGGGTATTCGCAGTACTTCCAGGATCACTGGCACACATTACTCAAGCGCGGCCAGGGCGCGAGGGCGTGGCAGGAGATCCGCGCGTATGCAGCCGGGCACCGCACCAGCGCGGGAAGACTGTTCCTGACGGCTTTGCGCCGACTGTTTCACCGCCGGCTGCGACGTTTCGGCCCGTATCGGCGCCTCGCGCGCCAGTGGAAGTCGCGGCACATCCCGCAGACGCGTTGGTTCACCCCTGCGTTGACCGAACACCTGGGCGCGAGCCACGCCGACTCCGCCGAGTACACGGACCCCGATCTGAACAGCGTGCTGCGACAGTCCGTCGAACGTACACCGCTGCCGCACTATCTCCGCATGGAGGATCGCAACTCGATGGCGCATGGCGTGGAGGCCCGGTTGCCCTTTTTGGACTACCGCCTGGTCTCCCTCGCGTTCCGTGTGCCCGCCGACGGGAAGATTCAAGGTGTGTGGAACAAGGCGCTGCTGCGCCGGGGTCTGCGCGGGCGTATCCCGAACTCCGTGCGCAACCGTGTCGAGAAGATGGGCTTTCCAACGTCGCTGCATACGTGGGTGACGGGCGTTCTCGCCGACCCACTGCGCGAGATCCTGGGGAGCCGGGCTGCGCGTGAACGCGGCATTTACAACATGAAGGAAATTCTGCGTCCCCTCGAGAACCACCGTCCGGTCGCGCCGTTGGATGCGTTGCGCCTGTTTTGCGCGGCCCAGTTTGAGCTCTGGCATGGGATCCACAGCGACTAGGAGCCGAGCGTGCGCGGACGCCTTAGTGCTCGACGCATCACTGAGGCAGTCGCTCGTGACCGTGCGGTCTCTGGGCCGGCGGGGACTCGGCGTCGTTGCGGCGGAAACACATCCTCACGCACCGTGCTTTGCATCGCGGTGGTGCCAGCGAGGTCTCGTGTCTCCTGCCGAGGTGGCGACCGAGGCCTACCGCGTCATCCTCGAGCAGTGGCTGGAGCGCACGGGTGCGCGCGTGCTGTTCGCCGCCAACGATGCCACGATCGACCTGCTGCGCCGGCACCGCGTGCCGCTTGCGGCACGCGTCCGCCTCGCACTCGCAGGCGAGCCGGCGTTGGCGATCGCGATCGACAAAGAGCAGACCCTCGCGATTGCGCGGCGCCTCGGGCTGCGTGTCCCCCGCCAGGTGGTGGTGCGCGACGTCGGAGACACCGCAGCGGCGGTGGACGAGATCGGTCTCCCCGCGGTGATCAAACCTTGCGAATCGTGGTTGTGGAACGGCCGCGAGGGAACGCGGCTGGGGGCGCGACTCGCGGTGACTGCCGCTGAGGCGCATCAGGTGATCGAGGCGGTGACGCGCTTCGGGGGAGCCGCGCAGGTGCAGCAACTGCTCACCGGAAGACGCGAGGCGGTCAGTTTCGTCTACGCCAACGGCGCCGTGTACGCGCGTTTTGCCCAATGGGCCAAGCGAACCTACCCGCTCCTCGGTGGGTACTCGGTGCTGCGCCAGAGCATCGCCATTCCACCTGACATAGGGCCTCAAGCCGAATCGCTCGTGCGTGAGATCGGCCTGGACGGTTACTCCGAAGTGGAGTTCCGTCGCGACACCGCCGGCGTCGCGTACTTGATGGAGATCAACCCGCGGCTTTCCGCTTCGGTCGAAGTAGCGGTGCGAGCCGGCGTGGACTTTCCGTATCTCGTGTACCAATGGGCGAGCGGCGGGCCCATTGACCGAGTCGCGGGCTATCAAACCGGCGGCTGGATGCGTTATCTGGGCGGGGACATCACATCGATGCTCGCCGCATTCAGGGAACGAGGCAGACCCGGAGTCGCCCCGCCGCTGCAGACAGTCGTGGACTTCGGTCTCTCCTTTTTGAGACCGATGGCCTATGACTACATGAACTGGAGGGATCCAATGCCCGCAATCAAGGCCACGACGCACTTTACGCAAGGCGCTCTTCGCAGCCTCGCAGCCAGGGCGGCGGAGTTCGGCGCAGGCTGGAGGGACCGCTTGTGAGGCACCCCTTTGATGTCGTGGTCGTCGGCGCTGGCCCGTATGGCCTCTCCACCGCAGCGCATCTGCTTGGCAGAGGGTTGCGGGTCGCCGTCTTCGGCAAGCCGTTGGAGTTGTGGCGCGAACGCATGCCGCACGGCATGCTGCTCCGATCGCACCTGTTCGCCTCCAACCTCTCCGATCCAGGTCAGGACCATGCGCTCGCGCAGTTCTTCAAGCACTCAAGGCACCAGGCGGCCTTTCCCTTGCCGCTTCAGACGTTCATCGACTATGGCCTCTGGTTTCAGCAACGGGCGGTGGCTGGGGTCGATGAGACGTACGTGTCGTCGATCGAGCGTCGGGATGTCCGGTTCGGCATCAGGCTCGAGGATGGGCGGGAGGTGGAGAGTCGGGCAGTCGTGATGGCCACAGGTCCCCATCTCTATGCCAATCGGCCGGCGCCGTTCACCGGGCTACCGGTTGGACTGGTCTCGCATTCGTCCGACCATAGAGACTTCAGTCGCTTCAAGGGACGAGACGTCGTCGTCATCGGCGGCGGACAGAGTGCAATCGAGTTTGCAGCGCTGCTCCACGAGGCCGGCGCAACCGTCCGGGTCGTATCACGCCGGTCCATCAAGTGGCTGGCCCCCGATCGTGCCAGCTCGCGCAGCGCGTTCGAACGGCTTCTGGCCCCGAACGCGACCATCGCGCCCGGCTGGGTCAACTGGCTGTGGGATCGTATGCCGTACTTGTTCTATCGGTTTCCGCAACAGTGGAAGGATGCGTATAACGCGACGTACCACTCGGGGGCGACCGATTGGTTGCGGACCAGAGTCCTGGGCAAAGTGATGCTACACGAACGGCAGACCGTGACACAACTGACCGTGGTGAAAGACAAAGCGGTCGCGACGATCTCGGACGGTGCGAAGCTAAGCGCCGATCACATCCTGCTGGCGACGGGCTACACCGTAGACATCGACAGGCTGACGATGCTTCACGCTTCGCTCCGAGCCCAAATCGCGCGAGATAGAGCGAGTCCGATCCTGAACCACTGGTTCGAAAGCACCGTGCCCGGGCTCTACTTCGTTGGGCTCACCGCAGTGCGTGCCTTCGGTCCGCTGTATCGCTTCGTCGCGGGGTGTGGAGCGGCGGCCGGGCGCGTGACGAGTGCTATCACCCGAGGACTCCGCGCACGTCCACGAGGCGCGCCCAGGCGCCATCGTGTCGCTGCCGATCCCGCTGTCGTCCATCAGGGGCGCCGGGAGACGGAGCATGCGAGGTAGGCAGGGGGTGCTTCTGTCCGCGGTCGGCGTGCTCGTAACGGCGTCCGCTGTGATGATGATCTCCGGTCCGCTCCGGTGGCGGACGCACGTCCTGGCCTTGTATTTCACGGGACAGATCGCTGACATCGGGCTGAAGCAACTGCTGGTCTACATGATGCCCGGCTCTGGTCAGTACCTGCAACCGCTGGTTGAAACCCACAATCCCTACGCGGCGATCCGAAACGTCAGAACCAGTCCGGCGGACCTCGAAGCGGGTGCTCGACTGTTTCGTAACCAGTGTGGAGAATGCCACTCCCCGGACGGGAGCGGCGGCCGTGGCCCGTCGTTGCTGGGTCGAAAATTCACGCATGGCGTCGATCGCGGCGGCACTGCGCCGACGGCCGGCGGACACAGTCCCACGAGTTCGCTCAATGTGCGTGTGTCGTACGACGAGCTCGCGGCCCTCCGTGAGCCCGCCGGGGACTGGCTGACCTACTCAGGGTCGTATTGGTCGTCCCGCCACAGCGCGCTGACGCGGATCAATCGTACGAACGTACGTGGACTGGCCCTCCGATGGATCTATCCATTCGCGGGCGAGGTTGGCGACTTGGAGGTTTCGCCGGTGGTGCGGGGCGGGGTCATGTTCGTGACGCAGCCCCCCAGCCATGTGCTGGCGCTGGACGCAACCACTGGGAAGCAAATCTGGGCGTACGATCACAAACCATTGAGGACGGCCCTCGCGAGCGAGTTCTATCACAATCGGGGCGTCGCCATCCTGAACGACAAGGTCTTCTTCGGAACACCCGATGCGCGGCTCGTTGCCCTTTCGGCAGCGACCGGCACTTTGCAATGGGAGACCAAAGTGGCAACGGG
>WNFT01008847.1_pt1 | contig 12740 bp, 11 predicted proteins | sample 5400191 | NCBI WGS metagenome assembly WNFT01 (sample SAMN13153359, study PRJNA577476) | soil metagenome | isolation source: 80 cm saprolite under Madrone tree | place: USA:California | collected 2016-06-14
CGGCGGACATTGATGCGCCCATCGTGTTTGTGGGCTACGGAATCAAAGCGCCGGAATACGACTGGGACGATTACAAAACTGTTGATCTCCACGGGAAAGTAGCGCTGCTTTTCGTGAACGAGCCCAGCTCGGACGATCCCGATTTCTTTAAAGGCAAAGCGCTGACGTACTACGGCCGGTGGACTTACAAATTCGAAGAGACGGCGCGCCGGGGGGCGGTGGCCACGCTGATCATTCACCGCACGGACCTGGCGAGCTACGGGTGGGACGTGGTGCGCAATTCGTGGGGCACGGAGCGGTCCTACCTGAAACGCGACGAAACGCCGAAGCTGCAAGCGGCTTCGTGGATTCAAGTGGACGTGGCGAAAAGAATCATGGGGCTGATCGGGCTCGATCTCGACAAATTATTCCAGCGCGCGCAGATGAAGGATTTCAAGCCGCTGCAATTGCCGATTCGTTTGAAAGCGCATGTGGCGAGCCAATTGAAACCGTTTTTATCGAGAAATGTTCTCGCGATGTTGCCGGGGACGGATGCCGTGCTCGGCAAAGAGGCGGTGCTGTACACGGCGCACTACGACCATCTGGGAATCGATCCGAGCCTGCCGGGCGACAAGATTTATAACGGCGCGAACGACAATGCCACGGGCTGCGGCATTCTGTTGGAATTGGCGCGCGTTTGGGCGGCCATGCCGGTGGCGGCTCCGCGGTCGATTTTATTTGCATCGGTCACTGCGGAGGAGCAGGGGCTGCTCGGGTCGGAGTACTTGGGAAAGCATTCGCCCGTGCCACCGGGAAAAATCATGGTGGATTTGAATTTCGACGATGTGCCCCCGCTTGGGACACCGGAAGAAGTGGAAGTCAGCGGCGCGGAACGGACGACGTTTTATCCAGTCGTGCAGGCGACCGCGCAGGATTTTCATCTGGCGATCCGGCCCGATTCGCGGCCGGAGGCTGGACACTATTACCGTTCCGATCACTTCAGCCTTGCGCGTGTGGGCGTGCCGTCGTTTTCGATCAATGAAGGAATCAAGTATGCGGGCCATCTGCCGGAATGGGGCGATGAACAGGCCAAGGATTTCACCGCGCACCGTTACCACCAGCCGAGCGACGAATACAGCCCGGACATGGATTTTACCGGCGACGCCGTCATCGCTAGATTTGGCTTCGTACTCGGAATGAAGGCAGCGTGGCTGCCAACGCTGGCAGGCTGGATCCCTGGCGACGAATTCGAGGCCGCGAGGAAGAAGAGCCAAGCGAGGAGCCCGATCGGCAGCCATTTGTTCGATGACCTCGCAGACTCGGATCACTGGTACTGTTAAGCTCCATGTAGTCATTGAAAAAACGGGTGCTGTTGGGGAAGTGTCAATTCTGAGCGGACATCCACTCCTGAGTGGTGCGGCGCAGAGTAGTGTCCGGAGCTGGAAGTTTGAAACGATTGCAACTGGGCCTGCCGATTTTGAACTGACCTACGAGTTCGAGTTGCGCGACAAAGCGAGCGAACATGCAGACGAGGAAATTACATTCGATACCCCGAATCATGTTCGGATCGTGTCCAATCCTCCGATTATTTACACGAATTATGCGCAACCAACGGGGCGGCCCGGCGACTGAGAATCAACCCCCGAGCGCAAGAACTGCTGGATCGCCCAAACGATTAAAGGAGAGGTTCTTGGCTCATTGGTCGCTCGAATGTCTCTATCCGCCCGCCCGCATACAATAGCGACCCCAGCGAAAGTTGGTAACTGGCTGGTGGAACATCCCAGGGACTGGCCGTGGAGCAGTTGGGCGCACTACGCGGGCAAGGGAGAAAGTAGAATTCGGATCGACTCACGGGAAGCAGAGAATGTGGAAACAGCAACTTCGAGGAAGAAACAAACCCCGCACCCTTCGATTAAAGTAGCCGCTACATTGAGGGAGCGAGGAAAGATGGCGGGCTAAAGCCCGCCGCTACAATGACGAAGAAAGAGGGTGCAAATGACGAGGTAGGGAGAAAGCTAGCGGGGCCAGACGCCGGCGGTGAAGCATTTGATGGTGGAGAAGCCGAGGCGCTCATAGAGCTGGACGGCGGTGTGGTTGTCGGAAGTTACGGTCAGTGTTAATTCGCGGAATTTCATGGAGCGAAGGGCTTCGGCGGAAGTTTGCATGAGCATGCGGCCGAGGCCGTGTCCCTGGTAACCGGGCAGCACGCAGATTTGCGTGGTGTGGCCGACGCCGGGGGAGACTTCGCTGGTCAGCACGGCGGCGACGAGTTCATCGCTGCCTGGCTCGTGAAGAACAAAGGATGCGCCTGCTACAAACTGGCCGCAGCCGGGAAGCAGAATGATGTTTTTAAGAAATTTCAGCGCGCCGGAGCGGCTGCGGTACTGATCGTTGATTTCGCCGTCGACGTGATTTGCGTAAGCCAGATAGATCAGTTTCGCGCACGGCTCGAAATAGCGGTCGTTCCAGCGGTTGAGGCGCATGCCGGCAGAGGCGCCGGATTTCGCTTCGTGCACCTTTTGCAAATCCAGCAGCATGAACTGGCGTGTGTAAAGGTGAAATCCCTGGTCAAGGAGCGGGGTGTCCACGGGCCCGCTGAAGGGCATCAGCTGGGCTTCGATGCGAGCGAGGTGCGGGATGGCACGCATGGAGTACAGCATCTCCTCAAGCAGGCGCCGGCCGATGGAATCCTGAGCAAACTTCGCGGAAACGTACAGGCCGCCGATCAAACCTTTCTGATCTTCGAGAACGTAGAACGAATACCCGGCGGCGACGCCGTTTTCGAAGGCCACGCAGCCGGCCAGGGCATGCGCGTCAAGGAAGCGTTTGATAAGCTCGAGCGCGCCGCGGTAGTCCCAATGCAATTCGTCGCGCCAGTGCCGGGCTTCTTCTTCGAGGAGCGGCTCAATCTGGCGGACAGTCGTCTGTCGCAAATCGACAATGTTCATGGATAAGGGGAGAGTGTCGAGGCCCCTGCCTGCAAATCCATCATAAAGGATGGAAAGGAGGTAAAGGAAGCACAGGAGGTAAAAGAGGAGACACAATGAAGCACGCCTGCCGAAGGAGTAGCCGAGAAGATGTGCTACGATGCCAATCATCGATTTTGTATTGTGAGGTAGAAATCCGCGGCGTTTGCCGCCAGCGGAGTTGCGCAGACGACGAATGCACATTTTCTCAGAACTTCGCTTTCCAACCAGGTGGTACACCAAGCTGCTAACGGCTTTACTGGCGTTGGCGTTTTTTGCCGTGCTGGCGACCACGGCCATTGCGGGGTTCCTCGTTTATCGCATTGTGAAACCGCAGCGCGCCAACACGGAAATCAACATGGCGAGTTTTCCTGGGCGCCCGGAGGTGCTGGATTTCGAGGTGCCGGGAGGAATTGGAAAACGGGAAGGATGGTTCTTTCCCGGGTTACGAGGGGCGCCGACGATTATTTTGTGCCATGGCTACGAGTCCAGCCGCGGTGAGCTGTTGACGCTGGAATCGGCGTTGCAAGACCACCAATACAACGTTTTCGTTTTTGATTTTGCCGCGCACGGAGCAAACGGGGGGATCAGCACGCTCGGTTATCGCGAAGTGGAAGAAGTGCGCGCGGCGGTGGATCTTCTGGCAGCGCGGCCGGACTTGGATCCGACGCGGTTTGGGTTATGGGGTTACAACCTTGGGGCTTACGCGGCGCTGCGTGAAGCGGAAAACGACAAGCGGATTCGCGCCCTGGTGCTGGACTCCGTGTATGACCAGCCGAAGCAGATGGTCAAGGTAGGCGTGGAGCGCAATGGGTTGGGTGGATTTCCGTTCATGGTGCGCGCGGCGTCGTTCAGCTTTGAATATTTGAATTACGCGCATCGCGGTGATCCGCCCCTTTCGCGAAAGCTGATTGCGCTGGCGGGTGTCCCCACGCTTTACATTCAGGCACTGGACGACCCGGAGCTCGCGGAGACTACGCGGCAGATCTTTCTGCAGGCGCCGGAGCCGCGGGATCAAGCGATTGTCCCGCATGGAAATTATGCAAGTTTCAGCGACGATGAAAAACGCAGCTACGAAAACCGTGTGGTGTCATTCTTTTTAGTGAGGATGCCCGCTACGGGGAAGGCTGTCAGATGACCGCCGTTCGATTCGGTAGAGAAAGAAACCAGTCTTCTCGAGATTGAATGGGATTTCTTCACACGTGAGGTCCGATCCGATCATACCCCTACAATACTTGGCACCCAAGAGGAGGTAGCCTTCGCGGGGATGCTCCGCGTCCCACTCTGTGACTTCGTGGTGAAGGTAAAAATTCAAACTGTAGCGTTGGCCGCGACTCATGGCTCTCACCAGCAACTCCGGCGAAGGAATTCCGATGCGCCGAATTTCCTCGGAAAGTGTCCGGCCGGACGGATCCCAGCGAAAGTAGGATGACAACAAGACATCGGTCAGCGAAGCAGCTAAAAGAATCGGCACGACCGCGGAAGCGGCGATGAGCTTGCGAAGATCGGTCGCAGACCACGATGGATAGAAGATACCCAAGAAAATATTGGCCGCCCCCATTAGGGCAATGATCAAGCCAGCCATGCCCCCGAATCGCGCGTTCCCAAAAGCTATGTGTGGTGTGACCATTCTAACGAGGGCGAACAAAAGAAACAGAAAGATGGCCGCAGTGATGAGGCTGAACCGAAATGATTTTCGGGCTGCAGACGTCATTGTGACGGACGCACGCGTCACGATCAGACAGATCGCCGGAATAGAAGGGAGGATGTAGCCGGGCAGCTTCGACTGCGAAATACTGAAAAACACGAGGACGAACACAGACCAAGACAGCAAGAACAGAGAATGAGGGCTGATTTTTTTAGATTCCGCAATCCGCGCGCTTCCTTCGATAACTGTCCAGAGCATTGCGGCGGTCCACGGCAGGAAGCCCACAAGCAGAACAGGGAGGTAAAACCAAAACGGCTGGATGTGCTGAAATTCGGGGGTGAGGTAGCGCTTGAAATTGTGTTCGATGATGAAGATGCGAAAGAAGTCGGGGTTTCGGCGGGCGCAAAGGATGTACCAGGGAAGTGCGGTGAGGCAGAAGGACGCGATTGCTGCGGGATGAGAGAGGCGGAAAGCGTCGCGCCAGCGTTTGGTGAAGAGCGCCCAGAAAAAAACAGCGCCGCCGGAGAGAATGATGGCGGCGGGCCCTTTGGCGAGCACGGCGAGACCAAGGAAGAAACCGAATAGAATGAGCGCGAGCCAGGGTGTTTGAGGGAGGATCGGCGTGTTTTCGTTGCGTGTAAGCCCCAAAACGACGGCGGCGCAGACCATGGCAATCGTGAGCATCGCGCTGAAAGGCATGTCCGTGGCAGCGGCGTGAGAGAAGCCAATCATGCCGACGGTGGTGGGCAGCAGAAGCAGCAGCCAGCGAGCCGTTTCCGCGCCGTAAAGACGCAGCGCTAGCCATGCTAATGCAAGCGTGGCGAATAGCGCAGAAATGGCGCTGGGCAAACGCGCGGCGGTTTCGCTTACGCCAAAGAGCTTGAAGCAAAGCGCAGCCTCCCAATAGAACAGCGGCGGCTTCTCGAACCAGGGCTTTCCATAGAGGCGCGGCGTGACCCAGTCGCCGGTCTCCATCATGTCGCGCGCTATCCAGGCGTAGCGTGGCTCGTCCGGTCCGACGAAGCCGATGGCGCCGAGATGGCTGAAGTAGCAGACGTATAGCGTCGCAAGAATAAGGATGGCCCAGCCGATTCGAGCGGCGGCACTGGTGGGGCGCGGGCTCTCTGCGATGGGAGCAGTTGTTTCGGTCACGGAAAGCCGAGTCTAACATCGAACCACTATCTTCCAGTGATGGACCTCTTGCATACTGTCGCCCGGCGGGAAACACGCGGGGACCTGGGTATTCCGTGAAAGTGTGGATCGAATACGCGGCGGTGTGGGCGATTTTGAAGGGGCTGGGTGCGTTGCCGCGGTCGCTCGCGCGGAGCATTGCCGCAGGAGTGGTGCGCATTATCTATGCATTGCTGCCGCGATTAAGAAAGACCGCTCAAGTAAATTTGCGCATTGCGTTTCCGGAATGGAGCGAAGCGCAACGCAAGGTAGTCGTGCGCGGGATGCTGCGAAATTTGGGTTGGATGGCGGCGGAGTTTGCCCGTTTTCCGAAATATACGAAGGAAAATATCGCGCAAATCGTGGCGCTGGATGGCCATGAGAATTTTCTGGAAGGACAGCGGCGCGGGAAAGGCGTCCTTTACCTGACGGGTCATATCGGCGCTTGGGAACTTTCTTCATTTGCGCACGCGCTGTACGGGTTTCCACTGCGCTACATGGCCCGGCGAATCGACAACCCGAGGATCGATGCACTGGTGAACGGTTACCGGTGTTTGTCGGGGAATCGCCCGATCTTCAAAAACGAATCGGCGCGCGTGATGCTGAAAGTTTTGAAAGAGGCCGCAACAATCGGCATTCTGGCGGACCAGAACACCATGCCGCAAGAAGGGGCGTTCGTCGATTTTTTCGGGAAGATGGCCAGTACGACGACCGGGATCGCGCGTATGGCACTGCATACTGATGCGGCGGTCGTGCCGGGATACGCCATTTGGGATGAGGCAAGTGGAAAATATCGATTGCGATTTGAGCCGCCCGTGGAGCTGATTCGAACGGGCGACAAGGAGCGCGATGATTTCGAGAATACACAAAAATTCACGAAAGTGATTGAAGAAATTATCCGCAAGTATCCTGAACAGTGGGTGTGGGTGCACGGGCGATGGAATACCAGGCCGGCGGGCGAGCCATCGCTATACGATTTCCAGTGAGGCTGATCATGAGACGAACTGCAAAGGAATTAGCCGAAGCGATTGGCGCGAGACTCGAAGGCGACGGCGCGATCGAACTGGCGGGAATCGCCGCGCCAGAGCGTGCAGGGGCACGCGATTTGATTTACGTGGACGCCGCAAAGCATGCGCAGCGGGCCGCGGCTTCGGCGGCGGCCTGCGTGATTGCGGCTGAGGGCGTAGAATTTCCAGGCAAGACGGTTTTGCGGAGCGCGCAACCGAAGGTAGCGTTCGCACGGGCCGCCGAGCTGTTGCTCGGGCGCGCGCCGATAGCTTCGGGGATTCATTCAACGGCGATCGTGGCGCCGCTCGCGCGCATTGCGGCGGGTGTGGGTATCGGGCCGTACGCCGTGATTGGAGAAGATGCGCACGTGGGTGCGGGCACGCAGATCGGCGCGCATTCGGTGATCGGTGCGGGCTGCTGGATCGGGGGAAATTGCCGGATTCACCCGCGCGTGACGCTTTACGCAGGAGTACGCTTGGGGAGCCGTGTAGAGATTCATTCGGGAGCGGTGATTGGCGCGGATGGTTTCGGCTATGCGTTCGGAGAAGGGAGATATTGGAAATTCCCCCAGGCGGGGATTGTTGAGATTGGCGATGACGTGGAAATCGGAGCGAACACCGCGATTGATCGCGGTTCGCTGGATGACACCCGCATTGCGGAAGGCGTGAAGCTGGACAACCTCGTGCAAGTAGGACACAACTGTCAGATTGGGGCGCACTCCGTGATCGCGGCTCAAGTGGGTTTGTCCGGCTCGTGCGTATTTGGAAGGCACGTGGTAGTGGGCGGGCAGGCGGGCTTCGGAGAGCGATGCAAGTTAGAGGACAAGTCGGTGATCGGCGGGCAAAGCGGCGTGCTGGGAGGAAAAACCATTCGCAGCGGGGAGGCTGTTTGGGGCACGCCGGCCCGTTCGCTTGAAAAGTTCAAAGAGTTATTCGCATGGTACGGCCGGCTTCCAGAATTGGCCGCACGCATCAAAGGGATAGAGGAAAAGCTTGGCGGTAAATGAAAAGAACTCGCGAGCGCATTGGCGCGTGATCGTTGTTGGCGGACACACGCGCAGCATTGGCAAGACGCAACTGGTCTGCGATGTGATCTCGGCGTTTCCGCATGCTAACTGGATCGCCGGAAAAATCACTCAATACGGGCACGGCGTTTGCGCGCAGAATGGCGAGAATTGCGATTGCGCGCCAGACGAACATGTTTGCGCGATTGAGTGGGAAACGCGAGCGAACGCGGGAACAGACAGCTCCCGCTTTTTGGCCGCCGGGGCACATCGCTCGTTCTGGCTGCGCACGAAGCAGGGATTTCTTGCCGAAGGCTTGCCACTTCTGCGGACGGCTTTGCTGCAAGTGAGCGAAGCGGGCGCGCCGGAGCCGCCGCCGGTGATCGTGGAGAGCAATTCCTTGCTGCAGTTTCTAAAACCGAGCTTGTATTTCGCGGTGGTCGATCCCGCCAAGGAAGACTTTAAGGATTCGGCTCGCGCCGTTCTGGACCGTGCCGATGCGCTGGTGATCCGTGGATCTTCGGACGTACTTGCGGCAGCCGGGCCGTCCTGGATCAAGCTTCCCGCACATGTATTGAAGGAAAAGCCATCCGTTACGCAGCTGGAAGGGGACCCCCTGCCCGAGCCGCTACACGTCCTTGTGCAGCGCGCCTTGGACGAACCCGCGGTTGTAGCGATTTGACAACTTCGACTGGCGATTATCGCATCTTAGCCGTTGACCGTCGTTGCGAAGGCGGCGATAATTGAGTAGTACTCGTGTTACTCAAATCCGGACCGTCGCGCTGCTTTTGTGGGGAAGTGATACGCAGCACGGCAGTTAAATTGATTTTAATGTTGGCATCGGAAGCCCGTTGAACTTGTCAGCTTGACGTTTCGCTCTGGGGGGAGCACTGATGGCCTCATTCGCCAGAATGGGAGAAGAAGTCTCCGTCGCTCCGGCGCCAGTCCTGCAGCACGACCAGGATTGGGCCGCGCGTCTGGAAAAAACCATTGAGCGGGGCGCGAACCACCTGCTTTCTCTTCAAGCTGAGGAAGGGTTCTGGCAGGGTGAGCTTGAAGCGGACACCACCCTCGAATCCGACTACATCTATTATTTGCATGTTCTTGGAAAGGCCGATCCGGAGCGTATCGCCAAGCTGGCAAATTACGTTCGCCGCCGCCAGCTCCCCGATGGCGGCTGGTCCATCTATCCTGGCGGACCCTCGGAGCTGAATGCGACGTGCAAAGCGTATTTCGCGTTGAAGCTCGCGGGCGATTCCACGGATGCGCACCATTTGGCGCAAGCACGCGAGACCATTCATCGTCTCGGCGGCTTGGAACACACAAATTCCTACGTGCGGTTCTACCTGGCGCTGGTGGGCGCGGTTGGATGGGAGCTCGTCCCCTCGATCCCGCCGGAACTGATGCTCCTGCCTATTTGGTTCCATTTTAATATTTACGAAATGTCTTCTTGGACGCGCGGCATAGTCATTCCCATGGCTATCCTGTCCAGCTTGCGACCCGATTGGCGTTTGCCGGAGCGCGCGCGTGTGGATGAATTGTTCAAAGATCCCACGAACAAGACTGCAGCGTTCGATTGGAGCAAGCAGATTCTTTCCTGGAAAAATGTTTTCCTGGCGCTGGATCGCGGGCTAAAGCTCTACGAAAAATCTCGTTGGAAACCCTTCCGCCAGCGCGCGCTCCGCGAAGCAAAGTCCTGGATGCTGGATCACCTCGAGCGCACCGAAGGGCTTGCCGCGATCTACCCGGCGATGATGAATTCGATTTTCGCGCTGATGGCCTTGGGGCATGGCCTGGACGATCCCTTGACGTGGCGCGAAATCAAGGAATTTTCGCGATTTGAAATTGAAGAGGGCGACACCATTCGCATGCAGCCGTGCGTCTCGCCGGTCTGGGATACTTGCATCGCCATGGTCGCGCTGGAAGAAGCCGGCTTGCCCGCGGATCATCCCGCGCTGGTGAAATCCGCGGACTGGATGCTCTCGAAACAGGTGCTTGGGCCGGGCGATTGGCAAATCAAGAACAAAGACGCGGAACCCGGCGGCTGGGCTTTCGAATTTCGCAATGATTTTTATCCCGACGTGGACGATACCGCGTTCGTGTTGATGGCGCTCCAGCGCGTGAAGTATCCCGACCCGCAGCGCATGGAAGGCGCGATCCGCCGTGGTCTTCAGTGGCTTCTGAGCATGCAGAATCGCGACGGCGGCTGGGCTGCGTTTGACCGCGACAATGACCAAAAGTCCTTGTGCAACATTCCTTTTGCGGATCACAACGCGATGATCGATCCCTCCACTTGGCTGGCCTGCGGAACATCCTGCGATACAGCGCGCCGTGAAGTATTTGTTAAAGGATCAATCCGAAGACGGTTCCTGGTTTGGCCGCTGGGGCGTCAATTATATTTATGGAACCAGCGGCGTGTTGCGCGCATTGGAAACGGTTTCGCTGACCGCTCGTGATTATTGCCAGCGCGCAGTGGCTTGGCTCCGCCTGGTGCAGAAGGCCGACGGCAGCTTCGGCGAGTCCTTGCGCAGCTATGAAATGCCCGAAACAAAAGGGCAGGGCCCGAGTACGCCTTCGCAAACAGCTTGGGGTCTGATCGGTTTGCTTGCGGGCACGGACCTGAGCGACCCTGCAATCGTCAAAGCGATTTCTTACCTGGTGCACCACCAGAAAGAAGATGGCTCATGGAGCGAGCCGGATTTCACCGGTACGGGCTTCCCAGGCGTGTTTTACCTGAAATATCACCTTTATCGCAATTCCTTTCCGGTCTACGCGCTGGCGCGCTATTCCAATCAGTCGCGCAGCGCGGAAGAATACGTCGCGCTGAAGTTCCAGCCCAGCGAATTCCGGCTGCGCAGCGGGTTTTAAAGCGCATGCCGCGGTTGCCCTTGCGGCTTACGGCGGACCTCACCAGAGCCCGGCTTGCGCGGATGGTGCGTCTTGCCCCAGACGCCAGCCCGGTTCAATTTGTGGATGCGGCAGAAATTCTGCACCATGATTCCAGCCATACAGTCTCGCACGAGAGAATCCGCGAAATTAATTCGAGCCGCTCTCCGGTCGTTTGGATCGGTGGAAGCGAACCGCTGCACCATCCCGGCGTTTCACATCTGGTCCGAGCGATTGCGCAGACTGGTCACTTTGTTTTTCTTGAGACTGACGGAACAAACCTTCGCCGCCGGATTCATGAGTTTCAACCTACGTCGCAGCTGTTCTTGACCGTTCGGCTGGAACCTGGTACGCAGGGGCACGCGTCGAAAGGTCTTCGATCAGATGCATTCGAATTGGCTTCTGAGGGAATTCGTGCGGCGCGGCTCTCCGGCTTTCTGATTTGCGTGAATGTGCACGTTCACTCGGAGACCAAACTGCGGGAGATGGCAGACTTAATTCAGTTTGCACGGTCGCTCGATGTGGATGGAATTGTGATTACGCCGGCAAACTCTGGAACGAACGGAGCGGCTCCGGACGCTGCCGCCTTGCAGCGAAAAACGGCGGAAGCGCGAAAGCTCATTGGAAGCATGTGGTGGGAATCTTTTTCGCGAATTGTTGAGCCGGTGGTGACCGGTGAGAGCTCTGCCGCGCGCAACGTTGGCGACACCGGCGTCGGCATCGAACAGGAAACACAAGAAAACGAGGAAGGCGTAAGAGTCGCATGACCACGCTGGTTACAGGCGCGGCGGGCTTCCTAGGCAGCCACGTGACTCGGCAGCTGGTGGCTCGCGGCGACGAAGTGCGCGTGCTTCTGCGCGCTTCGAGCACCAATCGGGCGATTGCGGATTTGTCGCTTGAGTATGTGACCGGGGATTTGCGCGACCCCGCGTCGCTCGATCGCGCCATGAAGGGCGTCAAGCGCGTTTTTCATGTCGCCGCGGATTATCGCTTGTGGGCCCGGCGCTCGCGGGAAATTTATGATTCCAATGTTGGGGGAACGAAGAACCTTTTGGATGCTGCGAAACGTGCCGGCGTTGAACAGTTGATCTACACCAGCACGGTCGCTACCATAGCCGTCGACCGCCCGCAGCTCCCCAACGAATCCACCGACGCGAAGCTGGAAGAAATGGTCGGCCACTACAAGCGTTCGAAGTGGATGGCGGAAAGGGAAGCGCTCAACGCCGCGAAGAGCGGGCTTCCGGTGATTGTGGCCATGCCGACAACGCCGGTAGGTCCGTGGGACTGGAAACCGACGCCCACCGGGAAAATCATATTGGATTTTTTGAATGGCAAGATGCCCGGCTACGTGGAAACTGGTTTGAATTTTATCGGCGTGGAAGAGTGCGCGGCAGGACACCTGCTGGTTGCCGAAAAAGGCAAAGTAGGCGAGCGCTACTTGTTGGGTGGAGAGAATCTGACGCTCAAGGCCATGCTGGACACACTCGCAAAAATAACGGGACTGCGCGCGCCCAGCCTGAAAATTCCTCACGGGCTCGCTCTGGGCGTAGCCTATGCCAATACCGTGTTCTCGCGGCTGGTCGGGCGTGAGCCGGGAATTCCTATCGAAGGCGTCAAAATCGCCCGGCACATGATGTTTGTGGATTGCTCGCGAGCGCAGCGTGAACTGGGATTCGAGGCTGGTCCGGTAGCCGCCGCGCTGGAGCGCGCCGTGCGATGGTACGAGGCCAACGGTTACATCGCCAAAGGCCGCGCCAAGCGCATGGCCCGCGCTGCGGCCTGATTCTTGTAGTGGTGGTCTTAGACCGACGCTTCTGCTGTTGTATCCCCGCAGGAAGGGGCGGCATCTGAACTCATAATTGATGCGTATCCTAGTTACATTCGCCGTCGAAGCGGAGTTCGCCCCCTGGCGAAAGCTCAGAACGCTGCAGAGGGCGCAACTCGAGGGTCTGGAAATGTTTCAATGCCAGGTCGGCCGGGCCACGGTTGATTTTGTCGTGACCGGCATGGGAATGGAAAATGCGCGGCGCAGCGCAGAAATAGCGATGTCAGCCACACACACCGTTTGCATCGCGTCAGG
>WNFT01012131.1_pt1 | contig 12738 bp, 15 predicted proteins | sample 5400191 | NCBI WGS metagenome assembly WNFT01 (sample SAMN13153359, study PRJNA577476) | soil metagenome | isolation source: 80 cm saprolite under Madrone tree | place: USA:California | collected 2016-06-14
AAGATACGTTTGCCAGTGTCGATAGGACTCCAGCTGATAAACCATGACTGCGCGCTGCTCTCCACCGTGGCCACGAAGGTCAGCTTGTCCATCGCCGTCCAGGTTGAGCCGGCGCGCCATGACTCTGCCGCTGACAGGGTGTTTCCAGATTGCGGTACGAACCACCCTGCCTTGCCATTCCACATCACGCGGCAAACCGACATTAACGGACACCAGCACGTTCTGTTCAGTGCGCAGCCTTCGCCGCCGCTTCCATGATGACCGCCGCCACCTCCTTCGGCCTCGAAAGCATCGGCACGTGGCTCGTGTCCAGTTCCTTCGTCGTTGCCTTCATGCGCTTTGCGAAGAAGCGTTCTTCATCCGGCGCGATGGCCCGGTCTTGCTTGGCGACGATGTACCACGACGGCTTCGTCTTCCACGCGACGTCGGACACCTTCGCACCGAAGGCCGAAGTCGCAATCGGCGTCTGCGTCGCGGCCACCACCCGCGCCTCGGCCGGGGGCAGATCCCAGGCGAAATGCTTCACCATCGTTTCGGTGGACAGGCTCATGAAGCCCTGCGGGTCGACGATCGGGGCAGCGAACGTCGGTTGCGGCGGATAGTTCTTGCCGAGATCGCGCGATTGGTCGCCGCGACGTCATCGGCCAACGAGGTTAGGGGATTTTGCACGGCGGTGACGTTGAAGCCTTTCGCTTGCAGGATCGCAATCACTTTGGACCAGCTCGAACCGTCGGCGAAGGCACCGTGGACGAGGACGATGTTCCTCATCGGTTCTGTTGGCTGAGCCAGGGTGGGCACCGTGCCCGCCGACAGCGCCAACGCCGCGATAGTCATAGACAGCTTCGTAATAGTGCTCATGTTGAACTCCTTTTGTGTTGGATGTGCTCAGGCTGTGTCCATGTTCCAGATGTCCTCGCGCCGGCGCCAGGCGCCATCCTCCTGCTTCCAGACCACGAAGTACCTCGGTGTCACCCGCTGGCCGCTCGCGAGCGTCAGCGTGGCGCGCCCGATCTCGTAGGCTCCATCGCCCAGCGGCTGCAGATCGAGGGTGGACAGCTCCACCCGCCGCACGCCCGTCTGCGGCGCGGCCGCGGCCGTGGCCCAGTACTCGGCGATCCTGTCCCGGCCCTGCACCGTCTCGGCCCCTGGCGGCAGGATGCGGGCATCCCGCGTGTAGAGCTGCCGCGCGGCGCCCGCAGCGTCACCGCGGTTGAACATGTCCTCGAAGCGACGGTGCGTCGCGTCGATCCCGCGCCGGAGTGCGGTCACGTCCTGCACTTCTGTGGCGAGCGCCTCGCGCCCGGCGAGTAGCGCGATCGCGGTCCCGGAGAGGACCAGGCCCGAGGCTTGCAGAAATCTGCGCCTCACGGGACGCAATACGGGATCGTTCGTGGATGCGAAGGGGTGCTTCATGTGGATCTCCTTTGGGAAAGGCGGGCGAGACCCCCGCTTGCGTCGCCGGGCCGCGTAACCATGATCTGCTTGCTGGGCGTGCTCATCATTGGCTCGCTTGCTGGCGACGTGCGAACGAGAGCGCATAGGCGCTTGTTCGCAGGGCGGGCAAAGGGTCATCGGACAGCTCGATCCCGTCTGTCAAGGCCGTCGGAAAGAACACCAGCGCCTTTTGTGCGGTGTCGCTATCGGCGACGACCGAAGTGACGCTGATCGTGCCCATCTCGATCGTCCGGCGATCGTCGGGCCAGACGAGCGATGCATCGTTGGTCGGGTCGCCGGCGTTGGCAAGCTGCACCACCAGGCGGAACTTGACCGGTCCGTTCGCGAGGCGCCTCCTCAGCTCTTCGGAGAGGAAATTCGGCGACATGGCCTTCGCCTCGTCATCGCTCAGGTCGCGCCGCGCGGCGAGGGGAAGGAACTGGTAACGCCCCGCCTGTTTCACGCCATCCTTGTTCACGAAGACGAAAGCGTTGTTGGAAAAGTACGCCGCGGTGCCGAAGCTCGCAGGGACCACGGCGGTGCCCTGCACGAACTTCAGCGCCCGGGGATGCGCCCCGAGGAACGCTTCGATCGGCCACGGATGCGGCCGGCTTGGATCGGTCGCCGCGGCCGCCTTCACCAGCGCGAGAAACTCTTCACCCGTGCCGACGGCGAAGCCGTTGTGCGCCTGCCCTTCGACGTCGGTCAGTCCGCCGCCGGGCAGCGTGAATCGAACCGCCATTCCGCGAGGACCGGCGTTATGCGAGTTGTCCGGGACGAAGGGGTTGGCTGAGCCGTCCGAAAACCGGACCGTCACCGGAACGGACCCACCCTGGAAATGCGCGGCCTTGGAGAGCGTCGCCGCGCCCGCCGATGGCACGAACGTTCCCTCGCACACGATTCCCTTCGCATGAGCCACCCGGTAGCCCGGCTTCGCTCCGGGGTCCTGCGCCATGGCCTCGAAGATCTGCTGGGCGAGGCTCTTGTCCTCGGCATCTGCTCCCGGCGCCGCTGCAGCCCACAACGCGCCCCCGGCCAAGATTGCGGCGCCCGCCGCGATTCGCTGAAGCGCTGAAAACGAAGAGTTCACGAAATGTTTCCTTTCACGTCGAAAATGATGTCCAGCTCGACCGGGTTACCATTTGCTCTGAGTGCGCAGACGGGATCACATCGCAAGCGCGAAGGAAAATCCATTGGACGATGGTATCGGTCCATACTTTGGTATCAGTCCGCGCGACAATCGGTGATCCGGGCTACTCAGTGAATCCACCTGACCACATCGTTTTCATCGTCGACGACGATCGTCGGATCCGCGAAGCGGTGTCCGACCTTCTTTCAAGCTTCGATATGCAGGCCGTCGCGTTCGGTTCGGCTGCCGAGTACATGGCGTATGCGAAGCCCGACGTCCCGGCTTGCCTCGTCCTGGACGTGGAGCTCCCCGATATCAACGGACTGGAGCTGCAAAGCCGGATCGCGCAGGGTGATCACCCGCATATCGTGTTCATCACCGGACACGGAGACATTCCGTCTTCGGTGCGCGCGATCAAGTCGGGCGCAGTCGACTTCCTGACCAAACCATTCGAGGAGGCAGACCTGATGCGCGCGATCAATACGGCGCTTGCGCAGAATCGGGAAGCCCGGCGCAAGAGAGCGGAGCTGGCCGATTTGCGGCAACGCCTATTGTCCCTGACGCCTCGCGAGCGGGAGGTGCTGCCGCTGGTCGCTAGCGGCCTTCTCAACAAACAAGCCGCGGCAGAGCTCGGCGTCAGCGAGGTCACGCTCCAGATTCACCGCGGCAGGATCATGAAGAAGATGGAGGCCGGATCGTTTGCCGAGCTGGTGAGAATGGCCGGAGCGCTCGAAATACCGATGACCCAATCCCGGCGTGCGCAATAGAACGGCATTGTCCCGATTGCGCCCCTGCATCAGGCGCCGGCGGACACCGATTTATTGGCGTGCAAGGTAAATTGAAATACGGTGCCACGGGGAGTGTTCGGGGAAAACCACAGCCGGCCATTGTGGGCCTCGATGATCGCTCGGCAGATCGACAGCCCCATCCCCATGCCATCGGATTTGGTCGTGAAGAGCGGGTTGAATATCCGATCGATATCTTGCGGACTGACTCCTGTACCGGTGTCCGAAACCGAGACCATTACGCTGTCACCTTCGTACGCCTCGGATTTCACGCATAGGACCCTCGGCTCATCCTTAGCCGCCATCGCGTAGATGGCGTTCGTGATCAAGTTGAGAAGCACCTGCTGAAGCTGGACGCGATTTCCTCGTACGTCCGGCAGTCGCTTATTCGGCTCGGCTTGGACCCGTATCCGGTGCTTCTGCAGATCGCTACGTTCCAAGGCAAGTGTTTCCCGGATGAGCTCGTTGACATCGAGCGAAATTCTTGTCCGGACATCGCTCCTGAAGTTCGCGCGAATGCTTTCGACCACCGCCCCCGCGCGATGGCCATCGGCGGCGATGAGCTTGAACGCTTCCTTGGCTCTATCGAGATTGGGCGTCGAGCGATCAAGAAAGCGAAAGCCCGCATCGGCACTCGTGACCATTGCGGTCAACGGCTGTTTGACCTCGTGAGCAATCGAGGCCGCGACCGCATCCCCGGTCATCAGCCGCGCCTCGCGCTCGCGACGCTGGCCAAGGATCGCGCTGAGCAGTCTCCCATAAAGGTTCGTCACCTCGTACAGCAGGAGAACCAGGACGAGACTACCGGCTATGACCCCGCTGATGCGGATGGCATACCAGCCGAGGGTAAAGCGAGCCGAATTGAAATAGTAATTAAGTTGGTCGATCAAGAACAAGCACATCACGACCATCAACCAAAGATCGAGCAATGAGCGTTGCCGAAGCCAGAGTGCGATGAGGGCGGAAGTACTTAGCAACGCAACCGGCGCCCCCGCAATTGGCCACAATGGGCCAAAGTGGAGAGAATCGAGCATCACGTGGGGCAATAGCGCTTCGCCCGCTGTGCAAATAAATGTCACCACTAGGACGCCGGCAGTCGTTACGGCGACACTCAGGGCTATCTCCGCACCCACCGAGCCACGCCAGAATTGTTTGCTAGGGTCCGCATCTTTAAGCAAGGCATAGCCGATTACGAACATGGGAAAGCCAGCGTGCCAGAAGACGTAAAGCCACACCGTACTCTGCGTACCGCCAATCAGGCTCGTCGACCCAAACACCCCTGGAAACGTCAGGATCCACGGGATCAGGATAACTGCCGTGAAGAGGTATCCGCTCGCGATCACGAGGATGGCACGCACGCGCAGGATGGAGAACTGGGCGAATAGCAAGATCGCGGTGAGCGCTTCGGTCACGAACATCGCTGTCGTGTACGATGGAATGAAGGCGGCAATCGGGTACGGTGGGATGTCCGAGAGCGGCCCGACAGCAATGAAATAGATAGCCAATATACCGAACAGTAGAGCAAAGGCGAGCCGCTTCTGCGGTCCGCTCGGCGGCAAACTCAAGAGGATGAAATGCTGTTCCCCTGGGATCACGGGGCGTGTTTTCAGCATCGCAGCGACTCTTCGCCGCGCCGGCAAGGTGGATTGCAAGCGATACGGCGATTGCACGCTCTACCATCGACAGCAGTGCGGTACGGCGCAGGCATATGTGTCAGAAACTCCCCCCTACGAACAACACCAGCTTGTTAGAAACTCCCCCCTACGAACAACACCAGCTTGTTGTTATGCGTGATGGTACGCCGTAAGGGTGCGTCTTTCACCCGAGGTGATTCGGTAAAGATTCGCTGACGGCCGCGAGTAACTCCGGCCCCTTGAATGGCTTGGTAAAAAAGCGGGGCCTGCTTCCACCGAGGGCCGGCAATCGCTTCAGCGTGTCGGGGTAAGCGGTGATGAGGATGATTGGCAACCCAGGGCGTGCTGCATGAACCAGACGTAGCAGCTCGAAACCGTCCATGCCGGGCATGTCGATGTCCGAAATCAGGCAATCGATCTCGGGCAGATGACCGCTCTGCAGCAGTGCCGTGCCGGAGGTAAACAGGCGCACGGCATAGTCCGCGGATTCGAGGAGATATTCAAGCGACCGCAGAATGCTCTGGTCATCATCGACCACTGCAACGACGAAGCCGGAAGGGCGCTCGATCATGGTGTCCTTGGTGTGAGGCGCCGAATTGTGTTCCCCCGATTCTGGCGGAGTGTTGCGAGGGTGTAAGTAATAGAAAGATGTGATGGCGCACAACGGTCAAGGGAGGGAGCATGCCGCAGCGCTTGGTTGGGCGCCGTACTTTAGGCAGGCGGCGTCCCAGCCTTGGCCAGGAAGCGAGGGGCAAGCATGTCCGACGCCAAAGTAACAGTCTTCGTCGTTGATGACGACCTCTCGGTGCGCGAATCGCTGAAGTTACTCATCGAATCGGCGGGCTGGCAGCCGGAGGCGTTCGGGTCAGCGCATGAGTTCCTTTCGCGTGCGCGGGTACCGGGGCCGAGCTGTCTGCTGCTCGACGTTGTTCTCCCGGATCTCAACGGCCTCGATCTGCAGAGCCTCGTCGCCGATCGGACCGGCATGCCGATCATCTTCATCACCGGCCATGGCGACGTGCCGACGACAGTTCGCGCCATGAAGGCCGGAGCCGTGGAGTTCTTCGTCAAGCCATTGTTCGACGACCTGCTGGTGAGCGCGATCCGCAGCGCCATCGAGCGCAGCTGCGCGGCACTGGGGGACGAAGCGCAGATGCTGGCGCTGCGGGACCATTATGCGTCACTGAGCCCGCGCGAGCGCGAGGTCATGGGGCTGGTCGTCTGCGGCCGGTTGAACAAGCAGGTGGGTGCCGAGCTCGGCATCAGCGAGATCACGGTGAAGGCACACCGCGGCAGCATGATGCGGAAGATGAAGGCCGGCTGCCTCCCCGATCTGGTGAACATGGCCGCGAGACTCAGCCTTCGTGCTTGCGGTTCAACTTGCGTCCCAAGCTGCCAGACAAAGCTTGAGGCCGCCTAGTACGATGGTGTCGATCTTTCGCGACGCGGCCGGCGTGGCGCGCCGGGTCATCGGCGTGGTCAGCGACATCACCGCGCGCAAGGCTATAGACACCCTGCGCGAGAGCGAGGCCCGCTTCCGCCGCATGACCGAGCTGTCCGCCGACACGTACTGGGAGCAGGACGAGAACCTGCGCTACACCCGGACCGGGTCGGGCCAAGACATCGCGGGATACGCCACCGACGTGAACCAGGGGAAAACGCGCTGGGAGCTCTGCGGCGAGGCGACGCCGCTCTCGAGCTCGTGGTTGCAGCACCAGGAGGTGCTGGTTGCGCACCGGGCATTCCGCGATTTCGAATATCGCCGCCTCCGGCCCGACGGCACCATCGGCTACTACAGCGCGAGCGGCGCGCCGATGTTCGACGCCCAGGGCCGGTTCAGGGGCTACCAGGGCGTGGCGCGCGACATCACCGAGCGCAGGCGCTTCGAGGAAGAGCTCCGTTCGCGCCAGGAAATGCTCGAGCTAGCGCAGAAATCGGCCCGCGCCATCGCCTTCGAGTGGAGGATCGGCGCGGGCGAGGGCCAGAACCGCTGGTCGCCGGACCTCGAGGCGATGTATGGCTTCGCGACGGGCGGCTACGACGGGACCTTCGAGACCTGGAAGAAGGTCGTCCACCGGGAGGACTGGCCTGCGGTGAACGAGGCGATCGGCCATGCGCACCTCACGGGCGACGTCGAGTTCGAATACCGCGTCGTGCATCCGGACCGCTCGGTGCACTGGCTCCAGGCGCGGGGACGGAGGTTCTTCGACGCGGCGGGCAGCCCGATCCGCATGGTGGGCTTCATGCAGGACGTGACCGACCGCAAGCAGGCTGAGGAGGATATGCGCAGGCTCGAGCAGAAGCTGCGCCGCGCGCAGCGGCTCGAGGCGATGGGCACGCTCGCCGGCGGCATTGCGCACGACTTCAACAACATCCTCGGCGCAATCCTCGGGTACGGCGAGATGGCGATGCGCGACGCGAAGAAGGACACCCGGCTGCGCCGCGATCTGGAGAGCATCATGGCCGCGGGCGAGCGCGGCCGCGCGCTCGTCGACCGCATCCTCGCCGTCAGCCGAAGCGGCGTCGGCGAGCGCATCCCGGTGTACGTCGAGGCGGTGGTACGCGAGGCGCTCGACCAGCTGGCTGCCAAGCTGCCGGCGAACGTCACCATCGCGCCCCGCCTGCAGGCAGGGCGCGCGGCGATGCTCGGCGATTCGACGCAGGTGCACCAGGTGGTGATGAACCTCGTCACGAATGCCGTGCAGGCGATGCCGCAAGGCGGCGTGCTGCGGGTGTCGCTCGAAGCGGCGCGCCTTGTGTCGGCGCGCGCCGCGTCGGTCGGCACGGTATCGCCCGGCGAGTACCTGCTGCTCAAGGTCAAGGACTCGGGCACCGGGATCCCGGCGGAGGTCCTTGATCTTATGTTCGATCCGTTCTTCACTACCAAGGAGATCGGGGTCGGCAGCGGCCTCGGGCTCTCGCTCGTGCACTGCATCGTGACGAGCGTCGGCGGCGCGATCGACGTCGCCACTGAGCTCGGCAAGGGGAGCACCTTCACCGTTTACCTGCCGCGAAGCGGCGACGCCCCCGCGGAACAGGCGTACGAGAACCTGCCGCTGCCACGCGGCGAAGGGCAGCGCGTGCTCGTGGTGGACGACGAGGAGCCGCTCGTGCGCCTTGCCACCGAGACGCTCGAGCTCCTCGGCTACGCGCCGGTCGCCTTCACCTCTAGCACCGCCGCGCTTGCCGCCTTCCGCGCCGATCCGCAGCGCTTCGACGCTGTGCTGACCGACGAGCGCATGCCGGGCCTGTCCGGCTCGGCCCTGATTCGCGAAGTGCGCGGTATCCGCCAGGCGATCCCCGTAGTCCTGATGAGCGGGTATCTCGGCATGAGAAGCGTGGACGCGGATGTTGTGGTGAGAAAGCCGCTGTCGGCCGGCGAGCTCGCCGCAAGCATGGCGCGGGTGCTGCACCCGTAGCGCGTTCCTCGGGCGAGCCTGCCACCTCGGTCGCCACGCCCCGCGAGATCCAGCGCCGGGCCAACCAGTTTCTGGTGAAAGGCGAATCCACCAAATCGACGCACTGGCTCGCCGACCGATAGGCGCCATGATCGCTTACTGCATAAACCATCCGTGGCTCACCACTAGCGACTGTCCCGTCAGCCCATTCGTCGGAAATGCCGCGAAGAACAGCGCCGCCTCCGCAACGTCGGCGACGGTAGTGAACTCGCCGTCCACGGTTTCCTTGAGCATCAGCTTTTGTCCGGTGGGTCAGCGCGACAGATCGAACACCCGGATGCCGCTAACGACTTCCGTCGCCTTGGGCCAGTCGCGATGGGCGGAGGCGCGCCGCACGTCCTCGAGGCCGGCTTGCCAGAGCTGGCGCACCGTGGTGCGGGAGAATTCGTAGTCTTTCGAGTTCGTGGAATGGGCATAGCGCCGGCTGACCAGGTGGGCGATCGTGATCTGGAGCTTCTGGCCAAGCGACGCTTGCAGCAGCTTGTAATCAGGGTCGTCGCGGAGATCGTGCGGCAGCTTTTCCATGAGCCGGGTCAACGCCTGGCGCAGGTTCTCCAGCTCCTGCACGCGCTTGGTGTTGAACCGTGTCTTGCTCGAATACTGGATGTCCTTCGCGCGCTCGAGCACCTGGTCGAGGTTCGCCGGGAGCTGGCCTTTCGCGCTGAAGAGATCGACCTGCACGATCAACGCGTTGGTGGTCGGGGAGTCGTCCATGACGTACCACAGCGGCGAATTGGAGACGATGCCGCCGTCCCAGTAAGGCTCGCCTTCGATCATGACGGGCGGGAAGCCCGGCGGAAGCGAGCCGCTCGCCATGATGTGATCGGCGCCGAGCTCGCGCTCGCGGTTGTCGAAATACACCGAGTTGCCGGTGTGCACGTTGACCGAGCCGACGCTCAGGCGCACGTGCCGGTCGCGGTTCAGGAAATCGAAGTCGACCAGCTCGCCGAGCGTCCTGCGCAGCGGCGAGGTGTCGTAGATGCTCAGTGCCTCGGGCGTGGCATCGGGAGCGAACAGGGCGGGTAGGATCCGGGGCGAGAAGAAACCCGGCACGCCGAAGGTCGCCGCAGCGAGGGCGCTGAACCGGTTCAGCCCCGCGCGCAGCGGCGCGAGCTGCGCGAGCGGGTTCCATGGCAGTCCGGACGAGACCCGGTTCCAGAATTCGCGCAGCCGCTCGAGCCTTCGCTCGACGGGATTGCCGGCAATCAACGCCCCATTGATGGCGCCGATCGACACGCCTGTCACCCAGTCCGGCGCGAATCCCTGCTCCGCCAGCCCCTCGTAAACACCCGCCTGGTACGCGCCCAGCGCACCGCCGCCTTGCAGCACCAACACCGTGTGATCGTGCGCCATCTCTGGTTCCGAGAATCCAGGGCGCAGTCTCCGCGGCCGCGATGTCGATCGCGTTACGCCCACGGGCGTCCAGGTGCCGGCTGTCACAAAGAACTCTTACACGGACTGGAAGCCCCGTTTTTACGCCGGGCGGGGGATCAGCACGAAGAAGGATTCGCGCACCACGTCCTTGCCCGCGATCAGCTCCTCGGCCTGGCGGCGCTCCTCGTCGAATACGACGGCGGCGAGCTTCTGCAGCGTCTCGCGCGCCTCGTGCAGCGTGCGGCCGTACGAGTTCACCCCGGGCAGCTCCTCGATGAAGCCGACATAACCATGGCTCGACTTGAGGTATACCGCGGTGAACGCAAGCCGTCCTTGTTCCATTGGCACTCCTGCCTGACGCACTACTGGAACCGGTACACCACGCCGACGCTCAGCACATCGACATCGGTTTCGACCACGGCGCCGCCGCCCATCTTGCTATAGCGCTGCCATTCGCCGCGTACGCCGACCGCCTTGGTGAAGTCGTACTGCAGGCCGACGCCGTAGGTGAGATCGGTGTTCGTCTCCTTCGCGTTCGCCGCCTTGAGCTCGCCGCGGTAGGCGCCGAGCTTGCCGTAGACCGAGAACTGGTTGGCGATCGGGTATGAGCCGACACCGACCAGCTCCCACGCGGTCCCTTTCGTTCCGCCGGCGGCAGCGGATGCTTCGCCGAGGTCGTGGTAGCCGAGCTCGGCGGCGAAATAGCGGTTGAACTGGTAGCCGCCGAGAATCCTCCACGCGGTGTCCTTCTTGTCGCAGCCTGCCAGGCCCTGGCAGCCGTCCTTGAACTCGGCCTGGCCGACCGTGCCGCCGATATACACCGAGCTCAGGCTCTGCGCTGCGGCGCTGCCGGCAAAACCGGCGGCGGCCGAGAAACTGGCGATCGCCGCCAATGCTTTGATGCTCTTCATTGAGGAACTCCTCATCAAGTGGAAGGAGTGCCGAGAATAAGTGACGAGTCGTGCGCGCCTTGTCGCGGATCTCGAGCGCGAGATTACAGTTGTAACGGGCCTCGATTGGAACAATTAGACATTATGTCATGTTGATGATACTGTACAACTATGCCGCATCGATCGGATCATCGGACCAGGGTGGGCGCGCGTCGCCGGGCGCGGACCGAAGAGCGCATTCTGGAGGCAGCGCTGCGCGTGTTCGCGGCCAAGAGAAGCGGTGCGCCGGTGATCGACGATTTCATCAAGGCCGCGGGCATCGCGCGCGGGACCTTCTACAACTATTTCCGCAGCACCGACGAGCTGTTCGACGCCACCGCCGCCTGGCTGTTAGATGACCTTCGCCAGTCGGTCGATGACGCGCTGGAAGGAATCACCGACCCGGTGCTTCGGATCGGCATGGGGATCCGTCTCGCATTGCGCAAGGCCGAGCAGGATCGAGCGTGGGCCGCTTTCATGAGCAAGTTCCTGCATTTCGAGCCGCTTGCCGGAGCCCGCACTACTGATCGGTGGCTGAAGCGCGGCCTCAGGCTGAAGCGGCTGCATGCACCGAGCCCCGATGCCGCGTCGGATCTGCTGGTCGGCACCTGGAGACAGGCGATGGAGCGGCTCGCATCGCACCCCGAGCTGTCCGGCTATGGCGACAGCGTCGCGGCGATCGTCCTGCAGGGCTTGGGGGCCGATCCGGGGTCGATCCAGGAAATCCTCGATCGCCCGCTTCCCCAGGTGCGCGCAACCCGGACGATCGCTTAGCAAAACGCGTAGTAGTGACGTTATAGTTCAGATTGACAGTAATGTACATATATGGCTAAATAGCCCTCGCATGAACCCGCGAGAGAGCACTGCCATGAACCTGCAAACGAGCGTCGTTACGCCCGCACTCCACGGCGCGACGCAGCCGCACATCCTCGCCGTCGACGACGACGCAACCATGCGCGAGCTGCTCAGCGACTACCTTGGCCGGAACGAGTTTCGCGTCACCGCCGTCGCCGACGTACACGCGATGCGCACGGTGCTGGCCGAGCGCATCGTCGATCTCCTGCTTCTCGATCTCAAGCTGCCCGCTGAAGACGGCATGACCCTCGCGCAGCGCCTGCGCGAGGAATCCGCCATCCCGATCATCATGCTGAGCGGCCGCCGCGACGAAGCAGATCGCGTAATGGGCCTGGAGCTGGGAGCCGATGACTACGTCACCAAGCCCTTCAGCCCGCGCGAGCTGCTGGCGCGCATCCGCACCGTGTTGCGGCGCCGCCGCGCCGAGGTGAAGCCGGGGCGGCCTGAAGGCGTGCGCGCCTACCGCTTCGACGGCTGGGAGCTCAACCTCGACACGCGGCGCCTCCTGACGCGGGACGCCCGCCAGGTGCGGCTCAGCAACGGCGAGTTCAACCTGCTAGTCGTGCTGCTCGCCTCGCCGCAGCGCATCCTCTCGCGCGACCAACTGATCGACCTCTCGCGGCTGCACAACGACGACGTCTTCAACCGCGCCATCGACATGCAGATCATGCGCCTGCGGCGCAAGCTCGAAGTGGATGCGGCGCATCCCCGGTACATCAAGACCGAGCGCGGCGCGGGATACGTCTTCGGCGTCCCGGTGGAGACCGTCTATTGATCAAGCCAAAGGGTTGGTGTCAATTGAAACCAGCCAGCGCTGCGGCGAAATGCCCCGGACACAGCCGGCGCGGAGAGTGTCGGCATGAAAACCTTCCAGGACAGGCAGCAGCAAATCCGCCGCGAGCGGGTCGAGGCGGTCATCGAGGGGCGCATCGATTCCCTGTTCCAGCGTTTTCCGATGCTCTGCGGCTTCCTGGTGCAGGACGAACTGCAGGTTTCTGAAGTCGCAATTGACGCCTGGCCGGGCTATACGGCAGGTGCAGACCTGTATCTCGAGATCGCGGACACCCTCGCCGGTATCGTCGACGAACGTCCCGATGCCACGCCGCTCCTGTGCGGGCGGACGTTCGCTCGGACGCTTCA
>WNFT01004097.1_pt1 | contig 12736 bp, 11 predicted proteins | sample 5400191 | NCBI WGS metagenome assembly WNFT01 (sample SAMN13153359, study PRJNA577476) | soil metagenome | isolation source: 80 cm saprolite under Madrone tree | place: USA:California | collected 2016-06-14
GGGACGTGCTCCACAAAAAGTATTACCATGATGAACTTCGCCGCATGGGCATCGGCGCGGCTCCGGACGACCGCCAGCGCTCTTAACTGCTGGGGAGTCGTTGTCAGTTTACAGTTGTCAGTTGTTGGTGAAGAAGCCCTGGGGCGACGGGGTTATTCGTCATTGCCGGAATTACCAGACATTGTTGTCTATATCGAAGCGCTGGAGCGCAGGATTCTGGGCGAGGTGTTGGAACGAGTCCTGGTGGCCAGTCCGTATCTACTGCGAACAGCCACGCCTCCAATTGACCAGACCCAAAACCACACGGTGTCGGCCATCCGGCGAATCGGAAAGCGGATAGCCATTGGGTTCGACAATGATGTTTGGCTGGTGTTGCACCTGATGATTGCAGGGCGTTTGCACTGGAAGGAGCGGCGCGTGACGCCGGACGGAAGACGCGTGGGGGCCGCTTTCTATTTCCACACCGGGGCGCTTACCCTTAGCGAAGCAGGCTCGAAGAAGCGGGCGTCCCTTCACGTGGTTGCGGGAGAAGCGGAACTCGCTCAGCTCGATCCTGGAGGAATTGACGTTCTTTCCGCAGATGGCGATCAGTTTGGGACGATTTTGACTTCTTCCAATCACACGTTGAAACGTGCGTTGACGGACCCGCACTTATTCAGCGGGATTGGCAATGCGTACTCGGACGAGATTTTGCATAGCGCGCTGCTTTCGCCGGTGATGCTGACGCAAAAGATGACACCAGAAGAGATCACCCGATTGTATGAGGCCACGAAGGAAACCCTAAAGGTTTGGACAGAGAAGCTGCGCGCAGAGACGGGGGACAAGTTTCCGGAAAAAGTCACGGCATTCCGTCCCGGAATGGCGGTGCACGGGCGCTACCGGCAACCTTGTCGGCGATGCGGCGCGAAGATCCAAAGGATTCGGTATGCGTCCAATGAGACCAACTACTGCGCGCATTGTCAAACGGGAGGAAAATTGCTGGCCGATCGGGCTCTCAGCCGGCTCTTGCGCGAAGACTGGCCGCGGTCGCTAGAAGAAATGGAAGAGCGCCGAGCCAAGTAGTGTTCCTATGTGACGGAGAAATGAAACAAAACCGGGCGGCCAATGGCCGTCCGGTGAGGAAAAAGAACGGGTCTGAAGACCCGCCACTACAATAATGGTTGAGAGTCGGGACGGCGCTTGAGCGTGGGGCGATCGTCGTCGGTGCTATTCGGGTCGTTGCCATTCGGCTGCTTTTTGGATTGCTCGGTCTTGCTGCGAAGAGTGGGCTTGCCGGGCGCATTGTCTGTAGCTTTGCGCGAGAACATTATGTTGCGCAGGCGCGCTTTCACTGAGTCGAATTCCGAGGTGGTGACAAGATATTCCTGTTTTGCGGGCAGGATGCGCGCAATTTCCTTTTGTGTATTCTCGATGCGGTCCGGAGTCGGGGGATGCGTCGAGAACACCTTGGGGATGGTGCCCGGGCGCCGTTTGTCATCTGCCTGAAGGCGCTCAAAGAACGTTACGTAAGAGTTCGGATCATAGCCGGCCTTGTACATATACTGCAGACCCAGAAAGTCGGCTTCGCGTTCGGCGTCTCGGCTGAACTTCAAAAACGTCAAAGGGATCGTCAGGTTCAGACCCTGATACATGGCGTATCCCGCCATGCTGTAAGGAATAAAGATACTCCCAACCATGGCTCCAATTTGCATCAGTTCGCCCTTGGTGGCGTTTTTTGTGCCATGGCGTGCAGCCACGTGGGCTATTTCGTGCGCCATAACGCCGGCGAGTTCTGATTCCTCCTGAGCGTGGAGAATCAAGCCGGTGTACACGTAAAAGAACCCGCCGGGAAGCGCGAAGGCGTTCACTTCATCCGAATCGATGACCTTGATGGTGAAAGGAACCTTTGCATCGGAGTTGCGAACGAGGTTCTGGCCGACGCGGTTTACATATTCGGTGACGACTGGATCGTCGATCATCTTCGAAGATTTTTCGACTTCCTGAGCCAATGACTTGCCGAGGGCAATTTCCCGGTCGAGCGAAAAGAAGTTCACGCCCTTGCCGACGTTGCGATTACCGATGGCGTCGACGTCTTCTTTGGAATTCCTGGGAGTTACAGTGTCTTTCTGCTGGACCGGCTGAGACCCCGTTTGCTGCTGGGTCTGCTGCTGAGTTTGCTGTTGAGCAGGCGGCGTTTTTGCGGGATCCTGAGCCGGGGGCGGGGGATCTTGACTTTGTGGGGCGGCAAGTGCCGAACCCGCTGCAAGTGCGCCAACCAAGGCCAGCTTCAGGGTATGCCCGAATATCGCTTTCATATGGTGTACCTCCGCCTACCCTAAGATTATACACCCGCAATCCCCAGGCAGGCACCCACGGTGCTTCATTGACTACGATGTTAGACGGTGCCAGAAGGTTTTCTATTCCCGAGGATTTCCCGGACGAATTCCGGCGGGGGAAGCAATTTTGAGTGCCGGTAACGGGGTGTCGCCTGTGGCAAGATCAAGCCTTGGCGTGCCAAGTGTGTACCCCCGCCTTGAGGGGGTGTTGACACACTTCGTGTGGCACTCTACAGTCAAAGTTAGTCCCGTATGAGCGCCTCAAAGATCCAGATCGGCCAACTTTGGAAGAAGAACGGCACCAAGGACATTTACCTGGTGACGCGGTTATACTCCGAGGCCCTAAATACCATGGTAATCCTGCGCAAGTCCGGTGCCGAGGACGAGGCGCAAATCCGCGTCCGGGTCGAGCGCGCCGGGGCAGGGCAAACCATTCCCGGGTTCTCTCCGGCTCAGGACGACTAGAAGTTTCAAAGCCTCAGATCGACCGAACTTCCATCTTTACAACATCATCCATTTTCATCAGTTCCTTCTGCAGGAATGGCTCGCCATACTCCACGCCAATCATTCGGCCGTAGTGACGGGCTAACTGATTCATTTCAGCTTCCAGCCGGTCAATGGCAAGGTAGACTTTGCCCTTTGTTTCGCTTTTAGCTGGCCGGAACTGCGACCCAAAGGCCAGGATGGCCTTGCGGCGCTGCTGGTATTGGGCGGTGATGTCCACGACGAAGGTGGGGCGGACGTCGGCGTAGTAGGAGATGGAATAGAGGATCTTAAATGGACGGTAGGCTTCGCCTTCGATTGGCAGTTGCTTTAGCCCTGCGAGGAAGCACCCCTCATAACCCAGGGTCGAAGCATGGTAGTGGTCGGGATGGCGAGCTTCCCAGTAGGGAAGAATGACGGTTTTAGGGCGGAGCTCGCGGATGACGGCAGCGAGGCGTAGTTTGTGCTGGCGGATTGGCTGCACGTCGGAATCGGGCACTCCCAGAGTGCCGCGCCACTTGACGGCGATCAGCTTAGCGGCTCTAGCGGCTTCTTTGGCGCGGGTTTCGGGCGTACCCCGCGTTCCCATTTCTCCCGCGGTTAGGTCGAGGATTCCGGTTTTGTATCCGCGTTGCGCCATCTTCAGCAGGGTGCCGCCGCAAGTGAGTTCCACATCGTCGGGGTGGGCGGCGATGGCCAGTAGATCGAGATTCATTCTTCCTCCTGAGTGTGGTGATTGTAGGGTAGGACAGACGCTCTTGTCTGCCCTCAATAAGGTTGCTGAGGGAAGAAAACGGATGGGAGGAAGTGCCCGACCCGCGAGAATGTGCTACGGTTTCAGGTCCAAAGATGATGGAGGACGACAAAAAGGCGGGGAAGTCGTTGCAAGGTCACGTGGCGCTTGTGACTGGTGCCGCGAAACGGCTAGGGCGGGCAGTGGCGTTTCGGCTGGCGGAGGAGGGCGCGGACGTGGCCATCCACTACCGGTCTTCAGCAGCGGAGGCGCAGTCGGCAGTCGCCGAGATCGAGAAATTTGGGCGGCAGGGCTACGCGATTGCCGCCGATTTAGGCAGCGTTGCGGAGATCAAGCGGCTTTTTGACGAAACTGCAAAACAATTCGGCCGGCTGGACATCCTCGTCAACAGCGCGGCCAATTTTCTTCCTTCAAGCATCGTTTCCACCACGGAGGAAATTTGGGACGCCTCACTCGATTCGAATCTGAAGGCGCCGTTTTTCTGCGCGCAGGCGGCGGCGCCTCTGCTGCGCCGGACACGCGGGACGATCATCAATTTTGCGGATACCGGCGCGCTGCTGGGATGGCCTGGTTACATTGCGCACTCGGTTTCGAAAGCGGGAGTGGTGATGCTGACGAAGGTCCTGGCGAAAGCGCTGGCGCCGGAAGTGCGCGTGAATGCCATCGCTCCTGGCACGATCACGATGCCGGGCGATCCGCCGGAATGGGAGGCAGACTTCATCAAACACGCACCGCTTCGCCGCACCGGCAAGCCCTGCGACATAACTGATGCCGTGTCCTACCTGGTGCACGCGGAGTTTCTAACCGGGCACACCTTGGTTGTCGATGGCGGACGAACGATAGAATAGAGAATTAAGAGAAAGATGGCCTAAAAGGTTGCGGGGAAGTGCAACAAGCCTTTCCACGGTGTATTCTATTCTCCTTATCGCTTATATAAGAAAGCCGCGCTTGCCGCGGAACCTGCGGAGAACCGAAAGACGAGGAACCGACCGAAGTTATGGATAACGAAATATCGACCCAGCCGCATGGCATGGAAGACGTAGAGATTCAGGAATGGCTTGAGTCGCTGGATTCGGTTCTGGAGTCCAGCGGACCTGAGGTAGCTGCGGAAATCCTCGAACGGCTTCGCGCCCACGCCACGGTCAACGGCATCGACCTCCCGTTCACCGCGAACACGCCGTATGCCAACACCATTCCCACGCGACTCGAACCACTTTTTCCGGGCGACCAGGAACTGGAGCGCCGCATCAAGAGCCTTATCCGCTGGATCGCGCTGGCCATGGTGGTGCGCGCCAATCGTGTCGAGCACAACATCGGTGGCCACATTTCCACGTACGCCTCAGCGGCAACACTCTACGAAGTGGGTTTCAACCATTTCTTCCGCGCGCGCACCGAGGAGTTCGAGGGCGACACGGTTTATTTTCAAGGGCATGCCTCACCCGGGATGTACGCGCGTGCTTTTCTGGAAGGCCGACTTAGCGCGCAAAAGCTGGAGAATTTTCGCCGCGAACTGAAGCCCGGCGGCGGCCTCTCTTCCTATCCGCACCCGTGGCTGATGCCTGATTTCTGGGAATTTCCAACGGTTTCCATGGGCCTCAGTCCGCTGATGGCGATTTATCAGGCGCGCTTTAACCGCTACCTGGAGGATCGCGGCTTGAAGCCTATCACGGACGCGAAAGTGTGGGCGTTCCTGGGCGACGGTGAAACTGATGAGCCGGAATCCCTTGGAGCGATCACTCTGGCTTCGCGCGAGAAGCTCGACAACCTGATTTTTGTCGTCAACTGCAATTTGCAGCGCCTCGACGGTCCCGTGCGCGGCAATGGACAGATTATTCAGGAACTTGAATCGGCGTTCCGCGGCGCTCGCTGGAATGTCGTCAAGGTTTTGTGGGGAAGCGAGTGGGACCCCATCTTCGAACGCGACACCGAGGGCCTGCTGGTCAAACGCATGGGCGAATTGGTAGACGGCGAGTACCAGAAGCTGGTGGTTTCCTCTGGCGCGTACGTCCGCGAACATTTCTTTGGCAGTGATCCGCGCCTGCTTAAGCTTGTCGAACCCATGTCCGATGAGAGTTTGCGGCGGCTGCGCCTGGGTGGGCACGACCCGCGCAAGGTCTATGCCGCGTACAAGGCGGCCGTGGATCACAAAGGCTCTCCGACAGTCATTCTCGCGCGCACCATCAAAGGCTACGGGCTCGGCGAAGCAGGCGAAGGCAAAAACGTCACGCACCAGCAGAAAAAACTCAACGAAGACGAGTTGCGGGAATTCCGCTCGCGCTTTGGAATTCCTCTGAACGACGAGGATTGCATCGAGGTTCCGTTCTATCGGCCGCCCGAAGACAGCGTCGAAATTCAGTATCTTCGCGCCCGCCGCGAAGCTTTGGGCGGCTACGTCCCCAAGCGCAGCGTTCGTGCGAAGCCGCTGGCCGCCGACCACGACGAGCTCTTCAAGGAGTTTCACGAAGGAAGCGATGGCCGGGAAGTTTCCACGACCATGGCGTTTGTGGGGATGCTTCGCAAGATGTTGAAGGATCCGGAAATCGGCAAGCTCGTCGTACCCATCGTTCCAGACGAAGCGCGCACCTTCGGCATGGAATCGCTGTTCCGCACGGCGGGCATTTATTCCAGCGTCGGCCAGAAGTATGAGCCCGTCGACGTAAATACGCTGCTCTACTACAAAGAAGCGAAGGACGGGCAGATCCTCGAGGAAGGCATCACCGAAGCCGGTTCGATGGGATCGTTTATTGCCGCCGGATCCGCGTATGCTACTCACGGTATCAACACGATTCCGTTCTTCATCTACTACTCGATGTTTGGTTTCCAGCGCATTGCGGATTTTATCTGGGCAGCAGCCGATATGCGCACGCGAGGCTTCATGCTCGGCGGCACGGCGGGGCGCACGACGCTTTCCGGCGAAGGCCTGCAGCATCAGGACGGCAACAGTCAGGTCCTTGCGCTGCCGGTTCCGAACAACAAAGCGTACGACCCGGCGTTTGCGTATGAAATCGCGGTCATCATTCAAGACGGTATTCGCCGCATGTACAAAGACGGCGAGAATATTTTCTATTACATTACGGTGATGAACGAGCCGTACGCTATGCCATCGATGCCGGGCGACGTGAAGGACGGGATTTTGCGCGGGATGTACCGCTTCCGGCCTGCGACAAATCCCAAATCGAAACTGCGAGCACAATTATTTGGCAGCGGCGCGATCCTTAACGAAGTGCTGCGGGCGCAGGAGATTCTCGAAACAAAATACAGCGTGGCCGCAGACGTTTGGAGCGTGACCAGCTACAAGGAACTTTATAACGATGGCATTGAGACCGAGCGCTGGAACCGTTTGCACCCGGGCGAGAAACCGCGCACGCCGTACGTCGCCAAATGCCTCTCGGACGCTCCCGGCGTGCTGGTGGCGGCTTCCGATTACTTGAAGACCTTGCCAAATATGATCAGCAAATGGATGCCGCGACGATTGGCGTCACTCGGCACAGATGGCTTCGGACGTAGCGAAGGCCGCGCTGCGCTTCGCGATTTTTTCGAAGTGGACTCGCGCTTCATCACACTGGCCACGCTGCATGAACTTTTCGTCGACGGCAAGATTGAGCGCTGCGTCCTCGACAAAGCCATCAAAGATCTGGGCATTAATGCCGACAAACCGAATCCGGTGACCACCTGACGGCATCCTCTCGTAGACAGGGAATCAATCCGGGGCTGGGCCGTGGCGTGCGCCGGTTTCTTCTGCGCCTTCAAGAATTTCTGACGGCTTGATCCTTCCAGTGGCCAATTGCGCGATGAGTTCGCGATTCGCAGCCAGGAAATCGTATTCGCCCAATTCTTTCGGCAAGACCCATGCGATTTGCTCAAATGTTCTTGGTCTTAATTCCGATTCCGCGATCGCTGCGGCGAAAAAACGGATTTCCAGCTCCTCGGGCGTTCCCGCGTATTGATGACGGACGCGGCCAAGCTCAACACTCTTCACCAGCGTCGCGCCGAGTTCTTCCTGCAATTCTCGTGCTAATGCAACTTCCGGCGTCTCAGCGTCGCGTACCTTCCCGCCGGGAAATTCCCACTTCAGTGGGGAAGTATCGCTTTTCCGGCGCTGGCCGATCAGCAGTCGCCGGTCGCCGCGCTCAATCACTGCCGCCACAACGGTGATCATCTCGCTGCGTTCCTTAGCGCTCTCAGTGTCTCGGCGTTATCTTCCTCTTGGTTTTCGTACGCGCCCCGATTTTGCGAGCGCAAGACATTCCATAATTGTCGCACGCCCTCGATCAGCGGCGGCCCAGGCGTGTTCAGCAACTCATCGCTGATCACGTGAACGTTTCGACTTCGAATGGCGGGCACATCTTTCCATGCCGCCACTTTATACGCCTGCTCCTGGTCTGCTTTCGTTCCCGTCGCCGCCCACGCTAGGACGATCAAGTCAGGCATTGCCGCCGCTACCTGCGCGTCGGTGATCTTCTCACCAGCGGGAACGATCATTTCACCGCCGCAGAGGTTCGCCAATTCCGCTACCCATGGCGGGGAACTGATTCGCGGATTCGGCCACGCCTCGCAATAGACACGCGCCTGCTTCTTGCATCGCCGAGCTTTCTTCTCTATTTGCGAGAATGCGCGGCGCATCTTTTTCACCAACGTCTTGGCCGCCGCCGCCCGTTGCGTAATCCCGCCCAACAGCCGAATGTCCGCTTCGATGTCAGCGAGGGTCCGCGGGTTCATTGCCAGGAAAGGAAAGGGCTGCTCGAGGAGTTTACCGACCGTCTCCTGCTTATACGGCACCGAACCAATCACCAGCGTCGGCTTCAGCCGCAGAATTTCATCTACAGATTCCGCGTGCCAGCAATCACCAAGCTTCGGAAGTTTGTCCACCGGCGCAACGTCAGCGCACCACCTGGTCACGCCGACCAAAGTATGTTTCGCGCCAATGGCGCAGAGAATTGAGGTTGCGCTCGGCGCCAGCGAAACAATTCGTAAGGGAACTCGTCGAGCCGTTTTCATGGCTACTCGAAAAGGATAGCAGACAGTCATGCGTCCGTTGACTTACACGACCGGATCGCTTCGTTGAGTCTTCTTGAGGCATCCCGCGTTGCAGTCCTAGCGCTGCCTTTGGGATACTTTCATAGATGTTCAGCGAAGCCGTTCTCGATCATTTCCGCAATCCGCGCAACGCCGGTGAGCTACCCGGCGCTACAGCTACAGTAGAAGTCAGCAATCCCGTCTGCGGCGATATCCTGAAGCTCTCGGCGCGGATCGTTGACGGTCATATCGCGGAAGCACGTTTCCTCTGTCGCGGTTGCACCACCGCTATTGCCTGCGCATCGTTCCTGACGGAACAAATCTGCGGGCACACCTTTGCCGAAGCCAGCAGGCTGACGCCGGAATCTCTCTCGAAATCGCTCGGCGGCTTGCCGTCGGCAACATTCCACGGCGCGCAGCTTGCCATTGATGGATTGAAAGCCCTGATCGGGAACTCACGCTAGAGATTTTCTCCCGTTGGCGCATCCTGTTCAGGCGCCACCCAACTCCTTGTGCATCGTTTCCGGATCATTCAAATTCAGCACGCAGCCCTCTTCATTTGTGCGCACCTCATCGATCTCCCCTTTGTGCGCCCATACGACCGCGCGCGCACCGGTCTCCAGAGGGGCGCGAAGCAACTCGTCATACAAAGTTGCGGAAAAAATGACGGGATGCCCGCGGCGTCCCTCATAGACTGGCAAAACAATGGGCGCCTTCGTTTTATTAAACTGTTCGATCAAATCCTGAACCAACGCGGCGCTGATCAACGGATGATCGATCAGGCAGAGCAGCATGCCGTCGGTCCCTGGCGGCAGGCTGCGTAGCCCCGCCTGAATGGAACTCAACTGTCCCTTTTCCCATTCTTGATTGATTACAATCTCATCCGCCTTGAGGTTCACTACTTTTGAGATAGGTTCCGCATGCGCGCCGAGCACAACGCGCCGCACGCCAATTTCCGGGATCGCAGTTACTTCCAGCAAATGTTCGAGGAATGGCCGGCCCTGGTAGGGAAGGAGCGCCTTTGGCGAGCCCATTCGGCTCGAAGCCCCGCCGGAGAGGATGACGGCGGCCAGCATGTGCTCCCTTTCAACGCTTGCCCGTTTGCAAGATGGGCGAAGCGTGCGCTTCGTATTTCAGTTTCTTGTGCGCGGCGGCCGCCGCATTCCGGCGCACCGCCACCAATTCCGCCGCGATGCTCACGGCAATCTCTTCCGGCGAGAGCGCGCCGATCTCCAGCCCCATCGGCGCGTACACGCGTTCGAATTCCTCCGGCTTGTAGCCGTCGTTCTCCAGCGCCTTGTACACCGACAAAACTTTGCGCTTGCTTCCGATCATTCCCAGGTAACGCGCTTCCGTGCGCACCGCCCAGGCCAGCACGCGCATGTCTTCTTTGTGCCCGCGTGTCACGATCACCACGTAGCTTGCCACGTTCGGATGAATTTTCTCGAACGCAATTTCGTAACTTGTGTAAATCTCTTGCGCCATCGGGAAGCGCTCTTTGTTCGCAAACGATTCGCGGTCATCCACCACCGCGATACCGAAACCCGCCGCGCTAGCCGCTTTCGCAACCGCCATCGAAACGTGTCCGCCACCAAAGAGGTAGAGCATCGGCTGCGGCAGAATGGGTTCGACAAAAACCTCCAGCGTCCCGCCGCAAATCAAACCATTGTCGTAACTCGCCTCATTGTTCAAATTAAAAACCATCTTGCGCGGCGCCTCCAATTGCATCACTTCCTTCGCCGCCGCCCAGACTTCTGCCTCTACGCACCCGCCGCCAATCGTGCCCGCGATCGAGCCATCTTCGCGGACCAGCATCCGCGAACTCTCGTAGCTCGGGATCGAGCCGTTGGTGTGCACGATCGTGGCCAACGCCGCCCGCCGCCCGGTCCGCCTCATCCTTACGATTTCTTCAAACAGGTCCATAAACACTTTCCATAATTTACGCTACGCCGCACAGGTTGGCCTGTCAATGTTCCTGCGGCGTAGACTATGGCATTCGTGGATGCTAACTTTGAGGCTCTCGGAGGCACCATTGCCTGGCGGCGGTGCACCCTACAAGGTCGTTTGGGTCGATGGAAAGCCACCGAAGTATTGGGTGCTTCTCGGTAGGACATTTCTCGCCTTCTGTCTTGTTTGGACGATGCTGCAAATCTTTTTCTGGCGATTCGGACAAACGTCACCTGACTTCATCCATTCCTCGTCTCGGTTCTATGATGGAAAACTTTATTATTTTCCGACGATTGTGCTCTGGCTTCATGATTTCGGTTTATTCGTGGTGATGGCATGGATGTTCGTTCTCGCTGTAATCATGGCTTTTCACCGAAAAATGGTGCCGAGGAACTCATGAAAGCAATCGTCTTTAATAAGCACGGCGCACCCGACGTCCTGAAATACACGGACTCGCCCGACCCCGCGATTCGCCCAAACGAAGTCCTGGTCCGCGTAAAGGCTTGCGCACTGAATCACCTCGACCTTTGGGTGCGCCAGGGCATCCCCGGCGTACCAATCCCGCTACCGCACATTCCTGGCAGCGACATTTCCGGCGAAATCGCCCAGATTGGCGCCGACGTCTCCACCGTGCGTGTCGGCCAGAAAGTCGTCCTCGCGCCATTGGTTAGCTGCGGCAAGTGCTCGGCTTGCGTAGCCGGCCTTGATAACCACTGCCGTCAAGCCACTAACTTGGGCTATATGATCGATGGCGGTTGCGCGGAATTCGTGCGCGCTCCCGAAGTGAATTGTCTGCCGTACCCGGAAAATCTTAGCTTCGAAGAGGCCGCGTCGATTCCACTGGTGTTCCAAACCGCCTGGCACATGCTTCTCGCGCGCGCCGAGCTGCAGCCCGGTGAGGATGTTCTTGTCCTGGGGGCAGGCAGTGGCGTCGGCAGCGCCGCGATTCAGATCGCGAAGTTTTTCGGCGCGCGCGTCCTCGCTACGGCCAGCTCCGATGAAAAGCTCCAAAAAGCCAAACAACTCGGCGCCGACCATCTCATCAACCACAAAACGCAGAAAATCCGTGACGAAGTCCGCCGCATCACAAATAAGCGCGGCGTCGATGTTGTTTTCGAGCACGTCGGCACCGCCACTTGGGAGGACAGCCTTGCCAGCCTCGCCGCCGGGGGCCGTCTGGTCACCTGCGGCGCCACCACGGGCTACGACGCCAAGGTCGATCTCCGTTTTCTTTTCAGCCGACAGCTCTCGCTCCTCGGCTCCTACATGGGTACCAAGTCGGAATTGCAAACGGTGATGAAGCTTGTCGCCGGCGGCAAACTAAAACCCATCGTTGATCGCGTTTTCCCGCTGGCCGAAGCTGCCGCCGCCCACGCCTACCTCGAATCCGGCTCGCAATTCGGCAAAGTCGTCCTCAAGGTTTAGTTCTTCCGAATATCTGCTATCCTCTCGTCCTGTATCTTTATAAGTGTTAAAAGCAGCGGGGAATGGCCAGCCTTCAAGCGCATCTTGCGGTGTGGATCACCAAATGGCGCGTCAAGCGCCGTTTGAAAGGCGTGCGAGATTATCGCGTCGCGCGCAAAATTCTGCGGCCCGATCCCTACAAAGTTCCGCCAACAGTTCAAATTTCTCCCGTTCAACTCGGGGGTGTCCCTGGAGAACGTCTCGAAGCCCCATCGCCAGGGAACACAGCGCTTCTCTATCTTCACGGTGGTGGCTACTTCGGTTGCTCAGCGGAAACGCATCGCCCTATCACCGTTTACTATGCGCTCCATGGGTTTCGCGTCTTTGCTCCGGACTACCGTCTTGCGCCGGAAAATCCCTTTCCCGCTGCCGTTGATGACGCTGTTGCCTTTTACCGTGCACTTTTGACCGCCGGATATTCGCCGCGGAACATTGTCGTTGCTGGCGAGTCCGCTGGCGGCGGTCTTTCACTCTCGCTCATACTCGCGCTTCGCGTCGCCGATGTTGCACTCCCGGCAGCCGCGGCGCTTTTTTCTCCCTGGACCGATCTCGCCGCCACCGGTGACTCCATTCGAACCAACACCGGCCGCTGCGCCATGTTTCATGGCGCCGGCGTTGCCTACTCGGCGCGCTACTATCTCGGTGATACCGATCCTCGCAATCCCCTCGCCTCTCCGCTTTACGCCGATCTCCGCGGTCTTCCGCCGCTTCTCATTCACGTTGGCGCGGACGAAGTCCTGCGCGACGACTCCACTCG
>WNFT01010866.1_pt1 | contig 12736 bp, 7 predicted proteins | sample 5400191 | NCBI WGS metagenome assembly WNFT01 (sample SAMN13153359, study PRJNA577476) | soil metagenome | isolation source: 80 cm saprolite under Madrone tree | place: USA:California | collected 2016-06-14
GAGGAAAAGATGAGTGAGAAAATTCATGGAGAAAACGAGAACGACCGCGGCCGCGACACTGGACAAAACGCCGCGACGCGAATAGCCGATTCCAAGCGGGGCTGCGATGCACACGACAACGAGACAGGTCCACGGCAGGGCGAGGCGATACTGAAGATGTGTGCGGAACGGCGCGAGAAGGGTTGCCGGGAAATCCGCGTTGAAATGCAGATATTCCCGCAGCTCTGGCAAGCTGAGGAATTCCGCGCGCACGTTTGCGCTTCCCAACCGAAAGGGTGTTTCGCTCCAGTGCTCGACCTTGAGCGAAGGATAAATCTGCTCGTCGATGATGTTTCCGCCGCGATCGTAGTGAACCACTTTTGCGTTTTCGAGATCCCAGGTTTTCGTCTCCGGCCGATAAAAGGCACGGGTCGCTAGATAATTGACGAGGATGTTACCATTCGCATCCTGCTGGAGCACCTGCACATTGTTGAAAGTATTGTCGCCGTGACGAAAATTTTGAACAAACCATGTGCGGGCGTCAGTTCGGTTCCGAAAAATCTGCCCCTCAATAAAAGCCTCTGGGTGCGGATGCGCTTCGGAGAGGAGCGTCTTCCGGGCTAGCTCGGCATGGGGCGCAAGTGAATAATTTAGTGTCATGCTTGCCGCTACGGTAAGCAGACCCATTCCGATCAGCGGCAGGAGAACGCGCGGAAGACTAACGCCTGCGGTGAGCATCGACACAATTTCATTCGCACGCGACATTCGCCCAAGCGTAAAAAGGAGCGCGAGCAGAAGCGACACCGGCAGCAGAATGATAAACACTTGCGGGACCTGCGTGGCGTAATAGCGGACGGCGAGCAAGAAACCAATGTGCTCGTCGATAAATGTCGAAATATTATCGCTGATATCGAAAATGAGCCAGATCGAGATAAAGCCCGCGATGCAGTACAGATAGACCTGCAAAAAATTGCGGACGACGTAGCGATCGAGGAGTCTCACGAAGTAGATTAAAACTAAATTTCGATGATCGCGTTGAAAGATTCTCTGGGCACCGAGTTTGTCGAACGAATTCGGACAATTTTTTCCGAGAATGGGCGGCTTTCAAAGGCAAAGAATTTCGAATTTCGTTCCCAACAGCAGGAAATGGCAGTGGCCGTAGCGCGGGCGCTGGAAGAAGAGCGACATCTAGTGGTCGAAGCGGGCACAGGCGTCGGCAAATCGCTCGCCTATCTCGCTCCGGCGACTTTGTTTGCGCTTGAGCATCATAAAAAAGCGATCGTCTCGACCCACACGATCAACCTTCAGGAACAGCTTCTTTACAAGGATATTCCGATCTTAAAAAAGATTTTGCCGGTTGAATTCGAAGCTACTCTCATGAAAGGGCGGCAAAATTACCTTTGCCCACGACGACTGGAACGCGCCCTTCAGCAGCAAAACGAGCTTTTCACCGGGCCGGAGCAGAATGAGCTGACGAGACTCGCCGAATGGGCGGGCACGACCCGCGATGGCTCGCTGAGCGATTTGTCAGTCGAGCCTGATCCAAAAGTTTGGATCCAGGTTTGCAGCGAGCCGCATATTTGCACGACGAAAAGTTGCGGACAATCGAATTGCTTTTACCAGCAAGCGCGGAAACGGCTTCTCTCGTCGGACGTGGTTGTCATCAATCACACATTGCTCTTCATGCTTCTGGGAAGTCCGGACCAACAGGCAGAGCGGGAAAGCGGTTATCTTTTTCCAAACGACTTCATCATTTTCGACGAAGCCCATACGGTGGAGCAAGTCGCCTCGCGCCAGATCGGCGTCGGTATCTCACAGTACGGTCTGAGATCGACAATCCAACGGCTCTACAACGCGCGCACCCGCAAAGGCCTGTTCACGGTGATGCGAGACGCAGCCGGGGTGAGACTGACGGCGGAGCTTGTCGATCGGGTCGAGCAGTTTTTCGCTGCGATTCAATCGCGCTCGGACTTCCAGAAAGGCCGCGAATTCCGCGTTCGCACGCCGGAGTTTGTCCCGGATACCATCACTGAATATTTAACCGCATTGCAGGCGCGGATCAGCGATGTGGCGAGACGTGCCGATGATGAGTTTCTCAAGGCAGAATTGCAGGAGCTTGGTCGGCGGATTCGCGATGCACGTGACGGCACAGCCATTTTCCTGGAACAAAGCGCCCGCGAACATGTCTACTGGGTCGAGCGCACCGGAAAAACTGCGCAGTTTCTTACGCTGAATGCTGCGCCCATCGACCTTGCGCGGGAGCTGCGGCGCATGATTTTTCGCGAAGACTGCTGCTGCGTCATGACAAGCGCAACGCTCTCAGTCGGCCGCCCTGATCTCGCTTATATCCGGAAGCGTATCGGGGCAGATGAAGCCGAGCCATTGTTGCTCGGGAGTCCATTCGATTTTCGGACGCAGATGAAAATGTTCGTGGTACAGAAAATGCCGGACCCACGAGACTCAGGTTACGAGGAAGCACTCGAGTATTGGATCGCTCATTTTGTCGAGGAGACGGAGGGACGCGCCTTTGTTCTTTTTACAAATTATCGTGGTATGCAGAAGGTGGCTGATCAAATGCGGGAATTTTTCGCAAACAAGAAAATGAACCTTCTTTTGCAAGGCGGCGGCGCCCCGCGCGGCCGGTTGCTCGAGCAATTCAAGACCACGCCACGCAGCGTGCTCTTTGGGACGGACAGTTTCTGGATGGGTGTGGATGTTCCTGGCGAGGCGCTTTCCAATGTGATTATCACCCGGCTACCTTTCGCTGTGCCAGATCATCCACTGGTCGAAGCGAAACTTGAATTAGTGGAGGAGCGTGGCGGCGATCCATTCACGGAATATTCGTTGCCGGAAGCAATTCTAAAACTTCGTCAAGGTGTGGGACGTCTGATCCGAACGAAGACCGATCGCGGTATCATTGTCATCCTCGACAACCGGATCGTGACCAAGCCGTATGGGCGCGCCTTTCTGCAAGCGCTGCCCAAATGCCCGGTCAAAATAATCTGACAAGATGATAATGTTCGCTTGAACATATTAAGTCTTTGAGCTTACATTTGAGCGCATGAAGCGTTCTCCTTGGTCGAATTTCGCGGCAGCAAAAGATCGACAAGCTGAGATTCAGCGAATTTTGGGAATCTTACACAAGTGGGGCATTCATACTCTCGGCCAGTTCGCGAACCTGAATAAAGAAGAGCTCGCTGCCCGGCTTGGTCCCGAAGCGGTGCGAATGTGGGAACGCGCGAACGGGCAATCCAATCGGCTGCTCAGGCTCGTCCGACCGCCTGAATCATTCGAGGAAAGCTTCGAGTTTGAACACGAAATCGAAACAGCGGAGCCGCTTCTCTTTATGCTGCGTCGCTTTTTGGAGCAACTCGCGGTGCGGTTGAGCGGAATTTACTTCGTCGCAAAAGAACTCACCCTGCGGATTACTTTTACGAATAAGCAGCAGTACGAACGTTGCTTCAAAATTCCGCAACCAACCAACGATGTCGATCTTCTCTTTCGAATGCTCCAGACGCACCTGGAAAATTTTAAGTCCGAACATCCGATCATTGCCGTTTCGTTGCACGCGCACCCGATCAAACCAAACTCGCAACAATTTGGATTATTTGAAACGACATTACGCAACCCGAATCAATTATCAGAAACACTCGCGCGCTTGACTGCATTGCTCGGCATCGATCGCGTTGGCACGCCTGTTTTGGATGAAACGCATCGGCCGGACACATTTCACATCGAACCATTTCGTTGGCAGGCTGTAGAGGCCGCTGTCCTCAGCGGAGAGCCTTCCGATGCGCTGACGACAGCGCACACTACAGTTGCCTTGCGGCGATTTCGACCGGCCATATCTGCATCCGTTTTTCTGTCAGAAAATATTCCCGCTCACCTTCGAAGCACGAATGTGAACGGCAAAGTCGCAGAGCAACGTGGCCCTTATCTGGCTTCAGGAAATTGGTGGGATGAAACAGCCTGGGCTCGCGCAGAATGGGATCTGCAATTGGAGAACGAAGTTTTGCTGCGCTGTCACCGGCGTGGGGAAAAGTGGGAGGTCGATGGGATTTATGATTAGAAGCTTTATAGCGGCGCTCTGTGAGCGTCGCATTCTTTGCCGAAATATCGAGCGACGGTCATAGACCGCCGCTACAGCAAATTGCTGATGAAAGTCCGATTTACTTCAACGAAACACAATGGCTTACGTCGAGCTTCATGCGTGCAGCGCGTTTAGTTTTCTGCGCGGCGCTTCATTTCCGGAGCAATTAGCTGAGACCGCGGCCGAGCTTGCAATGCCAGCGATGGCCTTGCTCGATCGGAATGGCGTTTACGGCGCGCAACGATTTTCGGTTGCAGCGCGCGAGCAAAATATTTGGCCAATCATTGGCTGCGAGTTGAGCATGGAAGCTGGCGGCATCCTGCCCGTGCTCGTAGAAAACAGGAACGGCTACAAAAACCTCTGCGAATTACTGACCCAAGCGCATTTGCACAGCGAAAAAGGGAGGTGCGCGATTCAGTGGGATGAGCTGCCGCAATTCGCGAAAGGGTTGATCGCGCTCTTTGGATTTGGGAGCACAGGCTGCCAGCCTGTTGTTTGCAGCAGCTTGCCACAAACTTCTTCTGGATCCATGCGTGATCGTGAGGATTCCGTCCGGCAAGCTGCCGGACGGGACAGGCTAGCAGCCTGTACTTCCCAGAGTTCTAGTGCGCGCGCCCAGTTTCTAATCGACGTCTTCGGGCGGGAGAAAGTGTTCGTGGAACTTCAGCGACATTTTTTGCGCGGAGAGGAACGCATTAATCAGCAACTTGTCGATCTTGCCGCGCATTATCGATTGCCGATCCTGGCTACCAACGGGGTTCAATACGCCAAGCCCTATGGCCGAGAGGTCCTCGATGTTTTTACCTGTATTCGCGAGCATACGCATCTGGATGCTGCCGGAAAATTGCTCACCCGAAACAGCGAGCGGCATTTAAAGAGCGAGACGGAAATGAGCGACCTGTTTCGCGATCTGCCGGAAGCAATTGAAAACACGTCGCGGTTGGCGGAGCGGCTCACGTTTTCTCTGGAAAACATCGGTTACGAATTTCCATCGTTTCCCGTGCCGGAGGGTCACAATATGGATTCGTTTCTGCGCACGATCGTTTGGTTCGGCGCCCAACAACGTTATGCCGCGATCAGCACCGCGGTGAAACGGAAGCTCGAAGAAGAACTCGCGCTCATCAGCAAGCTCGGGTTCCCAGGATATTTTTTGATCGTCTGGGACATCGTGAATTTTTGCCGTGAGCATAACATCATGGTGCAGGGCCGCGGCAGCGCCGCCAACAGCGCTGTTTGTTATTGTCTCGGTATCACGCCGGTTGATCCGGTGAGCAGTCATCTCGTCTTCGAACGTTTTTTAAACGAGAGCCGCAAAGGGTGGCCGGATATCGATCTCGATCTTCCGAGCGGCGATCGGCGGGAAAGCGTGATTCAGGAAATTTATCGCCGCTACGGCAGGCACGGCGCCGCCATGACCGCAAACGTGATCAGTTATTGCGGTCGAAGCGCCGCACGCGAGATCGGAAAGGCTTTAAATTTTTCGCCGACCATTCTGGATCGCTTTTCGCATTTGTTCGCGAACGGCGATTTTCCGCACACGCTCGATCTCACTTCGCAAATTGAGCAGGCCGGTTTGCCCAAAGAACATCCACGCATGCCGGCATTCATTAATTTGTATCGAGCGATCTACGGATTGCCGCGTCATCTCGGTCAACATTCCGGGGGGATGATTATTTGTCAGAACAGACTGAGCTCGTTTGTGCCGCTGGAAAACGCATCGATGCCGGGGCGCGTCGTCGCGCAGTGGGACAAGGATGATTGCGAAGACCTCGGCATTGTGAAGGTCGATCTGCTCGGGCTTGGGATGATGTCAGTAATGCAGGATGCTTTTGAGCTGTGCCGTGAGCGCGGACGCCCGCTCGATCTGGCGCACATTCCAAACGACGACACGGCCACCTTCGAAATAATGCAGAAGGCCGACACGATCGGCGTTTTTCAAATCGAGAGCCGTGCACAAATGGCCACGCTGCCGCGGATGAAACCGGAATGTTTTTATGATGTCGTGATCGAAGTGGCGATCATCCGACCAGGCCCAATCCAGGGCGACATGGTGCATCCGTACCTCGCGCGCCGGGCGGGACGCGAGCCGAAGACGTATTTCGATCCGCGCCTCGAACCGGTCTTGGGACGCACACTAGGTGTCCCTTTGTTTCAGGAACAAATGCTCAAGATCGCAATGATCATGGCGGATTTTACCGGAAACGAAGCTGAAGAATTGCGGCGAGCCCTGAGTTTTCATCGTTCTGAGGAACGAATGCAAAAGGTGAGCGTGAAATTGCGCGCGGCGATGGAGCGCAAAGGGGTGGCGCCGGACAAGATCGACAAAATTATTCAGTCGATCACATCATTTGCGCTTTATGGTTTTCCGGAATCACACGCGATTAGCTTCGCCATTCTTGCGTATGGCAGCGCATATTTGAAAGTGCATCGCGCACCGGAGTTTTACGCGAGTCTGCTGAACAATCAGCCGATGGGCTTTTACACACCGGCCACGATTGTCAAAGATGCACAGCGGCACGGCCTGAAGATCAAGCCGGTTTGCGTATCGTACTCCGATTGGCGTTGCACAGTCGTCGATGATACCACGGTGCGTCTGGGGTTTTGTGTAGTGAACGGATTGCGGCAGGAACACGCGGAAGAACTTGTCCGGCAACGGCAAGATCGGCAATTCGATTCACTGGACGATTTTAAGCGGCGCGTGCTGCTTTCGAAGGAAGAATGGCGGACGCTGGCGGAGCTTGGGGCGCTTAATTGTTTCGCGGATCATCGGCGCGCGGCGATGTGGCAAGTGGAAAAAGCAATGCATGACGATCTGCTAGGTAGTGCACGCGTGCAGAGGGCAGCATTCGACACTTCGCCTAACAGAATCACTCGCGCAGAAGAGTTTCCGGCGAGGGCGCCGAAAACCGCACGCAAGGGCGCGTGCGTTCCCCAGATTACGCGATCGCCACTCGTGCCAATGACGCTGCCCGAGCGTGTACGCGCCGATTACGAAACGATGAACCTAACCACGGGCCCGCATCCGATGAAACTGTTGCGCGAACAGTTGCCGAATATTTGGCGTGCGATCGATCTTCGGCAGGCGTGCGACGGCGCAACTATCCAAATCGCCGGGAATGTTATTTGCCGTCAGCGGCCGGGGACAGCCAAGGGATTTGTTTTTATCAGCCTAGAAGACGAAACCGGCGTCTCAAATGCGATTGTCGAGCCAGACTTGTTTGAGCGGTTTCGCCTTTTAATCACCGAAGAAGCATTTCTCCTTATCGAAGGCGAAGTGCAAAACTCGGATGGCGTGGTTTTAATCAAGACGCGCGACATCAGACCGCTCATCCACGAAACACTCGTCGGGAGCGAGTCGCACGATTTTCATTAAATTTGTAGCGCGTCTCCGTGAAACGCCGAGTGCGGCATCTGACACCGACGCCCTACAATCCATCGTAACCAAGACGGTTACACTACTCTCCCGCGTGATGGGGCGCTGGCGTTTTTGCTTCGGTCGGTTTCTCGGACGGCTTTTGATCTGACTCGATCCACTCGGTGTGAAAGACGCCCGGTTTATCGATGCGCTCGTAGGTGTGCGCACCAAAAAAGTCGCGCTGTGCCTGTAAGAGATTGGCAGGAAGTCTCGCCTGGCGATAACTATCGAAATAAGCGAGCGACGCAGAAAACGCAGGAACGGCGACGCCGTGCTTGATAGCTGTTGAAACGGCGACGCGCCAATTACGCTGCGTCTTTCTAATGATTTTCGTGAAATAGCGATCGAGCAGGAGATTGTGGAGGCCGGGGTTGCGCTGATATGCCTCGACAATCCGATTGAGAAATTTAGCGCGAATGATGCAGCCGCCTCGCCAGATAGTGGCAATGTCGCTAAGGTTGAGGTTCCATTTGTATTCACTGCTTGCTGCACGAAGAAGCTCCATTCCCTGCGCGTAAGAAACAATTTTGGATGCATAAAGCGCGTCACGCACTGCATTGATGAGGCGGGTCCGATCGCCTCTAAACTTTCGCGCCCTCGGTTGCGGCAGGATTTTCGACGCAGCAACGCGCTCTTCTTTCCGCGACGAGCAGACTGCCTGATGGCGGATTGAAGCGTCCAGATGCCGGTTCCCTTCTGGCCAGCCTTGTCGAGGATCATATCGACCAGCGGTTTGCCGGTCTCAGGATCGATCTTCCGGAAAATCTGCGACGTGATTTCGATGAGATAACTGTCGAGTTCGCCTTTGTTCCATTCTGCAAAGATATCGGCGAGCTCCGAAGCCTGCATCGCCAGAACATCTTTCAGGATCGCATACGCCTCGCAGATCAATTGAATGTCGCCGTACTCGATGCCGTTGTGGACCATCTTGACGTAATGACCGGCGCCGTCCGGTCCCATATAACGACAACACGGTTCGCCATCCACTTGCGCGGCGATTTTCCGAAAAATGGGTGCAAGGATTTCCCAGGATTCGCGTGAACCACCCGGCATGAGCGAAGGGCCTTTGAGCGCGCCTTCTTCCCCTCCCGAAACCCCCATGCCGACAAAATGAATTCCTCGATCCTCCAGTTCTTTGCCGCGCCTTTGAGTGTCGGTGAAGAGAGAATTTCCGCCATCGATGATGACGTCGCCTTTCTCCAGCAGGGGCGCGAGCTGTCCGATGACCGCATCCACTGGCGCGCCGGCTTTCACCATTATCATCGCCTTTCGCGGTCGCTTCAGGGCACCGACGAAGTCTTCCATCGTCCGCGTAGGCTGAATGTTTTTTCCTTTGGCCCGTCCGCTTGCGAATTTCTCCGTGACTTCCGTGGTGCGGTTGAAAACGGCGACGGAGAACCCTTTCGATTCCATGTTGAGGGCGAGGTTCTCGCCCATGACAGCCAGGCCGATAATTCCAATATCACATTGATTCGCGTTCATTTTAATATCTCCTTCTCTAGCAGCTCGAAGCAGAGCCAATTCACTGTAGCGAGCACTTGGAGCATATGGCAAATTTGGTTTGCGAAGTTTTAGTCACGGAAGCGCAGCTTAAAGCGATAGGCGACGAGGTGGATCCTGCCGCCGGTGCTGTGGTTGTCTTTTGGGGCGTCGTTCGCGAGGTTGAGGACAGGCGCAAGATAGAGGGCATCGATTACGAAGCGCACATGGCAATGGCCGAACAGCAACTACGATTAGTTGCGGGGGCTGCGGCGGAGAAGTTTCAGTTGAAGAAAGTTGTGGCTCATCATCGGATCGGTTTCGTACGCACCGGCGAGCCATCATTATTTCTCCACGTTAGTGCGCAGCATCGCGCGGCTGCTTTCGAGGCGAGCAAGTGGATTGTGGACGAGCTAAAGAAAAAGGTGCCAATCTGGAAACGGCCGCGATTCAAGGTCGAGAGTCTGCGCCGCACCTCGCAGGGCGACGCGGCTACAGCGAAATGAACTGGGCGAATCGTCTAACGCTTAGCCGTCTGCTGCTGACGGTACTTTTTGTCCTGGCCCTAAACTCCTCGTGGCAATACGCGCGCACATCGGCTCTTATCATTTTTCTCATCGCAGGGTTGACAGATTTCATCGATGGCGAAATCGCCCGGCGCTACGGCATCGTCACAAATTTTGGCAAGCTGATGGACCCGCTCGTGGACAAAATCATGATGGCGTCGGCGTTTATTTCGTTGGTCCCTCTCAAAGCTGTGCCAGCGTGGGCAGCCACAACGGTGGTGGCACGTGATTTTCTGATCACGGGTCTGCGTTTGATGGCAAGCGCCCAAGGACGAGTTCTTCCAGCGGAACGGCTCGGCAAACAGAAAACCTCGTGGCAAATCATCACCATTATTTTTTTTCTTGCCCTTCTTTCAGCAAACGAATTGCGGTATGCGGGTGAAACAACGACATGGTGGATGCGGGCCTGGCACGAAGCCGGTCCGGTATTGGTATGGATTACCGTAGCACTGACGATTTATTCCGGTCTTGGCTTCACCTGGCGAAACCGGGAACTGATCGCGCCGGATCAATAGCGGGCAACGGGAATCGAACCCGCATGGCCAGCTTGGAAGGCTGGAACTTTACCATTAAGCTATGCCCGCGCAGAATCAAAAGCTGCCGCGCCATCCGGCAAATGCCAACTCATTTTTCAGCGAGCCGGCCATGATCCTCTACGCGCCGGGAGCACCTAGTCTTCGAATGCGGTCGCGACAAGGGTGGCGTTGTGGCCGCCGAAACCAAATGAATTGTTTAACACGACACGCACCTTTTTTTCTTTTGCAACATTCGGCGTATAATCAAGGTCGCATTCTTCGCCCGGATTTTCCAGATTGATAGTGGGCGGAATCACGGAATCGCGGATGGCCAGCGCGCACGCGGCCATTTCTACTCCACCGGCCCCGCCTAACAAATGGCCCGTCATCGATTTGGTGGAGCTGATGGAAACTTTGTAGGCGTGTTCGCCGAAGACCTTCTTAATCGCGCGAGTCTCGCAAATATCGCCGATGTCGGTCGAAGTTGCATGGGCGTTGATATAATCAACCTGCTCGGGAGAAATCCGGGCATGTTCGAGCGCCAGTTGCATGGCGCGTGCCGCACCTTCGCCGTCTGGTGGCGGCGCCGTCATGTGATAAGCATCCGCAGAGAGTCCATATCCCGTAAGTTCGCAGTAAATCTTCGCGCCGCGCGCTTTCGCGTGTTCGAGCTCTTCCACCACGACAATGCCAGCGCCTTCGCTGATGACAAATCCGTCGCGGTCGCGGTCGAACGGTCGGGAAGCACGTTCGGGCTCATCATTGCGTGTGCTGAGGGCTTTCATGGCCGAAAATCCCGCTAGACCAATCGCGACAACGGAAGCCTCTGAACCACCGGCAAGGAAAATATCAGCGTCACCGAATTTGATTATGCGCCAAGATTCCCCGATTGCGTTATTTGACGTAGCGCAGGCGGTCACGATACACATGTTGGGACCTTGCAGGCCGTACTCCATGGAGATGAGTCCGCTCGCCATGTTGCTGATCAACATCGGAATCGTGAACGGGGAATTTCGTGACGGCCCTTTTGTCAATAGGACAGCGTGCTGATCCTGTAGAGTTTTCAGGCCGCCGATTCCACTGCTGACGATTACGCCGAAGCGATCTCGCCGCTGCTTCTCCACCTCGATTCCGCTGTCCTCGAGCGCCATTTTTGCCCCCGCCATGGCGAGCTGTGTGAAACGATCCGCGCGCCGGACATCCTTCGGATTCTTAAAGAACAGCTTCGGATCGAAGTCCCGCACTTCCCCGGCGATCTGGCAATCGTAACCGGTCGTGTCGAATCCTTGGATCTTGCGAATGCCGCTGACACCATTCTTAAGATTTGACCAAAACGTCTCCACATTATTGCCAATCGGTGTGACGGCACCCAGGCCAGTAACGACGACTCTGCGATCGGTCATAATCGAGTGGTGAGTAGAGAGTGATGGCCGACGGGCGGAAAGCAGTCAGAGACGATTAACTTTTCGATTTCATTTGTCACTATCAGTTTCGCTCAACTTGTTCCCATCCCAACACTTTGCACAGTCTGGAAGAGTTTTCCTTCGGTCTTGATGGAAGGAGCGATGATAATCTCTGTTTGCTGAAATTCGGCGATATCGCGAGCACCGACATTGCCCATGCAAGTCGTGATCGCGCCGACCAGATTTTGGCTGCCATCATCAACTTCTGCTGGGCCGAAAAGGATTTGTTTCAGCGAGCCGGTAGTGCCAACTTTGATGCGCGTCCCGCGGGGAAGATTTGCATGCGGAGTGGCCATCCCCCAATGGTAGCCGCAGCCCGGCGCCTCTTGCGCTTTTGCAAACGCGCTGCCCACCATGACGGCGTCCGCACCGCACGCCAGCGCTTTGCAAACGTCACCGCCTCTGCTCATTCCGCCGTCGGTAATGATCGGCACGTAGCGCGATGTTTTTTTGAAATAAGCATCGCGCGCCGCGGCGCAGTCGGCGGTCGCGGTGACTTGCGGAACACCCAGTCCGAGGACACCGCGCGAGGTGCAGGCGGCTCCCGGCCCAACGCCAACCAAAACCCCGGCAGGCCCACACTTCATGACCTCGAAAGTCACATCATAACCAACAGTGTTTCCGACGATCACGGGAATTCGCATTTCGCGACAAAATTTTTCCAAATCGAGCGATTTGTACTCGGAAGAAATATGCCGGACAGTGGAGACCGTGCTTTGCACGACGAATACGTCCGCTCCTGCTTCTTGCGCAATCTTGCCAAATTCAGCTGCGCGCTGCGGAATGGAGCTGACTGCGGCCAGCGCACCACCGTCTTTGATCTGGCGCACGCGAGCTGCGATTAAATCTTCTTGGACTGGTTCCTGATAAATCCGTTGCAGCAGCGCTGTGACATCGGCTTTGTTCGCCTCAACGATTTTTTGTAAAACTTCCTGGGGATTCTTGTAGCGCGTTTGCACTCCTTCTAGATTCAGAACGGCGAGTCCGCCCAGTTTGTTCATGGCGATGGCGAAACGCACATCGACAACTCCATCCATCGCGCTCGCGAGAATCGGAATCTTTAATGCGAGTGGATCCGCCTCTTTCCGTGGCAAGTGGCAAGTGATGTCCACTTCATTTGGATTAATCGTCACGCGGCCGGGCACGAGCGCGATCTCGTCGAACCCGTAAGTCACGCGTGCTTTACGATTGCGGCCGATCCACATTCCCATCTTTAAATTCGCTCCATC
>WNFT01006745.1_pt1 | contig 12734 bp, 10 predicted proteins | sample 5400191 | NCBI WGS metagenome assembly WNFT01 (sample SAMN13153359, study PRJNA577476) | soil metagenome | isolation source: 80 cm saprolite under Madrone tree | place: USA:California | collected 2016-06-14
AGCCCCGCAAAATGGAAAGTCGAGAACGTTCTCGACTTTCCATTTTGCGGGGCTTCCGTCTTTTTGAACCCACCTGGAAAGGTCTTTGCCGTCGAAAAGGCTCACCGCATCGGAAGGAGCTTTTCCCGACGCTTCCTGCGCGCTGGCTGTGCCCGGTGTAACTACCGGGGGCACCGGGCGATTGCGATCGTGGATTTCCCATTTGGGGTCAACCTGGGCGGTGCAGACGGTCGCAGTGGCAAACAAGAGCAGTGTGATGCGCGGAAGATACTTGATCGTGAGCATTGTATTCGTCCTCCGATGTTGGACGGCGGATTTTACTTCGATTGCGGGTAGAAACAAAGTGCGATGAAAAAATAAAAATGGCGGCCGTGCCATTTTTTCCCGCGGGGACTAATGATTTCGCGATTGCAAACGAAGGTGCTTAGTGAGCTCCGTCCGTGCGGATGCGCATTCCATAGAATGAACGGTAGACGAAGGTGAAGGACACCGCGAAGAAAACAGCAGCCAGCACGTGCGTCAGGCCGCTGCCCTGCGTGGCAGTCAGTTGCACTGCGAGTTCGACGGCGAGCAATCCGAAAAGCGTTGTGAACTTGATCACCGGATTAAGCGCAACCGAAGACGTGTCCTTGAACGGATCGCCAACCGTATCCCCTATCACCGTCGCATCGTGTAGCGGCGTCCCTTTTTGTTTCAGCTCGACTTCAACGATTTTCTTGGCGTTGTCCCACGCGCCGCCGGCATTGGCCATGAAAATTGCCTGATACAAGCCGAAGATAGCAATGGAAATCAGATAACCGATGAAGAAAAACGGTTCGAGAAACGCGAATGCAAGTGTCGCGAAAAACACGGCGATGAAAATATTGATCATGCCCTTCTGTGCGTACTTGGTACAGATCTCGACGACTTTCTTGCTGTCGGCAACGGAAGCTTTCTCGACTCCCTCGAGTTTGATATTCGCTTTGATGAATTCCACTGCGCGGTACGCGCCCGTGGTCACGGCCTGCGTGGATGCGCCAGTGAACCAATAGATCATCGCGCCGCCAGTGATTAGACCAAGCATGAACGGCGCGTGGAGCAGCGAAAGTTTGTCGACGTTTGCGGTAAGCCCATGAGTGAGTGCCATGATGATTGAGAAAATCATCGTTGTTGCGCCGACAACGGCGGTGCCGATGAGCACGGGTTTTGCGGTTGCTTTGAAAGTATTGCCCGCGCCGTCGTTAGCTTCGAGCATGTCTTTCGCTTTTTCGAAATTTACGTCGATGTTGAAATCTTTTTTCAGTTCCGCCTTGATGTTTGGAACGTGCTCGATCAAGGAAAGCTCGTAGACCGACTGCGCGTTGTCGGTGACCGGACCGTAGGAATCCACCGCGATGGTCACCGGGCCCATGCCAAGAAATCCGAACGCAACAAGGCCGAACGCAAATACAGGCGCGGCGATCATCAGGTTCGCCAAGCCCACTCCGGAAGAGTTCTGGACGCCGGTGATGAGATAACCGGCGGCCATCAAAGTCACCATCGCCATGCCGAGGTAGTAGCCAGAGAAATTTCCGGCGACGAAGCCGGACAAAATTCCGAGGGACGCGCCGCCTTCTTGCGCGGAAGTGACCACTTCTCTTACGTGGCGCGATTCCGTCGAAGTAAAAACCTTAACGAGTTCGGGAATGATCGCGCCTGCGAGAGTTCCGCAGGAAATAATCGTCGCGAGCTTCCACCATTGCGTGGTGTCGCCCCCGAGCGATGGAATAATCATCGACGATACCAAGTACGTGAGAGCAATCGAAACGATGGATGTAATCCACACGAGGGAGGTGAGCGGAGCTTCGTAATTCATTTCGTCGGCGTTGCCGTATTTGGCTTTGGCGATGATGCCATTCAGGAAATATGCAGCAGCGCTGGCGATCAGCATCACGATGCGCATCACGAAGATCCAGACCAAGAGCTGCACCTGAATTGTCGGTTCTTTGACTGCGAGCAGAATAAAGGTGATCAGAGCGACGCCGGTGACGCCATAGGTTTCAAAGCCGTCGGCGCTGGGACCAACGGAATCGCCGGCGTTGTCGCCAGTGCAGTCTGCGATGACGCCGGGATTGCGCGCGTCGTCCTCTTTAATCTTGAAGACAATTTTCATCAGGTCGGAACCGATGTCGGCAATCTTGGTAAAGATTCCGCCCGCGATGCGCAGTGCCGCTGCTCCGAGTGATTCGCCGATAGCAAACCCGATAAAGCACGGTCCGGCGTAGTCGCCGGGAATAAAGAGCAAAATGAATAGCATCATCAGCAACTCGACGCTGATGAGCATCATGCCGATGCTCATGCCGGCTTCGAGCGGAATGTGATAAATCGGATAGGGTTTGCCGCGCAATCCCGCGAACGCGGTGCGGGAATTCGCAAACGTGTTCACGCGGATGCCAAACCACGCAACGCCGTAGCTGCCCGCGATACCGACCAGGCTGAACAGAAGAATGATTGCAACGCGCAGGGCTTCAAATTTCAGCAGCACACCGAAGTAGAGAACGATGACCACGGCGATGAAAATTTCCAGAATCAGCAGGAATTTTCCCTGCGTGATCAAATACGTTTTGCAGGTCTCGTATATGAGCTCGGAAATTTCGCGCATCGAACGGTGCACCGGCAGATTCTTGAGCCGCATGTAAATCGTCAAACCGAAGAGCAGTCCAAGAACGCAAATCAGAATTCCCCAAAGAAGAAGTTTGTGACCGTCGATCCCTCCGATGAAATGCACGGAAGAAAGATCGGGGAGCTTAAGATTAGCTTCACCGCCTGCTTCACTTTCGGGGCGCGCAAACGCGCCAGAAGCTAAAAACAAGACGGCAATTGCAGCCGCACCAAATTGTGCAGACCGATTCAAAATCTCAGAACTGCAGTGGGACCAGGCATTTTGTAGCCAGGTTCGCATGGAACGCTTCCTCCCAATTAAGTCGTAGATGAACTGCGCGCAGGCGCTCGAAAACCTGCGTTGCTGCACACGAATCACGAGCGAACTCTGCGTGCGTTCGCTTCTATTGCGGGGGCGCCTCCTCTGAGCGGCGGGATGACCGAATACGGCGGCAAGGGCACTCTCCATGCCGATGCCAAGCGCGCTTGAGGATGGCTCTTTGTCCTGAACGGAACAAAAACCCTGTGCCACACTGCCGGGAACCCCTTCCCGGCACACCCACAGTTTGCTCAGATAGAAGCAAAATCCAGGGCGTGGCGAAGGCCTGATTTATAACATTCTGGCAGCATATTTTCAAATGGGGCGTACCGAGGAAAGGGATTTCGTCGCATGGAGTCATCGTGAAAACGCATCGTCACGGTGGCGCGAACCTCTGGTAACATGCGGAGCGTTAGCTTCAGCTCAGGGTTTGTAAGTACAAACCCTGAACCCCACGGAGAATTCAGATTCATGATGACGGGTTCCTTAGTCCCCACAAACGCTTCAGTTTCAGTTTTACGCCATGATTGGCAGCGCAGCGAAGTCGAGTCCATCTATCGCACACCGCTGCCATCGCTGGTTTTCCGGGCACAAACGGTGCACCGGCAACATCACCCACAGGACCGGGTGCAGACCTGTCAGCTACTTTCCATCAAGACCGGCGGGTGTCCTGAGGACTGTGGATACTGTCCGCAAAGCGCGCACTACGATGCCGGCGTGGGTCGCGAAGGTTTACTCGATCCACAGCATGTGGTTGAAGTTGCGAAGGAAGCGGTGGGACGTGGGGTGACGAGATTTTGCATGGGAGCGGCGTGGCGGCAAGCGCCGGAGGGCAGGGAATTTCAAAAAGTCTTAGAAATGGTGCGCGGAGTTTCAGCTTTGGGCTTGGAAGTGTGCTGCACGCTCGGAATGCTAAGTGAGCGGCAAGCGGAGCAACTGAAGGAAGCGGGGCTTTCGGCGTACAATCACAATTTAGATACTTCACCTGAATTTTATGGATCGATTATCACGACGCGGGTTTATGATGACCGCTTGAGGACTTTGGGAGCCGTGCGCAAAGCGGGGATCACGGTTTGTTGCGGTGGAATCCTTGGAATGGGAGAACGGGAAGAGGATCGCATCGGCTTGCTGCAACAATTGGCAATGCTGAATCCTCACCCGGAAAGTGTGCCGATCAATATGCTGGTACGTGTTGCGGGCACGCCGTTGGCAAACACGCCGCCGCTCGATCCACTGGAGTTGGTGCGTGCGATTGCGACGGCGCGGATCTTGATGCCGGCGTCGCGCGTGCGTCTGGCTGCGGGTCGGAAGCAACTTTCGCAGGAAGCGGTAACGCTGTGTTTTCTGGCGGGCGCAAATTCAATTTTCGTCGGAGAAAAACTATTGACCACTCCGAATCCGGGACCTGACGAAGACGAAGAACTGCTCAACACGTTGGGAATGAGACCGCTGGAATCGCATGCCATCTGAAGCAAAAGATCAATTCGTGAGTGCGATGGAGTCGGCGCTTGCGGGACTGCGGGAACGCAGCCAATTGCGTAGCTGTGCGCAATTGGAAGGGATCAATTTCTGTTCGAATGACTATCTTGGCTTGGCGGAAGATCCGCGGCTGAAGCATGCGGTGTTGGAATCAGTGGAACGTGCTGCGCGGATAGGCGGTACGGGTTCGCGACTGCTTTCCGGGCACGATCCCGCCTGGAATGAATTGGAGGAAGAGTTTGCGACGTTCGCCGGAACGGAAGCGGCTGTTTATTTTGCGAATGGCTATGCCGCAAATCTTGGCCTACTGTCTGCGGTGCTCGACAAGGATGATTTGGTTTTTTCCGATGCGCTGAATCACGCGAGTTTAATTGATGGTATCCGGCTTTCGGGCGCGCGGCGGGTTATCTACGCGCATCTAGATCTAAGTGCGCTCGAAAAGGTCTTGCGCGCGCGGGAAAACGAATCGTGCCGGAAAGTGATTGTTACGGAATCGGTGTTCAGCATGGACGGCGATGTCGCGGACTTGAGCACGATACAAGGCCTCGCGCTGCGATACGGGGCGAGCCTTGTGGTGGATGAAGCGCATGCGACGGCAGTGCACGGGCCGAGTGGAGCAGGGATCGTTGCGGATGCTGGGCTGACAAAAGAAGTTCTGGCCGTCGTGCACACCTGCGGGAAAGCGCTAGCTAGCGCGGGCGGATTTGTCTGCGGCTCGAAGGTCCTGCGCGACTTTCTGATCAATCATGCACGCACGCTGATTTTCAGCACGGCGATGCCCGCTTATTTTGCAGAACAGATACGCGCGGCTTTGCAGCTGGCGAAAACGATGAATCGCGAGCGGGAATTGTTGCTCGAAAATTCTCGATCGCTGGCGGCATTCTTACGCGCTGATGGTTGGGACCTTTCAGGTACAGCGTCACAAGTCGTTCCGATTATTGTGGGCTCAAACAAGGATGCATTGGCCGTCGCACATTTTTTGCGAGAACGGGGATTTGCGATTCGCGCGATCCGTCCTCCAACTGTGCCAGTGGGTAGTGCGCGATTGCGGCTGTCACTGACGGCGCGGATTTCCGCGACAGAACTGCAGCGTTTGCGTGAGTGCCTGAAAGCCTGGCAAGCGTCCCGTATCGCGTTGAGTTCCGCGGCGGGCGGCGCATGAGGCACCATTTTTTTGTGACGGGCACCGACACGGGGGTCGGAAAGACGACTCTGTCTGCGTTGCTTTGCGCTGCGCTAGACGCGATGTATTGGAAGCCGATTCAGACGGGCACGCTCGAAGGATCCGATCGCGCAACCGTAATGCGGCTTGCAGGAATCGGCACCGACCGCACGATTGATGAAGTATATAAGTTTGTTCCACCCGTTTCGCCTGACCTGGCGGCGCGATGGGCGGGCGTAGAGATTGATTTGGCGCGCATCAATCTTCCGAATCATTTGTCGAATGACTGGCTGGTGGTTGAAGGCGCGGGCGGCGTGCTGGTACCGATCAACCAGAAGCAATTTGTGCTAGACCTGATGGTGAAGCTGAAGCTTCCGGTAATTCTTGCGGCGCGGAGCACACTGGGAACGATTAATCACACTTTATTGACGCTTGCGGCGCTCCACGCGGCAGAGCTTCCGGTACATGGCGTGGTGTTGATCGGCGATCAGAATCGAGAAAATCGCGAAACCATCGAGCGGTTTGGGCATGTACGCGTAATCGGGGAAGTGCCGCGGCTGCCTAACCTTCATCGCACGGCGCTCATGCAAGTGTTCATGAATCATTTCGACCGTGCGGCGTTCTCGCAATAAACTCTCTGCATGTCATCTCCTCTTCGCATCTGGCATCCGTTTACAAATTCGGTGATGGACCCGGCGCCGATTGAGATCGAGCGCGCGGAAGGTGTTTGGCTATACGCAAAGGATGGACGAAGAATTATCGACGCGGTGTCGTCGTGGTGGGTAAACGTGCACGGGCACACAAATCCGCGCATCGCCGCCGCCATCGCCGAGCAAGCACGCAAAATGGAGCACGTAATTTTGGCGGGATTTACGCACGAACCTGCCGAGGAACTTGCATCGCGGTTGCGGAAATGGGTCGCGCCGGAATTGACGCATTTGTTTTTTTCGGACGACGGATCGACAGCGGTAGAAGTGGCGCTGAAATTGGCGGTGCAACATTTCAGCAATCAGGGCCTGGGTGAGAAGCGTGAAATTGTTGCACTGGAACACGGATACCACGGGGACACTGCCGGCGCGATGTCCGTAAGTGACGATTCACCGTTCACGGAGCCATTTCGCGCGATGCGTTACAAGGTACATCGCGTGCACTCGGCGTATTGCTACCGTTGTCCTGTCGGATTGCGGCGAGAATCGTGTCACATCGAATGCGTGACGCAGTTGGAGACCTTGCTGGCGGAACGCGGGGACAAGATTGCCGCAGTGATTGTTGAGCCGCTGCTGCAAGCGGCGGGCGGGATGATTGTGCATCCCGTGGAATTTCTGCAAAAAGTGCGTGCCCGGTGCACGGCGCACGATATTTTTCTGATAGCGGATGAAGTGCTGACCGGTTTCGGGCGTACGGGAAAAATGTTTGCGTGCGATCTGGCGGGAGTCGTGCCGGACCTGATGTGTTTGTCGAAGGGAATTACCGGCGGGTTTTTGCCGCTGGGTGTGACGCTGTGCAACGATCGCGTGGAATCAGCGTTCCGCAGCGAAGATCGTAAACACACGTTTTATCACGGCCATTCTTACACGGGGAACGCGCTGGCGTGTGCGGCGGCAAACGCGAGCCTGAAGATTTTCGACGAGGAACCGGTGTTTGACCGGATTGCGACGATTGCGAAACTAAACTCCGAACGGCTTTCCCAACTGAAAGAATTTTCGCAGGTTGGGGATGTTCGACAGATCGGAACGGTCGGGGCAATTGAGTTACGAGCCGAGGATGCTGGATACCTTTCGGCGATGCGTCCAAAGCTTTATGGTTTTTTTCTGGAGCGCGGCGTGCTTCTGCGCCCGCTTGGAAATGTTGTTTACGTTCTTCCTCCATATACGATTTCGCCGGACGAGCTGAACCACGTGTATGACGTAATTGTGGAAGCCGTGCAGACGCTTTTCTGAGCATTCGAAATCCTTTGCTACACTGAACGATTCGTCGAGCGGAGACCGATATTGGATGGCAAGCTGAGCGGGTGGAAACAAAAGATTGTTGCGTTCGCGGGGACTCTCGGCGCGCCAGGACTATTCCTGATTTCATTTCTCGATTCTTCTGTACTTACATTTCCAGTGATCAATGACTTGTTGTTGATTGAGCTTTCGCTCCAGCATCCGGCGCGGATGCCCCTTTACGCGCTGATGGCTTTGCTGGGTTCTGTGCTTGGGTGTGTGTTGTTGTATTTTATCGCGCGCAAAGGGGGCGAAGCGTATTTCCACCGGAAAGCAGGGGAACGCGGGAAAGCGATTCGTCACTGGGTGGAGCGCAACGGTTTTGGGGGAGTGCTGGTGGCAGCGATGCTGCCTCCGCCGACGCCATTCAAGATCGTTGTGTTCGCAGCGGGGGTGTTCGAAGTTCCGCTCTTGAGTTTTGCGTCCGCGGTTGGAATTGCGCGGTTGATTCGATATTTTGGGGTCGGATATCTTGCGGTGAAGTATGGAAATAATGCGTTGCCGTTTTTGGCGCAGCACAAGGTGGACGTGACAATTTGTCTGGCTGTGTTTGCGGGAGTGAGCTACGGATTGTCGCGCTGGATTCTGCGGGAGCGGCCACCCGCTTCGAGCGGGCAAATTGAAGGATGACGTTCGGCTATGGTCGCGTTGGATTGTTCTGCCACTGCAGTTCGGATGAGACGACTTTCGCGGAACGATCGAGATTGATGTCGGCAAGAATCGCGTGGTTCCTGGACTCAGTTGCGAGATCTTTCAAGTCTTGGATTTCCACGGAATAGCCTTCGGTTTCCTTCTGGACAACAGCTTTGGGAAATCGCGCGATGCTCAGGAACCAGATCGCTGCAGGAGAAGCCTGCGCGGCACTGAGGACTGACGATGGCTCAGGCTTGCGCAGTGTTGTGATGCCTGTGGCGTAGGCCGCTTCGCCGCCCGTGGTTCGCATGACCACGAGATGCAGGGCGGATTCCGTTTCGATAATGCTGTGCCAAAGAATGGGTGAGACGGAGTCCGGGAAGGCCGCGACGCGGTGAGGTATTTCGCCGGCGATGGTGCGGGCTTCGAGAGTGGCTACTGCTGTTGCGTGCAAGGATGCGCGCAGTCCGAAATAAATCAGCGCCAACGCGAATCCGGCGATTGCGCCGTTGCGCCCTCGCGGGCGCTTCGTGCGTGAACCAATTTCGTCACTCACCAAGTGAAGAAGCTCGGGAATCAGAATTGCGGAAGCGAGGATGACCAGAAGCCAGGGATCGATCGCGGGTTCGATGTCGAGCGAAATTCTTTTTAGGGAGAAGGGCCACAATGGAACGACCGCGTCGGTCTGTAGCAGGTCCATCACCAGGTGCAGTGCCGAGGCGGCGAGTATGGCGATCCAGGAGAAACCCGACCATCGGACGGAGGGTTCGCCGTCACGACGGGTTTTCGAAAAAAGAAGCGCGGCGAACGCGAGCACGAGGATGAACACGAGCGAATGGGTGATCGTTCGATGCCACCGCAAATATGCTGCCGGACCGAAGCTTGCGCTGAGTGCATCTACATCCGCGACGATGCCTGTGAACAGAATTGCGAGAAGGGTGCGCCAGGAAGCGCGGGGGAAAAAACCGCGCTGGAGGGCCAGTGACGCCAATCCGTGAGTGAGCGGGTCCACGAAAAGTTATTTTGCTCCGCTGGGCAATTGCGCGGGTCCCGGCACGAGCAGGCGCAAGGCGCGCGGGACGATCCGGAATTCCACGGGCAAGCGGGCAAGCGGTTCGCCATCGATTTGCGCGTAAATCGGAGCCTCGTCGATTGGCTCGCACACCAAGCGGTCTGATTTCCAAAAATAGACGCCTTCTTCCTTGCGCAAATCGCCGAACCAAAGTGTCGGCAGGTAGCTGAGATATTTCAGGCCGCTTTGCGTTGTGAGGCCAACGAATTCGAATTGGTCCTCGAACAAGTCGGCCTTCGTAGTGATTTTGAACGGACCACCATAATGTTTTGTACGGCCAACGATCACCAGGGAAACTTCGCGCGATTGTCCTTCAATGCTGACGCGGAAATGATGAAACTTATAGTTGAAAACTTCGCGCGCGCCTTGCCACCAATAAGCCAGGATGCCCAGGCGAGCCTTGAGTTCGAGATCGACGGCGTAGGTGATGCGGCCGTCGGGGCCAGCGCCGGCAACGCTGAGGAAGTACCTCGCTTTTTCGGGCTGTTCGAGAGGCGTGGCGAGGCCAAGGGCGATATCACGGACTTCACCGCGGGCCAGCTGTTCCGCGGCTTTGGGAATGTCCCAGGAAAGTTCGAGTTCCTTTGCGAGGACGTTCGCGGTGCCAGCGGGCAACAATGCAAGCGGGACACGGTGGCCATTCTGCGAGCCGGCAAGCCCGTTGACAACTTCGTTGATGGTACCGTCACCGCCGCAGGCAATGACGAGTTGCCGGCCATCGGTGCTGGCGCGCCTTGCGATTTCGATCGCTTCGCCCGGAGCGGTTGTTTCCGCGAGGTCCGCCTGGATGCCGCGTGCTTCAAGGATCCGGCGAGCTTCATCCACTTTCACGCGGCGAGCATTGCCTCCGCTACCGGCGTTAATATGGGTTGCAATTGGGTGAATGTCACGCGGAGAGGATATGGCGAAGGCTGCACCTGTATCGCTCAAAAAAGAAGTGGAGGAGTTGCGGGAAAAACTCCGCCACCATGAATACCGGTATCACGTTTTGGATGATCCGGAGATTTCGGATGCAGCGTACGATGCGCTGCTGCGAAAACTGAAAGACCTTGAGACGGCGCATCCCGAACTTGTCACTTCCGATTCGCCGACCACACGTGTGGGCGCGCCGCCGCGCGAAGGTTTTCAGACCGTGCGGCACACGCGGCCGATGCTCAGCCTGGACAATGCGTTTTCCTTTGACGCGCTGCGGGATTTTGACCGCCGTGTTCGCGAGGGTATCGGGCGGAACTCTATCGACTATATTTCCGAGCACAAGTTCGATGGCTTGAGCATTGCTTTGTGGTACGAGGATGGCGTGCTGGTTCGTGGCATCACGCGGGGCGATGGGACTACGGGCGAGGATGTAACGCCGAATGTGCGGACGATTCGGTCGATTCCGCTGCGGATCGAGAAGGAGTTGCTGAAGAAAGCGAAAGTGCCAGCGTCGTTTGAAGTACGCGGAGAAGTGATGATGACGCGCAAGGCGTTTGAAGCGCTGAATCGGAGCCAGGAGCAGAATGGCGGCAAAGTGTTTGCAAATGCGCGGAATGCAGCAGCCGGAGCGGTGCGGATGCTCGATTCTTCGATTACGGCGCGGAGGCGATTGGATTTTTTCGCGTACTACCTTTTGACGGATGGCAGAGCTGTTTTTCCGAAGCATTCGGAATCGCTGGTGGCACTAGAGGCCCTGCGCTTTCGGGCTTCGAGTGACTGGAAGTTGTGCAATGGGATTGATGAGGTGATTTCCTATTGCGAAGCGTGGGACACGAAACGCGAAAAGCTCGATTACGAAATTGACGGCGTGGTGGTGAAGGTTAACTCCATCGGGATTCAGAACGAGTTGGGATTCACTTCAAAGTCGCCGCGCTGGGCGATTGCTTACAAATATCCTGCGCGGCAGGAAACGACTGTGGTGAACGACATTATCGTGCAGGTTGGACGGACCGGCGCTTTGACTCCCGTGGCAATGCTGGAACCGGTGCAGATTGGCGGTGTGACGGTGAGCCGGTCGACGCTGCACAACATGGATGAGGTCCAACGACTTGGCGTGCAGATTGGCGATACTGTGCTGGTCGAGCGCGCGGGCGAAGTGATTCCTCACGTACTGAAGGTTGTGAAAGAAGGAAAGAATCGCAAACCGTTTCGCATACCGAGAGAATGCCCGGTATGCCACAGCAAGATTCACAAAGTGGAAGGGGAAGTGGCTTATCGCTGCCTGAATACAGCCTGTCCGGCGAAGCGAAGAGAGTCGCTGATTCACTTCGCCAGCCGCCATGCGCTGAACATCGATGGGTTGGGAGAAAAGATCGTCGATCAGCTTGTGGAGAAAGGACTGGTGAAGGACGTTGCCGATCTCTATTCGTTGAAGATTGAACAGCTAGCGGAGCTGGAACGTTTTGCAGAGAAGTCCGCGCAAAATCTGCTAGACGAAATCGAGGGCAGCAAGAAGGCCAGTCTGCCTCGGCTCATTTATGCATTGGGTATTCCATTTGTCGGGGAACGGACCGCGCAGTTGCTGGCGGATCGCTTCTCGTCAGTGGGAGAGCTGGCTTCAGCGAGCGAAGAGGAGCTCTACGAAGTGGAAGAAGTTGGTCCGAAGGTTGCATCTGGCATATTGGAATTTTTCTCGGAGCCGGCGAATCGACAGCTGATCAAGAAACTAGAGAAGGCGGGAGTTCGGCCTACAGCTGAAAAACGGACGGTGAAGAGTAACAAGTTGGCGGGAAAGTCGTTTGTGTTTACTGGCGGGCTAGCGAATCGTACGCGCGAAGAAGCCGGCGAAATTGTGCTGCAGCATGGCGGCAAGGTGATCAGTTCGGTGAGCAAAAAAACGGATTATGTTGTGGTCGGGACGGATCCCGGGTCGAAGTACGACAAGGCGAGAGAACTCGGTGTGTCGATCCTCAATGAGGCAGAATTCGAGAAACTGGTTGGCGTGAGATAGCTCCATTTCTATTTCTGCTTCTTCATGATCGAGTTGCAAAAGGCGCGCTAATTTGGAGGAAGGACCCGGAAAAACGAGAAAGTCCTTCGCTTCACGAACATTCATACGCTGTAGGGCGCAGATACCGCAACAAGCACGAAATTCCTACTCATCTCGCGATATAATAGACATGGCGGGTGAGCTGGACGATCGCTGGCTTCGCGACGAAGAGTCCGGGCTAAAGCCCGGCACTACGCGAGCGAGGCGGGAGGAAAGTCCGGACACCGCTCTGCGTCAGCAGGGAAATGGGCAACGCGCCTGGTAACGCCAGGGGAGCAATGATAGGCAGCCATCGAAAGGTGATTGCTGTTGCGGCTCACGGAAAGTGCCACAGAAAATAAACCGCCGCGAGAGTTAGCTTCTGTGACGGGCGGCAGGGAAACCTGCTCATCGTCTTTCAAAAGCGCTTTTGCTGGTAAGGGTGAAACGGTGGGGTAAGAGCCCACCGCTCGTCTGGCAACAGGCGAGGCAAGGAAAACCCCGCGTGGTGCAAGGCCAAA
>WNFT01004100.1_pt1 | contig 12733 bp, 16 predicted proteins | sample 5400191 | NCBI WGS metagenome assembly WNFT01 (sample SAMN13153359, study PRJNA577476) | soil metagenome | isolation source: 80 cm saprolite under Madrone tree | place: USA:California | collected 2016-06-14
GCCCGACTATGTCGTGCTCGGCGGCGGCAACGCGAGGAAGCTGGATGCGCTGCCGCCGAACGCCCGGCTCGGGGCCAACGAGAACGCGTTCACCGGCGGTTTCCGGCTCTGGGACCCCGAAGCGCTTGCGCAGATCCCGGCTTAGGACGACGGATCCCGGCTCAGACGGCTGTCGAGGCGGACGACCCCGTACGCTGCGCCCGCTCCCACAACCGCTCCCCGCAGAGCATGCAACGCGGGAGCACCCGGCGGACGATCACGGTGTTGCCGCACGAGGCGCAGAGGAACCACCCGCTCGTAGCAACGCCTGCAGGCCAGAACTCCACGTAACCACGCTCGTAATCGGCCCGCACAGCGGGCCCGTTTCCTTCCCCCGGCTCGTACACCTCGACCCCCTCGATCGATTGCGAGCTTCCCGCTCCTTGTAGGTCGAAGGAGCAGCGGTGTCAACCGGTCAGCGTCCGAGCCTCGTGCGGCGGCGAATCCCGAGACGCTTCTGCAACGCCTGGTCCTCCTGCCCGTCTTTGACCGCTGCCCACACGAACAGCCCGAGCACCAGGAGGATCGTCACGACGGCGACGACCGCGAGAACGATCTCCTCACCCGTGTGCACATTCCTCAGCTTATGCCGCTCGCTCCGGCTCGTAGGAGAGAAGGACCACGCCCGAAGCGAAGGCCCGGCTTTCGCGAAGCCTCAGGGGCGCATGCGTCCCTTCTCCGAAGAGACGTTTACCACTCCCGAGCACGATTGGATACACGAGGAGGCGGTACTCGTCGACGAGGTCGTGTTGCGCCAGCGTCTGGACGAGTTGTCTGCTGCCTGCGACCAGGACGTCCTGGCCCGGCTGTTCCTTCAGCCTGGCGACCGCTTGCGCAACGTCTCCCTCGAGCACGGTGGAGTTTTGCCAGGCGGGCTCTTCGAGGGTCGTCGAGGCGACGAACTTCGGCAGGCTGTTCATCCGGTCGGCGAAGCCCTGCTCGTCGGTCCGCGAAGGCCACGCCTCGGCGAAGCCTTCGTACGTCACCCGGCCCAAGAGGAGCGCGTCGGCTTCGAGAATCTCGTCGAGCTTCACCTTGCCGATCTCCTCGCCCCAGTACGGGAAGGTCCAACCCCCGTGCTCGAATCCTTCGGCTCCGCCTGGGTCTTCCATCACTCCGTCGAGCGAAACGAACTCCGAAACGACGACTCTTCTCATCTCAGTGTCCTCTCTCACGAGGTAGCGGCGGCGTCGACGGCCGCGCCCCTCGCCACCTGCTGTCGCGTTCGCAGCAGCACGCCGCCCACGACCGCCGCCGCAGCGGCGAACAGAGCACCGACCATGAACGCCGCGTGGTAGCCGCCGTTGAGCGCCGCGAGCGGCCCTTCACCTGACGCGCGCAGGCTGTCGGTGCGCGATGCGGCGAGGCTCGCGAGAATCGCGAGACCGAGCGCGCCGCCCATCATGAACGCAGTATTGACGACGCCCGAGGCAAGGCCGGACTCGCGCGGGTCGACGTCGCTCATCGCCGCAAGCAGCACGGGGTTGAACGCCATGCCGGCTCCGACGCCGAGCAAGATCATGCTCGGAAGCACATCGACGACGAAGGTCCCGTGGACTGGAGCTCGCGCGAAGAGTGCGAGCCCGACCGCGGCGATCGACAACCCGGCTGCCAAAGGAATCCTGAACCCAAAGCGCATGACAAGCTTCGCCGAAAGCCCGATCGAGAAGGCGCCCATGATCAGATTGGCAGGCAGGAAGGCCAGGCCGACCTTCAGTGGGTTGTAGCCGAGCACCAGTTGCAGGTAGAGCGCCGAGACGAAGAACCACGCGAACATGGCCGCTGCCCACAAGATTCCGACGACGTTGGCGACTGCGATGTTGCGAAGCTTGAACAGACCGAGCGGCATGAGCGGAGAGCGAACGCGCGCTTCGATTCCGACGAAGAGCGCCAGCAGCACAACCGCGCCCGCGAGGAGCCCGAGCGTCTGACCGGTCGCCCAGCCGGTGCTGTTGCCGTTCACGATCGCGTAGACGGCCAGCATCAGAGACGCCGTCACCGTGACGGCACCCGCGACGTCGAGCCGTCCGCCGGCAACCGCTCCGCGCGAGCCCGGGAGCAGCCTCAGGGTCAGAATGACGACGGCGACGCCGATCGGAACGTTGACGAGGAAGATCCAGTGCCAGTTGAGCGTGTCGGTGAGGACCCCACCGAGGAGGACGCCGAGGCTGCCGCCGCCTGCCATCACGAAGCCGAAGATGCCCATCGCCTTGGCCCGGTCCGCCTGCTCGGTGAACAGGTTCATCATCAAGGACAACGCAACCGCCGAGACGATCGCACCCCCAAGTCCCTGCACGGCGCGCGCCGCGACGAGCAGCCCTTGTGTCGTGGAGACGCCACACGCGACGGAGGCCACGGTGAAGAGCGAGATCCCGACCAGGAACAGTCGACGGTGTCCGAAGAGGTCACCGAGCCGGCCGCCGAGCAGGAGGAAGCCCCCGAACGTGAGCAGGTAGGCATTGACCACCCACGCCAGCGACGTCGCCGAGAAGCCGAGGTCTTGCCTGATCGACGGCAACGCGACGTTCACGATCGTCGTGTCGAGAACGATCATCAGATCCCCGAGGCAGAGGACGTACAGCGCGAGCCAGCGCGTGCGGTTATCCAGGGTCATGGGGTTTCCTTTCGGCATGTCATGGTCTGTCTCGGTGGTAAGACCGCCCCGCGACGGGGAACTCATCGGTCGTCCAGACCGATGAGTTTTACCCGCTCCGTCGGTCTATCCCAGGATGGATGCCCCACCGCCGCAGACGGTCGTGTTCGCGATCGGCGGCCGAATCAACCGTACCGATCTGCCTCGGCTCTGTGAGCAGGTCGACGCATTGCTGGAGACGACCGGGGCCGAGGTCGCGCTCTGCGACTTGAGCGAGGCCGAACCGGATGCCGTGTCCGTAGACGCACTCGCGCGGCTTCAGCTGACTGCTCGACGCTGCGGCTGCCAGGCCCGGTTGCGTGGCGCGTCGGACGAGCTCATCGAGCTGCTCATCTTCGTCGGCCTGCGTGATGTCTTGCCGGAATGACGCTAGCGCTCGAACTGGAGCGGTAATCCGAAGAGAGGGAAGACCCGCTCCGTGTCCAGGAAGAACGTGAACTCGACGATGCGACCGTCGGAGATCTCGAGCACCTGCAGCGCCCACGGGTCGTAGCCTTCTCCCGAATCGCTGGGCTTGTACTGCCCGAACGCAGGCGAGCCGTTTGCAGCCACCGTCGGGATGACGCGCGAGCCGCGACAGCCGGCGCCGGGGCCGACCCACCAGCGCAGAATGTCCTCACGGCCGCTCAGCCACATGTCGAACGGCGGCATCGACTGCGTCGCGTCCTCCTGGATCAACGAGGTCAGCGCTTCCATGTCGTACTGCTCGAACGCCCGCACGTAGCGGGCAAGGAGCTCGGCGTCCGCCTCGTCTACCGACCGCGACGTGTCGGCGGAGCTGAGGTTGCTCTCCTCGAGCGTGGCGCGGGCGCGCTGGAGCGCGCTGTTGACGGAGGCCACGCTCGTATCGAGGAGCTCCGCAACCTCGCTGGCCTTCCAGCGTAAAACCTCACAAAGAATCAAGACCGCACGCTGCCGCGGCGGTAGGTGCTGCAGAGCAGCGACGAATGCGAGGCGGATCGTCTCGCGCGAGACCGCAAGCTCCGCCGGGTCTCCACCCGCAGGGCCGAGCCTGTCCTCCGGCATGGGCTCGATCCACGTCACCTCCGGCAGCGTGTTGAGATTCGACGCGACGGGCTCTTGCGCCGGGCCGAGATCCATCGGGCGCGCGCGGCGTTCCCGCCCGTTGAGCATGTCCAGCGAGACGTTCGTCGCGATGCGGTAGAGCCACGACCGGAGCGCCGCCCGGCCTTCGAATCTTTCGAGTCCGCGCCAGGCTCGGATGAACGTCTCCTGCACCGCGTCCTCGGCCTCGAAGGGAGAACCGAGCATCCGGTAGCAGTAAGCACGCAGCTCCGCTCGATGCTGCTCGAACTGCTCCTCGAACTTGCCGGCGTCGGGCGCGACCGTGAGCGACGGGTCCCTCATCTCAGGCCATCGTACGTGGTCACCCCGGTGCGCTGAAACGGCTGCCATCTACGCTCTGACGCTAAGACGGCCCGTGGGCCGAGAACTCATCGGTCTTCGGTGCAGTCGGTTCGTCGCTCATGCCGACGATGCTAATCCCCGGCCGACCACGATCGCCGACCAAGCCAGGTGATCACTGCGAGTGTCAGCACGGCGCCCGCCACACCGGCGGCCTCGTAGCCGATTCCCCCGCGTCGTCCCGAGGCGACGAGGAGCAGCAGTCCGCCTACGATCGCCGTCGCCAATCCGGCCGAGAAGAGAAGGGCAACCCGGCGGACCAGGACTTCACGCTCACTGCGCCAACTCCGACGCTCGATCGACCAGAACGACAGCTCCGCCGCGACGAAGAACGTCGCCGCCAGGATCGGGGCACGTGCGTCGACCGTCCCGCCCCGCAGACTCAGAAAGAGGGCATAACCTGCGCCCACGCCCACGAAGCCCCAGGGAAGAAGCGTCGCCCAGCGTCCCACGAGGGCAAGACCCGTCAGGAGCAGCCCCGCGCAGCCGATCGAGGCTACGATCGCGACGAGACGGTCGCCGGCGAGCGCCGAGTAGGCGACAACGACACCGAGCGAAGCGAGGCCGGCCAGCCCGGTTGCTACACGCGTGAGGTTCTGGCGCGCCGGCGAGATGCGCCCACCTCCTCCAGAGCAGCTGCGAAAGACGACTCGTCGTTCCAGACCGAGACCGGAACGCCCGCCCGCTCGAAACGACCGCGGACGGCGTCGCGGCGCAGCCGCCAGAGCCGGTATGCGGTCTCCTGGATCTCACCTCGAGGCCGCGAGACGAACGCGATCGGCGAGATCTCGATGACGACGAGGTCGAAGCCGCGAGCACGTAGGTCGAGCAGCGCCGTGGCTGCCCGATCATCGAGCAGTGGCGTAAGGGCGAGCACGAGCGCCTGCGGTGGCAGAGTGCGGCGCGGGATGACGACGAGATCCCGCCAGGCGTGGCTGAGGATGATCTGTGTGTCGAGCATCGCGTCGACGATGCGGTACAGCTGGCGCGCCCCTGTCGCCGGCAGCAGCCAGTTGATCGTCCCGCCGAAGCTCACGAACCCAACCCGGTCGCGCTGGCGAAGATAACGCGCCGCCAAGCTCGCGGACGCGCGCAAGGCAGGATCGAGCGTGCTTCGCCCGCCACGGCGCGCCTCCGCGAACACGTCCAGGAAGATGACCACGTCCGCATTGCGCTCGGCGTGATGCTCGTTCACCCAGAGCTCACCGCGGCGAGCCGTTGCCCGCCAGTTCACGTGCCTGATCCGGTCTCCCGCGACGAACTGCCGGATGTCTGCGAACTCGATCCCCTCCGCCTTCTGACGCGCCACGTGGTTTCCCGAGAAGACCTGTGTCTCAGCCGGCCGCAGCAGGCTGCGTACCGCCTCCTGCGTCGGGTACACCTTGAGATCCTGGCGGCGGTCGATCACCGTCTCGTGCCGGAACAAGCCGAACGGATCGTGGGCACGGAGGTGTACCCGACCCACTCGGAACGCGCCCCACCGGACGCAGCGCAGGCGCAACTGCAGCACGCGCTCGTCACCCTGGCTGAGCCGCAGAGTGGCCGGGTTGGTCCCTTCTTCGACCTCGAGATCCGGCGGAAGCTCGAGCAGTACGTCGACACGCTCGGCCGCGTCGCTCGGGTCGAGCCGGATCGAGATGTCGAGCAGGTCGCCTTCGAGGGCCCGCTCGTGGGCGAGCTCGACTTCCACCTCGATGCGTGGCGCGCGCACCTGCAGCGCGCCGACTGCTGCGACGAGCGCAAACGGCGCCGCAAAGAGAACGAGCTCCGGCAGCCGGAGCGCGAGCGCGGCGAGCAGTCCGAGTGCAGCAAGTCCGGCGTAAGCGCCTAACTTGGGCGATGCGGAGCGCGTCATTCCACCCGAGTGGGCAAGTCCTCCGCGGCGGGCGCCGGTACCGTCTCGAGCGACTCTCGCACCACTTCCTCGGGACGCACTCGCTGGACCCAAAGCTCGGGCTTCAACATGAGACGGTGGGAGAGCGCAGGAACGGCGACGGCCTTCACGTCCTCGGGAGTCACGAAGTCTCTACCGGCGAGCGCCGCCTTGACGCGAGCGAGCTTGAGGATCGCGAGCGAACCGCGCGGGCTCGCACCCACCTGCACACGCTGACTGGTTCGCGTCGAAGACACGATGTCCACGATGTACGTGCCAACCGGCTCGGAGACGTGGACCTGCTCGATCGACTCCTGCATCTCGACCAGACCGCGCCGGTCGGTGACGGCATCGAGCTTGACCTCGTCCACCCCGCGCTCGAGCCTTCGTTCGAGGAGCGCCCACTCGTCGCCGCGGCTTGGGTACCCCACTCCGATCCGGAGGATGAAACGATCGAGTTGCGCTTCGGGCAGCGGGTAGGTGCCTTCGTACTCGATCGGGTTCTGGGTCGCGATCACGAGAAACGGTCGTTCGAGCGAGCTTGTCCGGCCCTCGATCGTGACCTGCCGCTCCTGCATCGCCTCCAGGAGGGCGGCTTGGGTCTTCGGCGGCGCACGGTTGATCTCGTCGCCGAGCAGCAGGTTGGTGAAGATCGGCCCGGGGCGGAACTCGAAATCGCCCGTTCGCTGGTTGAAGACCGACGAGCCGGTCACGTCCGAGGGCATCAAGTCGGGCGTGAACTGAACGCGCCCGAAGTCCATCGCGAACACCTGGGCGAACGACCTGGCGATCAGCGTCTTCGCAAGGCCCGGAAAATCCTCGACGAGAACGTGACCGTCGGCGAGGAAGCCGGTCAGAACGAGCTCGAGCGCCTCACGCTTTCCGACCACGGCGCGTTCGACCTCGTCGATGATCCGATCGCCGCGGCTCGCAATCTCTTCGACCGGCAACACTCCGTCAGATCCTCTCGAGCTCGTCGACGACGACCCGCAGCTCTGCCGATGCAGGGCCCGGTGCAAGCCGGTCGTCGGGCGGAAGACGACCTGGCCGGACCAGCTCCCAGGCATTGGGCCCGATCAGCTCGCGGGCGCGCTCCTGCTCTCGGTCGAGATCAACGCCGAAGCGCATCCAGACCCGGTGGGCGGCGATCTCGCGCAGGATCGGACGCAGACGAACGTGCAGATGAAGTGCGCTGCTCCTCGATTGCTTGATGTCGCGAACGAGTGTCAGCTCGCCTGAATCGGAAGGGCGTCGGCGGCTCATCTCCGCAAGGGCGCGATCGAAGTCTGAGGAATCGGCGAACGGCTCCCCCTCGCGAGTCGTCCGCACCAGCGCTAGGAGCAAGACACCCCCCATCCCGAGGAGGTAGACCTCGAGCAGAATCGACCGAGCTCCGGACACCGCCAGGGCGGTAACCCCGACCGCGATGCTGAACACGAGGCCGACCTTGAGGGCGCGTGCGGCAATGGATGTCACGCCGCGAGCTCTTGTGTGAGTTGCAGGTCTTCTCTGATCATGACGAGCGACTCGATCGCGTGCTCCTTCATCGTGCGGCCGATCTCGTGCTCGCTGAACTTCGCGTATTCGAACAGCTCGGTTAGCGACCTCACCGGACGCTCACGGACCTGGAGCAAGCGTAAGACGCGCACAAGATATTCGTAGGGCACCTCGGCCGCACCGCGCGCTAGGCCGTATGACGCAAGGATCCTTTCCATGTTTGCGTACGCGGCGATGACCGCTCGCCGTGCATCGCGCTCGCCTCGGAGGTCGTCGATCGTGGTTCCGATCGCTCGCGCAAGCTCTTCCTCGACGCCGTTCGGTTCGGTCCGGACCTCCGACCTACGGTTGCGCCTGATGAAGATCCACGCGCCACCGAGGAGGACAAATCCGCCGACGGCCAGCGCGAGCGGCCACTGGAAGTGGGCAGGCCGAGCCGGCACAGATCGCCCCCGTCCTGCAGAGGAATTGAATCCTCCCGGGTGCTGCTGCGCCTGCTGAGCGAACGGCTTTTGAGTCTGAAGGCGAAGGTGCCGATGCGCGATCGCCCAGGAGCCGATCGCGGTGAAGAACGTCAGGAACACGAGGACGGCGCAGTAGTTGCGCAGCCAGTGGGACTCCGGATCCCGCCACCGATGTCGCCGCCTGAACATCACGATGAGCACACCGACGATGGCGACCCCGTACCCGATGATCAGGAGCGTGATCCAGCTGTCCTGCAGAGTGGCGGGCACCGGGCGCGCCGCCAGGTGACCAGGCCCGCCCGTGCGGCGCCCGCCGGCCCCGAGCGTGACGAGTGCCAGGAGGCCGACGATCAGAAGCGCGACGCCACCGGCCGCTGCCGGCCCGCCTGCCGACTTCTCGTCGCGCCCCTCCACAGTTGACGAAAAGCCTATGGGAGCGACAGTACGAGCACCAGTACGGGCTCGGCTCAGGTGTCGCGGCGGACGAGCAGAACAGCGGCAACGGCGAGGGCAGCCGCCGCGTAACCGGCAAAGAGCGCGAGCCCCACCCACGGCGAGAGATGATTGCCTGAGGTAACCGACATGACCGCTTCGCCCGCGGCCAGGGGGAGGTACGGAGAGGCAGCGTCGTTCCAGCTGGTCGGCAGGACGTTCATCAACGGAGGAAGGACGAACATGATCGCGACGAAGGTCGCGATCCCGCCCGCGGTGTTGCGAACGATCGCGCCGAGTCCGAGCCCGAACAACCCCACGACCGTCAGGTAGAGCGCGGCGCCGAAGAGCGCACGTGCGACGCCTGGGTCGGTGAAAGCCGCATTGATGTGGTGTGTGGACAGGATCGACTGACCGACGACGAACGCGATCAAGACGGCAGGGATCATCAACGCGGCCGTGACGAGCCCGTAGACGAGAGCCTTTCCCCACAGGACCGGCAGCCGTTTCGGCACCGCAGTCATCGAGGCGCGGATCATTCCCGTCGAGTACTCGGCGGTGATCACGAGGATGCCGAGGATCCCGATCGCGAGCTGCGCGAGCTGAACCCCGACCAGGTTGACCTCCAGGGGATGAAAGTCCGCCTTGTCCCGAGGGCTCATGCTCGGGTAGTGGTGCGACACAACGGCACAGGCGAGCGCGGCGAGACCGATCGTGAACAACACCGCCGCCAAGAGCGAGTAGCGAGTCGAGCGAACGGATCGCAGCTTCGTCCACTCCGACAGAGCCACGCGCGGCTGCGTCACGCGGCCTCGATGCTCCAGGTGCGGGACCGACGGAACCTGCGCGACGCTGCTCACGCGACCACCTCCGGCTCGGAGGCCGCCTGTCCGGCCCTGTATTCGACGTCCTCGCGGGTGAGGTCCATGAACGCCTCTTCGAGCGAGGCGTGCTGCGGCGTTAGCTCGTGAATGGCGAAGCCCCGCTCGGCGGCGGCGTCGCCGATCTGCTCCGCTGTCAACCCGACGATCTCCAGCACACCCGGTTCGACCGTTTCGACGGTGACGTCCGGTCCGACGATGAGGTCGCGAAGATCGGACGCCTGTGGCGAACGCACTCTCACGAGGTTCTTCGACGCCTTGCGAACGAACTCATCGACGCTGAGGTCCGCAATCAAACGGCCACGGCCGATGACGATCAAGTGGTCCGCGGTCAATGCCATCTCGCTCATCAGATGCGATGAGACGAACACCGTCCGCCCTTCGGCGGCGAGGGCCTTCAAGAGGTTTCGAATCCAGTGAATGCCCTCGGGGTCGAGGCCGTTCACCGGTTCGTCCAGCGTCAGTGTGTGCGGATCTCCGAGCAACGCAGTTGCAATCCCCAGCCGCTGGCTCATTCCCAACGAGAACGTCCCGGCCCGTTTCTTCGCAACGTCCTGCAAGCCGACCAGGTCGATCAGCTCCCCGATCCGGCGCTTCGGAATCCCGTGCGTCTGGGCAAGCGCGAGCAAATGGTTGTACGCCGAACGTCCCGTGTGCACCGACTGCGCTTCGAGCAAAGCACCGACCTCGTGGAGCGGTGCCGCATGCTCGCGATACCGCTTTCCGTTCACAGTCACGGTGCCGGCCGTAGGGCGGTCGAGACCGAGAATGAGCCGCATCGTCGTCGACTTCCCGGAGCCGTTCGGGCCGAGAAATCCGGTCACCAGCCCAGGCTCCACCCGGAAGGTCAATCCGTCGACCGCGCGCTTGTCGCCGTAGTCCTTGGTGAGATTCTGGGCCTCGATCAAGGCTCGGCACGCTACCAATGACGCTGTTAAGCGGGGATAAAGCCACACATGTAGCGAGTGCCTTCACACCTCGTCGTACTGAGCGATATCCCCGTACCCACCCTCACCGCCCGAACGAGTTCTGCACGTGGTAGTAACGGTGCCCCGTGCCCCGTGAGCGGTACCCGGTTTGGGCGCTGCTCGGTGAGGTTGGGGATTCGAACCCCGTGCGTCCGCCCGTGACGCACACCGGGAGGTGCAACTTGGGCAGTTGCCGCCTCGCGCACGCCACTCGTTCGGCCTCTGCGGCTACCGACTCGCTCTCAGTCCGCTAGCTCCGTCGTCCAGTTCGTCTCCTGAATCGCAGTGTCGAGCTCGCGGCGTTCGCGAGCGAATTCGTCTGCCTGTCTGCGAAGCGCACCGACGTCGACCGTGGGCAACGTTCTGATCTCGGCACGTCCATATCGCTGTTGCCGCTCGCCGGCGACGTCGGCAACCTGGCGCACAACACCTTGTCGAAGCGCGAGTACGTCTCGACGGGCAAGCGCCGCCGTCAACGTCTCGCCCGACGCGAGCTGCGTGGACAGGTTGGTTCGGTTGATCCTTGCAATCAGATCTTGCAGCTCTTGCGCCATCGCGTCGAACTCGCGCAGAAGCGACTCCGGATCCTCCGGCGGGGCCTCTCCTTCTTGCACCAATGCGCTCGCCTTCAGACGCTCCCGAATCTGCGCGATCCGAGCCAGCAGCTGACTTCGCAGCGTCAATGCCTCACCAAGCTTCATCTGATCCCGGATTCGCCCCCGGCAAGGCCTCTGACGACCTTCTCAGCCTATGCGACTCTGCTGCCGCGTCAACCTTCCTACGTCCCGCTTAGGACTTCACGAGCGACGCGAGGCGTTCGATGCCCTCGTCGATGACAGCCTCGTCGACGAGGCTGAACGACAAGCGGACGTTGTCGCCGCCCCGCCCGTCCGGGAAGAACAGCGAGCCGGGGACGACAGCGACGCCCCGCTCGACGGCGCGCCTCGCAAAGTCGGCGGCGTCACCCCCGTCCGGCAGGGTCAGCCACGAGAAGAAGCCGCCCTGCGGAGAAGTCCAGCGCGTGCCCGCCGGCATGTGACGCTCGAGCGCCGCCAGCATCCGCTCGCACTTGCGCCGGTACAGCGATCGCGACTGCTCGAGTTGCTCGTCGATCCAGCCGCGGCGCACGTACTCCTCGAAGAGCCGCTGTCCGAGCGCACCGGCGCACTGGTCGGTGTTCTGCTTCGCCGAGACGAGCCGCGCCGACACCTCGGCCGGGCCGACCGCCCAGCCGAGCCGCACCCCGGGGAACAACGTCTTCGACGTCGTGCCGGCCTGCAAGACGACGTCGGGCGCAAGGCTCCAGAGACTCGGCTCGGCTTCGCCGTCGAAGCCGAGCTCACGGTAGGCGACGTCCTCGACGATCAGGAAGCCGTAACGGCTCGCGAGCTCGACCAGCAGCTCGCGCCGCTCGCGAGCGAGGCTCACTCCCGCCGGGTTCTGGTGGTCCGGGATGGTGTAGACGACCTTTGGGCGCAGGCCGTCGGCAAGGCGCCGTTCCAGCTCGTCGACCTCGAGCCCGTGCTCGTCCAGCGGGACGGCGACGACCTCCGCCTCGAAGCTCCGGAACGCCATGATCGCCCCGAGGTAGGTCGGGCCCTCGACGACGACGGGATCGCCGGGATCGAGGAACGACTTGCCGACGAGCTCGAGCGCTTCGATTGCGCCGCTCGTGATCACCAGCTCGTCAATTGCCGGGCGACGGCTCTGCAGCGAGTCGAGCCTGCCGGCGATCGCTTCGAGCGGACCGTCGAGGCCTCGTGTCGGCGCATACTGAAAGGCGGTCGACTCCCCCGTGGCGGCGAACTCCTCGAGCAACGCGGAGGCGCGCTCACGCGGAAACGTCAGCGGGTCGGGAAAGCCACCGGCGAACGAGATCAGGTCCGGCTGGCCGAGGAACCCGAGGACAGCGGCGATCCCTTCACCGACGTCCCCGCGTGTCCGCTTCGCCAAGAGCCGATCCCAGCGAGACCTCTCCCGCGCGACTGCCATGTGACCCAATATAGAAGAGTGGCCGCGATCGGCCTTCAGCAGACGAGAGGAGAGAAGTCGTGAACCATGTCGGCGCGACGAAGTACCGCTGGGAGGACTTGCCGAGGGAGCGGCTCAAGCCCGATCTGGAACGCCGCCTCATCTCCACCGAGCGGCTGATGCTGGCGCATGTCTACTTGCAAAAGGGCTGCATCGTCCCGACGCACTCGCACGAGAACGAACAGCTGACCTACATCCTCGAGGGCCTGCTCCGGTTCTTTCTCGGAGCTGACGGCTCGGAGGTCGTAGACGTGGCGGCGGGCGATGTCCTCCATCTGCCTTCGCACCTGCCGCACAAGGCAGAGGCGCTCGAGACGACGCTCGACGTCGACATCTTCTGCCCGCCCAGGCAGGACTGGCTCGACGGGTCCGACGCCTACCTCCGGAGCGCAGAGACCTAGAGCTCGCCGGACTCCGGTTCTAGCTGATCGGCTGAGACGCTTCGGCCTGGGAGGCCGGGGGTCGCCTTC
>WNFT01026542.1_pt1 | contig 12733 bp, 20 predicted proteins | sample 5400191 | NCBI WGS metagenome assembly WNFT01 (sample SAMN13153359, study PRJNA577476) | soil metagenome | isolation source: 80 cm saprolite under Madrone tree | place: USA:California | collected 2016-06-14
TGTTCGGCTACCAGAGCCAGCAGCCATTCCACGTGCTCCTCCAACGGCGACGTGCTCCCGCCGCTCAGCTTTGCTCTGGCGCTTCCAGTGTCACGCCAGCGCTGCAACCACCTCACCGCGGAACTGGCGCTCAGGCTGACGTAAGCACCACATCGCCTTCGTCGAGCGTGATGATCTCCTGCCGCGTTCCCGGTTTTGGAGAGACGATTGGTGGGGCGAGGCCGCCGCTCCGGACGGCCTCTGATTTGTCCTACCGAGCACTTTCGGCCTGACCCCGCCAAACCGGCGCTTTGGCCATCTTTCTCGCAGCACCTCCTGTTTGTACCTGACCAGCGGCGAGGGACCGCGTTTATCTGAAACGGATGATGCGCCTGAAACCGGACTTTTGGATCGACGAAGATTACCTCAATGATCCGAACTGTTGGCCCCGACCGACTACCACCGTTTGATCTGCCAGTACCATGCCGAACACTGGCCATGGCTCGCCGCAGACCTTGTACTTGAGCGGATCGAGGATTGATCCCCCATCCCCAAGAACTGATCCTCAAACGCGCGTCGGCTTCTCGCCCATCCGGCGGCGGAAATCTATTCGGTCGTGTCGAAAGAATTGGACCGTGTGTGAACCGCGTCACACCCACGCAAGAACTTTCGCCTTACATCCACCTGTAGCGGTGGCTGATCGGCTTCCGCCGATGCACCTGACTTTAGAAGGAATGTGTCACATGCAAACGCGATGCGAAGAATCCCGCCCTCATGGCTGGCCATGGGCTTCGGACGTTACATGGGCCTTGGTCTGTTTGATTGTGGGCCTCTTGCTCGTACTCGCCTCGGTAACCGTGCCGGCGTGAGGCCGCGATCCACCAGTTGTTCCAGCGCCTTAAGAACCGTTGCACCCCATTTGAACCTTCTGCCTACCAGGCCGACTAATGAAGGGTATAGGGGAGGCACATCATGCAACGGCATTGGCTCGACTACGACCCCGTAGCACTCGCAGTGCTGGTGATCGGAATCGGCATGATTGAACTGCTCGCATTGAGCATTTGACCCGGAGGACCAAGCCTGCCCCCACGAGGGCGATGGGAAGCTCCACGGGCTTGCGGTCGACATAAGACGGGGGCAGCGAAAATTTTTTGGCACGTCGCGCGCCCTGGCGCGCACAAGCCGGCGGGCTATGTGGTTATTAAAGTGCCGCGCAGGCGACGAAGGCCAGAGCCGCAATGGCGGCCATAAGGCGTAAGCTGAGTGCGAGACCGAGTAGCGGCACACCCTCGGCCTTTTCGACGCGCGGCGACGTCGTGTTGCTGAAAACATTCGCAAGCATACGCCCCTCAAGATTTCAGTCGCCCAGTCTAAGGGTACAAGGCAAAAAATTGGTCGGCCAAGTTCCCGGTTACGACAGGAAGATCCGGCACGCCCGCATACATGGCCGGCAGGAGCACCCCAGCAGCTTGCAGGATCGTCAGGTAGCCGTTCGGCAGGACCTCGCTCATGCAACGATTTTTAGCTCGATTCGGTCCTCGTGGCCTACCTCGTTGAGAATCGCGCCGACCCCCTGATCGGCCTGAAGCGTAGCCGGCCGCCGTTACATTGCTGCGCGTAAGCGAACGGCGCGACGCCTGCGCGCTCTGGATGCTTACCCCAAGCGGATCGTTGTGCGGGCGGCGGCATCCAGATCGTCCCCCAACCTCGCGTACGGGAAAGGAACTCGGCCGGGAGAATGGGTCCACGTGCAATCTAGTTGGCTATGCACCCTTTATTAGGCCCGGCGCTCAACCCGCAGGGTTCTGGGCGGCGGACTTATCAGAACCATAAAGAACCGAGGCCGCAACGAAAGCACACATGGGGCTTCGGAGCGCGTAGATTCTTGAATTTTTTGAAATACTAAGAACGTCATTTGGTTGATTTTATTGACGAACTCGAAAAACTTGAAAAACTTGAATTCCGTTGTAATGCCCGGAGCGAGCTAAGCATCGCGGTGCCTTTCAATTTCAAAATGCCGACGTTGCGGAGCGTGCGCGAAGAGCGGCAAACCCTGTCGATCGTCATGGCCCGGCCGCGATTACGGAGTGGGAGAAATTCAGTGCATTGCTGAAAATGCCCAGCGCTGGCCTGACATGAATGCCTGGCGACGCCACTACAACACGGTCAGGCCTCACGCCTCGATCGGATACAAGCCGCCAGCATCCCCGTTTGCGAGTCTTCTCAAACTTGGAGTTACTCGCCAAGGCGGGCCTGGTCGCTCATTGCAGCGCCTGCCTCATGTCGATGACGGCGGCGTGGTGCGCGGCAGTCGGCGCACCCTCACGCGCGACTGCCTTCATTGCTGCCCGCACGGCTTCAATATGCGAGCTGATCATGTCGGTGGTGTTGCGCGCCGCCTCGACATAGGCCCTGTTCTTCGCCGCGATCTCCTCGCTGTAGTCCCGCATCACCGTCGCGAATTCGACCATTTTCTCGCGCAGCTCGCTGCGTATCTGCTCGGTACCTTGCCTGACCACCGCGAGCAGTGTCTCACACTCAGCGACCATCTTCTGCGCCGCTTTATCGGCCTCGTCGACGAGACCGAGCGCGCCCTTGATGGCTTCATCGCTGCTGGATGAGATCTGCTGGTAGAGCGCATCATGTAGTGCAGCGTTGCCGCCACCGTTCTTGCCCTGCCTCTCGTTCATGAGATCCTCCCCGTGCTTCTAGTAACGAAGTGCCTTAGCCCTTCGTCACGACGGGCTGTGGGTATTTGCCAATCGGATACTTGCCAACCGGATATTTGCCGATCGGGTACTTGCCGATTGGCGCTGCCGCCACCGGGGGTGGCTCCTTGCGCGGCAAATCGGCGGCAGCGGCAACGCTCAGCATGGCGACGAGCCCAGCCGCTACGATTACGATGATCTTCATGATTGCTAATCCCCTTTGTGATGGGCACCCGGACGGGCCGACCGAGTGACGCCCCTATTCCGCTTTGTCTGTGCAAGACGCCCGCTTCTACCATCCCACGTTCCGGCTCAATCGCCGGGGGGATGGCTCCCGGCTATTTGTCGCCTCGGCCGGCGACCGCTACGCGGCGCGTTATCCTTCCAGCTGCATCTGGGACGGCAACTTTGTCGAGGGAACGCTGCTCGCCTGGGGAGCGCAGGGGGTGGGGGACCAGATATTCTTTGCCGGCATGGTGGAGGACCTCAAACTTCGCGCGCGACAACTGGTCGTGGAAGCGGAACCGCGCCTCGTGGAATTGTTCAACCGCTCTTTCCCGGTGTCGAAGTAACGGCGCACGGAGAAACACCTCATTCAGGCAAGATCGATGCAATGCTCGCTCTGGGCAGCGCCGGCCGATATTTGCGGCGAAGCCTGGCCGACTTCCCGCAGCGCACCGGCGGCTATCTGCTGGCCGATGCTGCGCGCATCGCGCATCTGCGCAGCCAGATCGCGCGGGGCGGCTTTAGGACCATCGGGCTCGCCTGGCACAGCATCAATCCCATTGTCGGCAAGGACAGGAGCATTGCCCTCGAAAGGCTGCGCCCTGTCCTGCACATGCCGGGCTGCCGGTTCGTGGATTTGCAATATGGCGACACGCAGCAGGAACGCGAGGATCTGGAGGGCCGGCATGGCCTGCGCATAGAGCATCTCTCCGAGATCGATAACTACCGCGACATCGACGGTCTGGCGGCGTTGATTGGCACCTGCGATCTGGTGATCACCATCGACAACACGACCGTGCATCTTGCCGGCGCGCTGGGCAAGCCGACGTGGTTGCTGCTGCCGTTCGCGGCGGATTGGCGATGGCTGCTCAACCGCGACGATACGCCCTGGTATTCTACGGTACGTTTGTTCCGGCAACCGCGCGCAGATGACTGGGAGAGCGTTCTTCAGAAAGTTGCCCGCACGCTCGCGCAGTAATGCCAAAGGCAACCCACTGAGCGATAGCTGCCACGCGGTCATTGCAGGCCGCCATGCAACCATGTTGTGCAATCTAGTTGGCTGCGCATCCTATATAAGCCCAGCGCTCAACCCGCAGAACCCTGAAGAACCGAGGCTGCAACGAAAGCACATATGGCCCGTCGATGACGCGCGAGTGCCCGCTGCATGTAACGATCCAATTTGACGAGTAGCGGCAGGGCAACGCGTAACGCGTCGAGCTCGTTCGGAGTTACTGGGGCTGGAGCATATGTGCGGGTTTCTCGGCCTGCGGTTCTCGGCCTGCGGTCACACCTAATTTGGCTTCCCGTTGATCGGCTGCGTCGTGCGCCGTGTTCATGGCGCGCTCGATGATCGCGACGTACGCCGCCTCCACGCGCTGCAATATGATGTGCTCCTCGGCGATGGCGCGCGCATGCTCATATCGCTCCGGGGTTGCGGGGTCCCCGCAGAACCATCTTGCCAGGCGTTCGATTTCAGCGGAGGTCGCCGGATCTCGTGGTGCAGTCGCCGCAAGCCCGTGGCGCAGCGCATTCGTACGGGCCCGCTTTTTGCCCTGCGCTGTTTTAGGTCCAGTGCTTTTGGCTGCGTTGCTTCGGCTGGCAGCGATTTTTTTCGCGGAAGTCATCTTAGGCCTCAGGAAAGCTTCCTCAGAGGGTCGGTGTTGTCACAAGGAACGGCGCCAGCCTTCGCCGCCGACGCCGCAGAGGAGTCGACTTCATCGTTGGTGGCCTGCAGCATGTCGGGCGGACTTACGCGGTGGAGCGCTCGCCCACCGGGGTTCTCGTCGGTGAAGGGCACTTGGCCGCAGGCGCGGTCGACATGCTCGCTTGAATCGTCACCCTGGCTGTCGGGCACGCGCAACTCGACCGAAAGCGGGCTCGATAGAGCTGCCACGGGCGCCGCCGCGGTGGAGGACACGGTGGCCGCGATTAATGGCGGCTGCTGCGGAGCCGAGCCGATTGCGGACTGCACCGGTGCACTTGCGTGCGCAGTGGAGGGGAGCTGATCCGCTTTCCCTGCGATCGGTGTCTCCTTGAATTCGCCCTCCAGGAGATCGCTAGGTAGATCGTGAGGCTTTAGGGCGAGGCACTCGCGCTCAAAAGCAATCTGGGCCGGAATCATGTCGAAGCGCTTCTGCTCCGCAGTTATGAGCCTGTCGAGGTCTAGTAAAAGTGGGGTGTATTGCGGCAACACACTCGCGTAATCGAGTTCAGCGGTGAGCTCGGTCAAAGCCACGGGGTTGTTTGCCGTCTCGGCTGTGACTTTCTCGGTCTCAGATTGCAGCGTCGGCTCTGCCTTGGCTGAGATCGTTTCAACTTCCATGCCGCCGGATTGGGATTGGTCGCCGCCCTCGGGCCCGACCGCCTTGTTTGACTCGAGGACGGTCTCGGTCACGTTGGCGGCGGCCTCTTCGGCGCGCACGCTCGCCACTATCTGACGTGCCAGCGAGAACATTTCGCTTGCGCTCATCGAACAATGCCGCCGAACGGGCGCTGCGCGGCGTCGCCGTCGCACGACACAACTGGACCTTCGCCGGCTCCGACGAAGGCGCTCGCCGCGCCGCCGCCCTCTACACGCTGATCGAGACCGCCAAGCTCAGCGGCATCGACCCGCAGGCCTGGCTCGCCGATGTCCTCGCCCACCTTCCCGATCATCCTATGCGGCGCCTCGCCGAGCTGTTGCCGTGGCAATGGTGTGGATCGCGCCGGCACGCGGCCTGACCGCGCCTTCGCCGCGTGCCATGATGGCATCACACCGATTCGTGAGGGCGCGATGCGCATCCAGGCCCTGGCTCATGCGATTCCCGTCGATCACATCGATCTGGAGGCGCTCGAGCGCTTCCTGATGTCCGACCGCTCGCCGCCGGATAGCATGATGCTGTCCGATCTCGACGGCTTTCTCACTGCGATCGCGGTCGGGCCGGAACTGGTACTGCCGAGCGAATGGTTGCCGCTAGTCTGGGGCGGCAAAGCACCGGAGTTTGCCGACGAAAGCGAGGCCAAGGCCGTCCTTGGCGCCATCATGGCTCGCTACAACGAGATTCTCCGCCAGATCGCCGATGACACGTTCGACCCCATCTTCTGGACCGCTCGCGACGGCACGCTGATCGCCACGGACTGGGCCGAAGGATTCCTGCAGGCGATCATGCTGCGGATGGACGCCTGGGACCGGCTGCTCAAGTCCAAGCGCGACGGTCAGCTGCTGATCCCGATCCTGGCGCTCTGCGGCGACGAAAGCGGCGAATCGCTTCTCGGCCTGCCGCCAGAGGACGAGGATCGTATCATGCAGGAGGCGGTCGAGTTCGTCCCGGCCTGCGTCATCGCGATCGCCGCTTACTGGCGCAGAAGAGGACCGAAGCAAATCTCGATGCCGCTCGCGCTCGGCCCACCGGCCGTTCCGTACCGATCCTCAAGCCACGTCGGTCGCAACGATCCGTGCCCTTGCGGGTCCGGCAAGAAGTTCAAGAAATGTTGCGGCAAGGCCGGCTGAAGAACGTCACAGGCTCCGCGGTTCTCACCGGATGCTTACCGTGCGATAGAGCCCTTCGCAGCAGTAGTGTTTGCGTCAGCTCCGTCAGCACCGTCGGCGGCTGTGACGGAGACCTGCCCGTCGGGGACAGTGATCAAATCGGGGCGACAGTTCTCGTTGCAGACGTCACCGGCCGGTGGCGGCGGAGGTGATCCTGACCCAGGGTCCATGGTCGCCGACGTTGCTGACGGTGCTGACGGTATTTTTCGGGAGGCGCACGCATCCGGATGATCCTGCTGCCGTCACGGGCCCCCACGACTGAGCGTGATTTCGATGCCCAATACCCGGAAGAAACTCTGCGCGCCGGCGGAGGCGGCCTGCGAGCGCGCGGGGGTAATTCAGCATCCGCGAGACCGCCGGGGGACGCAGCGACGACGGCAGCTGAAGTACCTCAACCGCCGCCATAAGGATCCTGGGGCAGGGGAAGGGGGTCAGAAATTTGGCGAAACAACCCCTAGCAAGGTACTCCTAATGAGGAAAAATTAAATCCGCGCCAATTGACTCCCGAACCTGGATTCGGGCCGGCCTCAAAACCACTTTGGAGGCACGCCTGACGAAGGTTCCGACCAACCTGCGACGAGACGCGCTGAGGGGCGGCAGAGATGACAACGACGAAGATGACAGCGAGAAAGAAGCGGACTGCATCAAAGACGGTCACTGAACCGACGTCGCATAAAGCCGATCTATGAATCCGCTTCGCTCAAGTTCATCGATGAACGATGAATCAACAATGTCGGACTCCTTCAGTGAAACCGCGGCCGGGTATTTCGCCACAAGAAATTCCCGCAACGCCTGCATTTCTGGAAATGATGGCCGCGGAACCTTTTGAAATACCGGCACATGAAATGCGTGCAGTTCCTCTGCTGCTTTTCGGTCTTCGATCTTCAAGTAGCTTTGCAGCAAAGGCACTACGATGTCCGGCCGCGTTTTGAATAGGTGGATCGTCTCGACGAAGCCCTGCATGACGTTCATCACAAGCTCGCGGTTGGAAGCGATCAGCTTCCGCGTGGTCGCGAATATGGACGGCGTGTCGAAGGAAGACATGGGAAAGGCATTCCAACCGTACCGAACCTGCCCAGTAAAGCGCAGATCGATCGGCAACGCGCCCGCGTCGATCTCTCCGGATGCCAACGCAGCATAGATTTGATCGAACGTAATCAAGGGCAGGTAGATCGCGGTGGCGCCTGCTTTCTCGACTGTGATCCGGGTCGCTATGCTGGTCTGCCCGGTCTCGGTCAGCACCCCGACTTTCTTTCCGCCGAGCTGTGCCAGTTGAGTGATCTCCTTCCTGGTCATGACAAAGGACATGGAGAAGACCGATGTCGGCGTCGCCAGGATCACGACGTCCCGGCCTTTGAGGACTTCTTCCGCGACAGGCACAGTTCCGGTGTGGGCGAATTCCCAATCGCCGCGGATGAGCCCGGCCGCAGCCTCCGGAGACCGCCGACCGCAATTGCCGGCAGGCTCATTTCGATCCCGCGCTTTTTGAAGAGACCAGCTTCCGCTCCGAGCCAGGTAGTGCTTTGCCATGTCGCGAGCAACCCGGTTGCGACTCGAACACGCTGAGAAGTCGTCGGAGAGACTTGCGCCCAAGAAGAGAAGTATGATGCGGCCGGCAGCGCGGCAGCGCCCGCGGCCAGATGCAAGAATGTGCGGCGGGGAAGTTTCATTGCGTTCCCCCTAAATGAGGCCGCCACCTTAGGCGGCGTCGGATATTCTGTCACAATGATGCGCGTTATTGCGGCAGACCCTCGACGGCGAAGGTGCCGAATTTTGCACACTTCTCGCCAATCTTGCGGGCTTCAATGTATTCCGGGTTAGCCCGCCAACCCGAGCGGTCATCCCGCAGGCCCAGTAACCCTGCTTTTTTTCGCTTGGCGGGGACAGCCTCAGTCGATCACGCTTGTCAACCGAGCCGAATGGTGGGTAGTGGGCTACTTTGATTGTGGCGAGGACTTCAACCGTTCTTCGGCACGCTTCGCCAACTTCTCATAATCCTCGGCAATTCCGAGCATCATCTGCTTGGCGTCGCGGTCGGTCATTTGTTCTGCCATGGCGCGCGCTTCATCGGCGCGTTGGCGCCAATGCGCGGGATCGTCAGCAAAGGACGGCATGAAAAAGCCCCCTCAAGCGGCCGCCGCAGGTCGCCCGCGCTTTGCCTCCCATGCTTCGGGCACGTCCACCATATCACCAATTTCCCAAAGCCGCTCGGTCACTTTAGCGGCCATTGCCGGCGTTGTGCGCAGCGTCTTATGGATGCGGACGAAGTTGTAGTACATCGCGAACAGCGCGACCGAATGCGCGTGGTTCTCGACTTTCTTTGAGAAAGCATTGGTCAGCCGAGTAAATCGGCGCGTGCCGTCGACCCAGAAGAAGTAGACGTAGCGTTTGGCCGTGAGATCGCGCTTGCTCCAGCGCGCGTGCTCGTCCGACTAGGCCTCCTTGAGGCGTCCAATGGTCGAGGCCGAGAGCCCGCCGTGATGATCTGGAGATCATTGGTCTTGCGCTTCTGTATCCGGCCCTTGAGTGGAGCGTTCGCGCTCCTGGCCATCATGGATATCCGCGCGCACCTGTTTTCATTCGCGTCTAGGCCCTGAGAGGCCGTAAGTGCCACCAGATCATGGATGCGCCGGCGAGACCGTTTCTCCATCTCCTCATCCCAACTCGCAGACCTCGGCAGGAAATCTCCTCCCTTTGACGTTAGCGATCGGTTGGCTCGGTAGAACCAGTCATGCTCGTCTATGTCATGCGCGGTTCAACGCGCGCCGCGTAGCTGCGTCCTTCCACTAAGACGGTCAAAGCAATCCGTGCCAGCTTGTTTGCGAACGCGGTTGCCAGAACGTTGCGATGCAGACGCCGCGCCGCAGCCGCAAGCCACGGTCCAAAGCTATGCTTGGCCCACCCCGCCGGTCGAAACAGAATGGCGCGGGCACCTTGTATGAACAGCATGCGCAGATAGCGATTTCCGCGTTTGGTGATGCGGCCAAGGATCGTACGATCACCCGTCGACATTTGCTTCGGCACCAGACCAAGACCCGGAACGGTCATCAACCGCCGACAGTTCTCGTCGGCGCGGGCCAGGGTTTCGATCTCATCTGTTATTCTTTCGATGCGCTCATCGAGATATTCCCAGTCGTCAATGAGCTCTCCAATGATCCTGACCATACTCGGCGATAGCACATCGGTACGCGTAGCCAGGATCTGTGGCAGCTGCTGTCGCAGGAAGCGAAGTCCCCGCCGCACTTCTCAGTCCGCCTTGCTCGGTGTGCTGATGAGAGGTCAATATTGAGGGACTAATCACGGCCCCCCTAGCTGGCTCATGCGCGGGTAGGTTGGACTATGGCGAACTCTTCGGCTGGCCTTGCCTCTAAGGCTCGCAGGTTCTTACCGATCCTCGGTTGGATTCCCGCCTATCGACACGAATGGCTATTGCCCGACGTTTTTGCCGGCGTCGCGCTCTGGGCGGTCATGGTGCCTGAGGGCATGGCTTACGCCGGTATTGTTGGTGTGCCGCCGATCATGGGGCTCTACACAATAGTGCCAGCGCTGCTCGCCTATGCGCTACTCGGCACGTCGCGTCAGCTCGTCGTCGGACCCGACACCGCTACTAGTCTGATCTCTGCGGTGACCGTTGGCGCCGTCGCAACCCAGGGTACTGCGGAATTTAATACGCTCACCTCCACCCTTGCTGTCCTGATCGGCATTTTCTTCTTTTCTTTTGGAGTCATGCGCATGGGGTGGGTGGCCAATTTTATCCCCACGTCTGTCATGCGAGGTTTCATCGAAGGTCTCGTCTACGTCACCATTATCGGCCAGGTGCCGCATCTACTTGGCATCAGCGGCGCGTCGGGCAACTTTTTCGCGAAAACCTGGAATGTCTTGCAGCATCTGCCGGACGTCTCGGTCGGACCGGTGCTAACCGGCATACTCTGCCTCACAGCGATGCTGTTGTTTCGCTATATGGCGCCTGACATACCAGCGGCGCTCGTCGTCATGGCCATCGCCACAATCGTGATCGGCCTGCTCGGTGGAGAAGCGACCGGTGTGCAGGTGGCCGGCCACATTCCATCCGGGTTACCCCACCTAACGTCACCAAACCTAGATCCCACAATATTGTACGAGCTCGCGCCCGGTGCGCTCGCCATTGTGCTGATCGGCTATGCGGAGGCGCTCGGCGCAGCAAAAGCGGCGACTATACAGAGCGGCGGCGACATTAATCCGAACCAGGAATTGGTGGCACACGGACCAGCAAATATATTGAGCGGCCTTTTCGGGGGATTTCTCGTGGTGGGCAGCCTATCGAAGACTTCGGTGGCCATCGCCGCAGGCGCACGCAGCCAGGTCGCCAATCTTATCGCGGCCGCCTTTTGCTTCTTCACGCTCATTCTGCTTACACCTCTGTTCCGAAATATGCCCCAGCCGGCGCTCGCCGCCATCGTCATTGCAGCAATGTTACATCTCACGAAGCCCAAGTACTTAAGGGACCTGTTCGCCCGAAGCCGCTGGTCGTTTGCCAACGCTGTGATTGTCATCGCTGGCGAACTCACGTTGGGCGTGCTGGAGGGAATCGCCTTGGGCGTCGTGGTGTCGCTGCTGACCTTGATCTACGTAACCACCCATCCGCACGGGGCAGTGCTCGGCCAACTTCCGGATACTGAGGCCTATCGGAACGTCCAGCGTCATCCCGAGGCAATTACTTTTCCGGGATTATTGATTTTGCGGATAGGCGGCGATCTCTTTTTCGCCAGCGTCGGCCACGTGAGCGAAGCATTGAAAGCGTCGCTAGCTGCGCGGCCAGACGTCAAGCGGGTGCTTCTGGATTTTGGTCCGGTCAACTTCATCGACATTACTGCAAGCGACGAGCTGTTAAGTCTTATCAAAGAGCTAAGAAGCCGAGGTATCACCCTCGCTTTCGCTCGTGTGCGCGACGTTGTCCGAGATGATATGCGGGTTGCTGGGATAGAGGCTATTGTGGGCCCCTCTAACTTCCATGAACGGATAACAGATGGGGTACGCGCTTGGCCGCAGTAAAGCGGCCAGCCGATGGTTCGTTGCGATCGAATACCGTTGGGCCGAGAACCAACTGGACTGGCGGCCGATTTTGGCACTCCGCGTCGATTCGCTGCGGCGCCGAATTTCGGTAGCGATCGGCGCGAAGCGGACATGACACCAGCGTCGTGGGCCTGTCGATCTGACGAGTTTGACCCCGAGCCGACATAGGTCGGACCGAAATTCCGCAGTGCAGCGGCCTGCCGTACCATGATGTGCTATCCTTAAAATCGGAAGCACAGGGGTTGCACTCGCGAAATGCTCTTTCTTCGTCCTGGTTTCTGTGAAGCTCTGGACTGCGCATTATCAGTGCAGAGCTATGACTCATTGTAATTCAACCATTTTCGGGAACCCGAAACGGAGATTCGATCGTGTCGTACCTGGAAAGCATCTTCTCGCTGCACGGCAAGAACGCCCTCGTGACCGGTGCCGCGTCGGGGCCGGGCCGCCGCTGCGCCGTCGTGCTGGCTCAGGCGGGGCACGCGTCGCCCTGGTGGACGTCGACCAGGCTGGCCTCTCGAGACGGCTGCCACGATTGGCCACGCGGTCGCCGCCCGCCGACGTCACTCGATCCGACGAGGTGGAGCGCATGCTGACAAATGCTGTCGAGGCGCTGGGGCAGATCGACATCGTTGGTCACCTGCGCGGGCGTCGCCCTGTGGAAGCCCGCCCTGGAAGTCCCCGAGGAGGAGTTCGAGCTCGGGATGTCGCCCGGCTTCGCCCCGCGTAGAATCTTGCCGACAAGCTCTGGCCAGTTTACCCCATAGGACATCAGACCTCCCGCTTCGACGTATGCCCTTTCATTAGGCGCTGGCCGTCTTTCACGACCCATATTTGATCGAGCAGCCATAGGCACGCGAGGTGGTAACGGAAACCGGCTTGCCCTGCGAAATCTCGCTCAGCGCCTGGTCGACAAAATTCCTGGCGCTCTTCAGATCCTGGAGCCGCGCCGTGGGCTGGTCGTCGATGCCGCCCTTGTAGACGAGCGCTCCTTCGCCGTTGATCACGTACATATGCGGGGTGGTGCGGGCGCCGTACGCGTGCCCGACTTTGCCCGTGGGATCGAACAGCACCGCGGTGGGCGCCGCGTCCCGATCGGCCGTGAGCTTGTTCGCCTGTTGCGGCGAGACATAGCCGGGCTGGCCGGGCGCCGATGAGATCACCGACAGCCACACCACGCCTTGCCCGGTCCATTTCTTCTGCAGCGCCTGCATGTTGTTGCCGCGATAATGTTTGCCCACAT
>WNFT01013802.1_pt1 | contig 12725 bp, 8 predicted proteins | sample 5400191 | NCBI WGS metagenome assembly WNFT01 (sample SAMN13153359, study PRJNA577476) | soil metagenome | isolation source: 80 cm saprolite under Madrone tree | place: USA:California | collected 2016-06-14
CTTTGTGAGAATCGCGGAAAACTGAGGCTGTGCCAGTTGGGCCTTTGTGAATTTCAGGATTTCGTCCACTCCCATTAACAAAATTTCCGCAACTTTCTCAAGCCTTCTCCACAAGGTGTAAGCCTACAATCGCGGACGGAATCACGAAGGTTTCGAAACCACGAGCGCAGGACAAGTAGGGATACAAAACTCGGAAGCGCAGGAGTGGCCCGCGTTTCCGAGTAAGGAGCGAGGAAAAAGCCGTGGCTTACTGCAACGCATCCATCAGGCGCGTAATCGTGCGGTTCAATTCTTTGTCCGTCCGCCGCAACTCTTCGATCTTGTTGACCGAGTGCAGCACCGTGGTATGGTGCTTGCCGCCGAATTGGCGGCCAATCTCCGGGAGCGAAGCGGTGGTGAGCTGCTTGACGATGTACATGGCCACCTGGCGCGGGAAAGCGATTGCGCGCGTATTACTACGGACTTTCAGATCCTGCTCCCGCAAATTGAAATGCTCGCTCACGCGCTTCTGGATCAGGTCAATGGTGACGCGCTTCTCCTGCGAAGCAATGATGTTCCGCAGCACTTGTTGCGCCGTCGCGAGCGAAATCGTTGCGCCTGTCAGCGAGGCGTACGCCATCAGCCGCGTCAACGCGCCCTCCAGCTCGCGCACGTTGGACTTGATGGCCCGCGCGATGTATTCCGCGACGTCGTCGGGAAGGCCGAAGCGCTCGTTCTCCGCTTTTTTCTGCAGAATCGCGATTTTGGTCTCGAGGTCCGGCGGCTGGATGTCCGCAATCAATCCCCATTCGAACCGCGAGCGCAGCCGCTCTTCGATGGAGTTGATGTCTTTCGGTAGGCAGTCCGAGGAAATCACAATCTGTTTCTGCTGCTCGTAAAGCGCGTTGAAGGTATGGAAGAACTCTTCCTGGGTGCGCTCTTTTCCCGCGATGAACTGGATATCGTCCACGAGCAGGACGTCGACGGTGTGGAAACGGTCGCGGAAACTGATCATGCGGTCAAAGCGAAGCGAATTGATTACCTCGATGGTGAATTTTTCCGCGCTGACGTAACTCAGCCGCATGGCCGGATTGCGCTTCTTGATGGTGTGTCCGATGGCGTGCATCAAATGCGTCTTGCCCATGCCCACGCCGCCATAGAGGAACAGCGGGTTGTAGGCCTTCGAAGGCTGTTCGGCTACCGCGCGCGAAGCGGCATGCGCAAATTCGTTGGACTTGCCCACCACGAACGAATCGAACGTGTAGCGCAAGTTGAGCTGGTGGTCGCTGCTCTCAAAATCCAATCTTGCTTGCTTGACGCCGGAGACCACCGGCGCCGACTGCACCGGTTCCTCTTCGGTGCACACGTACTGGACCTTCACGTTCGGCGTGCCGATTTCATGAAAGACAGCCTTGACGATGTCACCGTAGGTGCGCGTCAGAACCTGCCGGAAGACGGCGCTGGGGATCTGGACGAATACGGTGTCCCCTTCAGCGCGGTTCAACCTTGTCGGCTGGAACCACGTCGTGTAGGTGTTGATGCTGACCCGGGACTTCACATGTTCGAGAAACTTGTCCCAAGGACTCGCTACTTCGCGCTCACGCCCAAGTTGAGGTGCAGTCGTCATCGGAACAAAAAAGAAACTCCTGTGCTATTTCCACAGATGTGAAAAAACTGTGGAAAGCTAGTCTACTGCCGTCGTTCTTCAGGCTTCGGGATTCTTGCCCGTGCCGGAACGCTTGACCTACCCCGGTCGCTCCGGAAACGGCCTGTCTGGACTTGTCGGCCCTCTTACCGCCGTTATGAGTCAGCGCGGGATTGTCCCTGATTGAGGCGCGGGGGGCAAGCGAAAAGTGTGCGAAGGTTTGCACCAACTTTCACACCCCATGCACAGTTTTTCCACAAGCACAATATTTGTGCAACTTTACAATTTGTTGCCACTTTTGGCGGCATTCTTGAATAAATTTTAACGTAAGGCTGCGTACTTTTACAAAATGCGCGCAAGATGGCCTGAGGAAAACTTCGACTATTACGGATTTTTTTTATCGGGCCGTTCGAATTCGTAGATGCCCAGCGGGTCGCTTCCGATGATCAAGCGGTTTTTCTCCACCAAGATGGTGTTGGCTTCGAGCCGCGCGCCTTGCGGCGTGTAGATCTTATAGGTGGCCCTTCGGTTCCCTTCTTTGTCGAAATGTAGCAGGTTGTTGTAAAGGGCGATCCACACTTCCCCATTCGCGCGGTCGACCCCCACCGCGGTTAGAATGCGTTTGAACGATGGCTGATTGCCGCGGCTCTCTTGACGCAAGATCTCCTTGCGCGCGGCCTGGGCCGCGGGCATGGCCTCCAGCGCGGTGTACTGGATATCCTGTCCCGCGTAGCCTAGGCGGTCATATTGCCGTACCGTCGGCTCCGGAACATAAGCGAACGCGTAATAGAGATGGCCGTCGCTGTCCGTCGCAAGCTGGCCGACATTCAGATAGCGATTCAGCTCCACGCGCTCCGCCAAGGACTCCGGATCACCAAACTCCCGCACGTCCCGAGCATTCTTGTCGAAAACGATCACCAGGTGTGGTTCCCGGAGCGTTCCCACGGCAACTTCTCCTTCGGGCAGAGCCGCCACGGAAACGGGGGCCTTCACGGGAATCGAACGAAGCAGCGCGCCCTCAGGGGAGAAAACCTGGATTAGGTTTGCGCCACGGTCTGCCACGTAAATCTTTCCGTCGGCTGCTCCGTCGCAGTCTTCTCCAAACGTAATCAGGGAATGTCCCTGGGTGGTACCGCTCGACACTACGCCAACTTCGTTGATAGAGAGAACTTGCTTGCCCTGGGCGTCGAACACCAGCAAGCCCGGTGAAGGCGAAGCCAGAATGTACAGCCGTCCATCCGCGCCCCGCTTTACCGCGCGCAGCCCGGGGCCCACGCCCGGGAAAATTCTCTGCCTGGCAGTAAGATCTGCCTCATCCTGAGCAGCCGCACCGCCCGCCGCGCACGTCAGCAGACACATCACCGCAAGAACTCTCACGATTGGACCCACCCCTTGTCGCATGAATCCTAAGATTACTATGGACGCGCGCAGGTTGCCCCGCGTTGCAGCCGCGGGTGGTGCAAACGGGGCAACACTCCAAAGAAGTTTGCGGGCTGGAGCATCGGGCACACCTGCAAGAATGGGTATTGACGTTCGGCGGCCAATATATAGTATAGCCATATATGGCACTCACACCGGATCGCGAACTCAAGAAAGGCAACGCCGAGTTGCTGATTCTAGCGCTGCTGGAGGAAAAGGCCCGCCACGGCTATGAAATTGGGAAGCTCATCGCCGAGCGTTCCGAAGGCATCGTACGTTTTCACGTGGCTTCGCTCTACCCTCTCTTGTACCGGCTCGAACGCCGCGGCTGGGTCAAGGGAGAATGGGAACCTACCGGCGGGCGCCGCCGCCGTTTCTATCGGCTGACGGCAACCGGCCGCAAGACCCTCGCCAACCAACGCATTCGCTGGCGCGCCTTCTCCGGCGCAGTTAACCGCATCGTGGAGGTGCAAAGTGCCTGATTGGAAAAACATCGTCCGCGAAAAACTGGGCAGACTTCCCTTGAACAACGGCCGAAAAGAGGAAGTGATCGACGAGCTCGCCCAGCAATTGGAATCTGCCTACGAAGAGGCCATCGCCAGTGGCGCCAGCGAGCCGGAAGCCATTCGTCGCAGCCTCGCGCAATTCAGCGACTGGGAAAAGCTGCGCACCGAAGTTTTCCACTCCGTGGAGGGCACGCAACTCCCCCTCTGGGAGCAGAACGGCATATTCGCACCTCGTCGCCTGACCGTCTGGATCGCTCTGGCGCTAACGTTGATTCTCCTGGCAGTTCCGGCCTTCCGCCAGGCGCTGGTGGTGTTTCCAGTTCCGGGGAGCTATCCCTCGGCCTGGAATTCAAAGGCGTTTTCGGAGAGCGCCCTTCACCGCCTCGGACAGTCTGGCAATAAACAGAAATATGCGCGTGGACTCGCTTTTGCCGCCCTGCACAGTCCCGATGACTTGCAAGCGGTGCGCGCCGCGGAGAAAGCCATTGCGCTCGATCCACAGCTCACGTGGATCTCCGCGCGAATCAGCCATGCCACCTACCTGATACCTGGCTATGACCCTCATCCTTGGATCGAACGGCTCAAAGCCTGGGATCCACAAAATGCTTTTCCTTACCTTCTGGAAGCCAGCGCCAATGTCCACAGCGACTGGGAAAAGCGCTGGGCCAGGTACAACTCTGCAACCCCGGAACTGCGCGAAGCGCTCGCCGCCGAGCCTGCTTGGCGCATCCCGATGGAGAAGGCATTCGCCGCGCCGCGAGTGGATCTTTACTCGGCCCAACAATTTGAACTGGATCGTCAGGTACTTCAGGAGCAAGGCTTCGACCGGCCCGATATGTTGATGGTCGCGGCATGGTCGCAACAGATTCCCGAGCTTCTCGCAATCAAAATCTATGAGGACATCCAATTGAAAGATATCGGTGAGAATGCCGGGGACGCCGGTCACACTCAAGAGGCACTCGCGGCGGACTGGACCATCGCCCGCTTCGGGGACCGGCTCCATTCGGACTCATCGGACGATATAGTACAAATATTTTCCGTGATGCTGCGCCGCGACGCTTACAAGCGAATGATTCCGCTCTTGCGCCGCGAGGGACGCGACGGAGAAGCTACAGCGGTCGAAGCCGCTCTCGCTGCTTTGCCTTCCTGGGGTCCTGGCTACAGGCGCCGCCGTGAAGCACTTGAAGCCAGCGCCAGGCGCTCTGCTCGTGTTGTGCAGGTCGCTGGCCTTTCATTTATCGCTTTTGGTACCGCCACCATCGTCTGGCTGCTTTCTGCAATGGCATTGCGGTGGAGACCCAACCTTAGCCGAGGGCTGAACCGCGCGGCGTCCGCGCTCTCTTTCGCGCCTCCGGCACTCTTTTTTGCCGGCTTGCTGGTTCTCGTTGCCTACTACCCCTATGCCCAGCCCATCGGTCAGTTTGCTTCGCAAGAGGAATTGATTCGTGGGTACGCGCCATTCTTCGCGACTCTCAAATTCTTGGGTTTCGGCGGCATCACCGACCTGTGGATTGCGCGGATGTTCTGGCCGGCCATTTGGTGCGCGGTCGTCGCCCTTGCTGGGGCACTGTCGCTCTGGTGGATAGCCCATCGCCAGCGCCCGGATGATACCGGCGTGGCCTAGTCAATACAGAAGCGCAGGCGTTCGATGGAGCGGGCACGCAGCCGGCCGGTGGCGTTGCGCGGGCCATCGTCGTCAGTCTCGATCAGTACGCAGTTCATCTGCACGTCGCCGGAAGCAACCTCGAACCGCGCCGGCAGGCCATTCAGAAATTTCGTGATAATACCGTTGCGGTCCATGCCAATCACGCCGCCATGCGGGCCGGTCATACCGACATCCGTGATGTAGGCCGTGCCCTGCGGCAGAACATGTTCATCGGCGGTAGCCACGTGCGTGTGCGTGCCCACGACGATGGTCACCCGGCCGTCGAGGTACCAGCCCATGGCCATCTTCTCGCTGGTGGTTTCCGCGTGCATGTCCACGAACACGAAGGCGACATCTTCGGGAATTCTCGCCAGCTCGGTGTCGGCTTTCCGGAAAGGGTCGTCGATCGCCGTCATGAACACGCCTGGATTGCCTTCAGGAAAATTTGCCGGCCGCAGCAGCCGCGGCTCGTGCGGCAGGAACTCCAGAATCTCTTTGCGGTCCCAACTGTGATTTCCGCCGGTGAGCACATCGATTCCCATTTTCAAGAGCTCTTCCGCCAGCCGCGGCGTGATCCCAAATCCCGACGCTGAATTCTCGCCGTTGGCGATCACCAGATCGACCTGCCGTTGCGCCACGATGTCCACAAGCCGATCGCGAACGATCTGCCGCCCCGGCGAGCCCACGATGTCTCCCACGAAGAGTACGCGCATGAATGTAGTTGTCAGTAGTCAGTTCTCGGTGTTCAGTGGGAAAGGCAGAGCCTTGGCTTGCAATCCAGTCTCTGCCGGAGAACGGTCTACAATCTCTCCCTATAAAATCGTCTCGACTCAACCACAAATTGGCGTACGCAAAACTCAATCCTGAACCGACTACTGAACACTGACGATGAAAACTAAAATGGAGCGGACCGCTTGGCCGTGGAGAGCTAGGCCGTGAACCTCTGAAATAGTAGGGCGCCACGAGCCAACCGTTAGGCTTTCCTGCCCCGCTCGCGCGTCTTCATCCATGTGACGCGACGCGCCAGCGGGACAGGCCGTGCACACAGGTTGTCTATCCGCAGCACCTCAGAGATTCGTCATTGGTTCAAACAGCTTTCGCGCCCGCACCTGCTTCGAAGAACCGCTCCACCCTCATTGTAGCCGCAGCGCCAAACCCGCGTCCAACCGCCGCGCTGCCTGGCGCCAAAAGGTTTAACTCCGCAAAGAGTTTGCCTGGAGGTAGAATCACTCTTCATAAAAAGGGGGAAGCATTATGCGCCATGCACGCCGGTTCACCTCAAGTTTTTGGGTGCTCATCATCTTTCTTGCTCTTCAACCTGGAGCCCTTCGCGCGGATTCGTTCTCTGCTGCGCCGGTCAATCAGCTTGGCAAAGTAAGTTTCCCCACGAGCTGCGCCGCCGACGTGCAACCGGCGATCGAAAAGGGCGTCGCGCTCCTCCACTCATTCCAATACAAAGAGTCCGAGCAGACGTTTACGGAGGCGGCCACCCGCGATGCGAAGTGCGCCATAGCGCACTGGGGCAAGGCCATGGCTCTCTATCACCAACTTTGGGATTTTCCCAATGACAAAACCCTGAAAGAAGGTCACAAAGACATCGAGACGGCGACAAAACTCCGCGCGGCGAATCAGCGGGAGCAAGGCTTCATCAACACTGCGGCCGCCTTCTTTCAGAAAAAATCAAAAATGACCCACACCGATCGCATCAAGGCCTACTCCACGGTGTTGGAACGTCTCTATCGCGAGAATCCCGGCGATGTCGAGTTTGGCTCGTTCTACGCTCTATCGCTCGTGTCGTTGGCGGAAGAGGACCACAACAACGAAATGGCCGACCGGCAGAAGGCCATTTCTGTTCTCGAGACACTGCTTCGGCAGCACGCTGACCACCCGGGCGTTGCGCACTACATGATTCACGCGACCGATCGCCCCGAATTCGCGGCGCAAGGCCTCGAAGCCGCCCGCCGCTATGCGGCCATCGCTCCGGACTCCGCCCACGCCCTGCATATGCCTTCGCACATTTTTGTACGCCTCGGCCTGTGGCAGGATTCCATCACCTCGAATATTGCTGCAAACGCCTCCGGCGCTCACGCCGCGGAAATGCACACCGCCGAATCCCACTATCAGACGCACGCCATGGACTTCCTCAGCTATTCCTATTTGCAGAGCGGTCAGGAAGCCAAGGCACGCGAAGTCATCGAGCACACCGACCATGTCGTTGGAGCAAACGAAGAGAGTAAAGCCGAACATCGCGCTTATTTCGCCGCGCGAACTGCCTTGGAGTTGCACCGCTGGAAGGAAGCAGCCTCTTTGCCGATTCCGGCGACTCGCAAAGACTGGCTGGACACGGTCTATTGGGTCCGCGCTATCGGTGCCGCGCGCAGTGGCGACCTAGCTGGCGCGGAATCGGACGTCAAGGAACTGACGCAGCTCGTTGCCGAGCGCGAGAAACGCGCGCGAAAAGAAGGCTACGGCGTCTCAAACGAAAAGGCCACCGATCTCCGAGAAGCCGAAGCCTGGCTGGCCTTGGCCAAAGGAAATTCCGACGAAGCTCTCACCGAACTGCGCGCCGCCGCAGATCATCAGGACAAGGGCGGCGGCGAATCCGTCAGCATCCCCGCCCGCGAAATGCTCGCGGACATGCTTCTCGAACTCAAGCGGCCCGCCGAAGCCATTGCCGAATACAAAACGGTCCTGAAGAATTCCCCGAACCGCTTTGACGGTCTTCTAGGCGCCGCACGCTCCGCGCAAGCATCCGGCGACGCAAATGCAGCGCAATCGTTTTACGCCAAACTGGCCGAAATCTGCGGTCCAGGCGCCGACCGCCCGGAGCTCGCCGAAGCGAAAACCTATCTCGCTCAGAAGTAGCTCAAGCCGGTCAGCAGCGAAAGCTTGTCAGGCATAGAAGCGCGCGGGCAGCAAGATATGGCCCGCGCGCTTTCACGCCTATGGTTAGAAGTGGAAACCCAACTCCGCCGTGTACGCCCGCGGCGTGACAAAGTGCGTTCCGCTGAACGTGGAAAGGAAGTTGTAGAGCGCAGTCTTGTTCGTCAAATTGATGGCGGTGAGGCGCAAGCTCCACTTGTAGCGATCGCCGTGAAGCAAATTGTCGTCCCCGACGCTCATATCAAACAGGTTGCGCGGTTTTACGCGCGAGGGATTGTGATCCACGTCAAATGTCGCGCCGGCGATATTAAGCAGCTTTGCGCCTTGTGGCGTACCGGAAGGGCAGGTGGTGATCCGATTGGTAAGGGTCGCCACGTTCGTCCCGCAGAAGAGCCCAACGGCCGCCTGCTGAGCAGCGTCAAGAAAACTCGCAGCATCCTGGAAATTATCAAGATTTGGATTGCTGGCTACCAGACCGCTGTCATAGCGCCAGTTGAAACCGACCCATGGCAAGGTCTTCCAGGGCTGATACTGAAAATGTGTTGTCTGATTGAAGGCCTGGTCGTGGTCAATGCGAAATACTTCTCCACCCGTAATGCTGGAGCCCAGCCCGCCGATCTGTGGCGGGAAATACCGCGCCCGGACATGAGCAAGCACTGCGAGTGCCGTGAAGCCATGAAAGTTTGGCATGCTCACGCGCACGGAGGGCCCGTCAATCTTCGAATTTTTCCAGGTGATTGGGAAAAAGATCGGCGTGTTGCCGAACGTGCTGAAGTCATAAGCGTTGTGCGTATATTTCCACAAGTAGTCGGCGTCAACCACCAGGTACTTTCCAAAAGCTTGCTGAAAGCCCGCATTGAACTGGTTGCGCTGGCCGGAACGAATCGGCTGCTGCAAGCTCGCGCCGCCGATCACGTCGACGATGACGGGATTGCTCGCTCCCAGGCTGGCGAGAATCAAGTTCTCGTTAAACGGGGTCTCCAGAATTCGCGAGTAAGAAACCCGAAGAACCGAGTTCGTCTTCTTGACGTTGTAAGCGAAGCCTACGCGAGGCTGCGGTTGACTGTCGTGCACGATTCCGCGATACAGATCCTCGCGGAATCCCAGATTAAAAGCCCAATTGCCCACGCTGATCGTGTCTTGCAGGTAGAGCGCGAGCTCCTTAACGTCCGTACGGGCGCGGAAGGGGAATAAGCCTCCTCCTCGCGTCAGGTCAAATGGCAGCAGGTCGGTGCAAGGGGAGTCCAGCGCAACATTGTTTGCGAAGCACGGATTGCCGTTCGCATCCGACTGCGAGGGAAGGAAGTTCGGGTCGGTAATCCCGAAGTTGAAATTTTCGGTCAGGAACGTATGCTGAAACGTGGCGCCGGCTTTGAAGTTATGTTTGCCCTTCACGTAGGACACGTCCGAGCGCAAACCCGCGTTGGTCAGCTTCCTCTGCTGATTCAGCGTCGCCGAGGAACCGCCGGGAATGACTCCCGTGCCGTCCGCAAACACATTTCCGCTCGGGTAGTAATTAAACCGGTCCTGCCGGACGAAACCGCCGAAAGTGAATAGCGTCGTGGTGCCGATCAAGCGCGTCCAAACAGGGGCGATGTTAAACGTCTTGATTTGCGCACGCTGATCCTGCGCTGGCAGGGGAGCACGCGTGAGAGGGTCGTTTACGCCAATGTTCAGGTTATCGATCGTATTCGGCGTCTGGAACCAGGACCGCGTGTATTGAAAGTTCGTGTGGATGGTATCCGTGCTGGTTAAGTTGTAATCGACTCGGTCAAACAAATTTTCCTCATTGCCCTTGTCGTGGATGGCGTGAAGTTCCGGTGGGTCGAGAAACCGGCTGCTGTTCAATCCGTTCGCAGCAATGAAATTCCCCCACTTTTGGCCGCCGAAGGCCAGCCGGAAGCCACCGCCAACCGAGCCGAAGCTGCCGTAGGAAGAGTACACCGTGCCCTTTGGCTTGGTCACGCCGAGGCCGGATTGCGTCGTCACCTTAATCACCAGGCTCGTCTTTCCGCCGTATTCGGCGGGAGGCCCTCCCGAAACAGCTTCCAGCGATTGAATGGAATCCAGCGGAATCTGGTTCGAGAAGACCTTGCTTTGTTGATCCGTGATGGGCTGGCCATCTACAGAGAAAGAATTTTCCGCGTGATCACCGAGCCCGTGAAACAGCCCGTTCGAGTCCGCCACTACCCCCGGTGTCGCCAGCGTCACCAGCGAACTCACCGAAGACGACTGGCTCTCCAGTGGCAGCCTGTCCGTCAACGCTGTGTCTACGTCCGTGTGGAAGCTGGGATCCTTCTCCAACAGGTCCCCTCCATTCGCCTCGACCGTGATGCTGGTTGCCGCCGTGCCGAGTTTCAGCGCGATCTGTATGCTCGTGGGTACGCTGGAGCGCACATCCACGTCCTGTGTAAAGGGCGCGAATCCGGACGTTGTCACCACGAGGTGATAAGTATTGAAAGGCACGTTGGTGAAGCGAAAGCCTCCATCGCCGCCAGTGGTGGTCTCACGTTGATATCCGCTTACGGAGTAGGAGATTTCGACCTTCGCGCCGGGAACCACCCCGCCAGAAGAATCTTTCACCACGCCTTCGATCGAGCCGGAATTCCCCAACTGTGCGTTGGCCGACCCGGCTGCGAAAAATAACACCAACCCCAAAACTAAAACCACGCTGATCCCCAAATGCTTCAACATTTTTTCTCCGTCCCTTCGAGAGTTTGTGTGCGTTTGGTGTGGATAGAGGCCGCCCGATAAATGGCGGTGGCACCGGCCTTCAAATTGGCCGGCGCATACAGATACACTTCGAGTCTGTGGGTGGGACTAGGAGAGTGGAGGCGCGCGTCCGGCGCGATGCAGTGAGAAGGAATTGCTTGAGGCCGCGCGTTGCGGCAACGAAGAATACCAGGTAACGATTTGAGGCGTGCTAGAAAGGTCAAGCCTGGCGGCCGCCAGCGCCGGCATATGCAGCGCCTGGCAGATATGGCAGGCCGTATCGAGCCCATGCGCATGTTGGTGGAAAAGAGAGCCGCCCGCCGCAAAAAAGAACAGCGCGGCGCAAGCAAACAACGCCAGCGCGCAGCGCGCAACTGTCCGCCCGAAAATGGATACCCGCCAGTGCATAAGCGACACTTTAGCTTAACATTTTAGACGGTCGGGCAAGCCCTTTGGTTGCAATGAATTATTTGAATGCTACCCACTCAGGTTGTTGAAAGAAAAAAAAGCCTTACGCGCTTGACCCCGCAACCCTTCCCACCTAAGCTTCGTCTTAGTAACTACATGCAGTCCAAGACTCACTGTATCCGCATTCTGGCGCTGCTCCTCGGGATCATTTTCCTTGGGGCGCAGTTCCATTTCTGCACGGACTTGACGGCGGTGCCGTTCGCCTCGCACGTTTGCCCAGTCTGCTCAACGGCGGGCTCTGCAACCGCCGCGCAGTCGCCTATCATTGCCATTGTGCCGATCATGAACCGGCTCGAAGTCGCTCCTTTGGTTGTTTCGGTATCCTCAGCAATTCCGCGCGCAACCTCTCCGCGCGCGCCGCCCGCCCTCTAGGCAAATCGCAGTTGCGGTCAGTACCTCTGTTGAAGAATTCTCAATTTCTTAGCTAGGAGTGGTGCCATGAAGCGATTTTCTGTTGCGTCTCTGTTCGTTCTCTTTTCCGTTACCGCCTACGCGCAGGAGAAGCCCCCCCTCTCCGAAAGGAAGAACCTTCCGCCTTCGGCAGGATCTGTTACTGCGCAAGGAGAGGCGCGCATGAGCGCCCTCGAGGAGCAAGTGCGGTCGCTGGTGGACGAAGTTGCCGCGCTCCGTGGAGAGTTGAAGACCTTGCGCGACGCGAAGGCCGCCGAACCCGGAACCGGAAGTCGTGTTTTACTGACTTCCGCTCGAATCGAGCCAGGGATGCTGCCCATTTCCGTTCCCGCAACAGTCGCGCAGCCCTCCGGCCTAGAGCCGAATCCTGCCCTGCCCATTCCGCAGGTCGCTCAAACGCAGACTTACGGCGGTGCCACTTCCAACGCCAAGCTCCTCAATCCGGATATCAGCTTGATCGGCGACTTCGTTGGTACTGCCGGACGCAACACCATTTCTCCATCGCGCTCGCTCGAACTCCACGAATCCGAAGTCGGCATGCAAGCCATTATTGATCCCTATGCGCGTGCCGATGCTTTCATCTCCTTCGGCGAAACCGGCGTAAACGTCGAGGAAGGTTATGTCACCTTTACTTCTCTTCCTGCAGGGCTCCTTCTGAAAGTCGGCAAGATGCGCGCCGAATTCGGCAAGGTCAACACCATCCACAATCACGCTTTGTCGTTCATTGACCGGCCGTTGGTGACCAACAATCTCGTCGGCGGCGAAGACGGCATCGACGATGCCGGCATTTCCCTTTCGCGTTTTCTGCCCGCACCGAAAAACTGGTTCCTCCAGGGAACGGCCCAGGTTTACCGCGGCGATTCCAGTGACGTTTTCACCGCCAACCGGCGCCAGGATGTTAGTGTTGTCGGCCATCTTCGCCTCTACCGCGACCTCGGCGAATCGACCAATATCGATCTCGGCGGTTCCTATGCCCGCGGCCACAACACCGCTGGAGTCGGAACAACGTTTAATCCCGAAAATTTTCTGACCAACCTTTATTCTGTCGATGCCACGC